>CDZT01064245.1_pt1 | contig 171354 bp, 149 predicted proteins | sample 557531 | NCBI WGS metagenome assembly CDZT01 (sample SAMEA3182066, study PRJEB8094) | gut metagenome | biome: human; feature: gut; material: Stool; isolation source: human stools | place: Canada | collected 2013-03-05
CCTTTAGCCGCCATATCAAGCAACTTTTTGTATGTGAGCGTGACATCAGCAGTAGGAGTGTCAACGGCTATGCCGAGCACCCTGAAAGGATTGCAGGCAAAAAGTTCCATCGCCGTTATCCCAAGTGACGGTCTTGTCATAAATAGATCCTCCTCCATGAATTTACTTCATATATACTTAAGCTTTTACCCTTCTTATTCGTGTTATCTTCTTCACGATCGGGTATTTTTGTGTATTTATATGCCAAAAATAGTTTTCTTAAACTAATTTGTTTTTTGTTTTTAATTAACAAAATAAATAACTTAACAAATATAGTATAGCAAATATTAGTATAGATTACATTAACTAAGCGTGAATTTTATATTTATATTATATTAATACAAAACAAAATGCACAAAAAGAGTTTAAAAAATCGTACAAAAAGTAACTGTCAAAAGGTTTGCAATTTTGGTGAAAATATTGTATAATAAATAAGTATAAGATGTCAGGCATAAAAAGCCGATATCAGATCATCATGCCAATAAAAAGGGGGAGATCTTATGGGTCTGTTCAGCAGAAAAAGCTCCGAGCCCAAAACATCGACACAGCCTAAAAAGCAGCAGATAAATGCTGATGATATATGGAACACGCCTGTGAAGAGAGCAGGCGGAGATACGGCTTTTGTGAAGGAGTCCAGCAGCGATAAGGTACACGCCGAGAAGATAACCGATACCATAGAGCCGGAAACTATCCGCAGCAAGATGGAGCAGCTTGAAAAAGAGCTGGCTGAAAAGAAAAACGATCCCGTAAAGACCTATGCCGACTACGACGTGAACCCGGTAGGACAGGCTGAGATAACCGATGCCCAGAGCGAGTATGAAAAGCTTTATGAGGAGGAACACGCAAGATTTGTAGCTTCTCATAAAGAGGATATAAGCGTGGCGTCCGTTGAGGGTATCGACTCAAAGCTTGAGGAGATATATAGGATACATGACGAGAAAGTGGCTCAGGAGAAGCGTGATACAGGCAATATCGAAGCCATAAGTGCAGAAACTACAGCCGCAAAGGTGGCTGAGCTTCCTTATGCAAAAAAGCCTGAGGACTATGCAGAGTATAAGGATATAAAGGGAATATCCGTCGATGAGGCTCTTGTGGAGGGTCTTGGCTCTGTTGACCACAGCGAGGACGACGACGCTATCGGCTCAGTATCGGAAGAGTTTTTGGCGCAGAAGGTGAAAGAATTTAACGAAAAATATGGCAGATGATCGGGGTAAAGGCAGTAATTAGGGGTATTGCCAGAATAAATTGAATTGGAGAGATAAAATTGAAGATCAATACCGATAACCCTATCATAAAGTTTTCAGGCAAAGGCAAGCCGTTTCAGTATGATAAGTTGCTTTATGCCACATTAAATGAGTATATACTTGATTATAAGAATGCAAGACTTGATAAGCTTACCGATCAGGACGCTTCTATATGCCTTGCGAGAATAATAAGAAAAATGGAAGTCAATGACGTTCCTGTCCAGCAGTTTTTCCATGAAGAGCTTGAAAAGTGGAGCGAGCATACCAACTATGAAAAGATACTCAGACTTTGCGAGCTTATGGCAAAGGATATCTTCGGCTGTTTTGATAAGAACAGAGATGACGGCAACGGCGGCTTCTATAAAACAGACAGACTCTATTGCGTAAATAATGACGGTGAAAGAGATTATATCGTTTGTGACGAGGTTGAGAAAAAGGGACTTTTCAAGAAAGTTCCAACTCCTGTCACATTGTATTTCAATGATCTTATGGAGAAAAATAAACGTGGCGAGCTGCCAAAATCCAAGTAAATTTTGTATTAACAGATAATAAGGAGAGTATTAACATGGTAAATATAGAAATGGCAAACGGAAAGAATATCAAGATCGAGCTTTATCCTGACGTTGCGCCTATCACAGTTGCAAATTTTGAGAAGCTTGTTAAAGAGGGCTTTTATGACGGACTTATTTTTCATAGAGTTATCTCAGGCTTTATGATACAGGGCGGCGACCCGACGGGAACAGGCATGGGCGGTGCAAAAGAGAAGATAAAGGGCGAGTTTCTTGCCAATGGTGTTCGTAACGACCTCAAGCATACAAGAGGCGTTGTTTCAATGGCACGTTCAGCAATGCCAAATTCAGCAAGCTCACAGTTCTTTATCATGCACCAGGACGCTCCTCATCTTGACGGACAGTATGCAGCATTCGGCAAGGTAGTCGAGGGCATGGACGTTGTTGACGAGATCGCAGCAGTTGACGTAAATTTCAACGATAAGCCGCTTGTAGATCAGGTCATGAAGAAAGTAACTCTTATTGAGGACTAATAAAAAGGAAAATCATGGGCTGCGGTCTTTATGGCGGCAGCCCTTGTTTACGTCAAAAAAATATCAGGAGAGTAAATAATGGATTTCAAGAAAGTAACAGTGGGATTTTTTGCAGCGGTCATGGCAATGACCTCAGTGTGTTTCGCTGATCCCGAAACGCCTGTGACAACCGATGTGCCAGCCACAGATCCTGTACCGGAAACAACCACTACCGCTCAGCCTCAGCGGGAGGACACTGAAACGACTACAACTACCACAGCTCAGACATGGGAAACCACCACATGGGGAACTACCACATCTTATTCCTATGTTCCGGACACTCCGACTTCTACGCCGACAGTTGTAAAGCTTGTGGTCAGCGAGGTAAAGGATAAAAAGTTCACAGCGAAAATAAATATCCAGTGCGACCACCTTATCTCAAATGCCTCTATCTCCGTGGGCTATGACGATAGCCTTGTAGAGTTTGAAAAGTGCGAAACCAATGATAAAGCAGGTGGCATGGCAGTTGACAATGCCTTTGCAGGTAAGTTTGTATATAACTATGTGAACGCAGACGGCACAGACTTTGACGGTGATTATGCGACCCTCCATTTCAAAGTCGCAGACGAAAAGCTCACCTCAACAGTGCTTTATCTCACAGTAAATTCCCTTGATGACGAAAACCTCAATGCCATATCAAATCAGGTAGAGAACGGTATCGTCAAGTATCAGGACGCTGCAGACGTTAAGCAGGACGACAGCGATTATATAGAAATAGACGTTGACTATTCAAAGTACCCTATCGCACCAGAGGATATAGGACTTACAGATGTTGACAGCGTAACAGTAGCCAACGGCGAAGTGCTTATATTCGAGGACGGCAAGTTCCAGACCCTCAGCACAGGCGAAACAAAGATAGATATTGTTTATAAGGACGGCTCAGTAGGGCATTTTAAAATAGTGATAAAAGAACCTGAAGTCGTGAAGCTTGAAAGCTCAGAAGCAGAAGCGACCTCAAAAGCCGCAAGTCCTGTGTCGGAAGAAAAGAGCGGTTCATCAATGGGCATTATTATTGGCGTGGTCTGCGTTTTGTGCTTAGCTCTTATTGCCGCTGAGTATCTTATGATAGTGAAAAACAAAACGGTAGGCGACAATAAGTCAGCTAACAAGGATAATGATAAAGATATCCACGATACAGACGAAAGCGATGATACCAATTTGTCCGAGCCTGACGAACCTGACGAAAATGAAGAGCAGGAAGAAACTGATAATACAGACGACGATACAGACGCAGAAGAATAAACCAAAAGCGGTGCAGAGAATTGAACTCTGACACCGCTTTGTTTTCTTATTTAGCTATTATTAGACAATTCCTTAAGCTCTCGACCCTCTTTAAGCAGGTCATGCAACCTTTGAGCGTCATTATTTGCAATAGCATCACGATACTCCGTTAATCTAGCGATTATATGCTCTATCTCGTCCACCAGGGGACCACGGTTCATAAGGAAAAGCTCCGTCCACATATCTTCGTTGAGTTTAGCCACTCTCGTAAGGTCTTTGAATGACCCTGCCGAAAAACCTGCCTGCTTTAAAAGACTAGGGCTTTTTACATATGAACTTGATACAACGTGAGCAAGCTGAGATGTGAACGCAATGACGCTGTCATGCTCTTCAACGTTTGATACAACGACCTTTGCAAAACCGATATTGTATGCAAGCCTTGATATCTCCTGCACCACCCTCATAGGCGTTCTGTCTGTAGGCGTCATTATAAAGCTTGCTTTCTCAAAAAGATTGTCCACCGAGTATGCAAAGCCCGAAAATTCACGTCCTGCCATAGGGTGACAGCCGAGAAAGTTTACGCCGTTTTCAATGCAAACGCCCTCTACCGCTCTGACTATCTCGCCCTTTACTCCACAAGTGTCAAGAACGATACCGCCCTTTTTGAACTTGCCTGCATTCTCAGTGATGAATTTTATGGTAGTCTCAGGGTGAAGTCCCACGATAACAACGTCACAGCCTGCAAGGTCGTCAATGGTCATTTCACCGTCGATAGCCTCCTGCGCCAGCGCCCCTGCTATCGTTCCCCTGTCAATATCTATACCGAAACAGCTCTCGTGAGTGTTCTTTTTTATTGCCTTGGCAAGCGAACCGCCTATAAGTCCAAGTCCAACTATACAAATCTTCATTGTCCGTCATGCTCCCTTTGCTTTTACACTTTTAAGCTTTTATGTAATAAAGTATACCACTAAAATCACACTTTGTCAAGAGCCATGCACACCCAATTATTCACCGCAAAGCTCTGCAATAGCATTAGCGTACATATTCAGATTTATTTTGAAAGTTTCCATGGAAATATGCTCGTCAGCTCCGTGCATATTGTTGTTTTCCTCAGGAAATTCCGCACCGAACGCAACACCGCCCTTTGTGTTGTGAACGTAGGTTATTCCGCCCTCTGCGATACATTTTCCCTTTTCGCCCTTGATCTTTTCATAGACCCTGAGCAAAGTCTGAACGAATTTACTGTTTTCGTCAACATAATGTGGCTCCATGCCGTCAAGTTCGTCCACCTTGAAGCCCTTGCTTTCAAGTGCGGAAGTTATGATACCGCTTATCTCCGCAAGCGTCTTGTCAATAGGGAAGCGTATGTCGATACCGCCATGAAGTCTGCCACCCTCAGTTTTAAGGATAGTCAGCGCACAGGTCATCTCGCCTGATACATCGTCTGAAAAACCAAGACCGCAGGACTTTCCGTTGCATTCTCCGTGTGGGAAAAGCTCAGCCAACCCACCAAGGAGAGCATTTTTATTTTTGTATTCTGCCGCAAATTTTGTCACCGCATTGTCGCCGTTTTCAGGTCTTGACCCGTGTGACGATTTTCCTCTGATGACCTTCTCACTGTCGTCAGCAAACTTCACAATGCACTTGTCCGGGATAGCATTTATAACGCTTCCGCCCTTTATCTCAGCTATCTTATCGTCTGAAAATTCAGCAGAGAATGTAAGATGCACCATGCCCTTTTCGCAGTTGAGTACAGGAAAAGAGCCGTCGGGGGTGAACACCATTTCAGGAAAAGGCTGTTTGCTTTCATAATATTCCATGTCCTCACAGCCGCCCTCTTCATTGCCACCGAAAATAACACGGAAGTTCTTTTTTATAGGAATGTTAAGCTCTTTGATAGCCTTTACAGCCCACAGCACCGCAACGCTCGGACCTTTGTCGTCAATTGTTCCTCTGCCGAAAAGCTTTCCGTCAGCTTTAGTCAGCTTGAAAGGCGGATAGCTCCAGCCCTCGCCTGCGGGAACAGTGTCAAGATGTGAAAGCACAGCAAGCTTACATTCTCCCTCAGGGTAAAAATCACCGTGAACAGCATAGCCGTCAAAGTCCTTTGTTGTCATGCCAAGCTTTTCAAGATAAGCTTTTCCCCAGTCAAGAGCCTTGCGAGAACCCTCGCCAAATGGCTTAACAGGGGCGTTTATGTCGCCTACGCTCTCGATAGAAATAATCTCGTCTAGGTCACGTAGAATATCCTCCATGTGCTTGTCAAAATATTCTGCAAATTGTTTCTGATACATATTTATTCCTGCCTTTCAAGTGTGCAAATCATTATTTCTGAGGGATTGTTGAGTCTGAATTTACCAAGTCCCGCCGTAACAGCAAGCTTAGCCAAGCCCTGTTCAGCGTTAAGTTCGTAAATCCCCTTTGTGTATCGTGGAAAGAATTTCCGTTCTGGAGAAAGTATTCCGCCAATAAAAGGCAATCTTATAACTCCCCCGTGACAGTGACCCGAAAACGTCACATCTGCTCCCCAGTCCGCATAAGCACGGAACGCCAGCGGCGTATGGGAAAGCAAAAAGTTACATTCGCTCTTGTCAGGCTCGCCTAAAAGCTTCGTAAGCTCGTACTTTGTGAGCCGAGGCAGGTCGTGATGCGAAAAATCTTCGTTGCGGTAAAATCTTTGTGAAAGCTGAGTGCCGTATATATTTATGTGATCCTCGCCTATTTTTATCTGCTCCATGGCGTTTCGCAGAACGTGTACCCCACATTCAGTGAGCTTCAAAGCAAGGGCTTCGGCATTGTCCATGTTGTCTGTTTCGTGGTTGCCGAAAATATAATAGGTGGGTGCGATATGCTTTAGCCTTTTCATAAGGGCAAGCTTTGGGATCATGTCCGTTTCATCACGGCTGTAAAGATCACCTGCAAAGAAAATAAAGTCAGGCTCAGCGGCAATACAGGAATTTACAAGATTGTTGAAATTATCCCCGTAACGTTTCTTGTGAAGATCTGCAAGAAGAAGTATCTTTTTACCAACAAAATTCTCAGGAAGCTTTGATACTTTCAGCTCATATTCGTTCACCCTTAGCTGTCTGTTTGAAATAAGCATATAACCGCCCAGAAATGCGGCGGCAGCAAAAAGCGGCAGCTTGTATGACATTTTATTACCTCATTCCTACTTGCAAAGATATTTTTTCAGATCGTCCATTGCCCATTTTGCGTGGTTGTAGCCGTAATCGTAGAGCCTTCTCAGCTTTACAGGGTCGCCCTCAGTCCTGCCTACACCGAAAGTGGTCTTTGGTGTGAAAACAAAGACTTTCCCCTCTGCTTTAAGCTCCATAAGCTCTGCGATACATTTGTTGTATCTCTCGGCTCTTGTGGCAAGGGCTTCGGCAAATTCAGGGTACTTGTGATAATATTTCATGGCAAGCTTTGTGGCAGGCTCCTGGGTCTTAACATAGCCCTTTGGTCGTGTCAGCACAACGATATTTTTGTCACAGCCTGCTTTTATTGCCTGCATATATGGTATTGAATCTGATATACCGCCGTCCATATATTTTTCTCCGTTTATCTCTATCTCAGGGAAAAGCAGAGGAAGAGCACAGGTGGCTCTAAGCAAATTCCAGTGGGTGTCATCTTTTGGCACGTCCATGTACTCAGCCTTGCCGTTTTTTACGTTTGTAACAACTGCACAAAATCTGCCCTTGAAGTTTCTGTAGGCTTCATAATCAAAGGGAAGCTCAACATTAGGCACAACATTGTAGGCATAATCAAGGTTATAGTAGCATCGGTTTTTCGGGTCGATAAGATGTCTTGCGCCCATGTATTTCTTTGTTCCCATAAACTCAGTTGCAAGGCGGAGATTTCTTCCTATCTGCCCTGAGCAGTAAGAAACGCCGAAAGCTGCTCCTGCCGAAACGCCTATAACATAATCGGCTATTATTTTATCCTCCAGCAGAGCGTCCATTATTCCGCAGGAATAGACCGTTCTGCTGGCTCCGCCCTCTAAAGTAAGTCCAAGCATGATATTACCTCTGTTTCTGAAAAGAGGACGGCTTGACCGTCCCCAATTTTATTTTATATCTGTATCCTTTAAAATTATGCAGAAAACGGACGAACGATGTTCGCCCTTACAGTTTTTATCTTACGGCTTCAGATGTTGTATCTGCCATGCTGTTATCCAAAGCTGAATTGTCAAGAACTGTTTCTGTGAACTCTCTGCCGTCGTCGGTAAGAGCCTTTTTCAAGTCATCCATAGCGTTCTTTGTTGCGTTGTCGTCTGTTATTCTTACGATAACATTGTCGCTCATAAGCTTCACTGTGGAAACAAGACTTTTAAGATCTACCACACGCTCATCGATTATATAAGTGCTTCCTGAAACCTTGATGTCATAAAATTCCTTTGGCACTGCTGTTGTTGTGGTAGTAACGGAAGCTTCATTGGAGGAAGCACTTACGTCCTTGCCGTCCCCTGAGCCTTCGCCTTTTCCACCGCCTAGTCCAAGTCCAAGATACTGCATTATAAGAATAAGCGCCGCAATGATAATGACGATCAGCATGATACCAAGAAGCTTTTTCTTCTTTTTCTTTTTCTGCTTTTGTCTTTGTTTTTCAAGGTCACTGCGGTAGAGCTTTTCAACATCGTTCTGAATACTCATTTTTATTGTCCTTTCTATTTTGAAGTGTTTATGTATGTAAAGTAAACATTTTCGTATTTGTCTGACACAGCCTGCACAGCGTTTTCCACTATTCTCATGTTACGATAAAGCACAGCGTCACCGTCATAGACCACTGCCGCAAGCATTACTTCACCGTCTGCCGCACCGAGTCCTTCAAAAAGAGATATGAGCCTGCCTGAGATATCTTCATCAGGGGTCACGGTCATAATATCCTCATCATTTCGGGAAATATACAGCTTATCAGTGCCGTTTTCATTTCGCATATCAAGTGAGATAAGCATACCCTGAGTGTAGCCGTCAAGCGCCTGCTGATTTTTTGCGGCATTGCTGTTAATGCTCTCAGCCTTTTTATAGGCTTCATCTATCTGCTTTTGCATATCCTCACGTAGCTTTTCAAGCTCGTCAGCAGACTTTTGCTTCTGCTCCTCAAGCTGTTGAGTGACAGCCTGCACCTGAGCTTTTGCGTCCTCTTTCTGACTGTCGGCAGATGCGGAAACATCGGTCATGACCCAGAAAAGCATTATCATGATAACATCGAGCAGGGAAGTCAGCTCAAGGACTATGCCCTTATTTTTCCTGAAACCATTCATGGCTGTTCACCGCTTTGGGAATGCTCAGCGTTGTTTCTTTCAAGATAGAGCTGAACATTTTTTTCGTTATCCTCTATTTTTGCAGAGATTATGCCGTCAAGAAATTTGAAGATTATAGCAAATACAAGTCCCCAAAAAGTGGAGGTCAAAGCACCATAGAAATTATCCTGAACGTTTGTCATATCGCCCACCATACCGAGGAGGGAGATAACAGTGCCGAGGATACCCAAGAGAGGGAAGATCCCTGTGAGGTTTACGAACAGAGAATAAAGGCTTCCTGTGCGGTTGCGCATAGAAACGATATCTGTTTCACGAATGCCAGAAATATCGCTGTCAGCCTGACGGCGGGAAGCACCTGAGTCGGGAACGAAGATGTTAAGATGAAGCTTGTTGTAGAGAACATCAGCCGATTTTTTAGTGAAATAAAAGACGAGGGCGGTCGCGACTGCAACCAAGAAAATTATCATGTCGAAGCCGAAAAAGTTCATAAAAATTACGGAAAAGAGTTTTTTCATGGATAAGACCCCCTATAGAGATAATGATAGCACATTTTGAGGTAAATTGCAAGATGTGGGGGCGGATTTTTAGTGAGGAGGGGAGGAATGTGAAATGAGGAATGAGGAGTGAGGAATGAGGAATGAGGAATGGGCATAGCAGACCAAAAGTAAAAATAAAGCACCGAGCGAAGCAAGAGATAAAGCGCACGCTCAAGCCCTCTAGCGCCGGGCTTGTGGGGTCTAGGGGCAAAGCCCCTAGCGGAGTATGAGGCAGAGCCTCATTCGGCGCAAGCCGACAAGGTGCAGATTTAATGAAAAATAGCATATAGAAGTCAGATATCAGATAAAAGTGATATCGGAGTATAAAATCTGCACCGCTTTACTATCCTCCTGCACAACGTAAAGTCCGCAAAGAGCGGAGCGATTTTGCGGCAAGATAAACTATCCCGAATATATGTAGGGGCGAACAGCGTTCGTCCGTGTTCAGAATTTGCATAATTTCAGCATTGTAGGGGCTTGGCGAAATTTCTGTTCGCAAGCTCACAGAAATGCGACAGCCCGATATTTCTTGCCCATTGAATTATCGGGGAATATCACAATAATGTACCTCGAAAATAATTTGGCATCAAAGATACAACAATCACAGCATTACACCTCCGAGCGGGACGTCGAGGGCGCCGTCCCCTACAAGCGTGATAGGATAGTTTTTTGTTCTGTCCTACAATGGTTGTAATCGTGGACTTGTTTCTTCGACGGGCGAACGATGTTCGCCCCTACAGATTTGTTGCCGTGGGGGTCGTGTTTCAGTCGTTTTTTATTCGATTTTCAAGTTGCGTTCGGGGTGTGACATTTGGTATTAAGCCCTTGGTTGCGTATACACAAAATCCACAACGCACACCCACGCTTTGACACAAGTACTCTACAGCCTGTTCCAGAATCTCTCATCGTATTCACTAAGTCGCAGGGCTTGTACGTGCCCGCAAGTATCAAAACGCTTTCTACTTATACACGAAAAGTACCCTTTTTGTTGCATAAAAAATGCAACAATTGCAGAAATGTTGCCAAATTAAAATATAAATCATTTGTTTGCATGAATTTGTACTGCTGAATTTGTACACATTGACATGGCGTGAATAAATCTGTAAATGCTGTAAAAAATAAATGCAGATTTTCAGGAGGTGATCTTATGAGAACAATGAGAAATCTGCTTGCGAAAAAAGCTGTGGTGACGGTGCTGGCGGTGGGAGTTTCGCTGGCGGCGGTGAATGCCTTTTGGGGCGGTTCGGACAGTGCGCTCTCTCAGCTTGGGTCTAGCGGCAGTGAGGTTAGGGCTATTCAGGAACGCCTTAAAGAACGTGGTTTGTTCAACGATTCTGTGACGGGATACTACGGCGAAAAGACCAAAGCCGCTGTGATAAAATTTCAGAAACAGCAGGGGATTAGTCAGACGGGAACGGCAGGTCCGCAGACGCTTCGGGCGCTTGGCATTTCTATCGGCTCTGTGCCGTCGGCTACGGAGCAGAATATCAATCTTTTGGCGAGGATAATCTCTGCCGAGGCCAGGGGCGAGCCTTATGTGGGACAGGTGGCTGTGGGTGCGGTGATACTCAACCGTATTGAACACCCGTCTTTCCCTGACACGCTTTCGGGGGTAATTTACCAAAACGGCGCTTTTACGGCGGTGGTGGACGGACAGTTCAACGAGCCTGTTGCCGCTTCAGCTTACAATGCTGCCCGTGACGCTTTGAACGGCTGGGACCCCACAAATGGCTGTGTTTACTACTACAATCCTGCTAAGACTTCAAACGCTTATATGCACGCTAAGCCTACGGTGACGGTTATTGGAAGCCATAGGTTTTGTATGTGAAACAAAAGCCGCCCTGCGCAGTGCAGAGCGGTTTTGTGCTATTTATGTACGAAAAAATAATCGCTGCCGTTTAGGGATATTGGTATGGAGTAGAGGATATCGTCGGAAAAATAGCTGGTGATGTAGCCTGCTATATCGGCGAGCTTTTCGGTGTCGGAAATGTCTATGGCATAGGCGTCTACACATGAGGTCTTGCCTGTTATGGCTATTCTTACATCATTTATATGGAAAACGTCTTTTACTTCTTCGAGTATCTCTCTTGGGCTTCTGTAGCCGGGGGTGACTTCTGCTTTGCCACCGAGGGTTATTGTGACTATTGACATATCAACGTTACAGCTTTGCAGAAGTTCTTCCATTTCCTTGATGTTGTGTTCGTAAAGCACTGTTACCTCACATCTGTTGCCTTGGTCATAAATGCCGCAGGAGGTGAAAGTTGGGCGGTAACCCATTTCTTCCAGGTCGCACAAAAGATTTGATACTTTATACGGGTTTGTTATAGGCGTATCGCTGACGGGAAGTTCGCCTGTCGGCTCTGGGTAGGCGGTGTGGACGTCCACAAGGTCTATATTTACGCCGTATGCTTGGAGGTAGGCTTTTGTGCAGGTGACGTCATTTTCGGTGTTTACTGTTACATCAAGGTAGGTTTCATGGTTTTCGGCGGATATTATGCCAAAGTCTGCGGCTCTTGAATTTAGTGCGGAGAGTATTACGTTAAGATCGTCTGTGTTTTCAAGGTCGGTGAGGCGTTCGGTAAAGGTCGGTATCTCTATATCTGCCACTTCATATGTGCCAAGCTCGTCTTCGGTGAGCTGTTTATCGGTCTGTTCGTCAGAGTCGGTCTGTGAACTGTCATTGTGGATATAAGTTCTTTGCTCAGGAACTGGACCTTTACTCACAAACAGGTTGACTTCTTGCCCTGCTTGTATTTCTTCCCCTGCGGCAGGCTCGGTATTCATGACAGTTTCGGCGGCGACAGTATCGCTATATCTATCACGTCTTACGGGCGTGCCGCCTGCCTGTGCGATAAGCTTTTCGGCTTCGGCATAGGTCTTGTTGGTAACTTCCGGCACTGTGATAGGCTGTGGGGTCTGGGGCGGCTGTGTTGTGGTATCGGTGGAGGCTGTTGAGGGGGCAGGGGTGGTGGCGATATCGGGTTTTAAAAGTCCGCTGAATGCGAATGCTCCCACTGCTACGGCGGCGCAGGCTGCCACTGCGGCTATGCCCACGGATTTTCTTCTAAGCTTTATAGGCTGGGGTTTTGTTTCTGTGTGTGCGCTGTCGGCTGAGTTGGTGATAAAGGCTTTATTGTCTATTTTTTGCAGGATAGCGTCAAGATTTTCAGACTTGCTTTCGCTGTGGGACTTTTTCATTATATCTGTCATTTTCATTGCTTTGTTCCTCCTTTTCACAGTATGTTTTTTTCAGCTTGTCAAGGGTGCGGTATAGTCTTGATTTTACGGTGGACTGGGACAAGCCTAGGCATGATGCAGTTTTCTTGATAGTATAGCCGTACTGATAATGCAGTACGAAAATGCGGTAGGTGGTATCGTCGGAGCTTTTGAGATAGCTCATCACCTGTTCATAGTCGAAAAAGTCGGCGTTTTCAAGGGTAGCAAGGGCTTTTTCGTCGGGGATATTCAGGTCGGTGATATCCTCAAATGTGGCTTTAGGCTGTTGTCTGTAATGGTCTGCAACATAATGCTTGGCTATACGCAGGACGTAATGCCTGACGTTTTTTATTTTCCCCTCAGTGGTGATAAGGGAGCGGTAAAAATCAAGATACACGCTTTGGAGTGCGTCCTCTATAAGCTCTCTGGTGGGGAGCTTTGAGGTGAGATAGCGGTTTATATAATCGTATGTATCATTATAAGCCTGCACGAATGTATCTTTTAGTTCTGTTCCCATGGTTTTTCCTCCTTTCTTTTTTTGCTCTGTGAGCTTTCACCCTAATAGTCGGGAATTTTGCTGAAAAAGTCTCAGCTTTGTGAAAAGTTTTTTGTAAAGAAAAAGGACGGCAGAAGCCGTCCTGATAAAAACGCTGTGTTTAGTCTACAGAATAATATTTCTGAAGTCTTGTTTTGAATATCTCACAGATGATATTTGCAGCTACTCCTGCTGTGAATACAGATACGAAAAGTATCAGAAATACTTTTGTTGCTTTGCTCATGCTATCTTCCTCCTGTAATTCTGTGACGCTGTTTTTACAGCCCTTTTCCTTAGGTCTATTATACTATAATCTTGCTCTGATTGCAAGCGGTTTGTGAAAAAATACGGCTTTTTATAAAAATATTTGCAAAAATCAAAGCATTGTGTTATAATATCTCTATGTGTTATATTTTTATGTAATGAGGAAATTTTAAATGGCAGAAACAGGCAAACAAAGCAGCTATAAAAAGCTGTTTTCAAATACTCTGGTGTTCGCTATAGGCTCGTTCAGCTCAAAAGTCCTTGTGCTGTTGCTTGTGCCTATTTACACCAACTATCTTACTACGGCTGAGCTGGGCGTTACGGACGTTCTCACTCAGATAGCTAACTGGATAATACCTCTTGTGACCATGACTATCACGGAGGCTATAATCAGATTTGGTCTTGACAAGGCTTATGACAAGGTAAAGGTCTTTACTCTTGGCAATCTTATATGCTTCTTTGGTCTGGCGGTGTTCGGTATTTTGCTGCCTATTGTGTCGCTGACGGGCATTGCTGACAAGTATATTGGCGGATACAGCTTGATACTATATATATATGTATTCACATCAAGCATGAAGTCGCTGTATTCAACTTTCGTGCGTGCAATGGAGCAGGTGAAGCTGTTTGCTTTTAACGGCATACTGACCACGTTCTTTACGCTGTTTTGGACGGCTTTGTTTTATATGGTGCTCCCTGAGGGATTTCTCGGTCACGGCACAGGTATCGAGAAGTATTTGCTCGCCACCATTCTTTCTGACCTTATCTCGGTGGTATTTCTCACGTTCAAGTCAAAGCTTTGGAGATATATAAACTTCAAGGATATTGACAGGGAGCTTTTGCAGGTAATGCTACAGTATTCTGTGCCTCTTATCCCTGCTCAGCTTTTGTGGCTCATAACAAACAGCTCGGATTCATTTATGACCACCCACTATCTTGGCTCGGACTACAACGGCGTGCTGTCGGCGGCTTACAAGATACCTAACCTTGTGTCAACGGTATATCTTATGTTCGGTCAGGCTTGGAATATGTCGGCTATCACTGAGGACGATTCTGATGACAGAGATTCGTTCTATGAGAATGTTTTTGACTTCAATCAGAGCCTTTTGTATATTCTTGTGGCAGGCTGTCTGCTTATCGTTCAGCCTGTGACTAACTTCTGGATAGGCGCAGATTTCCGTGACTGCGTAAAATACTCGCCTATCATCATATATGCGACCATTTATTCATGCTTCACCACTTTTATGGGGTCTATTTATCTTGCTTCAAAGCAGACAAAGAGGTCACTTTTCACGAGCCTTGTTTCAGGTGTGATAAACGTGGGGCTGAACGTTATACTCATACCGAGGATAGGACTTTACGGTCCGCCTATATCCACGGTTGCGGCTTATATGACTGTGTTCATCATAAGAGCCATAGACTCAAGAAAGCTAGTGCCGTTCAGGATAGATATGAAAAAGATGATAGTGAACAACATCGTTATCCTTGTGATGATGTTCATTTGTCTTTTTGAAACTGACCTTATGCACCACCTGCCTTTGTATGCTATCGTGGCACTGCTTTTCTTTGCGGTCTTTATACTCAACCGAAAGGCTGTGGAGAGCATATTCTACAAGGTGCTTCCTGCAAGGATAGCTTCACATTTTGTGAGCCTTAGCACGGCAAAGCTTTGCGCAGTTATAGGCGGTCTGGCTGTATTTGTACTCATAGACTTGCTCACAAGGGGCATTATTGTGTATGCTTTGCTGCTGGCAGGCTTTGTCTTTGCAATATACAAAAACAAGAACAGGCTTATGTATATCTTTATGGTGCTTATGCCGCTGAGTCTGGTTTTCAGGCACGGCATGGTATGGGCAGCGGTGGCATTTCTGATACTGGCGGTGGCTGTTATTATCAAAAACCGCAGGGCAGCAGATGTTTTCATTGGCATTGCGGCACTTGATATACTGCTTGGTGCGGCGGCAGGACTTTGGTTCGGCGTGCTTGCGGCGGCGGTGCAGACACTTGTATGCGGCTTTATATTCCGCAGACAGATATGGGATAAGCTTATTGAATGGGCATATAAAAAGCGGTAGAGATACTGCGTTTTATAGATAAAGGAGCTATGCTCCTATTACACCAATGGAGGTTTTTATCATGGCAGAATTGAAATTTGAGATCACAGAGCGTATAGGCGTACTTTCTGAAAACGCTAAGGGCTGGACAAAGGAGCTTAACAAGGTTTCTTGGAACGAGAGAGAGCCTAAATATGATCTGAGAGAATGGAATCCAGACCACAGCAGAATGGGCAAGGGTATAACTCTTACTGACGAAGAAGTGGAAACTCTCAAGGCTATTCTCAACGGTGAGGAGATAGAGGACGATATCAACGAGGCTGACATTCTTTAAAAAATTGTAAATGTTCGGTAAACAGTTAAATGATAATCAATTGTTAATCATGAGTTTAAAAATGTTTGCTATAATTTCCGAGAAGAACAATTAAACGGCGGAGTTGTGCGTTATTTCATGCATGGCTGCCGCCGGAAGCTTGCACATAAAAGGCGTTTCGTATCAGTATTTAAAGGACACGGAACGCTTTGAACGTACAGGGCAGGTAATAATATATTCGGAGGGAATTATAGTTATATGGAACAGCATGGCATTAGCAAGCTTGATCTCAAGAGGCGCAACCGTATGCAGGTCCTCAAGATACTCAAGCAGAGAGGCCCTACTTCCCGTATCGACATTGCGGGAACTTTAGAGCTAACAAGAGCCGCTGTCACGATCATAACAAATGAAATGATCGAGCAGGGGATAATACAGGAAATAGGCGAATACAAGCACGTTACAGAAAAAGCTCCGAGAGGCAGAAAAAAGATACTTATCGACATAAATCACCACTACAAGTTCGTTATAGGCGTAACGGTAGAGGAGGACATCGTAAGCGTTGGTCTGTCAACTCTGGCAGGTGCAGTTCTCGATAAGAGAAACCTGGCTATCAACGAAAAGACGGACTACAGCACCATTTTTGATTTCACTGAGAAGTCTATAAACGAGGTACTGGGCGACAACTGCCTTGACAAGAACTCTATTCTCGGCATCGGTTTCGGTATATTCCCGACTATGTATTCAAGACTTGGTATCAGTGTTGAAGATGGCGAGCCTGATTATTCTAAGCTAAAGGCTGCAATAAGAGAGAAAACTGAGCTTCCGCTGGTTTTTGACAACTCTGTAAAGGGTACGGCTATGGCAAATATCGACTTCCTTAAAACAAAGGATATAAACAGACACAACATAGCCTTTTTGCAGTATGGCAACACTATGCACTTTGTTGTGACGAATCTTAATGATCCGATCGTTTCATATGATAACAGAACTAACTTTGTGGATAAGATGATAATCAACCCTTATTCTGACAGGACTTGTCCTTGCGGAAGAAGGGGCTGTGTTGAGAGTGAACTCACTCCATCGGCTACTATGTCAAAGCTTAGGGAAGTATTTTCTGCTGAAAAGACGCCTTTTCTCTATGAGGCGGCAAGGGGAAGCTTTGAGAATGTCAATCAGGATATGATAACGATGGCATACGAGAAAGACGACAAGGCTGTAAAAGAGATACTTAACGGCGAGCTTACGCTGTTAGCGGTGCTTCTTAACAACTTGTATTTTTCTACCAACCCACAGAAGATAGTGCTGCATCAGTTCAAATTCCAGAATGAAAAGGCGTTCCAGAAATTAAAGGACGCTGTGACAGAGATAGGCGGAGCGCTTGTTTCAAGCAAGATCGAGCTTTCTATTATTGAGGACAAACACAGATTCCTGTCAGGCTGTGCGCTTGCAATAAGAGAATTGTTCTTTAACAGGGGCGGATTTGATACATCTTCTAATAATTAAGAGCATCAGAGCAGGGCATTGCCCTGCTTTTTCTTTTATACATAGTATAAACTGAACAACATAGTGAAAAATATCTAAATTATCGGGTAGAAAATGTATAAAAGAGAGAAACGATGAAAAAGCTATTGACAAATGTCGCTGTAGATGATAAAATAAATAAGTCGCTTGATGAGAGCGATGAATGTGAATAAAGTGATGACGATGAGCACTTTCTGAAAGAGTTCAAACGAATTCATAAAGAATTCACAAAGAAAAGTCTTGACAAAGCTTAGCTGATATGATATAATAGATAAGCTGATTTAAGACGGCACATTAGAAAACATGAAAAGATCGAAAGTCAAAAAACTTTTTTGAAAAAACTTCAGAAAAGGGGTTGACAAAAGATAAAAAGTGTGATATAATGTAAAAGTTGCACGACACAAAAGAGTGTAACGAAACAGCATCTTGAAAATTGAACAAAGACGAATAGTACGAAACCCTTGAGAGATTCTTTTGAGAAAAAGAATTAAAGGTCTAACATAAAGACGTAAAAGAAATGTACGTTCAGTGAAGTGAACTGAAACAGGATAACAAGAGCAGAGATGCTTTTGATATACAACTTTAATTAAGAGTTTGATCCTGGCTCAGGACGAACGCTGGCGGCACGCTTAACACATGCAAGTCGAACGAGAGAAGAGGAGCTTGCTTTTCTGATCTAGTGGCGGACGGGTGAGTAACACGTGAGCAATCTGCCTTTCAGAGGGGGATACCGATTGGAAACGATCGTTAATACCGCATAACATAATTGAACCGCATGATTTGATTATCAAAGATTTATCGCTGAAAGATGAGCTCGCGTCTGATTAGCTAGTTGGTAAGGTAACGGCTTACCAAGGCGACGATCAGTAGCCGGACTGAGAGGTTGATCGGCCACATTGGGACTGAGACACGGCCCAGACTCCTACGGGAGGCAGCAGTGGGGAATATTGCACAATGGAGGAAACTCTGATGCAGCGATGCCGCGTGAGGGAAGAAGGTTTTAGGATTGTAAACCTCTGTCTTCAGGGACGAAAAAAGACGGTACCTGAGGAGGAAGCTCCGGCTAACTACGTGCCAGCAGCCGCGGTAATACGTAGGGAGCGAGCGTTGTCCGGAATTACTGGGTGTAAAGGGAGCGTAGGCGGGATCGCAAGTCAGATGTGAAAACTATGGGCTTAACCCATAAACTGCATTTGAAACTGTGGTTCTTGAGTGAAGTAGAGGTAAGCGGAATTCCTAGTGTAGCGGTGAAATGCGTAGATATTAGGAGGAACATCAGTGGCGAAGGCGGCTTACTGGGCTTTAACTGACGCTGAGGCTCGAAAGCGTGGGGAGCAAACAGGATTAGATACCCTGGTAGTCCACGCCGTAAACGATGATTACTAGGTGTGGGGGGACTGACCCCTTCCGTGCCGCAGCAAACGCAATAAGTAATCCACCTGGGGAGTACGACCGCAAGGTTGAAACTCAAAGGAATTGACGGGGGCCCGCACAAGCAGTGGAGTATGTGGATTAATTCGAAGCAACGCGAAGAACCTTACCAGGTCTTGACATCGTATGCATAGCTCAGAGATGAGTGAAATCTCTTCGGAGACATATAGACAGGTGGTGCATGGTTGTCGTCAGCTCGTGTCGTGAGATGTTGGGTTAAGTCCCGCAACGAGCGCAACCCTTACTGTTAGTTGCTACGCAAGAGCACTCTAGCAGGACTGCCGTTGACAAAACGGAGGAAGGTGGGGATGACGTCAAATCATCATGCCCCTTATGACCTGGGCCTCACACGTACTACAATGGCTGTCAACAGAGGGATGCAAAGCCGCGAGGTGGAGCGAACCCCTAAAAGCAGTCTTAGTTCGGATTGTAGGCTGCAACCCGCCTACATGAAGTCGGAATTGCTAGTAATCGCAGATCAGCATGCTGCGGTGAATACGTTCCCGGGCCTTGTACACACCGCCCGTCACGCCATGGGAGTCGGTAACACCCGAAGCCTGTAGTCTAACCGCAAGGAGGACGCAGTCGAAGGTGGGATTGATGACTGGGGTGAAGTCGTAACAAGGTAGCCGTATCGGAAGGTGCGGCTGGATCACCTCCTTTCTATGGAGAACAGAGAAGGAAAAGAAAACTTCTCATAAAATAATTCTCCGGTCAGCAAAGGTTTAAGAAAGTAGTTTTTGTTCAATTTTGAGGATGCTGGAAACAGTATCTTTAAAACAGCACAATGGAGTACCTAGTCCCTGCATATGGGGGTGTAGCTCAGCTGGGAGAGCACCTGCTTTGCAAGCAGGGGGTCAGGAGTTCGATTCTCCTCATCTCCACCAAGGGACGAAGGAAGAACGAACTAATAACTAAATGGGCGCATAGCTCAGGTGGTTAGAGCGCACGCCTGATAAGCGTGAGGTCGGTGGTTCGAGTCCACTTGTGCCCACCAGCAAGAGAGATCTTGCAAGGAATGAAACTTGAAAATTGAATAATGAAAAGCAAAAGTAATGCAAATGAGGAAAAATGAACGACAATAACGAAAGTTAAAGTCGGGTAAAAAAACCTGCAATTAGCATAAAAATTAAGAGGATTAGACATAATTCAAAAATGGTTAAGCTAAGAAGAGCGTAGGGAGAATGCCTTGGCATTAGGAGCCGACGAAGGACGTGATAAGCTGCGATAAGCTGCGGGGATCAGCAAGTATGAATTGATCCGCAGATTTCCGAATGGAGCAATCCGTATGTGTATGCACATACATCATATACTGAATCAAATAGGTATATGAGGGGAACCGCCTGAACTGAAACATCTAAGTAGGGCGAGGAAGAGAAATCAACCGAGATTCTGTGAGTAGTGGCGAGCGAAAGCGGAAGAGGCTAAACCATAGGTAGCAATACTTATGGGGTTTCGGACAGCATTTAGTATTGATAATTTCTAGTTGAAACGTGTGGGAAAACGTACCGAAGAGTGTGAGAGTCACGTAAGCGAAAGAGAAAGTCAGCGAGCTGTATCCAAAGTACCGCGGGACACGTGAAACCCCGTGGGAAGATGGGGGGACCATCCTCCAAGCCTAAATACTACCTAATGACCGATAGCGAATAGTACTGTGAAGGAACGGTGAAAAGAACCCCGGGAGGGGAGTGAAAAAGAACCTGAAACCCTATGCTTACAAGCACCGAGAGCACGTCAAAGTGTGATCGGGTACCTTTTGTAGAATGGTCCGGCGAGTTATTGTATGCGGCAAGGTTAAGTGCTTAAGGCACGGAGCCGAAGCGAGAGCAAGTCTGAATAGGGCGAAAAAGTCGTATGCAATAGACCCGAAACCGAGTGACCTATCCATGTCCAGGCTGAAGTGGAGGTAAAACTCCATGGAGGGCCGAACACACGTCCGTTGAAAAGGCCGGTGATGAGGTGTGGATAGCGGAGAAATTCCAATCGAACTCGGATATAGCTGGTTCTCTCCGAAATAGCTTTAGGGCTAGCCTCGTGAAAGATTACTGGAGGTAAAGCACTGAATGGGCTAGGGGTCGAAAGATTACTGAACCCTATCAAACTAAGAATGCCAGATAATTGATTCACGGGAGTCAGACAATGTGAGATAAGTCTCATTGTCAAAAGGGAAACAGCCCAGACCCACAGCTAAGGTCCCTAAACATTGTTAAGTGGAAAAGGATGTGGGGTTGCATAAACAACCAGGATGTTGGCTTAGAAGCAGCCACTCATTAAAAGAGTGCGTAATAGCTCACTGGTCGAGTGACCCTGCGCCGAAAATTCAACGGGGCTAAACAATGTACCGAAGCTTGGGATTCTAGATTTATCTAGAGTGGTAGGAGAGCGTCGAATAAGGGGTGAAGTCAGAGCGGAAGCGCTGGTGGACTTTATTCGAGTGAGAATGCCGGAATGAGTAGCGAGAATTATGTGAGAATCATAATGGCCGAAAATCTAAGGTTTCCTGAGGAAGGTTCGTCCGCTCAGGGTAAGCCGGGGGCTAAGGCGAGGCGGAGACGCGTAGCCGATGCACATACGGTTGAAATTCCGTAGCCACCGAAAGATTTAAGTACAGGGACGCTTTAGAAGTGATGTTGCCGGGCGATGGTTGACCCGGTCGTAAGGGATCGAAAATGAGTAGAGAAGTCATCATGGAAAGAGACAAGAAAAGCTGTATGAATATCTTAGGTGCCCGTACCGCAAACCGACACAGGTAGATAGGAAGAAGATTCTAAGGCCAACGGGAGAAGGGTTGTTAAGGAACTCGGCAAGTTGACCCCGTAACTTAGGGATAAGGGGTGCTCAAGTGATTGAGCCGCAGAGAATAGGCCCAGGCGACTGTTTAGCAAAAACACAGGTCTCTGCTAAATCGAAAGATGACGTATAGGGGCTGACACCTGCCCGGTGCCGGAAGGTTAAGAGGAGATGTGAGAGCATTGAATTGAAGCCCCGGTAAACGGCGGCCGTAACTATAACGGTCCTAAGGTAGCGAAATTCCTTGTCAGGTAAGTTCTGACCCGCACGAAAGGTGTAACGATCTGGGCACTGTCTCAACAACCCGCCCGGCGAAATTGTAGTACCGGTGAAGATGCCGGTTACCCGCGACTAGACGGAAAGACCCCATGGAGCTTTACTGTAGCCTAATATTGGATTTCGGTATTTCACGTACAGGATAGGTGGGAGACTGGGAAGCACAGGCGTCAGCTTGTGTGGAGTCGACCTTGGGATACCACTCTTGGAGTGCTGGAATTCTAACCTGCGGCTTTGAAGCAAGTCGGGGGACATTGTTAGGTGGGCAGTTTGACTGGGGCGGTCGCCTCCTAAAGAGTAACGGAGGCGCTCAAAGGTTCGCTCTGCATGGATGGAAACCATGCGTCAGAGTGTAAACGCAAAAGCGAGCCTAACTGCGAGAATGACGGTTCGAGCAGTAACGAAAGTTGGAGTTAGTGATCCGGCGGTATGTGAATGGAAATGCCGTCGCTCAACGGATAAAAGCTACCCTGGGGATAACAGGCTGATCTCCCCCAAGAGTCCACATCGACGGGGAGGTTTGGCACCTCGATGTCGGCTCATCGCATCCTGGGGCTGAATTCGGTCCCAAGGGTTTGGCTGTTCGCCAATTAAAGCGGTACGCGAGCTGGGTTCAGAACGTCGTGAGACAGTTCGGTCCCTATCTGTCGTGGGCGTAGGATATTTGCAAGGAGCTGTCCCTAGTACGAGAGGACCGGGATGGACGCACCTCTGGTGCACCAGTTGTCACGCCAGTGGCACAGCTGGGCAGCTATGTGCGGAACGGATAAACGCTGAAGGCATCTAAGCGTGAAGCCGCCCTTAAGATAAGATATCCCTTCTGTTTACAGAGTAAGACCCCTTGAAGACTACAAGGTTGATAGGCTCAAAGTGTAAGCACGGTGACGTGTTTAGCTAGCGAGTACTAATCGGTCGAGGGCTTAACCTTATTGGTTATGACTACTCCTTTTAACCAACAGCTTTTTCATTATTCAATTTTGAGGATTCGTTCCTCTTCACTTAGTCGGTGGCGTTTGAGTTGAGGTCACACCTGTTCCCATGCCGAACACAGTAGTTAAGCTCTTCTTCGCCGAAAATACTTGGATGGTAACGTCCCGGTAAGATAGGGTGCTGCCGACACCTTACTAAACAGAGAAGATATTATTCTTCTCTGTTTAGTCATATTCCTCCTTAGCTCAGTCGGTAGAGCATTCGGCTGTTAACCGAAGGGTCGTTGGTTCGAGTCCAACAGGGGGAGCCAGAGAGCTGTAGCTTTTGCTATGGCTCTTTTTTTGTATATATGATTTAGTATTGCAGTTTGTAAATGTAATGTATGGATACAGTGCTTTCGTATGCTTACTTTGATGTAAGTGTACGAAAGCACTGTTTGTCTAAAAAAACACAGCACACGTTATGAGTGCTGTGATGAGAGAGCTGTTCAATAAATGGGAAACTATTTATGGATTGTCTTTGATTTCAATTTCTACTGAATAATCAACATCTTTTGAGTTGAGGTCTGTAAGCAGAATAGTATTATTATCAAAAGGAACTATTTCAATATTGCTTTTTCTTTTGCATTTATCAATAAGTAAAAATTTCTTTCCATTTTGGTCTGTACAAACAGCATATAACAGCTTAGGCACTTTGAGTTCATAAACTAAATTCGTAATATACGGCTGTACCCATTCTTCATTTCTTTCAGAAATTCTGATACGTAATTCTTTTGATTCATCACTGATGCGTTGTTCAAAATTCTGCTGCATATATATCTTTTTGAATTTTTTGTTATTATAATAATCCATAATCAATACATATGGCAGGAGCCACAAACCATAATCAATGAAGCCCAGAAAAGCTAACCATTTAATAGGAGAGAAGAGAAATGCAATAGCAAGAATAAACCCACCGAAAAATGGGAATCCAGATATGTGTTTTTTGCTTTTTTTGCTTTGATATAATGCGGCATATGTAGCAGCTGTCAAAAATACTCCGATTATTCCAAGCGTTATAGTCATGAGCCATTCTTGCATAACAGTTTTTCCTTTCTGAAAAATTCAAATAATAGTGCTGCGATAAGTGATCTGCTCGACAAATTGGAATTTAAATCATTTTTTATATGGTCTATAATGCGGATTTTCGGAATTATTTTTCCAAAATGCCTCTATACCATATTCTCTAATTTGTTGATTACCCTCCAGCCACTGCCTGTATACTATTTCTTCAAAAATTTCCTGCGTTTTTTTGCACGGAAACTCATTGCACTCTCCACAAAAATCAACGCCATGGTTCTTTGTGCACTCAAGCAAAAAACACCCTTCGATGCTGCATCCATTATGTTCTGTGCTGCGGCAACCTGAACAAGAAGCACCCGCATATATGCTAAGTACTCCCTCAAAGTTGTTATAGCTTTCTACGGCGTCGGGCATATGTACCTCATAAAATTCTTTTATGCCCTCTAAATATTTTAATAATGTTTTAGCCGACGCACAAATTATCCCATCATTATATGCCGAACAAGTGTGGCACATTAAAGAACATGGTGCAACCTTTTTAATAATTTCACTTTTATCCATTTTTTTGTACTCCTCCACTAAATTACGATTTGTCGGGCTGTATACCCGATTGATTTACAAAACCATTATACCACAGCTGATCAATGGTTCGTCCTTTGTTTGTATTATTTCTTTGCAAGATCTTTAATAACTTCTCCTGCCACGATAAGTCCCACAACTGACGGCACAAATGCTGTTGAGCCTGGAATATCACGGCGCACTGTGCATTTTCTTGCCGTACCAGGAGGACAAATGCAGTCCTGACGGCATGAAATAGCCATATCTTCTATCGGTCTGATAGGCTGTTCCTCTGAGTAAACAACTTTAAGCGACTTTATGCCTGCCTTTTTAAGCTCTCGTCGCATGACTTTCGCAAGAGGGCAGACCTTTGTCTGATAAATGTCCGCCACACGGAATGCTGTAGGGTCAAGCTTGTTGCCTGCACCCATTGAGGATATAACAGGTACTCCTGCGACGTCTGCTCGCTTTATTATCTCCAGCTTGCCTGTAACAGTGTCAATGGCGTCGATAATGTAATCATACTGAGTAAAATCAAACTGATCCGCTGTGTCAGGCATATAAAAACACTTGTATGTGTTTACCTTTATGTCAGGGCAGATGTCGTGAACACGCTCCTCCGCCACGTCTACCTTGTATTTTCCTACTGTTTTTCTTGTGGCAATTATCTGACGATTGATGTTGGTCAGACACACTTTGTCATCATCTATAAGGTCAAGCTCGCCTACACCGCTTCGTGCAAGGGCTTCAACTGCATATCCGCCTACACCGCCTATGCCGAAAATCGCAACCCTGCTGTTGCTGAGCTTTTCCATTGCTTCTTTGCCGAATAAAAGCTCGGTTCTTGAAAACTGATTTAGCATATAAACACTCCTGAATACTGTTTTATTCTTCTATAATATCATATCTATGCCCTTTTTTCAAGTAGATTTTTGCCTGCTTTTATTAATTTTCTGATTGATCCTATATGTATTATATAATATCTTTGTTACAGTTTTCGACCGCATTTTCGTTGCGTTTTTATCGAAAATGTGCTATAATATTATATGTGATAATACGCAAAAAGTAATAAAAAGGATTGGTAAAAACATGGACATTAACAAGACCCTTGCGGAAGAATTTAAGCTCAGACAGGAGCAGATAGACAACACTGTGGCACTCCTTGATGACGATAAAACTATACCATTTATTGCACGATACAGAAAAGAGCTTACAGGCTCGTTGGACGATCAGGTGCTTAGAGAGTTCGCTGACAGGCTCACTTACCTGAGAAATCTCGAAAAACGTAAAGGCGAGATAATCTCTTCTATCACTGAGCAGGAGAAAATGACAGACGAGATAATGTCTGCTATCGAAAATGCAAAGACCCTTGTGGAGGTGGAGGATATCTACAGACCTTTCAAGCCGAAACGTAAAACAAGGGCTTCGGTGGCAAGAGAAAAGGGGCTTGAACCACTGGCTGGACTTATCCTGACCCAGGATAAGAAATGCGACCCGCAGGTCGAGGGGTCAAAATTTATCAACGAGGACAAGGGCGTAAAGTCTGCGGACGAAGCTTTGCAGGGTGCAATGGACATAATCGCAGAGGATATCTCTGATGACGCTGACCTGAGAAAATACATAAGAACGCTGTTTTCGCAGATAGGCGTGATAAGCTCAAAAGCGTCTGACGAGAATGCCGAGTCGGTGTATGAGAATTATTACGACTATGCCGAGGCTGTGGGAAAGATAGCAGGTCACAGAGTTTTGGCTTTGGATAGAGGCGAAAAAGAGGGCGTTCTGAAAGTATCAGTGAATGTCCCAGAGGGCGCAGGGGAGAGAGCCTGCGTGTCAAGATATGTGAAAAATAAGTCAGAGTGCGGACAGCTTGTTACGGCTGCTTGTGAGGACGGCTATAAAAGACTTATTTATCCGTCCATAGAGCGTGAGATAAGGGCGGAGCTTTCGGCAAACGCTCAGGAGGGGGCAATAAAGGTGTTCTCCTCAAATCTCAGACAGCTTCTTATGCAGCCGCCTGTTAAAGACACTGTTACCCTTGGTCTTGACCCAGGATATGCTCACGGTTGTAAGACCGCTGTAGTGGACGCTACGGGCAAGGTGCTTGACACTGCGATAATCTACATTACTCCGCCAAGAAAGGATACAGAGCGTGCTAAGCGTATTCTGACGGGCTTTATAAAGAAATATGGTGTTACGACTATCTCCATAGGCAATGGCACTGCTTCAAGAGAAACGGAGCAGTTCACAGCCGAGCTTATCAAAGAAATTCCGCAGAAAGTTTCTTACATGGTGGTGTCTGAGGCAGGCGCTTCCGTTTACTCCGCTTCCAAGCTTGCGGCTGAGGAGTTTCCTGAGTATGACGTTTCACTGCGTTCAGCAGTATCAATAGCACGCCGTTTGCAGGACCCTCTTGCAGAGCTTGTAAAGATAGACCCAAAGGCAATAGGTGTTGGACAGTATCAGCATGATATGCCAAAGGCGAGAATGGACGAGGCTTTGAAGGGCGTTGTTGAGGACTGCGTAAACTCAGTAGGCGTTGACCTTAATACGGCTTCATACTCATTGTTGTCATACATATCGGGCATAAATATGACAGTTGCAAAGAATATTGTTTCCTACCGTGAGGAAAACGGAGCTTTCACCGAAAGAAAGCAGCTTATGAAAGTTCCGAAGCTTGGAGCAAAGGCATTTGAGCAGTGTGCAGGATTTTTGAGAGTTCGTGGCGGAAAAAATCCGTTGGATAACACGGCTGTTCACCCTGAGTCATACAAGGCAGCGCAGGCGCTTATTGACAGATGTGGGCTGAGCCTTGCGGACATGGGCGACGTAAAGCAGATAGCTGAGAAAGTCAATGCAATGGGCATGAAGAAGCTTGCCACAGATATCGGCATTGGTGCTCCGACGTTAAAGGACATAGTAGGGGAGCTTGAAAAGCCTGGCCGTGACCCTCGTGACGAGCTGCCGCCACCGCTTATGAGAAGTGGCGACATTATGGAGCTTAAAGACCTGAAACCGGGCATGGAGCTTATGGGCACAGTGAGAAACGTTATAGACTTCGGTGCGTTCGTTGATATCGGTGTTCATGAGGACGGACTTGTACACATTTCTCAGATGTGCGACAGATTTATAAAGCACCCTCTTGAGGTCGTAAAGGTCGGGGAGGTAGTTAAGGTTTGGGTACTTAACGTTGACCTGAAGAAAAAGCGTATTTCGCTTACTATGAAAAAGCCTAAGGTGTAGAGATCCAAAACGAAATAAGTTGGAAAAGTCCTAAATAAGTGGGACGTTGGTCTTACACTTTTGCGGCAGACTGAAGGGCTGTTAGAACAGCCCTTTTTTGTTTGCAGTCAGGTGTGGTCTTGACGCAGGGAGCTGTGAAACGCCTTATGGCTTGACCTTACGGTATAATTATGGTAATATAAAATCGTACATAGACTATGTTATAAAAGGACGTGAAAAAATGCGGATCGCAGTTTGTGATGATAATGCTGTTTTTCTTCAGTTTTTTAAATCTATGCTGGCAAATGAACTTGAATCAAGGTCGGTCAAGGCTGAAATAGAAACGTTTACCAAAGCTGAGAGCTTTTTTTACAGCCATGGTAAAAAGCCTTTTTCGGCTATATTTCTTGACCTTGATATGCCTGAAATGACCGGTTTTGAAGTCGCGCGGCAGCTAGGTCAGAATGGTAATTGCTTCGTGATCTTTGTGACAAGTCATCAGGAACTGGTTTATGACAGCTTTAATTTCAGACCGCTGAATTTTATCTGCAAAGATCCTGACGCTGATGTTGTGAAGGATAGGCTCCATATGGTAGCAGGACAGTTGACGGACGCACTGAAGCAGGAAAAGACAGTGGTTTTGGAGAATAGGGAGCAGGGAAGGATCTCTGTAAAGCTTCGGGATGTAACTTATATAGAGAGCAATAGCCACAGCATCATATATCATTTTGCAAATAATAAGGATACCATTGCAGTCAGAGATAGCATTGGCGAGATAGAAGAAGCTTATCGTAAATTTGATTTTATACGGGTACATAAAAAATATATCGTCAATCTGAAATATGTTTTTAACATAAGCCGTTCAAATGAAACAGTGATCTTCAAAAGCGGTTCAGAGCTTCCCATGAGCCGAGGATATAAGAATGCAGTTGACGACGCTTTGACTGAATATCTGAGGAGAAAGTGATGACTATTACATTGTGGACGATATTTGAGATCTTGATAAACTTTTATCAGGGCGGTCTGGAAACATGGTTTATATATAAATTTCTTACGCCAAGATCTCATGAAAGGGCTAAGATATGGGCTGTTATATTTGCTGTTTGTGAAGGCTGTCTGGTCACTGCTTTTAATTATTTCACTGTATTTGAGGGCTTTGGAAGTGCTTTGTACTGGGCAAGTCTGCTTGTTTTTGCGTTTTGCTTTTTTAGTGACAATGCAGTAAAGAAATTTCTTTCCATATCCCTCTCGCAGGTTGCAATCTTGTTGATAACGTCATTGGAACTAAATGCTGTATCGTCATTTTTTAAAATATCCCTCAGGGAGCTTGTGGTCGAACAAAGCTTGCTTAGATTTGTGACGCTTATAATGATCCAGATCTCTATATTCATTGTATTTAGATTAATACTGATGGCCTTTAAACATACAGATGATTATACGGCTTCAGATTGGGTTACGATAATTGCAGTGCTTATTATTTCGTTTTTCCTCGTTATGGTAATACATGAACTGTCCCTTTCGGCAGACAATGGCCATAGGCTGTATATAAATCTGTCATATATGCTTGTTTTTGTTCTTAATATACTTATATTCTGGATAATAAATTCTTTGATAAAAAAGAATCGGAAGCTCAAGGAAATGGAGATAGTCAAACTAAGAGAGCAGTATCTTGAGCAGTTTATCGGAAACGCCGAGTCGCAATATGACGCCATGAGAAAACTAAGGCATGATATAAAAGACAAATATGAAACGGTCAATGAACTGTTGAAAGTACAAAAAATAGATGAAACGAGAAAATTTATCTCAGAAAGCTTTGACCTTATCGGGAAATCGGAGTCCTATGTTAAAACGAAAAATAATATTGTAAATGCTATCGTTAACGCAAAGCTTACGATGGCTTCTTCCTTGGGGATAAAAATATCATGCATAACGGTTTCAGATTTTGAGGGAATAAAGGGAACTGACCTTTGCGACCTGTTGAGCAACACGTTGGAGAATGCTATAACGGCATGCAAGGAAATAGCCGACGACGCAAATAAATTTCTGTATCTGAAGATCGACCGAGAAACGGATACATATACGTTTTTGATAAAAAATTCAATAGATCATTCTGTTATGGATAGTAATCCAAGGCTTACGACCACAAAGGCTGATAAAAAACAGCATGGTCTGGGGACCTCAATAATCAGAGAGATAGCAAGAAAATATAATGGCAGATGCGATTTCTATGAGTCGGAGGGAATGTTTTGCTGTCAGGTAACATTGATGGCAGATACAACGGTCCTGAACTAATTGTTCTGAACCGTTGCTGCATTTCGTGACAAAAACCTGCAACTCATTCCAAAAAGCTTGACATATTGCTGTTATTCTAGTAAAATTCAAATTAGGGTAAGACAAAAGCGAGGCGGTAGTTTATGGATCTTGTTGTATCGGGTATACTTAATTTTTTGACCGAGCAGGAAGCTATCGGCAAAGCAGATGAGGTACAGGATTTTTATCGGTATGGTATAGAGATAACTATCTCATCAATGTTAAACATTGTGCTTGTATTGCTTATGGGAGCATTGACAGGGCATTTGCTGGAAAGCGTAATATATTTGGCAGTGTTTATTGCTGTCAGGGTTATTACCGGAGGGTATCATGCAGATACATATTTCAGATGCAATCTGTTGATGTGTTCGACATTTATTGCTACAGCTTTTCTTAATGACAAGGTATGCGGATATATAAATATATGGGTGATCGCTGCCTTGGTTGTGTTTGAAGAGATAATAGCTTTTGTATTCTGCCCTGTGGAGAACAAAAATAAGCCTATAGAAAAAGATAAAAAGCCAAAGTTCAAAGCGATGGGAATGATAGTTTTTCTGTTGCTTGATCTGTTTGGCGGGGCGATTATCAATAGATATCAGATGGTTGGATCTATGATCCTGTTAACAAATCTATTAATTGCAGTTTTAATAATATCAGCGAAGATCAAAGAAAAGAGGTGTGATAAGAATGAGATCATTTAAGAAATTGCTTGCCAGCCTTATTGCCAGAGCAACTAAGAGAATGGGTATAGCTGCCTGCGGATGTGCATCAATGTATGGTGGCTATCAAACTAAAGAGCCAAAAAACATTTACAAGAATTAAGCGTAAAGCTACAAGAATTACGATAAGCATTACAAAGTCTTTATCATTTCCCCTTTAAATCTTGTGATACTTGTAAATGAGGTAACATTGGCAGGAAAATAACTTCCTGCTGGTGTTACCGTTTTTTTATTTGTAGTGAGTTCAAGCTTTTGACAGTGAGTAGATTTGCTTTTAGACACAAAAAAATTACGCCCTACAAAAGGATGCGCTGTACTATTCGGTTTTCAAAGAACGGGCGGAGGCTATAGAGAAAGCCCCCTCACTTTCCATGTTGAAAAGTTGAGGGGGCTACAACCAAGTTTTTTAATTTTCTAAAAGATTTTTGAGCTTTGCTCTGATTTTTGTCGAAGGCATAAAGAAAGAGCGCCGGAGATTGCCGTCCCCGTTCGGCTGGGGATACATGGTCAGAATGTGGGTGTCGCTTGCCGCCTTTCGGAAAGGGACTTGCTGGCAAGCTCGCTTTCAGGAAAATAGGCGGTGGCGGAATGATCCGTCACCGCCTATTGTGTTTAGGCTATTTTGATTTCGGAAGCGTCGGCTTATTTAACCTCGGATTCCTTTCTCTTTTTGCCGCTTACGCCCAGCAGAGTCAGAACGCCGCACAGAGCAGCCAGCCAACCGATGTGGTTGCTGCTGTCACCGGTCTGAGGACACTTGGTGGAGTCGTCATTTCCTGGCTTATTGGTGTTATTACCACTGCTGCCTGTATTGCTTGTGTTGCCGCCGTCGGGAAGCTTGTCGATGACCGTATTCTCGCTGCGCTTGGCGCTGCAAACGGTGCATTCCTCGTGCTTGATGCCGGTGGCCTCCTTGGTAGCGGCCTTGTCGATCATCCACTGGAAGCTGTGTGCTGCCGTGTCGGCCTTGTCGCCGCACTCGCACTCATGCCAGTGGTTGGTGCCGTCATACTTCCACTCTGTACTGTAGCTGTGGGTATGATTGCTGCCTGTTGCGGGGATCGGTGCGGTTTCAAGAACCTTCTTGCAGACGGTGCATTCCTTATGCTTAGTGCCGTCGGCGGTTTCGGTAGCTGCTGTGTCAACGATCCACTCGCTGGCGCTGTGAGCCGCAATATTGGCCTTATCGCCGCACTCGCACTCATGCCAGTGATCGGTGTCGTCATACTTCCACTCGGTGCCGTAGCTGTGGGTATGGCTTGGAGGCGCATCCTTATAGGTGGCCTCGAGCTTCACATCATTGCCGGGCATGGTGAAGGTGGTAGTCGCCTTGGTGGCGTCTGCCAGAGTGACATTGCCTTCCAGCACGACCCACTTGTCAAAGACCTTGCCTGCCTCCGGTGCGTCCGCCGTAACGGTCACAACGGTGTTCTGCGCGATCTTGTCCGTGATGAGTGTTCCTGCGGCAACGGAGGCCGTGCCCTTGATGACCGTGACCGTGAACTCGGTCGCAGCGGAGCTTCTGACGAACCTTGTCTCGCCGCAGTCGGCGCGCTGGCAGGTGTAGAGAATTCCTTCGCTCTTGCCCTGTTTTGCAGGTTTGCCGCCGTCCCAGTCGTGGCTGAGCTTATTAACGACATGACCGTAGCGGATAATCTGTCCGCAGCCGGCTGTGCACTGCTGGTCGCCGCTATAGCCTGAGGTGGTGCATCCTGGCTTAACCTCATTGATCAGCTTGTAGTTATCGGCAATTTCGTGGAGGGACGGGGTTGAGACGCCCTTCTGCGCGATCCTGTCGCACGATGTGCAGTACTGGTTGCCGGAATAGCCCCTCTCTGTACAGGTCGCCGTTCTTACATCCCGCAGTTCAAGGGGACCGCTATGCTTGAAGTCGCCGGTCTCGCCCTTTACGGTGCCGCCGCAAGCCGTGCAGCGGTAGTCGCCCTCATAGGCGCGGTGCCGACAGTCGCCCGATTTGGCGTTATAGCGTTTTCCACCATGGCTCGCGTCTGTGGTTGCCGAGTTGGCCGTGCCGTAGTAGTACAGCGGCTGCAGTGGACCGGTATGACCGGCGTTTGCAGGTGGGTAGATATCCGAACCGGCACTGATGACATGGCCGCAGTCTGCGCAGGCGGTGTCGCCGGTGTAGCCCTTACGGTCGCAGATCTGCTCCTTCGCATTGAGCACCGTGGTGCCGCCGCTGTGGTCACAGCCTGCATAGACAGGCTCAAAGAAGAAACTGCCGCCGCCGGGGGCACCCATGGCGCTGAACTCTGGGATCGTGCAGCCCCACTCAAGGGCGGAGCCGTTGGTCACCAGTTTGAACTGGGACTTCGCCTCGTTGGCACTCCAATTTTTATGAACCGGTGCAGTGCTGTCAGACACGTTGTATTCGCGGAGATACTCCACCTTCCAGCCGATGGCTTTCTGACCGGTTCTCTCCTCGGGATAAAGCTTGATCTTGTCGCCGGGCTTGACGATCATACGGGTTGCCCGACCGTTTTTCACCGTCACAAGGGCGGTGTCCTTTGTCCAATGATCGGTTCCTTCGTCATCATCCTTGTCGATTTTTGTCTTTGTGTACTCGCAAATGCTGCATTCAGCCTCCATGCCGCCATTGCTGCCTGTGGTATCGGGGTTTTCGACCACATTCCAGCGGCCCCAACTATGTGGAACCATGATGAATTCCTCGCAGCCGGGAACCTTGCACTTTTCGGGGTGGGCATAGTCAGATTCAATGATGAGCTCCTCCACCGTCTTGGTCGAGCCGCCGATGTTGAAGGTATACTCATAGATACTGTCGAAGCCGGTGCAGTCCCAGTTCCAGCCGTAATCATGGACATGGCTCTTCACAGGAACTATATAGTCGCAGACGGAACATCTGAGCACATCGACTCTGCCGCCGCCCACTGCGTCATAGCTTCTGTCAAACACAAAGGTATGCGGGAAGATGCGCTCCTTGGAGCCGGTGGTCATATAATGCGCTTCGTAAGAGCCTGCTTCAAACAGGCACGGGAGCTTGTGACCGTCGCATTTCGGGTCGCCGCCCACGACACCGTTATGGGTATTCCCATGCTTATCGACCCAAGTGACCTTGTATTCCGGCGTTCTCTCGCTGTCTTCTGTGAAGCACTTATAAGTACACCCACTCTTAAATCAGGCAATAGACCATATTCGATGAATATAAAATAACGCAACATGAGGCTATGTCTCCGAAACTATTAATGGAGGCATAGCTATTTTTTCTCTTGAAATAATCTCTCCGATGTGGTATAATGATAACTGATACATAAAGCATGACCAATTGTGAGGTGATTGCTATGAATATTGCTATCGTTGATGATGAACCTGTATTCTTAAAACAACTTCATAACAGATTAAGAGAAATGAAACTCCCCGACTGCGAAATACACGAATTTACAAGCGGGAGAGACTTATTGAGTTTCTATGTCAAGGGAATGTATGAAGTCATCATACTCGATGTTGAAATGCCCGATCTGACCGGATTGCAGACCGCTGAAAGAATCAGACAGATAGATGGTTCAGTTATTATTTCTTTCCTGACGAATTATGCCGAATTTGCCGTTAAGGGCTACGATGTGGGAGCGTTTCGCTATATATTGAAAAATCAGCCAGACTATGTATATACCAAACAGCTAAATTCTATCATTGCTGAGTGCCAGCAGCGATTTAGAACTTTCACTTTCAATAATAAAAATCTGTCATTCAAGTTCAGGCTGACAGATATTCTTTACTTTGAGGGACATAGAAGAAAGGTATCACTATTCACAGTTAATGGTGAATTGGAGTACGGCGGCGATTTTTCAACTGTGTGTGGCGAGTTGTTAAAGTACAATTTCGCTATTATAAACCGTGGAATACTTGTAAATCTTGACCATATACAGAATATTACCAAGTACGATATTATTCTAAGCAACGGCAGAAAAATCCCCATAGGCAAAACATATAAAGATGAGATAGTTGCTCGCTATCTTAACTATGCAACAGGGAGATGATCGAGTTGCCCGTATTGATTGAAAATATCATTGAGATTGTCAATGTAGCAATTGAAATGATGTTGGTATTCTTATACTTTTCCTTGTTGAGTAAGGCAAAAGTTAATAAAGCAGTTCTTTATCTGTCGTATCTTCTTTCTACTGTAATACTGTCAGCGACAGTTTTGTTGACAGATAATATTTTAGTGTATCTGATTACAACCATTATTCTTATTAGCTCCATGTCCTTTATTTGTTATGATGATTCAATCCGTCATAAAATATTTTGGAACATATTGTTTTTACTGATTATATCTATATCTGAACCTATTGTGATTGGATTACTTTGCATTGCTAATATGGGAACACCAGATGAATTCTTAGAGTCTGGTTTAGGACGTTATCTCGGAATGGTAGGCACAAATATAATTTATTTATGGCTTATAGGATTGATGCACCGCATAATAAACAAAAAAATTCGTGAACTGCCGATAAAATATTGGATATTGATAATAGTTATTCCAATCATAAGTATTTTTCTTTTACAAACAATGCTTGATGGATTTGTTGGCAGCAACACTTATAGTTATGTTTCTTTGGGCGTTTCTCTTGCAGGAATTATCTTTATAAACCTTGCTATGTTTAATTTCTTTGAAAGTTTTGAAGATAAGATAAAGTTAAAATACCTTGAAACAATAAAGCAACAGGAACAGGAAAACTATAAGCTGCTTACCCTGTCATACAAGCAAGTACGAGAGTTTAAACACGATATTGAAAATCAATTTTTAGTTCTGAATGATATGTTGGAAAACAATGATACTGATTCTGCTAAGGAATATCTTGTCAAGCTAAGCTCATTTGTAAGGCTTGCTAACAGACTCTGCTATACTGGTAATAATGCCGTCGATTCTATTGTGAACATCAAGGGTTCTCTTGCTCAGACATACGGTATAGAGTTTATTTGCAAGGTCAATATCATAACAAATATCAAGGCAGACGAATTGGAGTTGTGCCGTATCATCGGAAACGCTCTTGACAATGCAATAGAAGGTTGCCAGAGAGCTGGTGTATCACATAAGCATATTTGGATAAGCCTAATGGAAGAACGAGAGAAGCTATTTATTGTCATTACAAATACATCAGATAAGGTAGATACATCTGTTTTAACATCAACAAAGAAAGAACAAGGGCTTCACGGCATAGGGATAAACAGTATCAAATCCTCCGTTGATAGATTGGGTGGGTTAGTAAGTTTCGATTATGATGACGGAATTTTTAAGCTGAACATTATGGTTCGTAATTGTTTACAAATTTAACTATTTGCATTTCGGGACAAGAAGACGACATTTGGGGACACTTTGAGACCTTTTTTCTCAAAACCTATTGAAAAAATTTGCAACTTGTGTTATGATTTTTGCAGGAAGTGATTCAGAAATGATTTCAAAACTTGCAAAAAGCATAGCACACTTTTTTGTGGTTCAGAACATAACGGAAGAATCCAAAGAGGTGATCTACGCATATGGAATGGAGCTGCTGATCTCTGATGTGCTGAATACCATTATCGTCCTGCTGATTGCTCTGTTTTCCCATACGCTGCCTGCGGTTGTTGTATTCATAGCCGTATTTATGGGGTTGAGACAGTTTGTAGGTGGGTTTCACGCTAACAGTCATCTTAGTTGTATGTTCACGCTTGTCATGGTGATGATGGTTTTCTCTTACGGCATTTGCAATGTAAGCGGACATATTACGCCAATATTCAGCATCAGTTTCATAATGATAGCATTACCAATCATTCTATGTATTGCTCCCGTTCCGCATCCGAATAAACCGATGTCAGAGGAAAAGAGTGTCAAGCTAAGGAAAAGAAGCTGCATCTTAGCTGTTACCCTATCCGTTGTCACGATTGCACTGCTTGTATTCCAATATCAAAAACTAAGCCTTTATGTATCAAGCGGAATGCTGCTGTCAGCAATCATGGCACTGCTCGGTCACTTTTTGAATCGGGGTGATAACAGTAAACGATGATAAGGAAAGAGAAAAACGGAGTATTTTGGCGATTGTAATTCTTGCTCTTGTAAGGCTGGTGCTGTATATCTCAAATGGCAGCGTTTGCGGTATTACGTTTTATCAACCGAAAGAGCCTGACTTATCTGAACTGTTTGAAAGGATGGATTTGTAATGAAAAAGCTGATGAGCATAGCAAAGAAGGCTTCTACGGCACTGGCGGCTCTTGCGCTGGTGGTAGCTACCACATCAGTTCCGAGTGCTTGCTTCCATTGGTTCGCACAACCTGTAGAGCCAGAAGAGCTGAGAAACTATGTAAACAAGAAATAATTGGCAACTGTGTGTTGCAGAAAGGTGGTATGAAATGGTTAAGAATAAGATTTTGAAACGTATCGTGGCAGGTCTTAGCTGTATTGCGTTATCTACAACTATGCTTACGAGTTTACCTGCTTTTGCCGATGATTATGTTGACGAATATCAATATTACTCAACGTTAGATCCTAATGGTGAAGAGTACCAAGAATGGAAATCAAATCTGGCAAGTTCTGCTGTAAGTGTTCCCCAAAATAGAATGCTTAAAAGTATTCTCAAAAATAATACTTTAATAGCAAATGACTACATTGAGTTCAACACTGCAAGTAATGGTCACTATACTATTGGTACAATAGGAGGAAACCCTAACAGTTCAACTGATGATAATAAAAAGATGCTTTTCGGTCATCCGGGTGGAGGAACATCAAAAACAACAATTGTTGTTGGTGAAAGCATAAATGAGTTTACATCATCAAATGTAACTTATGATGCTGATGGTTCTAAAAGTGTTTCCAAAGCTTCTTATGATGGTGTTGATGTCACACAAGAACTATCTATTATTGAGAATTCGGCGACTGGACGAGATGATGTTGTTAAGATTAAGTATATCGTCAAAAATGATACAGAATACGCCAAACAAGTGGGCATAAGAATTATGATGGACACTATGCTCGGTGGTAATGATGCTGCGCCATTCAGAGTAAACGGATCTGATGTAACAACTGAAACCGTATATTCAGGTTCTAATATTCCGCAAATATGGCAAGCCTTTGATTCCGCAACTAATCCCGGTGTAGTAGCACAAGGTACATTCTACAAATCGGGAGACAGAAAACCTGATAAAGTACAATTTACTAATTGGGGAAATGTAACAAGTACGCTATGGGATTATGTGACTCAGCCAGGACGATCTAATGGAGATAGTGCAGTATCCATCACATGGAACAAAGATACTTTCACCAGTGGTGAAACACGAGAATTTGTTACCTATTATGGATTGAGTGAGTTAGAACAGAATTTAATTCCTCCGTTAGCATTAAGTGTATACGCTGATAATAAGGTTAGTATTTCCAATTTTAATTATGATGATATAAATGCAAATGTATATTTGGATAATATTGGAGATGGCGATGCGACAGATGTATCGATAAAAATCACTGCTGATAACCTTGAACCAAAGTATGGAACCTCACTTACACACAATTATTCGGTAATAAAGCCAAGTAAAAGCTATTCAATTCCTTTGAAATTTATAGTTCCAACAGATTCAAAACATAATTCTGATATAAATGCAAAATTGGATTTTGAATTATCATACAAAGTTGCCAAGACCGGTGATACAGAAGTAAAGCGAATAACCAAAAACATAACAATTCCTAAATTGAAAAGAGCCGTTGTAGTAGTACCGGGAATAATGGGAATAGATCTTGCAAAAACATCAAATGATGAAAGTGTATGGGGATCTTGGATTGAACAGCCAAGTAACTTTGATGATGTTAAAAAAATTCACAATGCGTTCCAGTCGCTCAAATGCGATTACTACGGTAATAGTAATATTGAATTATATCCTGTTAATAATTATGGATATGATGATACTTATAAAGGAATAATTGAATCACTAAATAATGATACTGATATTTCTGATAAGTATGATATCTTATTTTTCCCGTATGATTGGAGAATGGGAGCGCAAATAACGGCTAATAATCTTCATGATCTTATTAGTGATTATAATGAGGTAGTTTTTGTTGCACATAGTATGGGTGGTATTGTTACAGAAAAATACATTTCGGAATATGGTGCTGATAATATTTCTAAACAAATAACTGCCGGAACACCATTTTGGGGTGCGCCAACGATGCTTTGCGTTTTAAGCACTGGTGATTTATCATATATCATAGGAGGACTCGGGGTAGCAGAATCATTATTTACTTCATTTGAACTTCCAAGTGTTTTGGTGAATTTAGGCAGTTGTTATGATTTGTTGCCAAATAAAGATTATACAGATGACTGGCAGTGGATATATTCATATAAACGAACTTATGATCATTGGTATGATTATTTTATAGATAACGGCAATTTTACGTATTTTACATTTGACGAATTTGATGAGCTGATTTCTGATGATTATAATAATTATCTTTGGATAGATGGAAAATATAACCATAGCCGCATAAAAATATCCCAAAACAATACTAATAATCTGAAAAGAATAGCATTAGTAGGAAGTAATAGAAATACCATTTCAACTATTCAACATTGTCCTGGCGATAGAGGATTGCAATTCGTTCCAGAATATGGTATTGGCGATAGTGTAGTTCCAATTGAAAGTGCAACAATGAATTTTAATCACGATCTTTTGGATATAAAAATCTTTGATCAAGATCATATGGGGTTAATACAGAGTCAGGAATGCATAGATGAGATATTAAAAAACATAAAAGATACAAAATCATTTATGAAGCTGCCCATGAGAACAAAAATGGCAAATAACAATCTTACATCTAATGCCATAGAAGAAACCAAGACACTTTCAAATAAGCTTGCTATTTCAGGTTATTTTGATTTATTCTTTTCAAACGAAACCTGTTCATATTATTACACAAATTCAGAGGTTCATGAAGGGAATAATTTTAAATTTGACCCTTTAACATCAGTTGGCAATCCGATTTTACTGGCTCAATTTGCTGATGATAATTATGATTGTAAAATCAATTCACTTGCTGATCAAAACACTGATATTATGTGCAATATTGATGGAAACATCTATTTGTATACCAATATCTCTGTGAATAGTGGATCTGTATTATTCTTAAATTTATCAGATGGTTCATTTTTTATTAACATTGATCTTGATAATGATGGTGAAATAGATACAACTGTTACGCCAACTATCAATCCAGGGGTAATTCAAGATGATGAGAAATCACCTGAAATAACAGTAGAATCTTGCAATGCAGGTATTAGTAACTCAAATACTATAAATCCCAATATAGTTATAACTAACAACTCTGACAAGCCTTTAAAAATGAGTGATATAACTATAAATTATGTATTTAATGCAGACAATAAAGAAAACCTTGAATACCATTGCGACTGGCTTGCTGTAGATAATCAATACTTAGGTAATACTTCGGTTTGTGAATTTGTTAATGACGATTACGGAAATACATATGCAAAAATCAAATTTAATACCGATGTTGAACTTCAACCTAATAAACAGTTTGTAATCCATTTTAGACTAAATGCAGCAGATTGGTCTAATTGGGATACATCGAATGATTATTCAATGGGAACAGAACAGCTATTGCCAAATGATAAAATAATTGTTTTTTATAATGAACAGCTTATAAGCGGTGTCCAGCCTTGAAGTAGAGGTTGAAGCAATGAAAAAAACAATTATAATTATAATTATATCATTATTAGTTACGGCAGGCACTTTTGTTTTATCTAAGTATCACAACAGAGATAAAATGATGACTCAAATGAATAAAGATATACAAGATTATTATTATATAAGCTGTCCAAATGGAAATGAGCTTGACATCAAGCAAAAGAGCAGTAATGAATATCAATACTCTATTCTTAGTTATCCTTTTAGCACAACAGAATACACTAACAAATTTACATTCAGATTAAAAGTGAGTCTTGATCAGAAATTCATATTTGAAAAAATCGGCTTATTGACAGGCACAAGCGGAGTAAACGCAAATACAGACTTTCCTAATTGTCTTATTAAAGAAAATGATTCTTCTCAATATCAACGTTTTTTTCTCCCCACGCCAGAAGAAGATAATGATGTTTCAACAATCCTTGGCGAAGGCAAAATATATGTATCATTCAAGAATGCAATCAATTCATCAGATATATCATCTGTAATAGATGAATATAGTGAATACGGAACAGTGACATGGCTTTGGGTCGATACTTACAATGATTCTGATTCAACACTACCAACGATTCAAAATCCTCAAAATGACGAAAGAGGAGTGTATGGTATCCCGTTGTTCTATGCTGGCGAAAAGCTCATTTCACCATTAGATAAGTTTGTTAATATAATAAATGATAAACACGCTTATTTGGAAGACGAATTTGAAAACATAAGAAACGGTATTAATACAGGTAAAGATACTATTAAGCAATCTGATATTAATATTATAGGTATTGTTTTATTGTCCCAAAAAGATTTGAACCGTAGTGCCATAATAAACGAAATCGCCATAAAGGGAAATGTCTATGTAGTTAACTAAACTATAAATTTATTGTTATCTTGTTTTATTGCCAAATACTATATTTTTCGTTCCACACAAGTCTGAATAGGCATTGTGGGGCACACCACAACAGGCACAAACTCTATTGGAACTGAATAACCGCAAGCCCTCGGAAATGCTCTTGTAAGCGTTTCTGAGGGCTTTTTCTTTTCAGCGGTTAGAATTCCGCTCCGCAGGCTCGGATAGTGATGTGTGGCATTTCCGTTCGCCTGACGGTCAAGCTGAGGTCGGCTCGGTGATGCCGTGACGGAGTTCATACTCACGCACACGGCGGTAGAAAGTATTTGCTGACATATTCATTCTCCGCATAAAGTCCCTGCCCGTGATGTGCTTGGCTCTCCATTCCCCATAGAGCTGACCGAACCTCGTCCAGTCGGTGGGGATAGGCTTTCGCCCGGTGTACTTGCCCTGAGCCTTAGCGATCTCGATGCCCTCACGCTGTCGCTGTTTGAGCTGCTCACGCTCCAACTGTGAGAGTGCAGCGAACACGGTGAGCATAAATTTGCCCGCAGGAGTGTCGGTGTCAATTTTCTCCTTGTGGCTGATGAGCGTTACTCCCTTGTCTGTGAGGGTGTCGATGATGTTCAGCAAGTCCTTTGTGGAGCGTCCCAGACGGCTGATACTCTCGATGTAGAGGGTGTCACCCTCACGCACATAGTCAAGCATTGCCCTGAGCTGAGGGCGGTCGGTGTTCGCTCCTGACAGCTTCTCGGAGAAGATGCGGTCAACCTGATAACTGCACATGATCTCCTGCTGTCTCGCTGTTTCCTGATGCTCCGTAGAAACACGGATATAACCTATTTTGCTCATAGTTGTTGTTTCCTTTCTTTATTCAAGTGTATTTTTATTTCTATGTTTAGCCTGTGTCCTCTGACGGCTTTTCTCACGCTCACGCTTCATCTGCTGTTCGTTGATGTACTGGCGCACCTGTCGGGTGTACTTCTTCGCCGTTTCACGCTTGGTGAGGAATGCGGTATGCTCGACATTAAGCCTGTTCCACTTCGATTTCAGCTTGTTGGACTTCTCCAAAAGGTCAAGCATCGTCGGCGGTTTGCCGTCAACAGCATACTTCTTGATATGCTCCTTGATGTACTTGACCGTCTGCTCGTAGTCCTCGATAGTGGCGGCATTTTTCTTCTTGAAACGGCTCTGCGACCAGCCCGATTTGCCCTGATACTCCTTGTAAACAGGCTCCAGCTCGTCACGGTGCTTCATCTTTGCAATGAGCGTGTCGATAGCTGTAAACTTCTTTTTCAGATCGGCACGCTCAGTTGTGTGGTCATCGGAGTGAGGTGTATTGAAGAAGAATCCAGACAGCTCGCTGAATGACATAACGCCACCAGCTTCAAGGTCTGCGATGATTTCGTTTGCTCTGCCCATACCTCTGATAGCTTTCCACGGATCTTCTTTCTTTTCAGGTGCTTTACTCTCCGTAGGTGTGGGCTGTGGTGTCCGGGCAGACGGTTCAGGCTTCGGATTGATAGCAGTTGCGTTAAGCATATCAAGCTGTGCCTGCCGTCTTGCTCGTCGGGCTGCAAAGAACTTCTCCACCTGTTCCGCAGCAGCTTTTCTCTTTGCGGTTTCACTTGTTTCGGTGATAGTTTCAGGCTCGGCAGATTGTTTCGGCTTTGTCGGTGCGGTGACTGTCTGTGTCGGCTTCGGCTCGGTCTTTGGAACAACAGGCTTCGGCGCTTCGATAAGCATATCGGGAGTGACATTCGCCGCTGACAGCTTTTCCTGTATCTCCGCTATCTGCTCGGCTATGCGTTCGGGGGTGAAGTCTGCGCCCAGGGTGTCGGCTCTTGTAAACTTCTGTTGACCGTCACCTGATAAACGGAATTTCAGCTTGACCTTATTGCTTGGCTTGTAAACATATTCGATACTGCACTCCGAACATTTTTCAAGAAAATCCTTGAAGTCACGGCTGTAAAGCATGACCTCCGCAATCCTGACACGGAGCTTATCTTTCCACGACTTGCCCTCTTTCTGCATATTCCTCTCAAAGTGAGATACCCCATGTCCCTTTTCAGGCTCGGAGATAACAGATATACCGTGTTCAGCACATATCTCGTCCGAAATCTCACGCAACTCTGCCCACGCTCTTTCAGACTTTCTGCCTTGATTATGCTCGGTGGTAAAGCTCAGACCGTTATACAGATTTGTGTTGTTGAAAATGATGTGGCAATGCAGGTGCGACTTGTCATGATGAACAGCAATGACATACTGATAATCGCCTTTCAGATAACGGTCGCACAGCTCCTCTCCGATCTGCATAGCTTGTTCGGGCGTGACTTCACCGGGGGCAAAGCTCTGTATCATGTGGTAGGCAAGGATTTGGGTGCGTCCTGTTCCTGTGTTTCGGACGGCTCGGAAGTCCTCGCTTGCTCCTGCGCTATCGGCTCGGCAAGCATAAGAGTTGACATATAAACCGTCGATGGTCTTATCATCTCTTGTGATGTAAGCGATCGCTGCGCTGACTGTTGCCCTGATCGTATGGATAGAAGTGTATGCCAAATTTCGTTTACCCCTTTCTTTATCTCGGTAATATCCTCGGCATAGATGTGACCTGTGCTGTAAAGTCGGACAAGTATCTGGTTGATGTTTGCTCCGATGCGTTTCATCAGACGGTTACACTCGGCAATTTCGGAACGGTCGGGCGTGAGATCAACCCTCGCCCGAACACAATCACGGATATACTCGGTCTTGTTCTTGTAACCGTACTGCTCACACTTGGAAAGAATGTCCTGCATTTCCGATTCGGTGAAACGAACATTGAGGGTGTAGGACTTCTTCTCCTTCTTGCGTTTCAGGTACTTGCGTTCATCGTCGGTAAGCTGGCTCTCGTCCTTGTCGGCAAGGCACTTGTCAAGGTCGGCTCTGACCTCTTTGTCAAGTGCGTGATTGATTGCTCCCTCGTAGGTCATACCCTCAAACTCCATAGCCTTGTGTTTGGGCGGTCTTCCACGCTTCTTTTTCTCGGTTTTCATAGTGGTGTCTCCTTTGTTTGTATTTCGGCGTTAGCCGATTTTCTTGACCGCTGTGCGGTCGTTTCGGGGCTTGGGGTGTCCCTAACAAGCATTTGGTATTTTCGCTCGCTGTGCGGCGCAAAATACAATGCTTGTTATTTTTGTTGCGCTGTAGCGCTATTTTCCAGCCTGTGGGATTTTCATATCACTCAGGCTTTCGATGCTCCGTCAGCGAATTTGGAGCTATGCGACTTAAACTCTCCGCCGCTTAGGTCGGCGGTCATACTCGCTCACGCTCCTGCGTGATGCACTCAATATCATCACTCTTGAAATTGTAAACTGGCTCAGCGCAGTTATTGCGCAGTCTGGGCGGCAGTCCTATGAAATATGCTCCCATAAGTTAATACCAAATTATTGACCGCTTCGTTAAGTATACCGCAGAAAAATTTTATGATGAAAATGATATGCAGGGGTGCGTGTGATCGTCACAACGTCAAAGCCCTTCACTTTTCTACCGGTGTTTTTGAGAAAATGGCGTTGTTTTTCAGAAAAGTTTACACTTTGTTCATGACGGTTCTCCCTTGTGCCTAAATTCAACAGCATATTTCTATACAGAATGTGAATAGGTCACGGCGGCACTCGGATAAAACCCCCTCTATATATACAAGCACGTTCAATCAGGAAACGGGCATGATTTTTATAAAAATAGTTGCTCCGTGATAATAATTCTCCGTATTGAATAAATCAGAAATGGTGACCTATGCAGTATGCAGTCAATGTGATATGGCTCGGATTTGCAATGCTCGGTCTGCTTTCTGCAAAATTCCCCATAACAATTTCACGAATGAAGAAGTTTTATGGCGCACTCAACTTCTTGCGCAATGCGAATAGACTTTTGCTGTCCGAGAATGCTATAATATTAGCATAGGGTATTATCCCTAAATCCAATACATTGGGAGGTGATGAGAATGAGTAAGAAAGCTAAGACCGAGGTTGATGAGAAGTCCGCTGTTATCATTACGGATGCTGTTCTTGCGGAGAATCAGGCAAAGCTCGACAGCTACGAAAAGTCTATCAAAGCTGTGCAGGAGCGCAGGCGCAAGGTCATCATTGATAGCAAGCTCTACACCTACGATAAGCTCTCACAGCTTTACGGCGGTGCGGAGGGACAGGCACTTCTCGATGCTGTGACTGCGGAGCATACGCTGATCGGCAAGCTGACAGCAAGCGGTATGACCTATGAGCAGATTGGTGAGCTGGCTGACGATAGTTCTGCCGATGCTGACAACAGCTCGGACGAAAGCTATTCCGAAAAGTACGCTAAGCAGATGAGCTTTTCAGAAACAGATCATTCCTATTCGGAGTAACATATATTCCGACAACAAAACGATTGCTGTGTAAGGGACGGCTCTGCCGTTCCGTACAGCACCTGTGCAGGCGTAACGCCCCTGCAACAAAAAGCCATTGCGTGTAGAGATAGATAATCGCAGGCGGAAAGGAGACACTTGCCAAGAAAAGATACAGGATTTACTTTGGCTGAGCTGAATGAGAGATATAAAGATAAGCCGACCAGCAAAGCCGTGTACGAAGTGGACGGTCAGCGTTATGCTGTGACAAGTCATTTCGTGGGTGAAAAAGACCTTGATAAGGTGCTTTATGAACTTGCTTTCAAAAGAGCGTTTCAGAAAACCGAAAAGAACTAAAAAGTTTTGAAAAAAGACTTGCCATATTCGGTTTTCTGCGCTATAATAGTTGTATCATCGAATATGGTTTGCTTTGATTGGAAAGGAGTTATTATGGCAAAGCAAACTACTTACAATGTCGGGATCTATGTGCGTTTGTCGCAGGAGGACGAACGTGCGGGCGAATCCCTTTCGATTGAAAATCAGAAGAAGATGCTGACGGAATATGTCAGCAAGCAGGAGGGGTGGAATCTTATCGAGATATGCGAGGACGATGGCTATTCGGGAACAAGTTTCGATAGACCAGGTATCAAGCAGATTCTTGATGATGCAAAGTCGGGAAAGATAAATCTTATCCTCTGTAAAGACCTTTCACGTTTCGGAAGAAATTATATCGAGGTCGGTCAGTATATAGATTACATTTTTCCTTCATTCAATATCCGCTTCATCGCCCTGAGCGACAATGTAGACACGCTTGACAGAAACAGTTCGGCAATGGATCTTATGCCTGTGATGAATTTATTCAACGAATGGCACGCCGCCAACACGTCAAAGAAGGTACGCAGTGTCATGGCAGCAAATTCTCGGCAGGGCAAGTATCTGGCGGCTTCAGCTTCTTATGGTTACATCAAGGCAGATGATGAAAAGCATACGCCCTTGATTGATGAAGATGCCGCCGTTATCGTAAGACGTATATTTGAGCAGAGGGCAAGAGGGTTAAGTCCGAAGCAGATCGCTATACAGCTTAACAAGGACGGCATCGCAACTCCCTCGGATCATCGTTATCAGCTTAAAGGCAAAGATAATCCCCTTGTGACTTCACATCTGTGGAATGATTGTATGGTGCGTGGCATTCTTAACAATGAGATTTATATCGGAAATCTCGCACAGCAGAGAGTGACAACGGTATCCTACAAAAATCACAAGCAGATACGCAAGGACAGGTCGGAATGGATAGTGATTGAAAATAATCATGAACCTATCATTTCAAGAGAGCTGTGGGACAAGGTTAGAGAGGTTGACGCATCGGTGAGTATCGGCAAGACAACAAAAGAAGGCGTGATTCTTCCGCTGTCAGGATTTATGTACTGCCCAGACTGCGGTTACAAGATGAAAATGAACAGAACCATGCACACCTCTAAGAAGCGTGGAACATATGAGACTGTCAGCTATCGCTGTGGTACTTATGTTAGAAGCGGAATGGACGGCTGCACTCCTCATTCCATTTTGGAAAGAGTAATTTCACAGATTGTTGTTGACGATATTAGAGCAAAGGCACGACTTGCCGTTGAGGACGAGGACGCACTCCGTGAAGCCGTTAGAAAACGCAGACAGGCTACTGCCGATGCGGAGAGCCAGCATAACAGCAAGGAACTCCATGAGGGTGAGAAAAGGCTTGCACAGCTCGAAACGCTTATCAGTAAGACCTATGAAGAAAAGCTCCTCGGTACTGTACCCGAAGAACTCTGCGTGAAAATGCTGAATCAGTATCTTGATGAGCAGAAGATGCTGAGAGAGAAAGTCGCTGTACTGAAAGAAAAGTGCGAAACCGCTGAACAGGCTGAAAAGGATATTGACAGATACATTGAAAATATCAAGAAGTATGTCGATATTCAGGAGCTTACCCGTGAGACTTGTTTGGAGCTTATCGAGTACATCGTGATTGGTGATCGTCCCGAAAGCAAGGACGAGGACAGGCAGATTCACATCTTTTACAAGTTCCTTGACAAAGGGCTTACGGAGAAAAGAAACATTCTGCTTCCGCAGAATGTGGAGTAAATAATATTTGGGTGTACTTTTATGGGGTTCTCCTCCGTGGGCACACGCACACCCGCCTGCTTATGGCTGTAAGCATGGGTGGCAGTCAGCTTTGCCTCCGCCGTTTTCATGGTGTCCGAAGGGTCGCCCTTTCTGCCGATGACGCAGTAGTAGGAGTAGTCCTCTATGCAGGCCTGGGTGGAAACCGGCATCTTCAGTGTGGAGGTCGTCACACCCGTGTAAAACCTACCCTCCGGCAGCTTGTAGGGCGCCGCCGTAGGATTCTCATTATCCTTCCGATACCACTGATAGGTCAGCTCGTCGCCCTTCAGGCTTTTTGCCGAGACAGAGAAGGTGACCGGGTTATTTTCATAGAACAGCAGGCCGTTTTCCGGCTCTTCGTTATAATCGTCGTAGATAGAGGTCTTACACTTGACGTCCCTCGGCTGGCGGTTGATGACGATGGAGCTGCCGCTTATGTAGCCGCAGACCTTGCACACGCCCTTGGCGTCAAATTCATGGTTGGCGGCATTCAGCTTTTTATCGTCACAATAGCGGCAGGGGTGCCAGTGCTGCGTTCCGTCAGCCTCCCAGGTGGCGGAGGCTATGTGGGTATGCCCAGCACCGGAATGCTCCGTCTTCAAATGATCCTCAAAATCAGAGTCGCTGAAGCACCAGTCGTCATGATCGCAGCCCATAGCGCTCACGGCATCTCGGCAACAGTCCTTGCAGCGCTGATCGCAGCCGTCCTCGCAGGGATCGCTGTCGTGGAAGCACAGGCCGCAGTCCTCACAGAAGTGATCCGCATAGTCAGTGTCCATTGCGCACATTCCCTCAGAGCAGTCGGAGTTACCCTCGCAGCACTCCTTGCACATCTCGCAGGTTTCGCAGAATTCGTCCTCGTCCTCCTTATCTGTGACCCAGCCGTCACAGCCCTGACAGATGTGCTCGTCCCACTCGGCGCTTTCCACGCAGGTCTCGCCGTCCGGACAGCCGCCGCTCTCGGAGTTATCTCGGCAGCACTCAAGGCACAAGCCGCAGTCCTCGCAGGACTCCTGATTCAGCAGGCATTCCTCACACTGCTCGCAGGCCGTGTGGCAATCGATGCAGTGGATGACGCCGGTATCATCGTCGTCCACGCACTCGTCCACCGAACCGAAGCAGGCGTTACACAGCGAGCAGTGCATCGGGTCGCTGTCATCGTTTGCACAGTCATCGCAGAAGCCGCAGGTGTCGCAGATGGTTATGGAGCAGCATGGACCCTTATGGCATTCGCCGCACAGCTGGTCATCCTCGCCGATGTAGCATTTGCCGCAGGTCGAGCAGTGCGTTTCCTCCATGCAGTCGGCGCACTTGTAGCATTGATCGCACCAATAGGGCGTATTGAACAGACACTCACCACAATCGTTGCAGTGGAATTCAGCGAAGCAGTCGGAGTTGCAGTCAACAGTGCAGAACCCGCAACCGTCGCACATATTCTCACCCCAGTGGTAGTGGTCGCAGTAGATACAATCTGTGCCTTGGTCGTAGTCCTCCCAAAAGGCGTGGGCGGGAAGCTCCAGACCCGGCATCAGTGAGAGCAGCATCACAAGCGCCAACAGGACGCTGGCGACGCGCCTTCGTTTGTTCGTTTTTGTCATACTATTATTCCTCCCTCATAATTATTTTGAAGATTTTTATGCTTTTTGTGTTGCCTGATTTAAACACTGTCGATGACCGAAGCAAAGTAGTTTTCGGATACCGAACCGAAGAGAAAAGCGTCTATCAGACCCTCGCGCTTTGCCTGCCGTACCTTTTCGGTCAAATCTTCATCTGTATCATCATCCACAAAGAGAATGACACGACAGTTTTCCGTGTTCCGTTTTACCTTGTCACGGATCGCCATTCGTTCTTTGAACATCCATGGCGAATACGCCTTGACCTCCATTAAAAGCACATCCGGTCGATGCGTTTTGCACCACTCGGCGGTTGCGTCCGGCGACTCGGAAATCACAACTTGGCAATCGTCCAATTTTTGCATCAGCATTCGCTCCATGGTGTGCGCATGGATATCGCTTTGAATGTCCAGAACGATTTTTTTCATCATTCATCACCACCTTCTAAAAGCACAATCCTAATCTTACACTATCTATTATACTGATTTTTTGGCGTTTGTCACTGGCACTTGTGCCAGTAACAGAAGAAAAATCTCGATTTTTTCAAAGATTTTTGCCTTTTGGGCGCGAAAAACCCCTTGACCGTACAGCCAAGGGGTTCAGTTTTGCTTATTCGTCTTTTAAGGTGATCACCATGAGCTTGTTTTCAATGGCGGTTGCAACCAGCGCTTCTCTGCTTTCAAAGCCGCTCTTTTCCACCATATCGTCCAGATTCCAGCGAACGCCGTTTTTGGAGATGCCCAGCTTATCGGCAATTTCCTGATAGGTAAAGCCCTTTATATAAAGGCGTAGGATGTCTAACTGCCGGGGCGAGAATACATCGGACATCGTACCCTCCATCTCAATGGCAGGAGCGGTATCGGGGAATACCTTTTCCCCTGCCAGAGTGCGCTTTACCACGCTCATCAGCTCCTCTGTTCCGTGGTCCTTATACCACAGGCTGTCGGCAGCACCCATTTTGGCTCTTTGCAAAACTTCGGGATCGACAAGCGAGGTAGCCACAACGATCTTGATTTGCGGAAAAGCCTTTTTGATGCGCTTTGCGGCGGCAAGACCGGAATGTTTATGCTGCGTCTGCACATCCATAAGGACGAGCTTTACGGTGGCGTCGCAGTGCTTTTCCGCTTCAAAGGCGTCACGGAAAACGCCGACAAGATGAAACTCGCCGTCTGCCGAAAGACGATCGACAAAGTGCTTTTGGATGTATAGATCATCTTCTACAAGTATGGTGTTTATCATAGGCTCATCTCCTTTGCGGGAATCGTAATCAGAAGAGCAAAGCGTGGATTGTGCGAAATATGCATTTCACCGCCGGAGCTTTCAATACTGCGGCGAAGCGTTGACAGGCCGCTGCCTTCCTTTATCGGTTCTTTGGGTATTTTGCCGTTGTTGGTTATGGTAACATCATAGCGTTCGCCGCGCTGGGCAATGCGGATATATACCTCATTCCCGTCTGCGTGCTTGATGCAGTTGGTCACGCACTCCTTGGCGGCAGCAACGGTCAGCTCCTCGGCTGCGGTATCACGGGGCAGGTAGCCGTCGATTTTTACAGCCACGCCAAGCTGCTGTGCGGTTCTTTTTACCTCGTCCATTGTGCTGACAGAGGTGACACGGTTGCTTGCCAGCATACCGATGGCATTTTGCAGCGCCTCAAGCTTTCGCTCGGTATCCTCTCCGCTGTCTATGATGTCACGGATGGTCAGGAGGCTTCGCCCGATGGTATCGTGAATATAGACCTTTAGGTCAAGGCTTTCTTTCTCTTTGACATCGTTCTCCATGCGAGCGTACATCTTCCTGAGCTTTCGATTGACTTCTGCCAGTTCTTCATTTATTTCCTCTTGCTTTTGGCAGCCGTTATACAGCTCGGTTACATTGTGCGCCGTTATCTGCTGCCAGCGGTCATCGCTGTCCACGGTGATATTTTGTGTGCGAAACTGCCAGACGGTCTTGTCGGGCAGGATGTAGCAATCATTCTTGACGGTCACGGATCTGTCCGGCGCGCTCAGGGCATTTTCCATATCGCTTTTGATTTGCAGCTCGTGGCCGCAAAGGGCAAATGAGAGCCTGCGCATACGGTTGTTGCACAGGATGATCCTGCCGTTCGGGTCGGCAAAGCAGATGCCCATAGGCAGCTTATCGGTTGCTTCCTTAATGGAGAACGGCGAGAGCTCGTTCTTTTTACGGCGGTATTCCCGCGGCAGAGCAATGGCAAAGTGAACTGCCGCAAGGAAAATGGCAGCGGCAAATATCAGCCACGGTGCGTCCAGCAGAAATGCGTCCCCGATATTATCGGGATCTGCCTGAGAAACGGAGAATAGCAGCGGGATCATCACCGCCATAACTGCCAGACTCAGCAGGCTGCGCACCGGCTTATTGCTGCGAAGAAGCTGATACATAAACAGCCCGATCTCAAGGACGATCTCCACAAGCATGATAAACGGCAGCATGGTCTGCCAAAATTCAGAAAGGGAAGAAAATGCACTCATTTCCTGTCACCTTCTTTCGCTTCAAATACAAGGTGCTGGTATTCCTCGTCATCCTCTTTTTCACAGCGGATACTGTCTCCGCTTACCAAAGCGGAAAGGTCGGCTTTGCAGCACACATTCAGTGACAAGCGCAAGCCGTTTGCCTTTATGAGGCTTACCTGTATGCCTGTTAAATTCAAAATGTCGGCTTCAATAACCGATTCATAAAAATCAAATACAGCAGTCGCCGTTTTGCCGGAGAGCATGGAAAGAGATTCGTCCACATAGAGCGAGCTGCGGACGCCCAACAGCTTCAGCGTTTGGAGGGACTCATTGAAGGCACGGTGGAGTTCCGTTTCCGCTATTTTAATATCTCGGTCGGTAAGGAGCGTCAGATGCTTGCGGCGTTTAATATAGCTGCACAGCACGGCAATCTCGGCAAGGAGCGTTTTGGCACTGTCGGGATCGGTGCTTGAGATTCGGCGGTATTCCTTAGTGAGCTCTGCAATGCGGTCGATCTGCGTCTGCGTAGCGGAACGCAGGAGATCATACAGGCGGTTTTGCTCCTCCACCTTGCGGCGCTTGGCTTCACGCTTGTATTCATAACGGAGTATTTCGTTCCTGTCGGCAAGCTCGTCTGCAAGAAGCTCAGAGTCCTCCTTGATGTCACGCAAAGCCGACACATCCTCTGTCCATACGGCATAGCCGCCATCAATGGGCATGGTGTGAACGGTCAAGCCGCCCATCGTGACCGGGCTTTGCTCGGCTTTTTTCATCGTTTCCTTTGAGATAGGCGCAGTGTTTACAGCTGCATACCGAACGGTAAAGCCCTTGTCGGTGATCTCTGCCGATGTGCCGACAGAGGAGGCAAACAAGTCCACATAACGGCTGTTTGAATGTATATATCCACAGGCGATGCAAAGCTCAAAGGTCAGAATATACATCACACTTTGGAATGCGGCAATATCGCCGAACAAGTGGAGCAGCCAATCCGCACCCGCATAGTAAAGCACGCTGTAAACGATCGTCAGCAGCATAGGAACAATGGGCAGAAAGTGGAGCCTTCCTTTTTGCACACGGCATTTGAAAAACATAATTACGAGTGCGGCAAAGGCACACAGCACCTGCCAGCCTACAATAATGAAGTAGCCTATCGAGTAGCCGTTGTTTTTGTCTGTCCACACGGCGGCGTCCTTCGGAAAGGTAAATACGAATTGGTGCAGGTCATTTGTGAGCACGAGCAGAAGCAATGTGCCGGAGATGATCCACAGAATCGACATTCCCTTGGGAAATTTGTATTCGTCCGGCTTTCCCAATGACATGGCAATCAGCAGCGCCAGCATAGGCACAAACAGCATGGGCAGATAGAACAGATACCACAGGTAACGGACGGCATCCGGCTGCCAGAATATAAAATACTTTGCCGAACGGACTACCATCCATATGATGAGCAGTACTGCGGTGACCGTCATAAACCTGCACACCTGCTTTTGCACGATCCGCTGACGGACGGAGAGCCCCCAGGCGGCGAACAGACCGATATAGATAAAGCTGCGCAGATAGGAAAACAGCATCGGGTAGAAGCTGCCCCTGCCCACAATTCGTAAGCAATATGCCAGTATCACGGCAAGTACAGCGATGCCGCTTGTTATGATAGTATTCTTTTTCTGTTCGGTCATAAACAGACCCCATTTCGCCTTCATTCGTGTTTGTTTACCTTTGGGTAGCAAAAAAGCCCGATATATTCGGGCTTTTCGCAGGAGACATCTTTTTTGTCTCCACATTATGGCGTTCCCGAGGTGATTCGAACACCCGACCTACCGCTTAGGAGGCGGTCGCTCTATCCAGCTGAGCTACGGAAACACATTACAATCGTTATTATATCACAGTTTTGCAATTTTGTCAAATGTTTATTTGACAAAAAAAGTTGGCTCGCCATAGCAACAAGTATCGACGCACTTGCAGTCGGAATAACGTTCGCTTTCCTGAATATCTTTCTTGAGGGAGTTGGCATACTCAAATAGCATAAAAACAAGGGCGGAAGTTTTCAAACTATCCGCCCTCTTGTTATGACTGTTAGTCCCGCCGACTATGATGTTTACGCTTTTGCGTGTACATCTCACGATCTGACGCTTTCATAAGATCGTCGATCTCTTTCAGTGTTTTCGGCTTTCCAGCTTTGTAGCCACAGCTTATCGACACATCATATGGCGACTTGCTTCTGCGATTGTATTCTGCAATGCTGCGGGATACCTTTTCGTAAAAGCTGTCTGCACCGTCTGTTTCAGCGATAACAGCCACAAATTCATCACCGCCGAAGCGTGAGCATATCCCACCTTCTGCAGTGCATTTTGTCATCAGCGACGCCACTGCCTTTATCGCCTTGTCACCCTCGTTGTGACCATAGAGGTCATTTATCTTTTTAAGGTTGTCCATGTCAATGGAGAATACCCATACGCCTACGCCCTGTTTCTCAGCCTTTGAAATAAGCTTTCTTACGTTCTTGTAAAAGCCCCTGCGGTTATATATCCCCGTCATGGGGTCAAGCATATGTATCCTTGCAAGCTCCGCATTTGCCCTTTCAAGCCGCTGGCGGTTTTTAAAGCTCTCCATTATCTGATTGGTGTTGTTTATAAAACGTCTTGTGTTCTGGAAAAGAAAATATATAGGACTAAATGAATTTGCCGCATAGCCTATGACCTCGTCCTGAAAATGAAGCGGCGAGAACATTAAGCAGTTATGGCGTCCAAGGACTTGCTCCATATCAGGCAAAAGATCCTTGGTGTCAAATACTTCACCGGTCTTGTATTTGTTGTCAAAAGTCTGCATGAAAACTCTCATCTGCTTTGTAAAGCTGTTATTAAAGCGTTCTCTCTGCCTCGTGTTTGACAGAAAATCAGAGTTTGTGCATACCCAGCTATAATAATCTCCCGAACGTGCCATTACCTTTGCCATTTCTTCTACGGTGTGACATTCCACTGATTTTGCAAGATAAGAGAACATATGCTGTTCGTGACCATCAGAATTGTTCATTCTATGGTAAAGCTCAAGGATCTTGTCGCCTACTTCTCTCGGGTCTATTTTCTTACAGCCGCAAGACTGGGATATCCTCATGGTGTAGCTGACCTCTATTTTTTCAGGAAGAGGAACTCCGTTCATCATATGGTCTATGGCGTTTATTATCTTTTCGCCAAGCACATCATTGTCTACAGCCGCCGTTGTAAGACGAGGGCTGTTATACTGTTCAAGCTCGATGCCGTCAAAGCCCGTTACAATAACGTCTTCAGGCACTTTTATGCCGCGTTCTCTCAGTATGCTGCAAGCTGCTATCGCCATAGCGTCGTTTGCACATATTATCGCCTGCGGAAATTCCAAACTGCTTTCTAAAAATTTCTCCAATACTCCTTTTGTTGGCATATCCCAGAAGTCACCATAGCCAAGACGCTCAGGCTCAAATTCTATGCCGTTTTCTGCAAGCACCTTTTTGTATGCTTCTATACGCTCTTCTGAGAAAGCATTGCCCTTTGCGCCAGCAATGAAATTAACTCTTCTGCAGCCGTGAAATTCGATCACATGGCGAACTATCTTTTCAAAAACGTCAGAGTAATTGAATGTCACACTGCAGCAATTATCCATTGTACTGTCAACGCATATGACAGGAACACCATGCTCATGGGCACGCTTGCTTATCTCGTTGGAAATGCTGTCTCTTTTTATTGCCTCGGGCATTATTATAAGTACGTCAAGAATATCATAATTTATAAGATCAAAAATGCTTGCTTCACCATGGTTGTAGGAAATGTTGTGATAAAGGTCGCAAAAGGTGTTAAAAAGAAGCACCTTGTAGCCCTCTTTTACACCCTTTCGGCTTATGGAAGATACTATATCTCTCACATAGTCAGATTGTACGCATGAAGTGCAGATACCTATTATTTTATATTTCGCTGTATCGCTTGTAAACATAGCTTGCTCCTTCGTCAGGGCCCCGATGACCCACCACTATCTATATAAAATAATTGTTTTTTTGCTTTGATATGTGATTGCTATTAGAAAATATTCACATATCGTTAATTTTACCATATCCGCACTCTAATGTCAATAGAAAACTCACAAAATTCACAAAGATCTTCTTTTTTGAAAGCATTTATGTTGTTGCAAAAAATAACAGACCGACTTTCAGCTTTTTTTCGCTGGAAGTCGGTCTTTGTTTATCGTAAAACATATCGAGCAAGGGGCGACCAGAGGTCGTCCCTACACAAAATAGCGTATTCTATGGGCTTTTTTTATTCAGCTACCCACTGTTTTAAAGCCGCAGAAAGTCGTCTGTCGATATCCTTTCTTGTCTGCTCGCACTCCTTAGGATAGTCCTTTGCAGCCTTGAAAATAAATTTCATTACGAATTTAAGTCCCACAGGAAGTGCTTTTCTGAGCATTGTCTCAGGAAGCACAAAGTGCGTTCCATGCTCGTAAGTCAGGGCTTCGTAATCGCACTCGTGAGGGCGTTCTTTCAAGCGCTTATCCATGCGGCGGACGTATTTTCCTGCCTCCCAGAAGCTGTCGTCATCAGCACCCACCATTATAAGCTTGCCCTTGATGTTCTCAACCTTTATCATTTCTTCCTCTGTATGTTCTCTTGCCTTTTCAGAGTCGATAAAAAGGTGCGTGCTTCGTGTTATATCTCCCGAGCCTTTGGTTTCTTCTTCTATTTTGTGATAGTATTCAGGGTGGGCATAAACGAACGGCATATAGGCAAGCGGCTTGCCCTGCCATGAAAGTGTGGAAGCGTCAGGGATAGGCCATTCTTTGCAGCCGTCTTTTTCGCCCTGTTCAAAGCCCTGCCATACAAAGTCGCTTGGCGTAAGACCGAAAGTGAGTGTTATGTCAGGGAAATATGAAGCTGCCACAAGGGAATCCATTCCTGCCGTACTCATTCCCATTATGCCTATCTTCTTGTTTCCATGGCTTTTGAGCCACTTTATAGAGGTCTCTATCCTTTCAAGCGGGAAGTTCACATGGCCGTAGTTCTTCACGTCAGGTGACATACACATAACGTTCACGCCATTTTTGTGAAGCCATTTTGCTCCGCACTTTGCCATAAAGTCATTAGGATCGTCGCCGAACAGACCTATCATTGCGCAGTTTGCACCCTTTGGATTTTCATAATATGTACCATAAAAACCGTCTTTCTCATTGCTAAAAAATTGTTTCTTCATAATACCGACCTTTCTAAGTTGGTTTTCTTTATAAAGTTAGATTAAGCTAACCGTATTTCAAAAAAACAGGGTGGATAACTTCGCCCTAAGCTATATTATATCACATTTTTGCTTATTTGTCAGGTGCATTAACGAAAAAAGCCAGATGTATTGTAAATTTTTGATTTTCTTAGTGTTGCTTATATATTAATAAAATGGCGGAGAACGCATTTTATTTGCAGTTCTCCGCTACTTTTATGCCTTATTTTTTTCGCATCTGCTGTGACAGTGTGAGCAACAGCCACAGCATTTACCTTTTTTCTTTTGCTTTGATATACTTATTGCCGCCGCCACTGCCCATAAAAGCAGAAGTATCACCACTATCCAGTCGGCTGTATTCATAATAACGCTCCTATCTGATATACCGCACAGCCGCAAAGCCATGCCACCATGCACTGCATTATCACAACGCCTACTGTCTGTATCCTTGAATCAAGCTCTCTCTTTATGGTCGCCACAGCCGCAACACATGGGGTGTAAAGCAGGGTGAATACGAGAAAGCTCAGTGCGGAAAGGGTGGAGAATGATCCCGAAAGAGCAGTGCCAAGATTTGCAGTGCTGGTGTTCATCAGTACCGCCATTGTGCTTACTACCGCCTCTTTTGCAGTGAAGCCCGAAATAAGCGAGGTAGTCACTCTCCAATCTGCAAAGCCCAAAGGCTTGAATATTGGCGATATAGCCTGACCGATAAGAGCGAGCAGGCTGTCGGAGGAGTCTTTTACAACGTTGAGCTTTGCATCAAAGGTTTCAAGAAACCATATTATGATAGTCGCAAAGAATATAACTGTGAAAGCTCTTTGTATAAAGTCCTTTGCCTTGTCCCAAAGAAGAAGTCCTACGCTTTTTGCCGAAGGAAGACGATAGTTTGGAAGCTCCATTACAAACGGCACAGGCTTGCCACGGAAAGCTGTATTTTTCAGTATCAGTGCAATTATTATCCCAAGCACTATGCCCGTTATGTATAAGCCTATCATCACAAGCGCCTGATATTTCTTGAAAAATGCTGCACAGAAAACTGCGTAAATAGGTATCTTTGCCGAACAGCTCATGTAAGGGGTAAGAAGTATGGTCATTTTTCTGTCACGGTCTGATACAAGCGTTCTCGTCGCCATTATGGCAGGCACTGAACAGCCGAAGCCTATGAGCATAGGCACAAAGCTTCGTCCCGAAAGACCGATCTTTCTAAGAAGCTTGTCCATTACGAATGCCACTCGTGCCATGTAGCCCGTGTCCTCCAGTATGGAAAGGAAAAAGAACAGCGTCACTATTATAGGCAGAAAGCTTAGAACGCTTCCAACGCCTGCAAAAACTCCGTCTATTATAAGGCTGTGTACAACAGGGTTTATGCCGTAGGCTGTAAGCCCTTTGTCTGCTAGGTCGGTGAGCTTGTCTATACCAAGGGAAAGCCAATCAGAAAGGGTCGAGCCGATAACATTGAATGTGAGGAAAAATACAAGAAACATTATCCCGAAAAATACAGGCAGTGCAGTGTATTTTCCCGTTAAAATGCGGTCTATTTTTACGCTCCGCTTGTGTTCTCGGCTCTCGTGGCATTTCACAACGCTTATGGCAACGACTTTTTCGATAAAGTCGTATCGCATATCTGCAAGCGCCGCATTTCTGTCAAGCTTTGATTCGTCCTCCATTTCCACTATGCAGTGTTCGAGAAGCTCCAGCTCGTTTTGATTAAGCTCAAGCTGATCCTCGATATTCTTATCACCCTCAATAAGCTTTGAAGCACAAAATCTCGGCGGTATGCCTGCACGGTTTGCGTGATCCATGATAAGATGCACAACTGCGTGTATACATCTGTGTACAGCGGAATCGTCTGAGCAAAAGTCTGTGACAACAGGTTTTGTCTTGTTTCGGGCGGTTTCTACAGCCTTGTCGATAAGGTCTGAGATACCCTCGCCCTTTGCCGCACTTACTGGTATAACAGGTATGCCAAGTGCGTCGCTCATCATTTTTACGTCTATCGTTCCACCGTTGGCTCTTACCTCGTCCATCATGTTTAAGGCAAGCACCATTGGCACACGCAGTTCAAGAAGCTGTAAAGTGAGATACAGATTTCGTTCTATATTGGTGGCGTCAACAATGTTTATAATGCCGTCAGGCTTTTCATTTATTATGTAGTCACGGGTGACGATCTCCTCCTGCGTGTAAGGGCGCAGTGAGTATATTCCCGGCAGATCCACCACAGTGCAGTTTTTCTGCCCCTTTATGTCACCGACCTTCTGCTCGACTGTTACACCGGGAAAGTTTCCAACGTGCTGATTAGACCCTGTAAGGGCGTTAAAAAGCGTGGTCTTTCCGCAGTTCTGATTTCCTGCAAGGGCAAATCTCATATATGGTCATTCTCCTCTGTTTTTTCTATCTCTATGTTTTTTGCGTCCTCTATCCTGAGCGTCAGCTCGTAGCCTCTCAGCACTATATCAAGAGGGTCGCCCATTGGCGCACGCTTTAGCATTTTCACCTTTGTTTTGGGTATAAGTCCCATGTCGAGAAAACGCAGTCTAAGCGCACCCTCGCCACCTACCGCTTTTATCACGGCAGACTCACCCGTTTTAAGCTTATCAAGAGTCATTGTCTTTTCCTCCATAGCTATATTTTATTCTTATGTTTTATCTAAAAGAACTTCACAAAATAAGTTTACCATGGCTAACTTTACTTGTCAATAGTATATGCCATATATTTTAGTCAAATGTTATCTAAAAATTTTATTCAAATAGATAACTTCCAATTGACAACGCCAACAAATCGTGCTATCATAAAGTAAGACAAAGTACACTTTTACATTACGGGGGTGTTTTATGGATACCCGTGTGGCAATACTTGCAATAATCGCACACGATAACGGCTCTGCGCAGGAGATAAACGCAATTCTTCATGAGCATGCCGAGTATATAATAGGACGAATGGGTCTGCCATACCGAGAACGTGGCATGAACATAATAAGCGTGGCAGTTGACGCTCCGCAGGACGTTATAAATTCTCTTGCAGGCAAGATAGGCAGGCTTGAGGGAGTGACCGCCAAGACCCTTTATTCGCCACAGTAAAAATCTAATAAATATTTGTGACCCTGACGCCGAAAACGAGTTTTCTCCTTTAAGGCGAAAGAATACACATCAAGCAGAAAAAGTAAAAAGCAGATAGAAAGCCCTATCTCTACTCATGTAGGGGCGAACAGCGTTCGCCCGTGGATTAGGTTTTTTATGAGTAAGCATAGCCTTTTTTGTTATCAAAGCTGTATCCATAGGGGTATGGCTTATTTTTTTGAGAGGAGCTTTTGCAATGGGACTTAATGACGCACCAAGCGGAGAACGTATACATATAGGATTTTTCGGCAGACGAAACGCAGGAAAATCAAGCGTTGTGAATGCAGTAACAAATCAGGATCTTGCAGTGGTATCCGATACGAAAGGCACTACCACCGACCCTGTTACAAAGGCAATGGAGCTTTTGCCCCTTGGCCCTGTTGTGATAATAGATACCCCCGGCTTTGACGACGAGGGCGAGCTTGGAGAGCTTCGTGTGAAGAAAACTAAGCAGATACTAAATCGAACAGACTGCGCCGTTCTTGTAACAGACTGCACCTTGCCCCTTGGCGACTGCGAAAAACAGCTTATCTCAATATTCAAAGAGAAAAACATACCTTTTATCATAGCCAAAAACAAAGCCGACCTGCTCACTGATATCCCAAAAGAGGAGGGCGCAGTGTACGTCAGCGCAAAAGAGAAAACAGGCATAGAGGAGCTTAAAAACGCCGTTGCAAAGCTCACTGAAACAGATACCATGACCATGAAGCTTGTGGGCGACCTTATAAAGCCTGACGATATGGTGGTGCTTGTCACCCCTATCGACAGCGCCGCACCAAAGGGCAGGCTTATCCTGCCACAACAGCAGGCCATAAGAGATGTTCTTGAAGCAAACGCCTGTGCAGTGGTGGTAAGAGAAACTGAGCTTTCAGGAGTGCTTGGCAGGATAGAGAAGCCTGCACTTGTTATAACGGATAGTCAGGCTTTCGCAAGAGTTTCAAAGGATACTCCCGAGGATATCCCTCTCACCTCGTTTTCTATCCTTATGGCTAGATATAAGGGCTTTCTTGACGCCGCAGTAAAGGGCGTGAAAGCTATCGACGATCTTAAAGACGGTGACAAGGTGCTTATTTCAGAGGGCTGTACACATCACAGACAGTGCGGTGATATAGGCTCTGTGAAGCTTCCAAACTGGCTGAAAGAATACACAGGCAAGGAACTTGATATAACATTGTCCTCAGGTCACGGCTTCCCAGAGGAGCTTTCAGACTTTGCGCTTTGTATACACTGTGGCGGCTGTATGTTAGGCTCAAAAGAGCTTACCTACAGAATGAAATGTGCTTGTGACGCAGACGTGCCGTTCACAAATTACGGCATTGCAATTGCCTATATGAAGGGTATTCTCAAACGGAGCATAGAAGTGTTTCCGCATCTTGTAAAGGAGCTTGAAGATCACAATGGCGGTCAGAGAACTTATTGATAAACTAAACTGCGAGAAAAAGCTTTCCCATGAAGAGTGGGTGAAGCTTATAAAAGAATATGACGAGAGCGACAGAGCCTATGCCGCAGAGCTTGCAAGGTGCATTTCGCAGGAAATATTCGGCAGGGATATCTACATAAGGGGCATAGTGGAGTTTTCAAACATCTGCAAAAACGATTGCCTTTACTGCGGAATAAGGCGCTCAAACGGCAACGTGAGCAGATACAGGCTCACCGCCGAGGAGATCTTGCAGTGCTGTGACGAGGGCTACGGCTATGGCTTCCGTACCTTTGTGCTTCAAAGCGGTGAGGACGCTTTCTATGACAGAGAAATGCTCTGTGGTATCGTCAGCGAGATAAAAAAACGTCACCCTGATTGTGCAGTAACATTATCCCTAGGCGAGAAAAGCCGTGAGGACTATGAGGCATTTTTTAAGGCAGGTGCAGACCGGTATCTTCTCAGGCACGAAACTGCCGACGAGGAGCATTACAAAAAGCTACACCCAGCCGAAATGTCTTGGAAAAACCGAATGGAGTGTCTTTCAGATCTTAAAGAGATAGGCTATCAGACAGGCTGTGGAATGATGATAGGCTCACCTTATCAGACGGTGGAGTGCCTTGCTGAGGATATGGAGTTTATGTGCGGTTTCAAGCCCGAAATGATAGGCATTGGACCTTTTCTCCCACATAAGGACACGCCTTTCAGAAGCTGTCCACAAGGCTCATATGAGCTTACTCTCTTTCTGCTGAGCATTTGCAGGATAATGCTCCCCGACGTTCTTTTGCCTGCCACCACAGCCCTTGGCACTATTGATCCCAAAGGGAGAGAACAAGGGGTGCTGTCAGGTGCGAACGTTATAATGCCGAATCTGTCCCCTGTGGCAGTGAGAAAAAAATATATGCTCTATGACAACAAGATATGCACAGGTGACGAGTCAGCACAGTGCAGGGCTTGCCTTGAAAGACGAATGGAGTCCATAGGCTATAAAATAAAGATATCAAGAGGAGATCACAGATAATGATAAAGCTTGCTTTTTACGGAAAAGGCGGAATAGGAAAGTCAACGGCGGCATCAAACGTCAGTGCTGCACTTGCACAAAAAGGGCTGAAGGTCATGCAGATAGGCTGTGACCCAAAGGCTGACTCCACCATATTTCTCCATGGGGGAGAGAGGATACCCACCGTTCTTGACCTTGTGCGAAAAGGCGAAAGCTTTGACCTTGAAGATATGGTAAGGGTAGGCTATAACGGTGTTGTGTGCGTTGAAGCAGGCGGTCCGGTGCCGGGGCTTGGCTGTGCAGGCAGAGGTATAATCGCCGCTTTGGAGGAGCTTGAAAAAAAGGGCGCATATGAAAAATATCAGCCTGACGTTGTTATCTATGACGTTCTCGGAGATGTGGTGTGCGGAGGCTTTTCAATGCCAATGCGAAAGGGCTATGCCGATAAGGTGTTTATCATCACATCAGGCGAGAGTATGTCTGTATATGCCGCCGCAAACATCGCAATGGCGGTGGAAAATTTCAAAAGCCGTGGATATGCTTCACTTGGCGGTTTTATCCTTAATAAACGCAACGTAAAAAACGAGGAGGAAAAAGCGGCAGAGCTTGCGGCTGATTTTCACAGCTCTGTGATAGCCGAGATAGATAGAAGTGAACTTGTGAGCGAAGCGGAGGATATACGCAAAACTGTCATGGAAGCTTTTCCTGACAGCACTGCGGCAGAGCAGTATAGAGCATTGGCGGATAAGATAGCCGAGCTTTGCGGTATGGGAGAAGAAAAATGATAAAAGAGAGCGGCATAAATATAACGAAGGCGGCTTTTCCTGCGCCTTTTGAAAGCGGTCTTGAATATAATCCCCCCACAAGGGGAGTGTGGAATATCGTCCATACCGGTATGCTTATCCCTGAGTCAAGGCAGATATTTGTCTGCGCACAGGGCTGTCTAAGGGGCGTTATCCTCACGGCGGCAGAAATGAACGCCATGGACAGAATGTCATGGGTGACTGTTTCTGAGCAGGATCTGTATGACGGCACAATGGAGCAGGACGTTATAGACGGAGTGAGGGATATAATAAACAGGCTTGAGGAAAAGCCAAAATGCGTTTTGATTTTTCTAAGCTGTGTTCACCTTTTTGCAGGCTGTGACTTCAAAATGATAATAGACGAGCTTTCGGCATTGTTTCCGCAGGTGCATTTTATAGATTGCTACATGACGCCAACCATGAGAAAATCTATCTCTCCTGACAGCCTTATGAGAAAACAGCTTTACGAGCCACTTGAAAAGTGCGAAAAGAAGCCTAAAACGGCGGCTATAATAGGCTGTGACAGAGCCACGGACGAAGCCTCCGAGCTTGTAAAAATAATAAATTCAGCAGGCTTTGAGCTTCTTGACATAACAAAGTGCAAGACCTATGAGGAGTATCTCTCCATGGCGGAAAGCTCTTTGAATATCACCTATATTCCCACGGCAAAGCCGTCAGGAGAGGAACTTGAAAAGCGACTTGGCACAAAGCATTTGTATCTGCCCTTGTGCTATGGCTATGATGAGATAGAGGGAAATTACAGCAGGCTTTGCACCCAGCTTGGTGTGAAAACGCCTGACTTTTCTGCTGACAGAGAAGCCGCCGACAAGGCTCTTGCAAATGCCCTTGAGATAGTGGAGAATATGCCTATAGCCGTGGATTATACTGCTCTGCCAAGACCCCTTGACTTTTGCAGACTTCTTGCAGAGAAAGGCTTCAATGTGAAGCGTTGCTATGCCGACAGCTTTTCAGAGGAGGAAAGGGCAGATTTTGAGTGGCTGAAAGCCCATTGCCATGACCTTGAAATTCTCCCTACTGTGAATGTGAAAATGGAGTTTTCACAGTGCGAAGAAAAATATCTTGCCATAGGTCAGAAAGCGGCGTTTTTCTGCCAGACTGATAACTTCGTTGATATTGTCGCAGGGGGCGGTGGATACGGCTTCGAGGGCATAAAAAGGCTTGCAGAGCTTATGGCTGAGGGAGCAGTAAACAAAAAGGACAGACGTAAGGTGATACAACACAAGGGCTGGGGGTGTGAAAGCTGTCTATGAATGCAAAAGTGATATCCATATATGCGGCGGATACTTCGGGAGTATGCTCGGCACTTTATGAGCTTGGTGGAATGACCGTCGTCCATGACGCTTCGGGCTGTAACTCCACCTACGCCACCCATGACGAGCCACGCTGGTATGACCGCAAAAGCATGATATATATTTCTGCACTAACAGAAGCGGACGCCGTTATGGGCAATGACAGCAAGTTCATTCGTGATGTGGCAAAAGCGGCAGGTGAGCTTTCACCCAAATTCATAGCCATTTGCGGTTCGCCAATGCCTGCAATGACAGGCTTTGACTACAGTGCGGCCGCCGAGGAGATAGAGCGTGAAACGGGTCTGACCACATTTTTCGTTGATACCAACGGCACTCATTCCTATCTTCAAGGAGCAGAGGGAGCTTTCCTTAATATTGCAAAGCTTTTCTGCCGTGAGGGAAAAGAAAAGCAGGCAAATTCAGTGAATATTATTGGTGCAACGCCCCTTGACTTTTCGGTGAATACAAGCGTAAGCTCCATAAAAAAGTGGCTTTTGGATAACGGCTTTTCAGTGCAAAGCTGTTTTGCTATGGACAGCAGTCTTGATGAGATCTCTACCGCACCACAGGCGGCTGTAAGCCTTGTTATATCATCAGACGGGATAGCTGTGGCAAAGTATCTTTTTGATACCTATGGAGTGCCATATGTAGTGGGCGTGCCTGTGGGGAAAAGCTTTTCCAAAAAGCTTTCCGCTGACCTGAAAAGAGCAGTGTCAGAGGGCGTTTGTATAAATTCCTGCGGTGAAAAAGCTGTAGAGAATGCTCATATGATAGTTGCGGGGGAAAGCGTTTTTGCTTCTTCCCTAGGGGCTGAACTTGGCGCAAAAACTGTGGCGACAGTTGGCATAAGAAACAGCGAGGTGCTGTCAGGGACGGACATTTTCTGCGAGGAAGAAGCAGAGCTTGAAAAGCTTTTTTCACAGCATAAGACCGTCATAGCAGACCCGCTTTTCAGACCTATATGCAAAGGGGCAAGATTTATTTCACTGCCACACGTTGCTTTTTCGGGAAGATGTTTTCTTAAAGATATCCCCGATCTGATAGATAAAGATGTAAGCAAAATACTTAACCTATAAAAAGGAGGAACGTGCTTTCGCACGGATACTTTTATGATAAAAATAGCCGTTTACGGAAAGGGCGGAATAGGAAAATCCACAGTTACGGGAAACCTTGCCGCCGCATTTGCAAGTCTTGGAAAAAGAGTTATACAAATAGGCTGTGACCCAAAGGCTGACTCCACCATAAATCTTCTTGGGGGCGAGCCTGTTATGCCCGTGATGAATTATCTCAGAGAGCATGACGATGAGCCTGAGAGCATAGAGGAGATATCAAAAGAGGGCTATGGCGGAGTGCTTTGTATAGAAACAGGCGGTCCTACCCCCGGACTTGGCTGTGCAGGCAGAGGTATAATCACCACGTTCAGCCTGCTTGAAGACCTAAAGCTTTTTGAAAAATATAAGCCTGACGTTGTGCTTTATGACGTTCTCGGAGACGTTGTGTGCGGAGGTTTCGCCGCACCTATCAGAGAGGGCTACGCTTCAAAGGTGCTTATCGTCACCTCAGGCGAGAAAATGGCATTGTATGCCGCAAATAATATAAACAGTGCGGTGAAAAACTTTGCCGACAGAAGCTATGCAAAAGTCCGTGGTATCGTCATGAACAGGCGAATCGTTGAGGGCGAGGAAGAAAAGGTCAGAGCCTTTGCAGAAAGCGCAGGGCTTGATATCGTTGCGGATATACCAAGAAGCGATGATATCATCAGATGTGAGGATAAGGGCATGACCGTTATAGAGGGCGAGCCTGACTGTCAGGCGGCAAAATGCTTTTTGAAGCTTGCCCAGACCCTTATTCAGGAGGACGACGATGACTAAAGCGTTTTACATAACAGCGGCGGAGCTTGCAAAAATGGGAAAAGACAATATCCCTGACGAGCTTCTTTCGGCAAAGCACCTTATCTACAGCTCCCCTGCAACATTGGCGTTCAATTCACCGGGAGCGCAGGGCTTTGGTGTAAAAAGAGCAGGACTTGCAGTGCCAAATTCGGTTATGCTTCTTGTGGCTCCTGCCTGCTGTGGACGAAACACCACTATGCTCAGTGCGGAAAGCGGCTACGGCGACAGATTTTTCTACCTGCTTCTTGACGATACCGATATCATCACAGGCAGGCACCTTACAAAGATACCAAAAGCCGTGGAGGAGGTATGTCAAAGCCTTGATTACACTCCCTCAGCGGTGATGATATGTATAACCTGCGTTGACGCTCTCCTCGGCACTGATATGGACAGAGTGTGCAGAAAATCCAGCGACCGAGCAGGCGTGCCTGTTGTGCCATGCTATATGTATGCCCTCACAAGGGAAAAGCGTCTGCCCCCTATGGCTTCAGTGCGAAAATCGGTGTATTCCCTTTTGAAACCACGCAAGAGAAAGTCTGACGAGGTGAATATCCTCGGTTATTTCTCACCCTTGCAGGAGGATTGCGAGCTTTACAGCCTGCTCAAAGGCGCAGGCGTAAAGACCATAAGGGAGCTTTCAAGGTGTGATACCTTCGAGGAATATGAAAAAATGTCGCAGGCAAATTTTTCTCTTGTACTCAATGCGGAAGCAAGATATGCCGCCCAGCAAATGGAGCAGGAGCTTAACATACCTTTTATAGAGCTTGCGAGAGTTTTTCAGGCTGACAAGATATCTACGCAGTATCGTCTGCTGGGTCAGGCGATAGGAACGGAGCTTTGCGATAAAGAGTATTATGAGCAGACAATGGCTCTTATAGATGATTTCAGAGAAAAGCATAAAGGGCTGTGCTTTGCAGTGGGCGAGTTTTCCAACTGCGACCCTATAGAAATGGCATTGGCTCTTATAAGATACGGCTTCAAGGTGGCGGAGATATTCGGCACTGTGGGGGAGCGAAATTTCGGCTTTGTGAAAAAGATAGCACAGCTTTCCCCTGAAACAAAAATATATTCAAACCTCTCGCCAACAATGCTCTTTTATGAGCCTGACGAGAGGGTGAACGTTTATATCGGCAAGGATTGTGCCTATTATCACCCTGACATAGCAGGAGCAGACTTCAATGACGAGATCCAGCCTTTTGGCTATGCAGGTGTAAAAAAGCTGTTTTGCGACCTTGAAAAGGCGCTTGATTGGAAAGGAGCGGAGGATAAATGAAAAATCTTTTGAAGCTTTTGTCACCCTTTGCCCCTGACCAATCAGGTGCATCGGCAGTGCTTTACGAGCTTGGAGGACTAATGGTAATATGCGACGCAGGCGGCTGTGCAGGCAACGTCTGTGGCTTTGACGAGCCAAGGTGGTTTACCAAAAAGAGCGCAGTTTTCAGCGCGGGGCTTCGTGATATGGACGCAATTTTAGGACGTGACGACAGGCTTATCGAAAAGCTCTCCAAAGCCTGTGAGCAGATATCACCTGCTTTCACCGCCATAATAGGCACACCTGTGCCTGCTGTCATCGCAACAGATATGAGAGCGTTGAAACGAATGGCAGAGAAGAAAACAGGACTTCCTTGCATAACAGCCGAGTGTACAGGCACGAACTATTATGACAGCGGCTCAGAGCCGGTGTGGATAGAGCTTTTCAAGACCTTTGCCACTGAGAGCAAGCCTGTTCAGAAAGGCAGGCTTGGCATTATAGGTGCAACGCCTTTGGAGCTTAGTATCATAAGCCCCGAGAGGATAGTGGCGGAATATAAGGCAAAGGGTTGGGAGAATGTTATATGCTACGGCATGGGAAGCACCCTTGACGATGTGAAAAATGCGGCTGCGGCAGAGATGAACATAGTCTGTTCAGCAGCGACAATAAAGGCGGCGGAGTATCTCAAAGAAAAGTTCGGCACGCCTTATGAGATAGAATATCCACAAAGCTGTCTGCCTGAGGAGATAGTGCAAAAAGCTGATAACTTTACGGATAAAAAAGTCCTTGTGATACATAACCAAACAGCGGCTGACGCTGTGAGAAAGCTTATCACAGAAAAAAGCGGCAAGTGTCATTGCACATCAGCAACGTTTTTTATGCAGAAAAAGGAGCTTTCACAGCAGAGTGATTTTTTCCTTGCAGACGAAAGCGACCTTTGCGACAATGTTGGTGATAACTATGACGTTGTTATCGCAGACAAGACCCTCAGACGTGTTATGAAGAATTTCAGCGGCGAGTTTATAGACTTTCCGCATTTCGGACTTTCAGGCAGACTTTTGCAGGGAGAGAGTGAAAAGATATGACAGAAGAAATTATAGAGCGTCTTGAAGAATATCTCGGCTCAGAGGAGTTTGAATATGAAGCCGAAAACTGCATGGAGGAGCTTGACGAAAGCGGCGAGGGCATAAACGCAGTTTTGCCTCTGCTTAGATTTCTCGAAAGACACCCCATGGCTGATATCAGCATGACAAGTGCCGTGGTGAGATATATGGAGCAGTTTTACGGCAGAGGGTATGAGAACATTCTCATGGACTCCGTTCGTCGCAGACCTACTGTCCATACCGTCAGAATGTTGGGCAGACTCAGAAATGCCGCCATAGATGAGGGTCAGGACGGCGAAGAGTTTGAGGACGTGCTTATAGACGTTCTCAGCAGTGAAGCAGAGGACGAGATAAAGGATACCGTCAGGGAGCTTATCTGATGAAAACTGAGATGATTCGTGTTTATGGTATCGTTCAGGGCGTGGGCTTCCGACCTTTTGTTAGCCGTGAAGCATCAGACCTTGGACTTTGCGGCACTGTGGCAAACAAAGGCTCTTATGTTGAGATACACGCACAGGGCAGTGAAAAGGCTGTGGACGAGCTGAAAAAAGCCCTTGAAAGCCGCCCCCCTGATCGTTCGGTGATAATGGAGATAATTTCCGCCCATGCCGACGAGCCACCATTTGACAGCTTTGAGATAATCGACAGCGAAAAGGAAAAAGGGGATATTTTCGTATCCCCTGACATCGCTGTGTGCGAAAAATGTAAGGGAGAGCTTTTCGACAAAACAAACAGAAGATATCTCCACCCTTTTATAAACTGTACTCAGTGCGGTCCAAGGCTCACTATTATGGACTCTATGCCCTATGACAGAGTTCGCACCACAATGGCTGACTTTCCAATGTGCAAAGACTGCGAGGAGGAGTACACCGACCCTGCCACAAGGCGTTATGACGCCCAGCCTGTGTGCTGTAACAAATGCGGTCCGGAGGTCTATATCATAGGCAGTGAAAAGAAAGGCGCTGAGGCTATCACCGCCACAAGAGAAGCCGTCATGGCAGGGAAGATAATCGCTGTCAAAGGCATAGGCGGTTTTCACCTTTGCTGTGACGCAAAAAACGAGAGCGCAGTAAAAAGGCTCAGAGAGCTTAAAAACCGCCCTGCAAAGCCACTTGCCGTTATGCTGAAGGATATTTCTGCCGCAAGGCGTGAGTGCGATTTTGGCGAAGTGCAGGAAAAGCTTCTCACAGGCTGGCAAAAGCCTATCGTGCTTCTTGATAAAAAAACTAGTGGAAGCCTTTGCGAAAGCGTTGCACCCGATAATCCTACAGTGGGAGTAATGCTTCCCTATGCCCCTTTGCACCTGCTTCTTTTTGATTACGATGACGGTGTGGAAATGACCGACAGCCTTGTTATGACCAGCGGAAATGTCCGTGGCGCACCTATTTGTCGAAGCGACGAGGACGCACTCAGCGAAATAGCAGGCTTCTGCGACCTGATATTATCCCACAACAGACGTATCTTGATACGCTCAGACGATACTGTCATGGACACATTTGAGGGCAAGCCTTACATAATAAGGCGTTCAAGAGGATATGCACCATTGCCTGTTATGACATCATGCAGTGATAAAGGTCAGACCCTTGCCATAGGCGGTGAGCTTAAAAATACGTTCTGTATCAGAAAGGGAAGCCTTTATTATCTCTCTTCCTATGTGGGGGATATGGCTGATATCCGCACTGTAAAGGCGCTTGAGGAGTCCGTGAAGCGTATGTGCGAACTTCTGGAAGCAGTTCCGCAAAACGTAGTCTGCGATATGCACCCTAAATACAATACAGTTGCATTTGCCGAGGGGCTTGACCTGCCTCTGAAAAAAGTCCAGCACCATTATGCCCATATTCTTTCCTGCATGGCAGAAAACGACTATAGCGAAAAGGTCATAGGCATATCATATGACGGCACAGGCTTTGGCACAGACGGCACCATATGGGGAGGAGAGATACTTCTCTGCGACCGCACAGGCTTTGAGCGTATGGGAAGCATAAAGCCCTTCATGCAGGTGGGCGGCGACCTTTCCTCTAAAGAGGGCTGGCGTATCGCCGCAATGATAGCAGGCACAGCCTATGGGGAAAGGGGCGGAGAGATCTGTGAAAAGCTTGGTATTTGTACAGCGAAAGAGTACAAGCTTCTGTCCATAATGGCAGAGAAAAAAGTAAACGCAGTAAGCTCCACAAGTGCAGGACGGCTTTTTGACGCCGCTTCTGCGGTGCTTGGCATAAGGCGTTCTTCAACCTTTGAGGGCGAAGCTTCCATGGCGTTGCAGTTTGCGGCAGAAAAATTCAGCCGTGAGTCGTTTGGCATTTACGAGCCTATGGAAAAGCTCACTGCCGAAAAAGAGGGCAGGATAATGCTCTGCACTCAGGCTCTTATCAAGCGTCTTTGCCAGGGTATGCAAAATGGTGAGGATAAAAACCGCCTTGCCTATGAGTTCCATTCACTTCTTGCGGACATGACCGCACAGGCGTGCAGAACCATAAGCGAGAGAACAGGCGTAAAGGTCTGTGCCTTGAGCGGGGGAGTTTTTCAGAACAAGCTTCTGCTTAAAATGGTGAAGTGCCGCCTTGAAAAAATGGGACTTAGAGTGCTTATCCACAGCCTTGTGCCTGCCAATGACGGTGGTATAGCTTTGGGACAGGCGTTTTATCTGAATGAGGAATGAGGAATGAGGAATGAGGAGTGAGGAATTAAGGTATCGCCTGCGGCGATGATTTTCTTATTCTGTAGGGGCGACCTTGGGTCGCCTGAGACTGTTGAAAAATACCAAAATAACAGGCGAACGCTGTTCGCCCCTACATATAAACAGCGTATTTACGCCAATTGTAGGGGACGGCGCCCTCGACGTCCCGCTTTTGTCGAACTTTTTCAATAAGCTGGGGCGACCTTTGGTCGCCTGTGTATCTCATTTTTTGCTCTGTGATTTCGACTTGGTGATATAGATTAATTTTTTTGGAGGTATTAATATGTGTGTAGGTTTATCTGCAAAGGTAGTAAGTGTAAACGAGGGCACTGCTGTTATTGACGCAAGCGGTGCAAAAAGAGAGGTATCTGCTGACCTTATCGACGATCTCGAGGTAGGAGATTATGTCATGGTACACGCAGGGGTGGCTATCGCAAAGATAACCTCTGACGATAGCGAAGAAACTGACGAGATAATGGAGAGTATCCAATGAACACTATAGAAAATGCAAAGGAGATAATAAGCTCCTACAAACGTGATGACGGCAAAAAGCTTCGCATAATGGAGGTCTGCGGTACTCACACCCACGAGATTTTCAGGCTTGGCATAAGAAAGCTCCTTCCTGAGAGCGTTGAGCTTATCTCAGGTCCTGGCTGTCCTGTGTGCGTTACCCCCATTGGCTTTATCGACGAGGCTTGTATGCTCGCCCTTGAAAAAGGTGCGGTGATATGCACTTTCGGCGACCTTATAAGAGTACCCGGTACAGAAATGAGCCTTGCAGGAGCAAGGTCAAAGGGTGCTGTGATAAAGACAGTTTATTCCCCCCTTGACGCAGTTTCATATGCCGACAGTCATAGGGACGAGCAGGTGGTATTTCTCGCCGTTGGCTTTGAAACCACCACCCCATCAGCCTGCCTTGCAGTAGAAAAAGCGAAAAAGCTGGGGCTTGAAAACTTCTCTATTCTTGGTGCGAACAAGACCATGCCAAACGCTTATAAGGCTTTGGAGGGAAGCGCAGACGCATTTTTGTACCCCGGCCATGTCAACGCTATCACAGGCACAGCCGTGTGCGAGGAGCTTGTGAAAAAGGGCGTTTCAGGCGTTGTTACGGGCTTCACAGCCGCTGAACTTCTTACGGCTCTTGCTGTTACCATAGAGCTTTCTCAGCGTGGCGAGCCGTTTTTCAGAAACTGCTATCCTAGAGTAGTAAAGCCCGAGGGCAACCCAGCCGCCATAAAGCTTATGGAAAAGGTCATGACCCCCTGCGACAGCGAGTGGCGTGGACTTGGTATTATCCCAATGTCAGGCATGATACTCCGTGACGAGTATGCTGACTTTGACGCACGAAAGAAATTCGCTCTGCCGAAAATAACAGGCAAGCCAAACCCAGCCTGCCGCTGCGGAGATGTTTTGCAGGGCAAGTGCAAGCCCTCGGATTGTAAAGTTTTCGGCAAGGTCTGTACACCGCTGCACCCTATAGGTGCGTGCATGGTGTCAAACGAGGGCGCTTGCTCAGCATATTATCAGTATGGCAATTTGTAAAATAAACTATCCGAAAAGAGGAATAATTATGACAGATAAATTTGTTACCCTTGCCCACGGCGCAGGAGGAAAGCAGACTTCCGAGCTTATCGACCGTGTTTTTAAGGAGCATTTCGCTAACCCTGACCTGACCGCCGACGATGCCGCCGTGCTTTCCATGGAAAAGGGCAAGATAGCATTCACCACAGACGGCTTTATAGTTTCTCCATACGAATTCGCAGGGGGAAATATCGGCAAGCTAAGTATTTGCGGCACTGTGAACGACCTTTCCTGCATGGGCGCAAAGCCTTTGTATCTCTCATGTGCTTTCGTTATCGAGGAGGGCTTTCCAATGGATAAGCTTGAGGAGATAGCCGCCGCCATGGCAAAGACCGCCAAGGAAGCAGGTGTCGAGATATGTGCAGGTGATACCAAGGTGGCAGGAAAAGGTCAGGTAGACGGCGTTTTCATTACCACTACGGGCATAGGCAGGATAATGGACAACGCCAACACCTCAGGCAAGCTTGCCAAAGCAGGCGACGCCGTTATAGTGTCAGGTGATATCGGCAGACACGGCTGTACCATACTTTTAGCTCGTGACGAGTTCGGCATAGAGGCAGACGTAACAAGCGATTGTGCACCCCTCTGGGCAAACGTAAAAGCAATGTTCGACGTTACAAACGATATCCACGTTATCCGTGACGCAACAAGAGGCGGTGTAGGCACTGTTCTTTACGAGATAGCAGGTCAAAGCGGTGTGGGAATAACCCTCGATGCTGAGAAAATACCGGTGGCAGACGAGGTGAAAGGCGTGTGCGGTATGCTGGGCTTAGAACCATTGTATCTTGCCTGCGAGGGCAGACTTGTTATATTCGCACCAAAGGACAAAGCGGAGGATATCGTTTCTGCCCTTAGAAAGTGCAAAAACTCAGAGAACGCCGCTGTCATAGGCGAGGTCACAGAGGATAACGCAGGCAGAGTTGTAATGAAAACAGAGATAGGCTCACAGACCCTTCTCCCACAGCCTGGCGGAGAGCTTCTCCCTAGAATTTGCTGATATAAAAAATATTCTGCATAACACGTTGGCACATTGTAGGGGCGAACAGCGTTCGCCCGCATGATTTTATCGCAAATTTATGTTGATAAGCCACTTCTTCGGAATATTGAGCCAAATATTGTGCGGATATCGTGAGTTTGTCAGGCAAACAAAGCAGGCGAACACTGTTCGCCCCTACATATATGGAATATAAAAAACGGAACTGTTCAGCTTGATTTGAACAGCTCCGTTTTTTTGTTATCTGTAAGACTCTATCGCCTCAATAGTCTTTGCTATATCCTCGTCACTGTGAGCATAGGAAACGAACATTGCCTCGAATTGCGACGGTGCAGTGTAAATGCCGCTTTGAAGCATATGACGGTAGTATCTGCCGTAGCTTTCCGTGTCGCAAGCCCTTGCCTCATCATAGCTTTTCACTCTCTCGTCATTGAAAAATACCGTCATAAGCGAACCGCAGCGATTCACGTTCAGACCCTTTTCCCTTATGGCATTCTCTATCATAGCCGACTTTCTGTCAAGCTCCTCATAGAAGTTTGGTATGCTTTCTATCTGCCTGATAGTTTCTATTCCTGCCGCCACTGCGCATGGGTTTCCCGACAGCGTTCCTGCCTGATACACAGAGCCTAGTGGTGCAACGCACTGCATTATCTCAAGCTTTCCCCCATAGCAGGCAAGGGGCATTCCTCCCCCCACTATCTTGCCAAGGGTAGTCATGTCAGGGGTAACTCCGAAATATTTTGAAGCTCCCCCCTCTGAAAGCCTGAAGCCTGTTATAACTTCGTCAAATATAAGCACAGTGCTGTGCTTTTTCGTTATCTCTCTGAGAAATTCAAGAAAGCCCTTTTCAGGTGGAACAACGCCCATGTTTGCGGCGCATGGCTCAACGATAAGTGCGGCTATCTCGCTGCCGTATTCCTCAAAAAGCTTTTCCACAGACTTGGTGTCATTGTATTTTGCAAGAAGCGTGTCCTTTGTGCATCCCTCTGTCACTCCTGCACCCGACGGGATAGACTGTGTCATAAGTCCCGAGCCTGCCTTTACAAGCAATCCGTCCGAGTGACCGTGATAACAGCCCTCGAATTTTATTATCTTGTCCCTGCCTGTGAAACCTCTTGCGGCTCTTATTGCGCTCATGACAGCTTCTGTGCCTGAGTTTACGAGCCTGAGCATTTTCATAGACGGAAAGTGCTTTTTTATAAGCTCCGCCAAGGTTATCTCTCCCTTGTGGCAAGCACCGAAGGTAAGCCCCTTGTCGCAGGCGGCTTTCACAGCATTTATCACAGGCTCACAGCAGTGACCGAGAATGTTAGGCCCCCATGAGCATACATAGTCGATAAACTCGTTTCCGTCCTCGTCCCATATCCTTGACCCTTTCGCATGGTCGATAAAAAGCGGAACAGTGCCAACCGCCTTGCAGGCTCTAACAGGGCTGTTCACTCCACCGGGCATAAAACCGCAGGCAGTTTTGTAAAGCTGTTCAGACTTAGCAGTGTTCATGTCAGTTGTCCTCCTTTATCCATTTTGCGGCGTCAAGAGCATGGTATGTTATGATAATGTCCGCACCTGCACGCTTTATAGCAGTGAGATTTTCAAGAACGATACGCTTCTCGTCTATCCAGCCAAGCTGTGCCGCCGCTTTTACCATAGAGAACTCACCGCTTACGTTGTATGCCGCAATCGGCAGATCATATCTGTCCCTGGCGGCTCTGAGGATATCAAGATAACAAAGCGCAGGCTTCACCATTACCATGTCAGCCCCCTCCTCGATATCGTCCTCTATCTCACGGAGAGCCTCACGTCCGTTGCAAGGATCCATCTGATATGACTTTCTGTCGCCAAAGCATGGTGCAGATTCTGCGGCGTCACGGAATGGAGAATAATATCCCGAAGCAAATTTTGCACTGTATGACATTATAGGAATATCAGTAAGAGCATTCTCGTCAAGCGCAGCCCTTATAGCCGCAACTCTGCCGTCCATCATGTCGGAGGGAGCGATAATATCAGCGCCGGCCTTTGCAAGGCTCACCGCCATTTTGCACAGAAGCGGCAAAGTGCTGTCATTGAGTATCTTGTCGCCCTTTACAACTCCGCAGTGTCCGTGGCTCGTATATTCGCAAAGACAAACGTCCGCAATAATAAGCAGGTCAGGATAGTGTTCCTTGATGTATCTTATTGCCTGCTGTGTAACGCCCTTGTCATTGTAAGCCTCCGTTGCAAGCTCGTCCTTTTTCTCTGGTATGCCGAAAATAAGCAAGCCCGATATACCGCTGTCTGCTATCTGCGGCAATATCTGCTCCAGATTGTCGATAGAATACTGATAAATTGTTGGCATAGAGTCAACAGGCTTCATGATGTCATTGCCCTCTGCCACAAAAATCGGGTAGATAAAGTCTGCCGCATTTAATCTTGTTTCGCAAACCATTCTTCTCATTGCTGGGTTTGCCCTTAATCTTCTGAATCTTCGCATTTTTATCTTCCTCTCACTTATCTGAAAGTATCTTTTGTATTATTCCCTCTGCTGTGCTTTCCGTTGGAAGCAGAGGGCCATTTATACCGTATTTTTTAAGCTCTGCCGCCGTCACTTCGCCTATGGAGATACACTTTGTATTCTCTGATAAGCTTCCTCCGCCATGGAAAAAGCTCCTCACTCCGCCTGCACTCGCAAACACAGCGTAGTCATCATCTATCTTCTCGCCTGTGCTGTAAACAGGCTCGTAAATATGCACATCATCAAAGTTCAGTCCTTTTTCAGCCAATGGCTTAACAAGCTCCGCTGACCCCTCCGAGGAGCGTACTATAAGAAGCCTGTCCTCACAAGTAAGAGTGTCCGAGAGCGTATTTCCAAGAGCCACGCTGTTGAATTTTTCAGGCATTATGTCTGCATAAAGCCCAGCCTTTTCAAGCTTCGCCCCAGTGCCTTTGCCTATGACAGCTATCTTCACTCCCCTTAGCTTTCTTATGTCAATGCGGCTTTCTCTAAGCCTTTTCAAAAATATTTCCGCACCATTTGGACTTGTAAGAGCAACATGGCTGTAAAAGCCCTCTGAAAGCCGTGAGAAAGCTTTTTCCGTGACCTCATCGTTCAGCTCCCTAAGCTCAAATCCGCCACAGCGGTGAGCATACGCCCCAAGGGCATTGAGCGACTTTATAAGCCGCCTTGAAAGCCCCTTTGTGGCAGTGACAGCCACAGAAACTCCATACAATGGAGGCAGGTAGGTAGGCGAAAGATCAAGCCCAGCGGTTTCTCCAACTATTATCACCGCAGGCGCAGGCAGATCCTCTCTCTTCACCTTTTCAGCAATGTCGTCAAGACAGCCCTTTACAGCCCTCTGCTCGGGGGTAGCCCCCTTTGATATCACCGCCGCAGGAGTATTTTCGCCCATGCCGTTTTCAATGAGCCTGCCTGCTATCTCAGGGAGATTTCTAAGCCCCATAAGAAAAATAAGCGTTCCACCGCATTTTGCATAGCTTTCAAAATGCTCAGGGAGCAGGTCGTTCGCAGTGTGACCTGTTATAACATGAAAGCTCCTTGAAAGTCCCCTGTGGCTCACCGGTATACCTGCAAGCTCAGGCACTGCCACCGAGGAAGTCACCCCCGGTATAAGGCTGTATGGTATGTCTGCGGCTTTGAGTGCAGTTATCTCCTCGCCCCCTCTGCCGAACACAAAAGGGTCGCCGCCTTTTAGCCTGAGAACAACACCGCCCTCTGCGGCTTTTTCCACAAGAAGCGTGTTTATCTCCTCCTGAGTGGAGCTGTGTCTGCCTGCACGCTTTCCAACGCATATTTTCTCCGCACCGTCCTTGCAAAAGTCAAGCAAACGGCTGTCTATAAGGCTGTCATATATCACCACGTCACAGCTTTTCAGAGCCTCATAACCTCTCATTGTGATAAGGTCATAATCTCCACAGCCTGCCCCTGCTATTATAACTCTGCCGCTCATAGCTTATCAGTCAGCTCCTTAACAAGTTCAAATCTTTTTTCTATCTCTTTTTCGCCCTGAGCAAAATGCCCCTTGCCGTCTGAAACAGTGAGAGATATCTTTTCCCCATTTATCTCGCTGTATGCCCCCACAGGCACAGTGCAGTCCGCACCCAGAAGTCTTATCACCTCACGCTCGGTTTCAAACCTGAGCATAGTTTCCCTGTGTGATACCTGCGAAATTATCTCAGCCGCATTGCTCTCCTTTGCACATTCCACTGCAATTATAGCCTGACAAGGTGCAGGCAAAAGCTCCCAAGGTTCAAACTCTTTTACCTCGTATTCCGAAAGGGAAAGTCCCAAACGCTCCGTTCCTGCCGCACAAAGTATTATGCCGTCATAAAGCCCATCGGAAAGTTTTTTAAGGCGTGTACCAACATTGCCTCTTATATCAGCAAACTTTGCGTTAGGATAAAGCCTTGCAAAGCCCCCACGTCTGCGCTGACTTCCTGTGCCAACAGTGAAAACATCACAATCGTTAAATACAACGCCTTTTTTGGTCACAAGCATATCACGATAGTTCCCACGAGGGCAAACTCCCGATATTTCCAGACCCTCGCCCAGCGTAACAGGCAAGTCCTTTGCACTGTGTACTGCAAAGTCTATCTCTCCGCTTTGCAAAGCCTGTTCTATCTCCGTGACGAACACACCCTTGCCGCCTATCTTGTCAAGAGGTCTGTCAAGCTGTCTGTCGCCCTTTGTGGTGCAGGTGACTATCTCTATATCACACTCAGGAAAAGCCGCCTTTATCATGTCAAGTACCATATAAGTCTGCGCCATTGCAAGTGGACTTTTTCTTGTGCCTGCTCTCAGTTTCATTTTCGCTCCTTTATCATCTCTATAAGCTGTTCCTCTGTTGGAAGCACGTCACTTTCAAGGCATATTTTCAATGCCTCTGCCATAGCCTTTTTCCTAGCCTGCTCCGTGGATATATTTTCAAGGGCATAGTCACGGACTTTTCCCATGACATTGCATATATCCCCAAGCCTGCCCTCTGTCTGCGATTGGATCGTCTTTCTCAGGTGAGAAGCAAGGGTAGGGCTTTTTCCGCCTGTTGAAATGCCAATGCACACGTCCCCCTCTGTAACAATGGCAGGGAAGAAGAACGTACAGCTCTCAGGGTCATCAACTGCGTTGCATGGAATGTGCCTTTGCCTGCAAAGCTGAGAAATGTGCCTGTTTACGCCTCTGTCCCCTGTGGCAGTTATCACAAATGTACTGCCGTCTATGTCGCTGTCCTTAAAAGCACGCTCAAAAAGTGTTATCATGCCCCGGTCTGCAAGTTCTCTTATCTCACCGCAAGCTTTTAATGCCACCACCTTTATTATAGGCGAAAAGTCAAGAAGCTTTTCGAGCTTTCTCAAAGCTACCTGTCCGCCACCCACCACAAGGCATGGCATATTCTCAATATTCGCAAAAAAAGGAAAGTATGGCATCGTCATTCTCCGTATTCTTTTATTACTTCTATAACCTTGCCGAAAGTCTGTGAATCAAGCTCCGACTTTAGTCTGAAAAAAAGCTCTTTCGCCGAAACCTCACAAAGTCTTCTGTCAAGGCTCTCAAACTGCGGAAGAAAATCATGGAACATAAGCTGCTTTTCAAGCTCGTCAGTTTCCTCGTCAATGATAAGCTTTGACCTCTCCACGCTGTCAAGCTTTTTGAGATTGTTTTCTTTGGCAAGCTCCGTGAAAAAGTCCATGTCAATAAGCCTAGCCCCTGCAAGCTTTTCTACGGCAGGGTCAATATCTCTCGGCACTGCAAGATCAATAAAAAGCCTGTTTTCATTATTACTGAGCATATCCGCCGTAACAGTGTAGTGGGGGCTTGAAGTCGCCGAAATTATGCAGTCACATTCGCCAATGCGCTCATATCTCTTTTCGTATGGTATAATCTCAAGCTTTGGGTCGTCTGAAATATATTCCAGTGCATTTCTGTGGGAACGTGCCGTTGCAAGCACAGTTACGTTTTTGTATGAAAGAAGATTTTTCAAGACCAGCGAGCCTATCTCTCCGCTCGCTCCAAGAAGCATCACCCTGACATTATCCTTATAATGTGCCGCTTCCTTAGCCGCAAGAGTAGCCGTGGAAACGGAAGTCTTTGAAAGCTCCGTCTCCGTCTTTATTTTCTTTGCACAAGCGATAGCCCCCTGAAAGATCATGTTCACCTCAGAGGAAAGCCCAATGCGCTCCCTTGAAAGATCATATGCACGGCGAACCTGTCCAAGTATCTCGTCCTCACCTATGACCACCGACTCTATGCCGCATGATACGCTGTAAAGCCTTTTTACCGCCGTCTTGTCTGTGAATATCATGACCTTGCGTTTGAGCTTTGCGGTATCCACTCCGCTGTGACCGCAAAGAAGCGTTATGCCCTCTTCGGGCGTTCCGCAGAAGTAAAGCTCCGTTCTGTTGCAGGTGCATATAAGCACAGGTGAAAGGTCCTTTACGTCAAAAAGCAGCTTTTCACACTGAGCGCTGTCAAATGTGAAAAGACTGCGAAAGGCTTGTCCGCAAAGCTTGTGATTTACGCTTATGCAGGTGAAATTTTTCATTTTTCTGTGTTATCTCCTGACTTTTCGGGATAAAGTGCGTCATAGTCAAGCTTGGTGAATCTGTGATATGTTATGCCGCCCAGATCGTCCTGCAAACAGTATCTACAGCCGTCAGGCTTTCCGTCTGGGAAGTATGCAAGCAGGTCAAATTCATCGTCAGGTGCAGCAGTTATAACAGCGTTCTTATTGTACTTTCTGAATATCTCAGCCGCTCTTTCAAGAGAACACCCCTCTTTTACCGCTCCGATAAACTCCACAAGAAACGGGCTTGCCTCCACCTTTTCGTGGATAGCCCTCACGCTCTCCTCTGATACCGTAACAGCTATCCTGCCGTCCTGAGCAAGCGAAGCCTTGCATGAAAGTATCTCGCTTTTGTATTCGTCTATGGCTTTTATCATTTCCTCAGCCGTAAGCTCGCCCCCTGTTATGGCATTGAGTGAGTCAAGAGGATAAAAAAGCGTCACCGCATTAGGGGTAAACCCAAGCTTTATCTGCGACTCTTTTATGGTATCGGTTATATTCTGTTCAAGCTTTATAAGCTCTGTCATGAAAATTCTCCTTTGTACATAATTCCTATAGGCTTTGTATGTTTTTATAATATCACATATTTCTCATGTTGTCAACCTTGTTTCCTCGCCTATATATTTTTTCAGTGCATTGATATAAAATTCCGTCAGTGGATTAGAAAGTACCTTTTTGTGAGTAACTATGCCAATGCGCATGGACCCCTCCGCTTCAAGGGGAACAGCCACGATATCACTGCCGTTGAGCTTTTCGTCAATAACACCGCTGCAAATGGTGTAGCCGTTAAGACCGATAAGAAGATTAAAAAGTGTCGCACGGTCACGGACACGGATATTCTTTGGTCGCTTTATGGTGCTGAATATCTCCTCCGAGTAGTAGAAAGAGTTGTATTCCCCCTGCTCAAAGGATAAATAAGGGTAAGCCTGTAAGTCCTCAAGCGTTACCGACTTTTTCTTCGCCAGCGGATTTGCAGAGCCGACAAAAACGTGTGGCTTTGCAGAAAATAGCTCCGTGAATTTAAGCTCTTTGGACTTTATCTCCTTTGAAAGCACAGGCTCGTTGAAATCGTTGAGATAGAGTATGCCAAGCTCGCTTTTCATTCTTGCCACGTCCTCGATTATCTCGTGGGTCTGCGTCTCACGAATGCTGAAATCATATTCATCTCCGCCAAACTCTTTTATAAGGTCAACAAAAGCGTTCACCGCAAAGGAGTAATGCTGAGTGGATATGCAAAACTGCCTTTTGCCGTGTTGTTTTCCGCAGTATTTTTCTTCAAGAAGGCTCGCCTGTTCAAGCACCTGCCTTGCATAGCCCAAAAAGACTTCACCCTCTTTTGATACCGTTATGCCCTTGTTTGTTCGTATGAATATAGTGATATTCATTTCCTTTTCAAGCTCACGGATAGCGTTAGTAAGACTAGGCTGAGAAATAAAAAGCGACTGTGCCGCCTCGCTGACAGTACCTTTCTCCGCCGTAGCCACCACATATTTAAGCTGCTGTAAGGTCATATCTCCACCCCTTTTCAGATATATCCTTATTATATAGCGTATTTATGAAATTTTCAAGTGGAAGAACGCTTCCAAACAATATAAAAGATCCGCACAGCGACACTCTTTTGTACGCAATGCGGATCAATTTTCTATCTCATCATCTCTATATCCTCATAAAGCCCCTCTATATCAGCTTTAAGCCGTCTTATCTCATGAAGACGATGTCGGTATTTTTCGCCGATCTCTCTCTGCTCCTCCATAGTCGGCAAAGGTATCTCACACTCTTTCAACCCCTTTGTGTGCAATATCCTTAGTACCTTTCCGCTGCGACAGCCGTCAAGCATAGCCTTTCCCTCTGCCGATGAAAGATAAGCCGCAATATAGTAAGGGTCAGCCTTCTCCTTGTCAAGTCCTATCCTTATCAGCGTGGGTGAAACAAGAAGCTTTCTGTCCCCCATATCGCCTGCACATATCACCTTGAAATTCTTGTCCGTGGTAGAAAGTATCACATCTCCGTCCTTTATGGCATATTTCTCAAAACGCTTGCTGTCATAAACTATCTCAATGCAGTTTTCCGCAATAACGCCGTCGTCAATGTCCACAAGCCTTAGATATTCGCATGGCTTAGTAAACTCATTGTCCGAAATATAGCTCTCCGCCATAAGTCCATGACTTATCTCCTTTATGATATCTCCGAAATTAACTGTATTTACATTCATTTTAGTCACCTCTCTTGATTTCCATACATCTCAGACAATGCCGAGATCTCTTCTTTTACAATATCCACAGCCCTCTTTGGCGAGGTCAGCTTCACAGCTTTTCTGTTAGCTATCGCCCAGCGTACAGCCGTCTGGATATTTGCCCTGAACGTCACGTCATAGATATCGTCATTATCTATGACCTTATTGCAGGTGAACTCATTCCCGAATGTATCAAGCACAAGACTTATGTCTTTCTTTTTTATGTTGATATGTATACGCTCCACAGTCCCGTCAAGCATATACCTGTTAAGATTTTTGTATTGCACAGGCTTTAGATCCCTCGGAACATTGCTAAGCGTCTTTACATCTCTCATAGAGCCGTCCTCTTCGCAGATACTCGCCTTTAGGATCTTGTCTATCCTGAAATGACGAAGATCATCGTAACGAACATCACTTGCAAGGAGATAGTAAAAGCCGTCTGCCATAACGATGCCATAAGGGCTGAGCATAACACGTTGAAGCTTTATACCGCTCTGTGGGTCGCTCTTAGTGAGGAGCTTGCCGTTCTTGTCATAATCGCTTATGGTAACATCAAGTTTCCTGTTGGTGTTCATAGCCTCTTTGATATTTTCTATCACCAAAAAAACGCTCTTGTTGCCATAGTGAAAGGTCTCTCTGAGATTGGCTTCCTTGCTCTTTGTGTTACCCGTAGATAAGATGTTTATCTTTTTTATCAGATCCCTCACATAGTCCGCAGGGAGCATTGGTGAGTATATGATGCTGTCTGCCAGAAACTCATATTCCTCCGCGGTGATGTCAGAGGCGTAGTAAATATCTGTGATGTATTTTTTATCGCTTTTATCATCATCATCATCGTTGTCATTGTCTGCGATGAAAACATTGCAGCTTTCATCGCCTATTATGCTCTTCAAATGCTGAGCCACCGTCTTGCGGTTAGGCTTTATGCCAAGCTTTTCCTCAAGATAACCGCAGATCTGCTGCTGAGTAAGGGGGTGCTTTTCATCACTGTGTTCTTTGAGTATCTCAATGATCTTGTGCGAAAGCATATCTGTTTTTGTATATGACATTTTTGCCCTCCTGTTCTGTGATATCTTTCTTTCAATATATCACTTTTGCTTTATTTTGTCAATTGTGTGCCGCTAAGTTTTTGTATCATAAAAGGATACACCACCTGCTTTAGCACCCTAACAGGCAGCCTGTGCCCGAAATCCGCTGTCAGCATATTTTCCTCGCCGCCATTTCTGCAGTGTATATCTTGCTCTTATCCATTGTATCAAGTCCTTTCTTTTTGTGTTGCTATTATCATACCACCTACCATGGGTAAAATTTCGGATATTAAAAGCTTCCGCTATGTCCACATTTTTGAACATTCCGGGTGCTATAATGCAGATACAGACGAAAAACAAGAATGAGAAAAGACCACGGAGGCGGATTTTTATGCGTTGTTACAGAGCAAGATGTATACTTGAAGAGTCTATTATCAGAAGAACAAGAGATAATGAAGAAGAGTACGATACATTCTTTGATGAGAAAAACCAGCTTATAAACGAGTTCAATGAAATGGCACGCACCATGTCCAACAGAAGCTGTGCCTTTATATCAAGCGCCGTAAAAGATCAGGCGACCATAGGGGTAATGATGACAGACATTGAAGCCGACGTAAAAGCCTATGTAAAGAACTTCTTTTCATTTATAAAGCTTGAGTGCGTGGATATAAGCTTCGAGGAAATAACAGTGGAAACGTTCAAAAGAATGATCCCCAACGGCTATCATGATAATTTCAAGTTCGATGAAGATCTGCTGAATGACTATGAACTGGACGACCTGTTCAGTAACTATAGAAGATCGTACATAAACGAAAATATCACAAAGTCCATTGATAAAAAAGACGCTCTCGCCGTAGCAAAAAAATATCTCTGCTCAGATACCTTTGAGCCTGAGCTTAAGAGAATATTCAGAAAGAACAGCGTCGGTGTAACAAAAGGCATACCGGTACATTATTTGGTCCAAAGCGATAATGCCCATAGGCTTGCCGATACCCTTGTAAGCTCCCTGTATTCAAATAACAGACTAGGCTGTGCAAGATATACCGTTCTCGACCTTTATAATTTATCAGCCCGAAGCTCAGATATCCGTGAACTGTTCCGTGTTTGCAGCGGCTCTACTATCATAATGAATTGTTGTGGTTTAAAGTGTACCAACAGCGATAATTGTACAGCCGATGAAACTATCCCCGATATTATATTTGACCTCATCAATGCCTACAAAAACGAGATACAGTTTATTTTTACCTTTTCAAATGACGGACCTTCTCTCCCTGACGCTGTGGAAGAAAAGCTCGGCGCTATCACATTCGTGAAGCTTGCGGACGATACTGTAGAAAACGAAGATGCACATAAATATCTCAGAAAGCTTTGCAGAGAAGAGAATACCTCCTGCGATAAAGACCTCCTTTCCCTGTGCGCAAAGGATACCCCATATAGAGCAAGCGAGCTTATGGGTATGTACGATACTTGGTATTCAAATGTCCTGAAAACAAAAATCTATCCCCAGTATTCAAACTTCAAAAAGCTCTATGACAGGGAAGAAGCCAAGGAGATAAAAGGCTCTGCCTACAGCGAGCTTCAGGAGCTTATCGGACTTGATTCCGCCAAGAGCGTTATCGAAAAGGCGATAACATATTCAAAGGCGCAGAAAATTTTTGCCGATAAGGGCATGAAAGAAAGCCGAACAGCCATGCATATGGTGTTCACAGGCAACCCCGGCACAGCAAAGACCACAGTTGCAAGGCTGTTTGCAAGAATACTCAAAGAAAATGGCGTGCTTTCTAAAGGCGACCTTATCGAGTGCGGACGTTCCGACCTTGTTGGAAAATATGTTGGCTGGACAGCCGTTCAGGTGAAGAATATGTTCAAGAAAGCTAAAGGCTCAGTGCTTTTTATCGACGAAGCCTATTCCCTTTGCGATGACCGCTCTGGCTCTTATGGCGACGAAGCCATAAACACTATCGTGCAGGAAATGGAGAACAACCGTGACGATATGGTAGTCATTTTCGCAGGCTATCCAAAGGAAATGAACGACTTCCTCGACCGCAACCCTGGCCTGAGATCAAGAATTGCGTTCCATGTCAATTTTGAGGACTATACCGCCGAGGATCTTCTTAGTATCGTCCATCTTATGGCTAAAAACAATGAACATAAGCTTGCCGACGACGTTGATGAAACGCTCCTGCCTTTTCTTGAAAGGGTCTGCAAGAAGCCGAATTTCGGCAACGGCAGATTTGCAAGAAATCTTATAGAGGGAGCACTGTTCGGTCAGGCACTCAGGCTCACAAGACAGAATTTCAGTACCATGACAATGGACGATATCGTGACCCTAAAAGCCCGTGACTTTGACCTCACCGAGGACGATACCCTCGAAGAAGAGCCAAAGCATATAGGCTTTAACAGATAAAGATATGAGTATAGACCAACAGACCGCTATATCCCCGACCTGAACACCGCCAAGTGCTTCAAACGGCATTATGATAACGAAAAGTTTCTTTCCAAAATAAGAAATAAGCTTGTCTATGAAATGTGGCTCTGCGGACATTTCCATTTAGATCGTACTGTGGGCAACGTGAGATTTCTCTATGACGATATCTATGAGATAAAATAAAGCGCAGGCACTATGGAGCATACGCTCTGTAGTGCCTGCTTCCGTCATTTTTGACCCTCACAAAATCAAGCGCATCAAGCCCGAACAGCCTTGTAAGCTCCGCCAACATCTCCTCACTGTTCAGCGCAGGATTAAGATATATCACAGCCTTGCCGCCCTTTATCTCCACTCTGCCCCGAGGATAATAATTGTACTCTTTCCCATGTGTTACGTTTTTCGGCAGTCCCTCCCAAGTCAGCCTGTGATTGAAACTATCCCCCGACTTTGAGTTAAGTCCATTGCCGTCACCAATAACATTTCCCGATTTGTCGCACTCTAACTTCTTTGTATATAATTCACCCTCGATAAGCCAGAATATTCCCTTGTATATCATATTATTCACCTCAATATGATAATACTGTTTCCTATGTCCAAAATTGCACACATAGGTTGTGATATTATAATATCAGTGAAAGGGGCGATACCATGGTAACATCAAAATCAGTTGAAAAGAACAACGAAGAATGGTACAACAAAACCGTGCAGATATTTGAACGCTCGTACCGCACAGACGCAAGCTTTGTGATATCTCACATAAAGTCTGCTCAGAAAAAGTTCACCTGCCAAGGCTATCTTATCACAGCCGCAAAAGGGAAGCCCATCAAAGTCTTTTCGGGCGAGAGTGAAGCTGTAGAAAAGCAGTTGCAAAACAGCAAGATACCATATTCACAGCTTATCACAGTACAAAATAACAGGTCCTTGCAAACTGCCTATATAGCCTATACCAAGGATAAACAAAAGCTCACAGAAGCCCTGAACAACAGCGGCGTCACCGCCATAGAAGATGTGGACAGCTTTATGTCAGGCTATGACAAAGTAATGATAAGAGTTGCCGAAAACATCTCACAACGGCATTTGTTCGACAGCATAGGACTATGGTAGGGAGGTGACAGCATCGTGACGATCTCCTGCGAGCGAAGCCCACCAAATACGGTGTGCTTGATTAAAAAAATCCCCCGCCCTTGACTTTCACTTTATGAGTACGGCTGTCTTTAGGAACATTATTAAGTTTGAGATATTGTCATCAATTTGTGCGAGTGTAAAGATAATCTTCCATATTTGATATAAGTAACAAACTTCTATTAAATCTCTATCGTCACTTCTTCATATCTACTACTATCTTCGGAACATTTAACTCTAATAGTCAGCTCTTGTTCATCTTCTAGGACTTCATAATAGTGTTTTTCAATCGGATCATAGTCACTTTGCAAAGCCAATGGCTCATCAACTTTTTTCATTACTGCTCCGTTCCTGCAAATACATATATCACACCTGTTTCCGAACATTGTTCTGTTCACACGGGCAATTACTGATATATCATCAGATGAATATATGATATGATTTTTCCAGTCAGAAAACATATCTCTACCAACAAAACTGATTATTACCGCAATTATCAATAAGCCGAATATTTCGATCTTTGACAGGGCACCTTTTTGGTATTTTATTAGCTTTACGATCGTCAATGCTATCACAAGGTACGACAGATAAGTGCATAAAAGCAATACGCTGATATGGTCGCTGAATAGCTCGTAATACCTGTTTACAAATAGCAACAATAGAATGAAAATCAGTAAAAATGTATTTATCTTAGTGAGCACATTATATTTTTTCATAAGAACGACCTCTTAGTAACTTATTTTACATAATAGCGCTAATTTTGTTATAATAATTGTATCCTTCTATATATGCGTTTGCTAAATTAGAATCTACTATACCATTAAAGTATGTAGTCATTAATTCATTCTCGGTCAGTTTATTAGGATATCTCGATCCCTGTTTCCAGGTCACAGTTGTTTCATAACACCCGTAATCTTTAAAGGAATGTGCTAGACCATAGTAATGTAAATTATACAAATCACCTTCCGAAGAATCATTACTCCACTTATAGCAATCAAATAAATAGAATCTTATCTTTATTGTTTTTGAACAAATATACACTGCCACATTTTTCACATCTCCGCACATCATATTTCAAATCATTTGGTTCTGGCTGATATACGCGCATGCCTATGTGTTTACAACATAATCTCAAGTTAAACCCCTACGGATAATAAATACTGATTGCATCTATAGGTACTTTATATTCATCACAGTTATCTTCATCTTTTAATTCAAAGCATATACCCGATATATCTCGTAATTCATAAGTCGGCACAATATCATATTCACCGGTTTTGATGTCACCGATGTATTCTTTAACATCAGCCAAGGAAGAACCTATACCTATGGTATCATTAAATGTTCCTTTGAAATCCCCATATACTGTAATCTGCATAATAACATTATTAACCAGTAAGAACATCATATTCTTTGTTACAATTTTGATACAAGTTGGTAATACTATCTTCTTATACGCAATATTTTCTAATTGAATAGTTTTTATCAACTTATGATATGTCATTCCCAACTTATATTTGCCAACACTTTCCCCAGGTATAATTTGCAATTTCATGTAAGTTCTCCTTTTTATTTTTGCCGTACAGATTTTAGTCTGTACGGCAAAAATAATAGCAATAGCTAAATATTATAGTTAAGTAGATATTGAAGAGCTTTTTCATCCGATAATATTACGGGTGTTTCGATTGTTCCAAAATTAATGTTCTCAAAAAATGCGTTTTTTAATCCCTTACAGTTATTTATTGTAATATCGTGAAATAAACAATCCGAAAAATAACTATTCTCGAAATTAACATTTTCAAACATAACAGATTCAAATTTGCATTTTTCAAAATTGTTTCCACATATTAATGAATCAAAAAAGGAGATAGAACTAAGATTAATATCATTAAACTCATTTCTTATAAAATTAGTATGGCAAATACTGCAATTAGATAATGATGAATACCCAAATTTATTTTTACCAATACGAGCAGTTGAAAAAGTACAATAATCCAATTGGCTTTCGAAAATCATTGAATCATATAGTTCAAAATTGCTATGATTTACTTTAAAAAAATTACAATCTGCAACATAAATAGATTCGTAATGAGGTTCACTAAGATAAGAAAATGATTTATTTTCGTAATTCCTAAACATATAGCATCTCCATTAATAGTACCACAAGATATACTCAGAATATCCCATTTCTTCCAATGCAGCTTTAAGTTCAAACAAATGCTCATTTGTTAAACCAACAGTATCTATTATTACATAATAACCTTTCTTGATTTCTTTTGTAACATCCGCCGTTGCATTTTGTAATTTAAATGCGCCTTTTCTTGGAGCGGTTTGACCATTTGGATATGAGCGAAAGCTTTTTATATCATATTTTTTATTTGTTGATGTATCAATATAATCTGCACCACCGTTTGTTACTAAGTTTTGTTATAATACAACATATTTCCATCTCTTATCCAAACAACTGTTGAAATAGTTCTTGTATATTTAAAATGATTCTTACTGTCTGAGCCTTCGTGGTTTGGATCAATCTTACATTGCGGACAGCAATACCCGAAATTGATTATTGATATGCTCTATTTCATTGTACTGGGTGCTGGTTAAAATCTATTGCAAAACATATCTGTGATTTCCCCTGTATCCATATCTATTATCAAGTATCTTCCTAAAGTATCAACGACTGTCAACCCTTTGGTTATTGTGATGCCCACATACGGAAGCTGTTTTTGACCAATAAATTTGCTGTCAGGCTTTTTGATTTTCCACAACTTGTGAAGTTCATTATCAAAGCAATAAACTAAGTTATAGTCGTCGCCTGTGAAGTCCTCAAGTATAATCAGATACTCTGACATAACGATATAATCTATTATTTTTCTTTTCATAGTTACCGACTTATCGTTATATGTGAGAATGTTATTCATAATGGATACTTTCAAAAAAACATCTCCTTATATTTTTCTTTTATTGTAAAACCATTCAGCTTTCTCTTGACCCAAAAGGTTATACTGTTGCGCTCCCGAATCACCGTCAAACAATGCATTTGGAATATGCTGGCCTTTTGATTCGTTTATTTTAGTGTAAATATCTTGCCATGCTCTATACCATTCTTTTCCGTCAACAATCATATACTTACTGAAGTGTGTAGTCTCCACACTTACAGTTGAATTCTCCTCGTCAAGAATGGTATCCAGCTCAACAAAATTGTCATTTTCTTCATCATACCATAAAAACAGTAGGTTGTCAAACTCAGTATCACCAAGCTTAGACTTATCGATCACATAAGTAAGCGTAGCCTTATCGAACTTCGAAGTCGTTTCGATCTCAAAAGGCTCACCGATCAAACCCACTGACCGTCACATTGATATATTCATTTCTTCTTCCTCAGTTTGTTCCGATCCTTCTCTGATAACGTGAAAATCGTCCACGCCTGGGATAACTCCGAGCGTTCTCCCATTATCAAAGATACAATGCAGAGTGCCGGCGTCATCAACGTGATCGACCATGTCAAGAGTACCGGACTCAACAGGGAAAGGATCATCATTCATTCTGTCAAGGCAGATGCGAGTTCCTTCCGGATATCTCTGTCGCAGCCTTTCAACGTTTTCTTTATTGTAATACATTACACATTCCTCCTGTCAAATTTATTTTCTCATCTGTTAATACAGCCTCTGCTACATTAGGATCACCACCTCTCTTAAAAAACAAAAAAGCCGATCCTATTGGTTTCTCCGTTTTAAGAGATACCAACAAAATCGGCAGATCCAATAAATTTATATTGAAAACTTTGTGAAAGTTTTTTCATAAAAAATCGGCAGGCTTAGAGCAAAATATACTCAAAGTCTGCCGTTTTGTTTGACGATGTTTAATTGTTGAGGGTTCAGATCCTTTTTTAACGAAAAAGCATCCACGGTTTTACACCTGAAATTTTTGCCCTCAAAACGCAAAAAAAGCTCGTAAATACGAGCTTTTCGAGGTGTGCATCTATTTTATTGCACAAGTATGAACTGTCTGTACGAAATTGACTGCGTGAGAAAAATAGATTAAGAAAGCCGCATCATGGGATTGTTATCTGATGCGGCATTTCATTGTAATTCTGATAAATTTAAATGCCGATTCCGTAAGTAATTGTCATACATTAACTGCGGATCAAGCATGCGTACTTCAACGACACCAAGACCGAGTTGTTTTAATATGTCTATTTTTACAAATCCCGGGATTTTATCTTCGCCTTTGCGTTTGGGCATCAAGAAGTAATTTCTTACTTCGCTAACCTTATATCTTTCCAATACATCTCGGTAGGCAAGATAATATAAATATTGTTTTGAAACATCTTCAACGCTCGGTTGCCCTGAAATTGAATCATCTGTCCAATTTGGACAATAGTACTTAGCATCAAGGATATAAAAAACATAGTAATCGGGATTTGCTTTGCGTTCAAAGCGCAGATAATCTGGTTTAAATGTGTCTTTTGGAATTCCGCTAGCACCTTTACGATATCTTTTCCATATAGGTTGTTTTATTAGTTCAACTAGGGTAGGGGTCTTACCCTTGAAATTTTTGTTTATCATTGAGTGATCAATGTAAGGTTCGATCTTGTTTAGAGAATCATTTTTTTGGCTTGTAAATACTTTCGCACAAACTTCTTCCCATATAGTTTCAAAAGATCGCGTACCAATAAGTTGTAGTTCATTTTCTCCAAGCAAGACTTTTCCGCTGTTGAAATATAATTTCAATGCTGTAAGCACCGAAAGTTTTCTATCATCGAATGTTTGCGATATTGTGCTTTCAAGCACATTTAAAATCTGTTCTTCATCTCCAAATGCACTCTCATCTTCATCAGAAACATAAACGGATGGAAGGCTAAAGAAATTTGTTAGCGAAGTTTTTTCTATTTCTTGAGAACATTTTGTAATAACGAACTCATGTAGACGTTTTAAATAATCGAAATCATTATTAACATTTCTGCGAGTGTATAGTTCTACATAATATGGTCTGTTGTTAGATAGTATGGGATAAGTCTCATCAATTGTTTTTTGCCAAAGGATTTCGTCGCTTCCGTTAATTTCAATTATTGTCTCATCCGTTTCGTATGCACCATTTGATGCATAATCTTCCAAAAGAAAGAGCATGACTGAAAGAAGTTTGTCTCGATTATGATTTCCTTCATCAGCAAAAAGGTCTATGTTATAGATATCCTGTTTTGATTTCTCTCTACTGTACTTTTCAATTACTCTAAGAACCTGTGCCAATTCTCTTTGCGGATTATATGAAGGGAGCTTTTGGTTTTCACCAATATATTTTGGGTACACATAAATAAGCCTATTATGACAGATAACTATACCAACAAATGTAAATTTATATACCGCATTTAAATAGGTTTTGTCATTATAATTATTGAAATCAACATCTTCGTCTTCATCGACATCATTATCCAATTTGCTCTTGAGTTTTATGATTTTTCGTGCAAGTAAATCCTTAACGAATCTAACAAAACTATCTTCATCACTTTCAAATGAAAACATATTCTTGCTTCTTAGATCGGTAGCAGGATATAGCCAGTCCTCTCTAACGTAAGCGGATATAATACTCATAAGACTATACCTCTACAGATTAACATTCTTTTTCCATTTTTGCGGCATCACGCTCTGCTATCTGATTTGCATATTCTCTTGATCTGAAATCTGAACCAAATATAGCAAGACCTCTTGATTTAAACTCTGCACAAATGTAAGAAAAACGATTTAATTTATCGCTATCGCACCCTTCAAAAAGTTCCTTATGTTTTGTCTTTGCTGCATCCTCAAATAAATACATAATAACTTTTTCACAGAATAGTGTACTGAATTCTTCATCCTCATGACCTAGTGTGAATAAACACGTTCCGGTAGAATCTTGTGTTTTCATAAAAAATGGTCCCATCAGCTTATCTTCATGAGCTTTTATTCTGTCATTTGACAACTTAGCATTTATCGCACGACGTAAAACATTCCACTCAACGGCTCCGTCGGCAAGATTAAACGTTCCACTTTGACATTCTGTAGCAGTTTTTACACCAGTTGAGGGATCAATATTTACCTTGAATTCTTCATCATCAATGCCAATATAATTAAAGTTCCACCTACGCTTAAATGCTGTATCCATTGGGAATACACCCTGATCCGCACTATTCATAGTTGCGAAAATATACATATTATTTGGAATCGCCAATTTGGAATAAGCGGAAGCTGCACCGCCAAAGTGTTCAGCTAAATATGCCCGTATATCCTCACTTGCGTTTATTGAGTATTCACTTCTTCCGGTATCATCCCTGTCGAGCAATTGAAACATATCGCCAAAAACAGCCGCAGCCTTAGCTCGGTTTAATTCTTCAATAATAAGATAATGTTTGTGAGGGGCTGTGGTTGAAGCATCTTCCAACGCCGCGACAAGCGTTCGCATAAATGGACCAGGAACGAATTTATAAGTTATCATACCACCAACGTCTACTGGCTTATATGTTCCTATAAACTGCGAATACGAATAATCTGAATAAAAGGTTACTCGTTCATAATCATCAGATGAAACATGATGTTCATCTAAGTATTTCTTAAAAAAGTAGCTTTTGCCAGTTCCTGGAGCCCCGAAAGCAATCACATTGCGCTTGTCCCTTTCGTCAAGAGGGGTATAATTAAATGTCACTAATGACGGGATAAAATACGGTCGCATATCAAAAATATTTAGATAATCTGTTACTTCTGCAGGAATTATAGCAGTACCACCATTTGATATTCTGAGAAAAGATGCCTGATATATGCCACAAGCATGATCACCATTATTACAACGAATACAATTAATGGGCGCAGAGGATGCTGCAACTTTCCCATCTAGCCACTCATACATGCTTCTTATGTCCATGCGTCCAGATATAGATGAGACATTGGTTTCAAGCGAAACAATGTACTCAGAGGGGGTTATATGTCCCAAATAAGAAACATACGCTGCTGCCTTACTATATATGGTAAGGAAAAAGAATCGTTTTTTCTCGCTTCGAGCAATGTGATATCCATTTGTAGCGTTATCAGTAAATATCCTAATCTGAGGTCGAGCTCGCTCCGTTCCAGTGATTGAGATATCAGCATATGAAATAATTATTGTTTCTGTTGAGGGTAGTGTAACCTCATCTATGTCCCCAGCTCGATTTACTCTGGGATAGTGAAGTTGATTATCAATATAATTGCGAATAATTTCTGTAGAATTCATAATGTTCTCCTTTTAGTAGTTTGTAACAACAATATGGGAGGCATCTCCTGTAAATCTATTTCTAATATTTACCGAATATCTAATTGGATATTCAGCCACCACATTTTGCCCATAGAGTTCTGTAGTAAGAGGTGTTCTACTAATTACCATTAGTGCTCGACAATTCAAATTATAGAACGCTCCTGCTAACCGTCGTTGTTCAGCTTCATTGAAATCATCTGTTAAATTTCCATATTCATGAAACGTACAATCATATGGTGGGTCTAAGAAAATAAAATCATTCGTTTGTGCCAAGTTGAATACATTCTCAAAATCATCGTTTAGAATGTGCGTTCTTTGGAGCAGATCTCTGTGACCTTCGGTAATAATGTTTACATTAAAATGCTTGTATCGCCCATATGGTACATTATATTGCCCTTGAGCATTAAAACGTAACATTCCCGAATAAGCTGTCTTATTAATGAAATAATATAATGTTGCAGGCAAATATTCCGAAGGGATAATGCTGTTATACATATCTCTTAATCTGTAATAGAGTGGTTCGTTCCCATTTTCTATTCTAATTTCTGGATTGCGCATTTTTTTTGTACTGTATACATCTTCATTATGCTCATAGATTTCATGCAGAGTTTGTAATTCATCCATAACTCGATCATACTGAGTTGCCAGCTGCCTATAGAAATTTATAAGAGGTTCATTTATATCATTGATAATGGCATTGTTGGGTTCCTGTTGAAAAAAGACAGCGCCTCCACCAAGAAAAGGCTCAATGTAAGTATCGTAATCAGCGGGAATAAAATTTATGAATTGGGGGATTTCCCTTCGTTTCCCTCCACGGTATTTGATAATAGCATCCATTGATATTGCTCCTAATTACTATTCTTTTAATTCATTATCATGAACCGACTGGTTTGGCTCTGGTAAAAACTCTACGATATCATCTATCTTACAGTTTAGCACCTGACATATTTTTTCAATCGAATCGAGGGACACATACTCATCACGGTGCATACGTGTTGAAATATTAGTGCCATACATACATTATATCATATCTTTCATACATACATTATATCATATCTTTGTCGAAAAAGCAACCTCAATCCCCGATTTTACGCTATTTCAAACTTCGACTCCACTGGAATCAAAGTACCTCTCAAAAAAGAAAAGAGCCAAGCAGCAAATTCCTCAGCTCCATAATCTTATTCTATCCCCGTAAACATCACCTGATAATTCAGCCCTAATCCTGTATAATAAAACTTGACACATACAAGACAATCAAAGTATAATAAAAAACAAAGGAGTGTGTCATCAATGGGAACAGGAAAACAATATGATGAAGAGTTTAAAAAGCGGGCAATAAAGCTCGCAAGCTTCAGGCAGCAAACAAGCGGATCAAAGAGCTCGAAAAGAAAAACCGTGAGCTTGAAGAGCTTAATGAATTTCTGGAGGAAGCATCTGCTTTTTTCGCTGCGAACCGTCGGAAGTCAGGAAAGAAGAACGGTTAAAGTTCATTTCCAAAAAGACTGATGACTGTAGGATCACAGGAAGTATCAGTTTTTACTGCAAGGCTTTGGAGGTTACAAGACAAGCATTTTATGATCATCTCAGCCATAAAAACGCCCCCTGGAAGTATCAGGCACTTGCAGATGAAATGATGAAGATCCACGAAGAAGACCAATATAATGACTGATACGGCAGGGAGCGTATGTATCTTGCATTGCAGCAGAGAAAGGCTGCCGGGAAAACTGACATTGACATTCCCTGTGAAGCTACTGTACGCAAGGTCATGGCGCAGATAGGATTGATACACAAGCCTCGCAGAAAGCCAAACGGGATAACCAAAGCTGATCGGCTTGCTCAAAAATCGGATGATCTTCTCAGACGTGATTTTTACGCAGACAGGCCTTTGAAAAAAGCTGTGACCGACATGAGCGAGGTGAAGGCAAAGGATGGAAAGCTCTATGTTTCAGCGATATTTGACTGCTTTGATCTGATGCCGCTGGGGATAGCTATTGAAGATAATATGAGAGCTTCGCTCTGCTGCCATACTCTTGAAAACGCAAACAAATCATATCCTGATATAAAAGGCTGTATCATACATTCGGACAGGGGCAGTCAGTATACAAGCGAAGAGTACCGAGCTGCTGTAAAGAAATATGGGATCATTCAAAGCATGAACAGCACTGGCGGAAGATGTCATGATAATGCACGCTGTGAAAGTATGTGGGCAAGAATGAAAGAAGAGCTGTTCTACAGCCACGAAGACAAGCCGGAGAACTACACTATGAAAGATTTGAAGACTATGATCTGGAGATATTATATGAGTTACTGGGCCAACAGAAGAATCTGCACCGCCAACGGCGGGCTGCCTCCGGCAGACCGAAGAAAGCTCTACTATGATCATATCTTTCTCACTGTATAATTCTTGTTCGAATAAAATGTGTCAAGTGATATTGACAAAACCAAATATACACTCTTTTTCTGGATTGGGGTACACCAAAATCTGCGCTGTTAAGCACTTCCCATACGACATCGTACCCCAATTCATCCAACGTACTAAGGATGGTCGCAAACGTCCTGCCTTCGTTATGCGATAGCAGTCCGGGAACATTTTCAAGGAGCAGATACTTAGGTTTTTTAATGGCGGCAATCCTGGCGATCTCAAAGAAGAGAGTTCCTCGGGTATCGCTGAATCCTTTCCGTTTTCCAGCGATCGAAAAGCTTTGGCAAGGGAATCCTCCGCATATAAGGTCGAGATCGGGCAGTTCGTTAGGGTCGATCTTTCTTGCATCATCGTAATACACCTCGTTTCTTGTATCGTACAACGTTTCGTATGCTTTCTTTGCATATTTGTCTATTTCACAATAACCGACGCACTCAAAACCTCCTGCTTTTTCAAGTCCTGAACGGAATCCGCCGATACCTGCAAAGATATCGAAATATTTTATCATTTACCACGTTCCTTTCTGCAATAAAAAACGGCCAAGCTTTCTTAACTTGACCGTCACATTGATATATTCATTTCTTCTTCCTCAGTTTGTTCCGATTCTTCTCTGATAACGTGAAAATCGTCCACGCCTGGGATCACTCCGAGCGTTCTTCCGTTATCAAAAACACAATGCACAGTGCCGATATCATCCACGTGATCGACCTTGCCAAACGTTCCCGACTCAACAGGGAACGGGTCATCGTTCATTTGGTCAAGACAGATACGAGTTCCTTCGGGATACCGTTCTTTCAGCCATTCAATTTTCTTATGATCGTAATACATTACACATTTCTCCTGTCAAATTTATTTTCTCATCTGTTAATACAGCCTCTGCCACATTAGGATCACCACCTCTCTAAAAAACAAAAAAGCCGATCCTATTGGTTTCTCTGTTTTAAGAGATACCAACAAAATCGGCAGATCCAATAAATTTGTATTGAAAACTTTGTGAAAGTTTTTTCATAAAAAAACGGCAGGCTTAGAGCATAATATACTCAAAGTCTGCCGTCTTGTTTGACGATGTTTAATTGTTGAGGGTTCAGATCCTTTTTTAACGAAAAAGCATCTACGGTTTTACACCTGAAATTTTTACCCTCAAAACGCAAAAAAAGCTCGTAAATACGAGCTTTTCGAGGTGTGCATCTATTTTATTGCACAAGTATGGTGGGAGAAGGTGGATTCGAACCACCGAAGCTAGAAGCAACAGATTTACAGTCTGCCCCCTTTGGCCACTCGGGAATTCTCCCATATGAATGAAAACAAAATAATGGAGCTGGTGGACGGACTCGAACCCCCGACCTGCTGATTACAAATCAGCTGCTCTACCAACTGAGCTACACCAGCTTGTATTGCTTGATCTGTCGAACTGACGATATCTATTATATCATATCTCCAAGCACTTGTCAAGCACTTTTTATTTTGTTTTCATTTTTTTAATAAAGTGGTCGAGGCGACAGGACTTGAACCTGCGGCATCTTGGTCCCAAACCAAGCACTCTACCAAACTGAGTTACGCCTCGTAGTTGACGTTGCACACGGTGGGGAAAAGTCTCCAGCCACGGAAAAGTTCCAAGCTTTGTGTGCCTTGAGCTTCATAGATGTTTCTGTGAAGCATTTGTCTGCGTCATCAGACAGCTTAATTATTATACTCCCCAATGCCTGTTTTGTCAATAGGTTTTTTATCACTTTGTATACTTGCACAATTACGCCCCGCTTAAAAGCGATACAAATATCATTATTCAACAAATTATACCGCGATATCATACGAAAACATCAAAAATAATGTCCATAAAAGAGCCTTTTTTAAAAGAATGGTATAATTTGATGATATTTTGGTGAAACCTGTTGATTTTTAAAATGGTTTGTGTTATCATTATATTTAACAGATAATATTCGGGAGGAAAGTAAAAATGAAAACAAAGGAATGTCCTTTTTGCCATAAGGAAATATCCGAAGAAGCAATACTCTGTAAGTATTGCCATAACCTGCTTATAGACGAAAGCACACCTGTTACGGAAGACAGCAAGCAGGAGGAGCAGAATTTCACCTCTGCTGACGATGCTGACAGAACAAGAGTGTTCACAAAGCAGGAGGCACAGGAGTATGAAGAGAAAACAAGAGCTTTTACCGTGCCTAAACAGCCGGAAGAGCCTACAGAGTTTTTCTCCACACCAATAGCTGATAGCCATGATAATAATGACGGCTGTGAGAATTATCAGGATAATTATGATAATGGCGGCTATTCTGACGATGAAAACGATTATTCCGATGATGATACAGAGGATAACGATGACGCTTCCAGAAAGAAGCTCTTTGCAATTACTGCCACTATCACAGTGGGTATACTTGTGGTGGTCATTCTTGCTATAGTTGCAGGCTATAAGATCTTCGGTTTTGGCGGAACAAATAATAAGACCACTACTACTACAAAGCCAAAAACAGCTGTTGCCGCTGATGACGACAGTAAGGGAGGCGTGTTCGTCGATACCGAGAGCAGTGCAGTTTCTGCTGACACAAATACCACTACCTCACAGCCGGCTGACGAAAGCTCAACACCAGCCACCGAAACCTCTGCACCTGATACAGAAACAACGACAACTACCACAACAACTGCCTCAGATACAGAAACTACAACAACTACCACAACTACAGCAGACTCAAAGCCTGACGAAACTACAACAACTGCATCAGCCGAGAGCGGAGATTCTGCAAAGGCTGTCGCCGCTATCACAGCTCAGATAGACGGCAAGGTGTCTTCATATGAATACAGAACTGAGGACGCAGGCTTCATGTACTATTACGTCTTTACAGAAGACGGTCATGGCTACAGCGCCGCATATAATAAGGCAGACGGCTCAGTTGTACTTGTACAGAGCTACTGATTTTAAATAGAATATCACCGATTTTACAAAGTGCGTTTTCCTTGTGAGAACGCACTTTTTGTTTATACAAAAGTATTTTACATTGTGCATAGCAGTGTAAAGCCCGTTTTTGTGTGTAAATTCCTTTGCAAACATCTTACAATGACTTTACTTTACTTCGGTTACTGATTTTACAATGCTGATGTATCATAAGTATATCACCTGAATAGAAATAACATGAAGACCTGCACACAGGGTGCAGAGAGAAAAGGTGCAAATCAAAAAGCCCAAAGGGCAAGTATAAGAAAGAGGTTTTATATCATGAAAACAAGAACATCAAAACTGGCAGCGATCTTTACATCAGTTGCACTTGCAGCCACAATGCTCGCAAGCTGCGGAGGAAGCTCAGATAAGATCACAGTTATCTCCCGTGAGGACGGCTCAGGAACAAGAGGCGCATTCATCGAGCTGACAGGTATCGAGGAAAAAGACTCTAACGGCAACAAGACCGATAACACAAAGAAAGACGCTCTTATCTGTAAGTCAACAGACGTTGTGCTTACTCAGGTGTCAGGAGATAAGAACGCTATCGGCTATATCTCATTCGGCTCACTGAACGATACAGTAAAGGCTCTTAAAGTAGAGGGCGTTGAGCCTTCTACGGCAACTATCGAAAGCGGTGATTATAAAATAGTAAGACCTTTCAATATCGCTGTTAAAGACGGACTTTCAGACGCCGCTCAGGACTTTGAGAACTATATCCTCAGCTCAGATGGTCAGGATATCATCGAAAAGGCAGGCTATATAAAGATCGACAAGAGCGCAGCAGCTTACGCTTCAAACAACGCTTCCGGTAAGATAGTAGTCAGCGGTTCATCATCAGTAACACCGGTTATGGAAAAGCTTGCAGAAGCATATCAGAAGGCAAACACAAACGTGACAGTAGACGTTCAGCAGTCAGACTCCTCAACAGGTATCAAGGATGCTATCAACGGCACATCTGATATCGGTATGGCTTCAAGAGATATCTCAGACGACGAGCTTTCACAGGGTATCAAGTCTGTAACTATCGCTCAGGACGCTATCGCAGTTATCGTAAATAAGGATAACGCAGTTGAAGATATCACAATGGACGAGATAAAGGCTATCTATACAGGCTCAAAGACAACATGGTCTGACGAAAGCAAATAAATTGCTGTAGGGGCGACCTGAGGTCGCCCGCCTGTGAAAGACCAATAAAAAATAAGGGCGGCTATAAGTCGCCCGTAGCTTGTTGAAAAAGTCTGAAACAAGTGGGACGTCGAGGGCGCCGTCCCCTACAAATGGCGAAAATACGCTGTTTGTATGTAGGGGCGAACAGCGTTCGCCCGTTATTTGAGTTTTTTTCGACAGGCTGAGGACGGCTATAAGTCGCCCCCTTTGTCTGAGCAAAAAACAAGTGAAAAATTTTCAGAGGTGATAATTACGTTGACGGAAAACACAGCGGTGGCAGCGAATACAGCCGCTCAGAAGCCAACAGCAAAACAAAGTTCCCACCTGCTTGAGAAAGCGATGAAAGCATTGTTTTTCCTTTGCGCCTGCGTTTCAGTTGCGGCAGTAATAGTAATATGTATCTTCATGTTCGCTAAAGGCTGTCCTGCGATCGCAAAAATAGGTGTTGGAAACTTCCTCTTCGGAACAGACTGGAGCCCAAGAAACGTCCCTGCTTCATATGGTATCTTCCCTATGATAGTCGGCTCTCTCTACTGCACCGCAGGAGCAATAATGATCGGTGTGCCGATTGGACTTTTAACAGCGATATTTATGGCAAAATTCTGTCCTAAAAAGCTTTTCAAGTGGCTCATGCCTCCAATAAATCTTCTTGCAGGCATACCGTCCATTGTATACGGCTTTTTCGGCATGGTAGTTGTAGTTCCTATCATAAGAAACCTTTTCGGCGGAACAGGAAACAGCGTGCTTACAGTTTCCATTATCCTCGGTATCATGATACTTCCTACTATCGTGGGCATGAGCGTGAGCGCACTTAAAGCCGTTCCTGACAGTTACTATGAGGGCGCAGTCGCCCTTGGCGCAACACACGAAAGAGCAGTTGCAACAGTCGTTTTCCCTGCCGCAAAGTCAGGCATACTCGCAAGCGTTATCCTTGCAGTGGGCAGAGCAATAGGCGAAACAATGGCAGTCATCATGATAGCAGGAAACTCCACTATCATTCCACACTCCCTCCTGGACAGCGTCCGTACCCTCACAGGCAATATCGTAATCGAAATGAGCTACGCCGAGGGACTTCACTATGACGCTCTTATCGGAACAGGCGTTGTGCTGTTCGTGTTCATTCTTCTTCTGAACCTTTGCTTTAACCTTGTCACAAACAGAAAGGATAAAGGGTGATAAAAATGTCAGACAGAATGAAAACCTATAAAACACACCCCATGTCATTGGTGTTTAATATCCTAACCAAAATAGCAGTTGTGCTTACCATAAGCGTGTTCGTTCTTATCGTGGGCTATGTGGTGATAAAGGGCGTTCCTTATCTGAAACCGTCCCTCTTCGCAAAGACCTATACCACCGAGAACGTGTCAATGCTCCCCGCTATCGTGAACACCTTTGAAATGCTTCTGGTGTCCCTGGCAATAGCCGCACCTCTGGGCATATTCTGCGCAATATATCTCGTTGAGTATGCAAAGAAAGGCAATAAATTCGTCAGAGTCATAAGACTTACTACAGAAACACTCTCAGGTATCCCGTCCATAGTGTACGGACTTTTCGGAAATATGTTCTTTGTGCTTGCCCTTAACTGGAAGCTCTCCATGCTCTCAGGCGCTTGCACATTGGCAATAATGGTGCTTCCGCTCATAATCCGTTCTACCGAGGAAGCGCTGAAATCTGTAGACGACAGCTTCCGTGAGGGCAGCTACGGACTTGGTGCAGGAAAGCTCAGAACTATCTTCGTTATCGTCCTGCCTCCTTCAATAAGCGGTATCCTCTCAGGCGTTATCCTTGCAATGGGAAGAATTTTCGGCGAAACAGCCGCCCTTATCTATACCGCAGGAACTATCGCCAAGTATGCAGGCCTTACAGACTCAGGACGTACCCTTTCTATCCATATGTATTCACTTTCAAACGAGGGACTTTATATGAACGAAGCAAGCGCTACAGCAGTTGTCCTGCTGGCAGTAGTCCTGCTTCTTAACGGACTTGCGTCCCTTGTTGCCAGAAAGCTTTCCAAAGGAGGAAACTAATAAATGATACAGCCAAAATTGCAGGTGAAAAACTGCGATCTCTTTTATGGAGATTTTCAGGCTCTCAAAAATATAAACTTGTCCATAGCCGAAAAGGAAATAACCGCATTCATAGGCCCTTCAGGCTGCGGAAAATCCACTCTTCTTAAGTCCCTCAACCGTATGAACGACCTTGTAGAGGGCTGTAAGATAACAGGCGATTTTACCCTTGACGGGGAGAATATCTATAAAGATATGGAAATAACCGAGCTTAGAAAGCGTGTGGGAATGGTTTTCCAGAAACCAAACCTCTTCCCGATGTCTATTTACGATAATATCGCATACGGCCCAAGAACTCACGGCATAAAGAAAAAAGCCGACCTTGACGAGATAGTCGAAACAACTCTCCGTCAGGCTTCCGTGTGGGACGAAACCAAGGACAGACTTAAAAAGTCCGCCCTGGGTATGTCAGGCGGACAGCAGCAGCGTATCTGTATCGCCAGAGCACTTGCCGTAAAGCCGGAGGTGCTTCTTATGGACGAGCCTACATCAGCCCTTGACCCTATCTCCACTATCAAAATAGAGGAGCTTGCCACAGAGCTTAAAAAGAATTACACTATCGTTATCGTCACCCATAATATGCAGCAGGCGACCCGTATATCCGATAAAACAGCCTTTTTCCTCCATGGCGAGATAGTCGAGTTCGACGAAACTCAGCGTATCTTCTCCAATCCTAAGGAACAGAAAACTCTCGAGTATATCACAGGACGTTTCGGATAAACGCTTTGGAAATATAGGTGAAAGGAAGAAATATCTATGCGTGCGAATTTTGACAATAAGCTCAGCGAGCTTAATAAAAAGCTGCTTTCTATGGCAGCAATGACAGAGCAGATAATCGCAATGTCAATAAAATCTCTTGAAGAGCAGGATACAAAGCTTGCCCGTGAAACGGTGGAGTTTGACGCCAAGATAAACGAGGCGGAGCGTGAGGTAGAGAGGATCTGTCTTAACCTGCTCTTGCAGCAGCAGCCTGTTTTTGCCGAGGATCTCAGACGTGTGTCCGCTGCACTTAAAATGATAACCGATATCGAGCGTGTTGGCGATCAGTCAGCAGATATTGCAGATCTGAATATCCAGCTTATAAAGAAAAAGCAGAAATGGGATCTTAGCGATATCAGTGAAATGGCAAGAGCCGCCACACAAATGGTGAACGACGCTATCGACGCCTATGTGAACGACGACGAGAACCTCGCCCGAAAGGTCATAAGCTCTGACGATAAAATAGACGAGCTTTTTGTAAAGACCAAGGATAAGATAATCGACGAGATAGCAGCCGATAAGGCAAACGGTGAAAAAGCTATAGATACCCTCATGGTGGCAAAATACTTCGAGCGTATCGGTGACCATGCGGTAAATATCGCAGAATGGGTGGTATTCTCCGTAACAGGCGTCCATAAAACAGAAAGGATCATGTAAAATATCATTATAAAAGGCGGAAATACCGCCTTTTTGCTCTTCTTGTACGATTTTACTCAGATTTTACTCAGCCTGATTTGTTATTTTACAATTATGTTGTATAATGTTCATTGTAAACATTGTAACAATAGTGTAAAATTATTATCAGGGAGTGTCAGTATGACGATTTTTAATGTTCTGACCCTTATAGGCGGTCTTGCAATGTTCCTTTACGGAATGAATGTAATGGGTAACGGGCTGGAAAAACTCGCAGGAGGAAAGCTTGAAAAAATATTTGAAAGGCTCACCTCAAACCCTATCAAGGCAATGTTGCTTGGACTTTCTGTAACAGCGGTCATTCAGTCCTCCTCAGCCACTACAGTAATGCTGGTGGGCTTTGTAAACGCAGGCATCATGAAGCTCCATTCCGCCATAGGCGTTATAATGGGCGCAAATATCGGTACTACCGTAACAGCGTGGATATTGTCTTTGTCAGGACTTAACGGCGACAGCTTTATTATCAATATGCTCAAGCCGTCCTCGTTCTCGCCTATCCTTGCGATAATAGGCGTTGCAATGCTGACGTTCTCAAAAAACGATAAGAAAAAGGATATCGCATCTATACTCGTGGGCTTTGCAGTGCTCATGTTCGGAATGGACTCAATGAGCGGTGCAGTCGCACCTCTTAAAGACGTTCCTGAGTTCGCAGAAGTGCTTCTCTGGTTCAAAAACCCTATTCTGGGCGTTCTTGCAGGCGCACTTCTTACCGCTATCATTCAGTCCTCATCTGCTTCCGTTGGTATCCTTCAGGCTCTCTCAGCCACAGGTGCGATAACCTTCGGCTCAGCGCTTCCTATAATTTTAGGACAGAATATAGGTACTTGCGTAACAGCACTGCTTTCATCAATAGGCACAAGCAAGAACGCAAAGCGTGTGGCAGTCGTACATCTCTATTTTAATATAATAGGAACACTGCTTTTCCTGACAGTGTTCTATCTGCTCAATGCCTTTATCGGCTTCTCGTTCGTTGACGGAGTTGTTGGCGCAAAGGAGATAGCTATTGTGCATACTATATTCAACCTGTCAACATCTATCATACTTCTGCCATTTATCAAAGTCCTTGAAAAGCTTGCCTACCTCACTGTCAAAGACAAAGAGGGGGAGGAAAATAAGAACAATATCGAAGAGCAGTTCAAGCTTCTTGACGAAAGATTTCTCCAGTCACCTTCTTTTGCAGTTGAAAAGTGCAGAGAGCTTACAAACCGCATGGGCGAGATAGCAAAAGAAAGCATAGACATGGCAATGAGCATCTGCGTCGATAAGTACGATAAGGAAAAGGCAGAGCAGATAGCCGCAAATGAAGCAGCTGTCGACCTCTATGAGGATAGACTCGGCACATATCTTGTAAAGCTTTCGAGCCGAGATCTTTCTGCAAAGGATTCTCAGTCAGTTTCAACTATACTTCATGTTATAGGCGACTTTGAGCGTATCTCCGATCACGCCATGAATATGGTGTCCGTTGCCGAGGAAAAACAGCAGAAGGATCTGAATTTCACATCACAGGCAACAGCCGAAGTAAAAGTCATGTGCAGTGCCGTAAGAGATGTTTTGGATATCGCCATGGAAGCCTTTGAAAAGCACGATCTGGAGCTTGCCACAAGAGTTGAACCGCTTGAGGAAGTGGTGGATAAGATAAGAACAAAGCTTAAAAACCGCCATGTCAAAAGGCTTCAGACAGGCGAGTGTACCATAGAAATGGGCTTTGTGTTCTCCGACCTGCTCACAAATTTGGAAAGAGTTTCAGACCATTGCTCAAATATAGCGGTCTGCCTTATACAGGAAAACGACGAAAGCTTTGACGTCCACGAGTATGTTCAGATGCTTAAAAATTCAGGCGAGGGCTTTGACGGACAGGTCAAGCGCTACAGCGAGAAATACGCTCTGCCTGCTAAAGAGTTTTAACGAAAAGGGGTAAGATCTATGGCACTTATATATTGTGTAGAAGACGATGACGGAATAAGAGAGCTTATATCCTGCGCGCTTAAATCAGGCGGATATGAGGTGAAAGCATTTCCAAAAGCAAAACCGTTTTATGAAGAGATAAGAAACAAAGAGCCTTCGCTGGTGCTCCTTGACATAATGCTTCCTGACGAGGACGGATATTCCATACTTTCAAAGCTCAAAAAAGACAGCCACACTCAGGACGTCCCTGTTATAATGCTCACCGCAAAATCAAGCGAGCTTGATAAGGTGTCAGGTCTTGAAATGGGCGCAGACGACTATATAACAAAGCCGTTCGGCGTAATGGAACTGCTTTCAAGAATAAAAGCCGTTTTAAGACGTGCAGGCAAGCAGAACGCCGAAGCCGATGTCATAGAAGAACAGGGCGTATCCCTTGACGCTTCAAGACGTATATGCTCTTATAACGGTCAGGAGGTCGTTTTGACCTATAAGGAATTTGAGCTTTTGATGTATCTTATGCGCCATAAGTCCATAGCCGTGAGCCGTGATAAGCTTATGGAAATGGTCTGGGGCTATGAGTTTGCAGGGGAAACAAGAACTGTTGATATGCACATCAAGACCCTCAGACAAAAGCTTGAATCCGCAGGCTGTACGGATCTTATCAAAACAGTCCGTGGCATAGGCTACAAAATATAAAAATTTTCAGATAAGGAGGAACAGCATATGCAGAAAAAACTCTATAAAGTCATGACGATACTTGTTTCATGTACAGTGCTGTTTTTCCTTTTAGTAGCAGGCTCTCTTGGATATTCTACCTATCAGCGTTTCACTAAAAATGAGCTTAAATCCGCTGCAAAGCTCGTTGCCGCAGGAAACAATAAACCCTCAGAAATGGCTGATATTTTGGAAAGATCAGTAGAATATGATGTCCGTGTCACCTTTATCGACGCACAGGGCAATGTAAAATATGACTCTGAAGCAGATCCCGCCAAAATGGAAAACCACTCCGACCGTGAAGAGTTCAAAGAGGCTATGGCAAATGACGAGGGCGAATTCACAAGATTTTCCAAAACCCTTGGATATACTACATATTATTATGCCATAAAATATGACGGCGGTGTGCTGAGATTTTCTACAGATAAGGAAAACCTTGCAGGGGTGTTCCTTGCAGTGATACCAATGCTGGTGGTGTTCGCAGGAGGAATAATCTTTATCACCACCATAATCTCCATAAAGCTTTCAGAAAGCATGATAAAGCCGATAAATTCCCTTGTAAAACAGCTTGACCTGAGGAACGAGAATATCGGTCAGTTTGAAACGCCTTATGAAGAACTTGAACCTATCATAAAAAATGCGGACGTTCTTATGGGACGAATACATAAGAACATGAATAAAATAAAGGCAGAGAGAGAAAAAATATCACTTATCACTGAAAATATGGTTGAGGGCATGATACTTCTTGACGAGGACATGACAGTGCTTTCGGTAAATAAGAGTGCCTTGAAAATTCTCGGCAACAGCTTTGATCCTACGGAGCATACCAAGATAGACCATATGACAAACGATCAGCAGATCATAGGTCTGCTTGAAGAAGCCAAGGAAAGCGGTGCAGCAAAAGGTATCATCACAGAAAAAAGCCGTTTTTACCGTACCTTTGCAAATAAGGTCTACAGCGAAAATACCCTTGATTTTGGTATCATAATCTTCTTTGTTGACGTAACAGAGGAGATACAAAGCGAGCAGATACGCCGTGACTTCTCAGCCAACGTATCTCACGAGCTTAAAACTCCGCTTACCACCATAAAAGGCTTTGGCGAGCTTCTTGAAAACGGCATTTTCACCAAGGAAGAGGACGTGAAGAAATACGGCGGTATGATATATCGTGAAAGCGAAAGACTTTTGTATCTTATAAACGATATTATAAGGCTTTCCCAGATAGAGGAGCAGGAACACGTTTTAAACGATAAGATAGACCTGCTGAAAACCGCCCATGACGTAGAGGAGATACTCCGTCACAAGGCAGATAATAGAGAGGTCACAATGACCATTGAGGGCGAACCTGTTCAGATATACGGCAATCAGAGCTACATCACAGAACTGTTTTTAAATCTCATGGACAACGCCATAAAGTACAATCATGAGGGCGGAAGCCTGAAAGTAACGGTCGGCATAGAGGACGGCAAAGCCGTGGCAGTGTTCAGCGACACAGGCATAGGTATATCCGACGAACATCAAAGCCGAATCTTTGAACGTTTTTACCGAGTTGATAAAAGCCGTTCCAAGAAGATAGGCGGCACAGGCTTAGGGCTTTCTATAGTAAAGCATATAGTCGCATATCACAGCGGTGAGATATCCCTTGAAAGCGAGCTTGAAAAGGGAACTACCATAACAGTGAAGCTGCCTTTCAACGAGCCTGAAACACAGCAGGCTGAGGAAACAGCGGTAACAGAATAATAACCACGCCGTTCTGACGAGAAGTCGGAACGGCGTTTTTGTGCAGGTACATGGTATACAAATGTGTGATAAAGCATGGTCAAAAAATCATCGCCGCAGGCGATACCATAATTCCTCACTCCTCACTCCTCATTTACCTCCCCCCTGTTGCATTTTTTCACTAAGTGTGCTATAATGACCTCAACAGACTTTATCTTATGGAGGTAACAAAATGTCAGAAGAAAACAAAAACGTTCAGGAAACCAAGGACGATAAAAAGGAAGGCAACGTCCTTGCAGGCTTCGTTCTCTACACAGACGCTAACATGGATTGGCTCAGATTTAAAAAGTTTCTGAAAGACGATTGGAACATCGTTCCGCAGGACGATGTAAAAGACAACGCTATGGTATTCAAGGTTGGCGATATGGTGGTCGCTTGCTCACTTATGCCTAACCCAGTTCCTAACAAGGAAGCTGAAAATGCGGCAAAGTATAACATTCTCTGGAAAGAGGGCGCAAACGAGGTCGCTAAGCATCAGGCTCATGTTATGCTCGCTGTAATGAATAAAACAAGCGCTGTTGAGCAGGCTATCCTCTTTGCAAAGGTGGCAAGCTCTCTGCTCAAGCTCGATAACGCTATCGGTATCTATAAAGACCCGACAGTTTATGAGAAGAATTTCTATGTGAACTTTGCCGAAACTATCAAAGATGGCGAGTATCCGATGCCTATTCTTATCTACACAGGTATGTATCTTGCTAAAACAGGTCTTTGCGCTTTCACATCAGGTATGAGATTTTTTGGATATGAGGAAATGGAGATAGTTGACTCTCCAAAACAGCCTAACGACCTGCTTGGATTTTTGCTTTCTATCTCCGAGTATGTGCTTTCTGAGGGCGTTGAGCTTAAAGACGGTGAAACTATCGGCTTCTCTGAGGAGCAAAAGCTCCCTATCACTCTGTCAGACGGCGTGAGTGTTCCGGGCAAGACCCTGAAAATAAAGTATTAAACAGCGTAAATGCGTGACTTTCTGTAGGGGCGGACATTGTTTGCCCGTTATCGGTCACTTGCACATGATTTTTAGATATTTCTAAGCCGTACAATTTGTGCGGCTTTTTTTGTGCATAACCGAAAAACTTTCCGCAGACCTCTGTTTTAATTGACTTTTAGTGTGTTCAGTGATATACTTAAATGTGTATCGCCTTTTGTCGGAATAAGCCGACTTTGGCAGTTTTATCAATTTTTGTTAGGAGTTTTGTTGTGGTATTTGCAGATCTATTTTTCTTGTATTTTTTCCTGCCTGTGTGCCTGATATGTTATTTTATCACACGCAGTACAGCCATAAGAAATGCAGTGCTGGTGGTGTTTTCACTTATCTTTTACGCATGGGGCGAGCCTGTCTGGGTTAGTATCCTCATAGTTTCCTCCCTTGTGGACTACATAAATGGTCGGGTGATAGAAAAACACCCCGAAGGCTGGCAGGCAAAAGCGGCGCTCGCATGGTCGCTTGTCTTTAACCTTGGGGTGCTGTTCGGTTTCAAGTATACGGCGTTCTTTGTGGAAAATCTCAACAATTGGTTCGGTCTAGGCATACCGGTGCCTAATATCGTTTTGCCTATCGGTATCTCTTTCTATACGTTCCAGACTATTTCCTATACCGTCGATTGCTATTGGGGCAAGGTCAAGCCGCAGAAAAACTTCGGCAGATTTCTTTTGTATGTATCCATGTTCCCACAGCTCGTTGCAGGACCTATCGTAAGATACTCCGTTATCGGCGAGGAGATAAACGAAAGAAAGACCACTGCCAAGGATATCTCCGACGGCTTTTCAAGAATAATCCTCGGACTTGGCAAAAAGGTCATTATCGCAAATAATCTCAGCACTATTGTAACAGCCCTTTTCGGCTCTGCTTCAAACGGCTATGAAAATATAAAGACCCTCTCTGTGGCAGGCACATGGCTTGGCGCAATTCTTGTGGGTCTGTGGTATTATTTTGACTTCTCAGGCTATTCAGATATCGCTATCGGTCTTGGCAGGATATTCGGCTTCCACTTTGATGAGAACTTTAAATATCCTTTTATCTGCAAAACTATCTCAGAGTTCTGGCAGAGGTGGCATATCTCCCTTAGCTCATTTTTCAGAGATTATGTGCTTTATCTCCCTATCTTCGGCAAAAGAAGAAAATACGGCGGACTTTTCCTTGTATGGTTCTGCACAGGACTTTGGCACGGCGCAAGCTGGAACTTTGTTTTCTGGGGACTTTACTATGGATTGTTCATATTTTTTGAAATGCTCATAGGTAAAAAGCGCATGAAGAAAATGCCTGTACCCCTTGCACATATCTATACAAAGCTTGTTATTTTCATAGGCTTCGGAATATTCTATTTTGAGAACCTCGGCTCGCTGGGTACGTTCTTCAAGGCACTTGTTGGAGCAAATGGAAACAAGCTGACCGACACAGTTACACAGCACCTTTTCATGAACAATATCTGGCTTTTTGCAGTGGCAGTGCTTTTCACAATGCCTGTTATACCAAAGATCAAAGAAGAGGCGCTCTCTGCAAAGAGTACAGCTTATTTTATGCAGTCAGCAGGTATCCTATGCAATGCGGCGATACTTGTTCTTTCAAGCGTTCTGCTTGTGAACACAACAAACAATCCGTTCTTGTATTTCAGATTTTAGGCAGGTGAAAGAGTATGGCAAATAATAAAGATTTTGAAAAGGACTTCAAACTGCCTGATACAAAGGCTCTTTCAGAAGCCTATACAGAGTATCTTGACAGCGTTACTTTCGGTGGAAAGCCTATAGGCGAGGAAAAGAAAAAGCCTGAAGCTGTCGGCATGGCAAAAGTTGACGAAACGGAGAAAAGCTCCACTGTCCATGACGAGATAGTGGAAAAGATAGTCAGAAAAAACAAGGCTCTCAGCCACAGCATTTGGACGGACGAGCCTGTTTTGAAGCCAAAGAAAAGCGTATGGCTAAATACTGATGATGATAATGAAGAAGCATTGAAAAAAGTTGAGAAAAAAGCTGAAAAAGTTGAAAATTCTCAGCCTGTACAAAAAGCTCAGGAGAAAAATGCTGAGGAAAAGGCTTCTGATAATGAGATCATTATCCCATTTTCCAAAGAGAAAAATCACATAAACGGCACTAAAAAAGAGATCTCTGTGGCAGTTTCAGCAGACGGAACTGTGAAAAAGCTGCCGAATAAGAAGAATTTCGTGCTGAAGATACCTGACAGCTATTATAGGGAATATGACGTCGCGACACAGGATAAAGGCCCTGTTATCGCAGGAAAAAGGGTCGAGATAATCGACAAGAGAAGCCCTGAGAAAAAGCCTGAGAATGCTCAGAAGCCCAGCAGGGTAGAGGCGACAATAAATGTCAGAGTGCCTGTTCAGAAAGAGGAGGAGCCTGTCAGGAAAGCTGAAAAAAAGGCTGAGCCAAAATCTGAGCCGAAACCTGATCCTGTGGAAAAAGAAGAAAGCGACGCTAAGGCAGAGGAAGCTTACAGAAAAGGCATCGAAAAGGCAAAAAAACGTCGTGAGGAACGTGAAAAGGCTAAGAAAAACAATATTCATGAGCTGGAGTTTAATGTTATAAATTCTGTTGTTTGCCTGCTTATTGTTTTCGGCGTGTTTGCGGCACTGCTTGTGATGAAGCGTGAAAGCGGTTTTATACAGTCAGAAAACAGAAACCTTGCGACTTTTCCGAAATTTTCGCTGTCATCATATTTTGACGGTGACTTCACAAGCGGAATAACCGAATATTTTACCGACACTGTTCCAAACAGAGAAAAGCTTAAATCTTTCTGCTCTGATTTCACGAATATGCTTGGAATAAAGCTCAACGATACTGTTATAACTGGCGATTTCAAAACGGTGGAAAAAGAAGAGCTGGATCAGGATAAGATCGCAAAAACAACAACTGTAACGGCTTTTACAGGTTCGAGGACCACCACCACTGCGGACACAAAGACCACCGACACAAGCACAACTACGAAAAAATCAACGGAAAGCGAAAAGGTAGTTGACGTGCCTGACAATCTTGACGACGGTCAGTGGGAGGGTGACGTTATAGTATCCGGCAAGGGCGAAAACGTCCGTGCAATGGGTGCATACTATGGCACGTTCGAGAACGGCGACAAGTATGCGAACACCATAAACAAATGGAAGGCTGACCTTGGGGACAGCGTGAACGTATACAATATGTCTATCCCGACTTCGGCGGCTTATTATATGCCGAACAATCTCAAGGACGCTGTTTCAGATCAGAAAGACAATATCGACAACATTGCCGCAGGTCTTAACGGAATAATCAACACTGATGTTTATGACTCTCTGGCTGAGCATACAAAGGAATATATCTACTCAAGAACGGATCATCACTGGCAGCCTTTGGGAGCATATTATGCGGCGCAGGTTTTTGCCGATCAGTCTGGAATAGATTTTCCAGACCTTGATACCTACGATAAATGGGAGATAGACGGCTTTGTGGGAACGATGTATGCTTACAGCAATTACAACAGCGAGCTTCAGAAATATCCTGACAAGTTTATTTACTATAAGCCTGACAATAATGATGACCTGACGGTAAAGTATTATGATACGGAGTTTAAAAACCCTGTGGAGTCTACGCTGTTTTTTGACTATGCAGAGGGCGTGAACTGCTATTCTGCGATACTCAACGTGGATCAGGAGATAGCTGAGATAGATACGGGCGTGGATAATGGCAGAGTGCTTGTGGTGTTCAAAGACAGCTTTGGAAATGCTCTGATACCATTTTTCACCCATGGCTTCTCGAAAATTTATGTTTGTGATTTCAGATATTTTGATATAAACGCTATTGATTTTTGTAAAGAAGTGGGTTGCACAGACCTGCTGTTTGCAATATCGTTGACGAGCTGTTCAACGCCTAGTAAGGTGGATTGTTTGAATAATATTAGGATACAGTAGAGTTAAGTGAGGAGTGGATTAAGTGAGGAGTGAGGAATGAGAAATGAGGAATGAGCATAGCAGACCAAAGTAAATTACAAGCATAAAGTAAAATAAAGCACCGAGCGAAGCGAGAGATAAAGCGCACGCTCAAGCCCGGCGCTAGAGGGCTTGTGGGGTCTAGGGGCAAAGCCCCTAGCGGAGTATGAGGCAGAGCCTCATTCGGCGCAAGCCGACAAGGTGCAGATTTAATGAAAAATAGCATAAAGAAGTCAGATATTAGATGAAAGTGATATTGGAGAATTAAATCTGCACCGCCTTTCTAGTCCATAGCAAAACGTAGGTACGCAAAGAGCGGAGCGATTTTGCGGAGGAATAAACTATCCCGAATATCTGTAGGGGTGAACAGCGTTCGTCCGTGTTTAGAATTTGTTATAATTTCAGAATTGTAGGGGGACAAAGGCTGTCGAGGGGTCGGGACGTCGGGGGCGCCGTCCCCTACATGGTTTGTGAAAACATAAATGTTGTTGGGGATAACACACATTGTTGACGTATGTTGTACGGATAACGCAAGGTTTGTCGGGCGACCAGAGGTCGCCCCTACAGGTGTGTAGCCGTAAGATTGTGGGTTTAGTCGTTTTTTTATTCAATTTTCAAGTTACGTTCGGGGTGCGACATTGGGTATTATGCCCTTGGTTGCGTATACACAAAATACCGCAATGCACACCCACGTTTTGACACAAGTTCTCTACAGCCTGTTCCAGAAACTCACCTCGGTTTCACTAAGTCGCAGGGCTTGTACGTGCCCGCAAGTATCAAAACGCTTTCTACTTATCCCGAAAATCACCCCTTTTGTTGCATAAAAAATGCAACAATTGCAGAAATGTTGCCAAATTAAAATATAAATCATTTGTTTGCACGAATTTGTGGGGAGAATTTTGTGCAGGGTGATGATAAAATGTGAGTTATCAGAAAATAAAAAATAGATGCTTTTGGCATAGGGGGGTATGCTTATGAAGAAATTTTTGGCTATAGCGACTCATGTTATCAGTGGTCTGGGAAATGACCTTTTGGGCTGGGTGGTAATCATTAGCTTTGAGCTGACAGGCAGTGAGGGGAAGTTTCAGGACGATGTTTTTCATTGGATAATTTTTGCTTGTGGTTTGATACATATTGCGGTGAGCGTGCTGTACAGTTTGTTGGTTTGGAAAAAGGGTACGGCGAATGGTCATGCTCTGTCGGGAAAAATTCTTGCAGTTTATGATATTGTTATGACGCTGGTACCTTATGTGTACTGGTTTGTGGTTTGTGTGCTGTAGGTTTGGGTAAGGTGAAGCTAACGGACGAGGTTTGCCGTATGGCTTTGGATAATATGAGATAGGCTGGAGGTTGAGCGTTATGAAAAAATTTAGGACGGTGGCGGCTGTTGTTATCATGTTTTTTGCGGCTATGGCTGGCTATTTTGTTGGGGCAGCATTGCAGGAGGAAATGGGCGGTGCGATACTGTTTGCGGTGATAGCCGGGTTTGCTTGCGTTATTTACAATATGGATAATTGGGAATAGAGTTGGCGTTGTTTAACGGATAGAAAGGTGAAAATATGGAAAATACGTTTAGTGTGAAGATGATATTTCACTTTTATCACAGTGTGGTAAAGGCGGAGCTTAAAAGGAGAGGCTTTCCTAAAGAGGTGGCTAAGAAGATAGAGGAAGAACATGGGAAGATAGTTGCGAGGGCTAAGGATATTGGTAAGTCAAAGCTTTTGAGTTCGTACATTATGGCGAGCTATTACATTGCCATGAACAGGAGCACAGGGAAGTCTGCGCAGGAGAATTTTGAGATATTCCGTGACGGGCTTTGCGCTTCAAAGCTTTTTCACAAGGTCATGGGTGATGTGGACAGTTATCTTGACCCTAAGAAGATGCCAGGGCGTTTGAAATGGTCGGAAGACAGCCACAAGAGGTTATATGAGAACGATTGGGTGGTGGATATTCTGCCGGGCAATGGTGAATATGACCTTGGGTATGATTATCACGAATGTGGGGCGTGCAAGCTTTGTAAGGACGAGGGGTGTCCTGAGCTGGCGGCTTACATATGCAGAATGGATTTTGTGCTGGCGGACATGATGAACATGAAACTCGTTAGGACGGGAACTATTGCTGAGGGTGCATCATACTGCGATTTTAGGTACAGCAGGAAGAAGTGACAGGCTCATAGGGGCTGAGAGTTATTTAAGAGAAGGTAAAAAAGAATGAAAGAGTTGGAGTATCCATTTGACAATGGGTTTATAATGAAAAAGAAAAGGTCGCTGAAAAGGCAGCTTTTGGGCGACGGAGCGGTGCGGCTGAAAAAGAGGGTGGCTGTGCTGGGCGGCTCGACTACGGACGATATTGTGTCGGTATTGGAACTGTTTTTGCTTGACATGGGCTTTGAATGTGAGTTCTATCGATCGGAATACGGACAGTTCTGGCAGGACGCTGTGTTCTCAAACGAGGAGCTTGACCGCTTTAAACCTGATATCGTTTATATACACACGAGCCTTAGAAACCTCAGCTTTTCACCTACCCCCAGGTCGGGTGAAGAGGAGATAGAGCAGGGGTTGAACGCTGAGCTTGACAGGCTTTCTCAGGCTTGGGACGGAGTGAAAGAGCATTTCGGCTGTCCTGTGATACAGAACAATTTTGAGCTTCCGTTTTTCCGCCTTATGGGAAACATGGACGCTTCCGACAGGCGTGGAAAGGTGAACTTCGTCACAAGGCTCAATTCGGCTTTGTATGACAGGATAGCCCAGAGGCCTGAGGTTTATCTCAATGATATAAACTGGCTATCAGCGGCATATGGGCTTGAAAAGTGGAGCGAGCCGAAGTATTGGTATCTCTACAAATATGCCCTAAATATCGAGGCTATACCTGAGCTGGCTTTTCAGGTGGCGAGTATTATAAAGGCTATCTTTGGCAAGAATAAAAAGGCGCTGGCTCTTGACCTTGACAACACTCTTTGGGGCGGCATCGTTGGTGACGACGGTGTGGAAAATCTCGAGATAGGCAAGGAAACGGCTGAGGCAATGGCTTATTTTGAGTTTCAGCAGTATGTTAAGGCGCACAAGGACTTGGGCGTGCTTTTGACGGTATGCTCCAAAAACGAGGAAGAGAACGCTTTGGCTGGGCTTTCCCACCCTGAGGGCATGCTAAGGCCTGATGATTTTGTGGCGATAAAAGCCAACTGGCTTCCAAAGGACAAAAATATCGTTGACACGGCGGAGGAGCTTAACATTCTTTCTGAGGCGTTTGTTTTTGTGGACGATAACCCTGCGGAGAGGGAGATAGTCAGGGGACAGCTTGGGGGAACGGCTGTGCCTGAGATAGGGGAGGTCACGGACTACATAAGAGTGCTTGACCGTTCGGGATATTTTGAAACTGTTACGCTGTCGGAGGACGATCTCAAACGCAATGATATGTACAGGGCGAACGCTCAGCGTGCAAAGGCGCAGAGCAGGTTTGCGGATTATCATGATTATCTTTTGAGTCTTGAAATGACGGCGGAGATAGGGGATTTTTCGCCTTTGTATCTGCAAAGGATAACTCAGCTCACCAACAAGAGCAATCAGTTCAATCTCACCACAAAGAGATACACTGCGGAGCAAATGGAGGCGGTCTATAACTCTGATGAATACATAAGGCTGTATGGAAAGCTTTATGACAAATTCGGTGACAACGGCGTTGTGGCGGTGACTATCGGAAAGACAGACAGCGAGGACAAGGGCAGGCTTGATATCGAGCTTTGGCTGATGTCATGCCGTGTGCTGAAAAGGGATATGGAGCTTGCTATGCTGGATAGTCTGGTGGAACAGGCGAAAAAGCGTGGCATAAGAGAGATATACGGGCATTATTACCCTACGGCGAAAAATAAAATGGTGGCAGGGCTTTATGAAAGCTTCGGCTTTGAGAAGATATCTCAGGACGAAGAGGGCAACACGGCTTGGCGGCTTTTAGTTGAGGGGTATGAGGATAAAAATACTGTTATAAAGGTGAAGGAGGAGCATTATGCTTAGCAAGGACGAGATAATTGAAAGACTTGATGATGTTTTCAGAGATGTTTTTGATGATGATACTTTGGAGGTAGACGAGAACACCACGGCTGATGATATCGAGGATTGGGACTCTATCGAGCATATCACTCTTATCGGTGCGGTGGAGGACGAGTTCAAGATGAGATTCAAAATGGGCGAAGTTTCGGGTATGAAAGATGTGGGCGAGATGATCGGCATTATTGAGCAGAGAGGCAAGTAACAGGCTGTTTGCGAAATATGCGTGAGAACGCTGTTCTTTTTCTGGATTTTGTGATTTCTAGCGGCGGTATGGCTGAAAGGCTGTACTGCCGTAAACTTTTAATGTAAATTCATAGGTTATACTTGAAATATCTGCGAAAATGGTTTATACTATTGGTAATAAAACTATTTTACGGAGGATATTATGGAAGATAATTTTACCCTCTGTCAGGGCGTATCTGTGGGCGGAGCGGAAAAGCTGAGGTCCTGTTGCCACATTCAGGGGGATAATATAAGGGGTGTGCTGAGTTGTGACATCATGGCGAAGGTCGCCTGCGGTGTGATAGAGAAGCTCGCTGAGCCTATATTCTTCTTTCTGGAGCTTCCTGACAGCGAGAGAGATGGATACAAGACCTATTATCTTGATAACTGCACGAAAGAGGTCGTCCTTGCCATAATGAAGCGTTACGGCACTGTGCTTGTAAATGACGGAGTATCGAGATTTGGATTTGGCTCGCACAAGAATGACGAGGAGATATATTTCACAGACTATCAGGAATTTCAGATATACTCACGCAATCCAAAGAAGCTTGAGAAGCTTTTTGACAGACTTGGGATAGACGTTGTGGGTGAAGATGAAGTTGTAACACTGTGGGACTTGATAAACGAGGACAACGCCGGTTGTATCTCATGCGTTGAGGCGGACGGCGAAACGGTTTTTGACATACCTGAAAATCTGAAGTCTGAGGGTATGTACGAAGCTGAATGAAAATACAGGAGGAATGTACATGAACATCTGGCATGATATTTCACCAAAGGTGATAACAAAGGAAAAATTCACGGCGGTAATAGAGATACCAAAAGGCTCAAAGGTAAAATACGAGCTTGACAAGACCACGGGCCTTCTGAGAATGGACAGGATACTTTACACATCGACCCACTATCCTGCAAACTATGGTTTTATCCCTAGGACGTATGCAGAGGACGGCGACCCGTTGGACGTACTGGTGCTTTGCTCGGAAACGCTTGCACCTTTGTCTTTGGTTGACTGTTATCCTATAGGCGTTATCTCCATGCTTGACAATGGTGCGGCTGACGAGAAGATAATCTGCATTCCGCTCAATGATCCTACATACAACATATATAAGGACATTTCAGAGCTGCCTAAGCACATTTTTGATGAGATGTGTCATTTCTTCTCGGTATACAAGGCACTTGAACACAAGGACACTGTGGTCGATGATGTTAAGGATCGTGAACACGCTACTGAGATCGTGGCACAGTGTATCGACAGATACATTGAGAATTTTTGCAAGTAAATAACTGAGGCTTGGCGGACGCACCGAGGTGCGTCCGTTTTTTTTGTTTTCTGATACAAGGTTGTGAAGCCAACGGGCGAACGATGTTCGCCCCTACATTTTGGTGCTATGGTTTGCTATGCCGCAAAATCGCTGCGCTCTTTGCGGATTTACATTTGCTAAGGGATAGGGAAAACGGTGCAGATTTTATGCTCCAATATTACCTTTATTTGATATCGGGCTTTTGTGTGTTTTTTGTACCTTAATCTGCACCGCTTGGTCGGCTGTCGCCGAATGAGGCTCTGCCTCAAACTCCGCTAGGGGCTTTGCCCCTAGACCCCACAAGCCCTCTAGCGCCGGGCTTGAGCCTGCGCTTTATCTCTCGCTACGCTCGGTGCTGGGGGCACGACTTTGGTTAGCTATGCTCATTCCTCATTTGAACGTCGCTTTCCACTGCATATTGTATCTCGTGGTTTGTTGTTGCCTTTTTTGCCACTTTATTTTGCGGTTTTGTGCAATTTTACTATTATTTTTGGCTGTTTTAACGTTAAAAACCCTCTCTTATGCTCCATTCCTCTTCAATCTTTATTTTCTTTATCTAAGCAATGAAAATTTACAAAATCGGAAAGTGTAATAATTAAATTAGAAAACAAATTTCCTTGTTACCGAATTTTAACCTTTTTGCGACACTATATTCTACCGTTCATCACCCTTCTTGCTTTTTCTGTCACAGCGTCAGAAATAATTGTGCTTTTTTTCGCAAAACCTATTGACGTATACTATATGTTGTGTTACAATAACTTTATAAGGTCAATACGATGTGAATGTATGGGAGTTTTGCGGAAATATCTGCTATCTTTATACAGGTGCAAATGTTTAAAGTACCACAAGATATTGTATGACGTAAAATTAATTAAAAGTTTACAAATTACAAGACGGTGACAAATTAAAAGGTGAAAGTTACAAAATCCCCCTAAAATCTCTCTTAAATTGACCAAGTGTCCAAGAAAAATCCCTTGCAAAAATTCACTTTGGGAAATATTACTGTTGCAATTTTCTATAATATAGTGTATAATTATTGTACGGTGGTTAAAAGTGCAAAAAAGTGGTGATGAGTGCTTCAAAAGTGGCATTTCATTGCTTAACTCGGTCAAGGGAGGTGAACGGCTTGCTGGCGTGCTTGCTTAAAGGTACTTACAATCAGACTATGGACGCTAAGGGAAGAATGACTTTTCCTACTAAGCTCAGAGAGCTTATCGGCGAGCGGTTCATTGTAACTAAAGGTATAGACGGCTGTCTGTTCGTTTATTCCCTTGAGGATTTCGAGAAAAGAGCCGAAAAGATCAGAAGTCTGCCTATGGCTAAGGCGAGAGCTTTACAGCGAAGCTTTATGGCGTGGGCGTGCGAGGTCGAGCCTGACAAGCAGGGCAGGATACTTGTTCCGCAGTCACTGAGAGAGGTGGCAGGGCTTGAAAAGGAGATCGTTGTGGCCGGAGTATCTGACAGATGTGAGATATGGGATAAAAAGCGCTGGGACGATTTCAACAGCAGCATTGATGATAACGAGCTTATGGAAGCTCTGGAGGGGCTTGATTTTTAATGGAATTTAACCACATTCCCGTACTGCTTGATGAGTGCTTGGAGGTTTTGAACATTCGACCTGACGGCATTTACTGCGACGGCACTGCCGGAGGAGCAGGACATTCGAGAGAGATCGCTAAAAGGCTTGACGGCGAAAAGGGCGGCAGGCTTGTGGCTATAGACAGAGATCCCGAGGCGGTGAAAACTGCGACTGAACGGTTGGCGGGCTATCCTGCGACTGTTGTGAGAGGGAACTACTCTGAGATAGACGAGATATTTGAAAGGCTCGGCATAAGCGGTGCTGACGGCATTCTTATGGATCTGGGCGTTTCCTCTTATCAGCTTGACAATGCGGAGAGAGGTTTTTCCTATCACAATGACGCACCTCTTGACATGAGGATGTCAGGGGAGGGGCTTTCCGCTAAGGACGTTGTGAACGGATATGATTATCAGAGCCTTGCGAGGATAATTTTCGAGTACGGTGAAGAAAAGTTTTCAAGAAGCATTGCTTCTAAGATAGTAAAATACAGAGAACAAAAACCGATAGAGACAACTATGGAGCTTGCCGAGATAATAAAAAGCGCAGTTCCACAGAAGGCAAGGCGTGAGAAAAACCCTTGCAAAAAGACTTTTCAGGCTATCAGGATAGAGGTAAATAAGGAGCTTGAACATTTGAATATCGCTCTTGACAAGGCGTTCGATTGTCTTAACGTGGGCGGCAGGCTTTGCATAATCACTTTCCATTCGCTGGAGGACAGATTGGTAAAGCAGAGATTTCAGAGCTTCTGCAAGGGCTGTATATGCCCACCTGATTTTCCTCAGTGCATATGCGGAAGAACGCCTAGGGGAAAGCTTGTGAACAGAAAGCCTATAGAGGCTGATGAAAAGGAGCTTGCGGAGAATAACAGAAGCCGCAGCGCTAAGCTCAGGGTGATCGAGAAGATCAAGGACTGAGCGAAATTTGTGTGAAATTGGGAATGTGTAAATAACGGGCTTGCCCGTGGATCGTGAGAGGTGTTTTACCGCAATGGCAAAGGTACATAACTTGGCATTTGATTACAGTGCCTATGACAACGCTCAGGAGGCGGAGGCTCAGAGAGCCATAAAATATAAGAAAAACCCTGCACTAAAGCAGAAAACCGTATCGGTAGTAGCTGTGATAGGCATTTGTCTGCTGGTGGCTGTTGTTCTTGGAACGATGATATACGGCAGAGTCGAAATATCAAGCCTATGTTCGGAGCAGACCAGACAGGAGGAACAGCTTGCTCAGCTTCAGGGAGAGAATGTAAGCTTACAGTCAGAGCTTGCTCAGAAGACCAATATGTCAAAGGTCGAGGAGTATGCTGAGAATGAGCTGGGACTTAAAAAGCTGGATAAATCTCAGATAGAGTATGTAACTGTGGAGTCAGACTCAGTGGCAAAGGTGGTAAAGGCCGAGGACGACAATGTGTTCGTTAAGATAAAACACTGGTTCAGCTCTGTTCTGGAATATATCGGGGCTTAGTGAATAAAATAATTATGGGGAAAGTTAGGGACAAGATATTTGTGCTTAGCTTTCTTGTTCTATTAATTTGTATGTGTGAAAATACGATATTTGCCGTATCATGCTAAATTATTGAAGATTTTGTATGTACGGTGATGTCCTGAGAGGAGATATTTATGACCGACAGACCAAGTGCCAGAATGAAACAACGTCTGAATATTTGGCTGAGCCTGCCTGTGGCGGCGATACTTATATATACGGTTGCGACCATCTTTTCGGTGTCTATAAAGGACGGCAAGAAGTGGCAGTCCCTTGCAAACGCTCAGCAGCTTAAAAGCACGGCTGTTTCAGCGTCAAGAGGCACTATTTATGATTCAAACGGAACGGTGCTTTCTCAGAGCGCGACGGTCTATACTGTTTATGCAGACCCTCTTATGCTCAAAGAAAAGCTTGATGACAACGACAAGAAGATAGAGGAGCTTAAAGGATATATAGCCAAAGAGGACGACGCGTCCAAGAAGGCTACATATCAGCAAAGACTTGACGCAACGAAATCAGGGGACGAATGTCTTGACGAGCTTGTGGAGTTTTTAGCACTCAATCTTGAGATAGACACTAACACTGTGAGAGAAAAACTAACTAAGACGGATACTCAGTACATCGTGCTGAAAAAAGAGGTGGAAAAGACCGTTTCCACGGCTATCGAGGATAAGCTCACGGAGCTTGGCATTGACGGCGTAAGGTGCGACCCTACCACAAGGCGACTTTATCCACAGAATACTCTTGCTTCTGTTGTTCTTGGTCACACGGACTATGAGGGCAACGGCATATATGGTCTTGAAGCTTACTATGACGATTATCTCAGCGGCATTGACGGCAGGATAATCACTGCAAAGGCAAGCGACGGAACTGAGATACCATACAGATACAAGCAGAGCTATGACGCTCAGGACGGCGACGATCTTAATCTGAATATCGACGCCAACATTCAGTATATCCTTGAAAAAGAGCTTGCAAAGGCTGTTGAGGAAAATCAGCCTACTGACAGAGCCTGCGGTATCATAATGAATCCTAAGACAGGTCAGATATACGCAATGGCGACCTCTGATCCTTATGACCCTAACGAGCCTGCGGCTATCTCCGATGAAAAGACGGCGGCGGAGCTTGCGGGGCTTGATGAAGATTCAAACGATTACAAGCAGAAACAGCTTGACGCATGGTCGCTTCAGTGGAAGAACAAGGCGGTTTCAGAAATATACAATCCGGGTTCTGTATTCAAGGTCATAACAGGTGCTTCGGCTTTGGAAGAAAAGACTATCACTCTTAATGATACTTTTGGCTGCGGCACTCAGATACAGGTGGAGGACACGACTTTCCACTGCTGGTCAACTACCGACCACGGTTCGCAGGATTTTGCCCAGGCAATGCTAAACTCATGTAACCCTGCATTCATTCAGATAGGCATGAAGCTTGGCTCCGAAAAGTTCTGTCAGTATTACAATGCGTTCGGTTTCAACGAGCTGACAGGTATCGACCTGCCTGCGGAATCAAATTCTATCAGTATGCCGCTTAGCAACATGGGCCCTGTTCAGCTTGCTTCATCTTCATTCGGTCAGACAAATAAGGTAACGCCGATACAGATGATAACAGCTTATTCGGCGGCTATAAACGGCGGTTATCTTGTTACACCGCAGGTAGTGAACAGTATAACTGACGAGAACGGCAACATTGTAAAGAAAATGGACACTGTTGTAAGACGTCAGGTCATTTCTGAGGACACCTCCGCTTCTATGAGAGAGATACTCGAGGGCGTTGTTGAAGGTCAGCCTGGCTCTAACTGCTATATAAAGGGATACAGGATAGGCGGTAAGTCGGGTACTTCACAGAAAATAGACGAGGACTCAACAGGTCAGACGTATGTTTCTTCATACTGTGCATTCGCTCCTGCTGACGATCCGGAGATAGTAATGCTTGTAATGGTAGACCACCCGACGGGCGAGAAATTCTACGGAAGCCAGGTGGCAGCACCTATATGCGTGAACGTGCTTTCAGACGTTCTGCCTTATGTGGGAATTTTCCCTGAGTATGACGAAAGCGAGCTTGCAGACTTGCAGGTATCAGTACCTAGCGTTCAGTATTATACTGTTGAGGAAGCCAAAAAGACACTTGAAGATCTTGGACTTGAGGTCAAGGTCAAGGGCGAGGGCGACACTGTTGTTAAGCAGACGCCTGTTGCCGCAAAGATAGAGCATGGCGGATCAGTCGTGCTTTACACAGAAGCAAACGCCAAGGAAGAAACTGTTACGGTGCCTGAACTTAAAGGACTTACAAAGGAGCAGGCAAAGGCTACGCTTGATATGTACGGGCTTAATCTGACAGCGGAAGGCTCAGGCTATGAGGAGGAGGGTGCAGTTGCACAGTCCGATCAGAGCGTGGGAGCAGGACAGAGCGTTCCAATGGGAACGGCTGTGTCAGTAACATTTGCAGTGACCTCGGTAGGCTCACAGTAAGAAACCATGATAAGGAATGATAATTATGAAACTATATGATATCATAAAGGACGTTGCGAAAACTTCTCTGCCTGATATGGAGATAAGCGACGTCACGAGCGACACAAGAAAGGCTGTCAAGGCAGGCTCGATGTTCGTGTGCATAAAAGGAAAGACCTTTGACGGACATGACGCTGCTAAGGACATGATAGAAAAGGGCTGTACAGTTGTAGTCTGCGAAAGAGATCTGGGGCTTGACTGTCAGATAATCGTGGAGAACACAAGAGAGGCTTTCCCTTTGCTGTGTGCGGCATTTTTCGGTCACCCTGAAAAGGAGCTTACTCTTATCGGTGTAACAGGCACTAACGGAAAGACGACTATAACAACTGTTATAAAGAAGGTGCTTTCTTCATTCGGCTGTAAGGTTGGTCTTATCGGCACTTGTCAGAACGAGATAGGCGACGACGTTTATCCTACTGCAAGAACGACTCCTGAGCCTTATGACCTGTATGAGCTTTTCAGAAAAATGGCTGATGAGAAGTGCGACTATGTTGTTATGGAGGCTTCCTCGCAGGGCTTGGAGCAGAAAAGACTTTCAGGCTGTCATTATAAGGTGGGCGTTTTCACTAACCTGACGCAGGATCATCTTGACGTTCACGGCACTATGGAGAACTACTATCAGGCTAAAAAGATACTTTTCACTATATCTGACAACGCTATCATCAATATAGACGATGAATACGGCAGAAGGTATCTCAAAGAGATAAGCTGTCCTGCGAAAACTTATTCATGCTGTACAAAGGCTGATTTCAGAGCAGAGGATATACTGCTTTCAGCAAGCGGTGTGAAGTATGTTTTCACTGACGGAAAGATAAAGCACAATGTTTCATTCAATATGCCTGGACTTTTCAACGTTTCAAACTCACTGGCTGTTATCGCCTGCTGTGAGACCCTTGGATTTGACGTTGACAAGACTATCAGAGCTTTGGGTACTATGCAGGGCGTAAGAGGAAGAGCGGAGATAGTTCCGACGGGCAGAGATTTCACTGTTATATGCGACTATGCTCACACTCCTGACGCACTTGTGAACGTGCTTTCGGCTATAAAGAACAGTGCAAGCGGAAAGGTAAAATGCCTTTTCGGCTGTGGCGGAAACAGAGACGCTTCAAAGAGAAGCCTTATGGCTGCGGCTGCGGCGGACAATGCTGATTTTCTTATCGTCACTTCCGACAACCCGAGGAATGAAGATCCGCAGGATATCATAAACGACGTTCTGGTAGGTCTGGAGGGCAAGACGACCCCTTACATAACTATCGTTGACAGGCGTGAGGCTATCCACTGGGCTATACATCATGCGGAAAAGGACGATATCATCGTGCTTGCCGGCAAGGGTCATGAGGATTATCAGATACTTGCAGGTGGTGTGAAGATACATTTTGACGAGAGAGAAGTCGTTGCGGACGCTCTTAAAGAGCTTGAAGCTGAGGGCAGATAAGAGAAAAATGTAGGGGTGAACAGTGTTCGCCCGTGATATGCAAAGCGGCTGTGGGCGATTTTGCGATAAAGATATATTTATAAGATAAGGGAAAGGAGATACTGCCGAGAAATTGGCGGATAAGAATTAAAATGGAAAAATTAAGCTTACAGGAGATAATATCGGCGGTTCACGGAAGCTACGGCTATCCTGCTGACGTTGAAATTTCCGATATCTCCACCGATACGAGAACAATAAAGCCAGGCTCGCTTTTTATTGCACTAAAGGGTGAGAATTTTGACGGACATAACTTTGCCGCAAAGGCTATGGAGCTTGGTGCGGAGGCTGTTGTCACGGAAAGACCTGTGGAGGGTGCAAGATGTATGATCGTTGACTCAACTGCAAGGGCATTGCTCGACATTGCGGGATACTACAGGTCTAAATTCGATGTTAAGGTAGTTGGCGTAACAGGAAGCGTGGGAAAGACCACCACTAAGGATATGATAGCCCTTGTTGTGGCGCAGAAATACAAGACGCTGAAAACTCAGGGCAACCACAACAATGAGATAGGTATGCCCCAGACGCTTTTCGGTCTTGACAGCAGCTATGAGGCGGCTGTTATCGAAATGGGTATGTCACATCAGGGCGAGATATCGAGAATGTCAATGTCATGTCAGCCTGACGTGGCTGCTATAACCAACATCGGCATTTCACATATTGAAAATCTCGGCACGCAGGAAAACATTCTCAAGGCGAAGCTTGAGATACTTGACGGTGCGGCTTATGACGCTCCGCTGATACTTTGCCGTGATGATAAATTGCTTGCAGGGGTGCAGTTACATTCTGACAGAAAGGTTTATTACTATTCTGTATCAAAGAAGGACTGCGATGTTTATGCAAGCGGTGTTAAGACTGTTGACAACAGCATAACATTTACTATAAACTATGAGGGCGGAAAAATAGCCGCCCAGATAAACTGCTTGGGCGAGCATAATGTAAAGAACGCTCTTGCGGCGTTCTGTGTGGGTCTTGCGCTTGATATTCCTCCTGAGGATATCGTAAAGGGCATTGCTCAGTTCAAACCGGAGGGTTTAAGACAGAATGTTACCGTCATTGACGGAGTTACATATATAGTTGACTGCTACAATGCTGCGCCTGACTCAATGAAAGCGAGCCTTTCGGTGCTTTCGCAGGCACAGGCGGAGGGCAAGCGCATTTGCGTGCTTGGAGATATGCTGGAGCTTGGCAAGAACTCAAAGACCTATCACAGAAACGTGGGAGAGTATGTTGCGGCTTCAAAGGCTGATCTGCTTTACTGCTTTGGCGAGGACTCAAAGTGCTATATAGAGGGTGCTGAGAAAAAGGGCTTTGCAAAGGAAAGTTGCAGGCACTTTGAAAGCAGAGATGACCTTGCGGCGGCTTTGAAAGAGGTAGTTGCAAAGGGCGACGCTGTGCTTTTCAAGGGAAGCAGAGGAATGAAGCTTGAAGAAGTGTTCAATGCACTGACAAAATGAGTTGGAGCGTGCAGGCGGTGATACTGGGGTGTGAAATGGTGCTGGGATATGTTCTCGGCAGAGTTTTCATACCATATTTCCGCAGGATAAAAACAGGTAAATTCGATTTTTATATAGGCGACAGGTTCGCAAAGGACGGCTCTGAGCCGAAATTCGGCGGAGTTGTCATAATGCTCTGCGTTATATTCGGCATTGTTACGGGAGTTATATTTTATGACTCGCAGGCGGTGCTGAGTTTTGAGAACGGAGAGTTTTCAAGGCGTGTGTTTATTGTTTTGGGCGGAGTTTTGATGCTCACGGCTATTGGGCTTTCGGAGGACTATGTTAAGGAGAAAAAGCTTGGCATAGGCATGAAGCCTTTTTACAAGATATGTATGGAGTATCTTATATGTCTTGGAGTATGCGTGGGGCTTGGATACTGCGGAGGAGTGCAGACGGCTGTGCTTATGCCTTTTCACTTGGGCTATGTGCAGTTCGGCAGGCTTTTTTATCCGCTTTTTCCGCTGTTTATGACAGTGGGGATAAACATGGTGAAGATACACGACTGCGCAGGCGGTAAGACCGACACGGGTGCTGACGGGCTGTGCGCTGTAACAGCTTTGATATTTTCGGTAGGCATTTCAAGCGGTCTTGCGGCAGGGGCAGGCTCTGACGCCGCTCAGCTTTTTGCTGTTTGCACAATGGGTGCGGCAGGAGGCTTTCTCTTTTGGGGGTGCAGTCCTGCGAAGCTTTATTTGGGCGAGTCGGGTGCGCTGGCACTTGGGGGCCTTATGACTATGGCGGTGCTGCTTTCGGGAGAGTATTTCGTTTTCCTGCTGGCAGGGGCGGCGGTGGTCGTTGACGGGATATGTGCGCTTTTGCAGTATGTGGTTTTTAAGATAAGAAAAAAGCTGCTTATGAGAGGTTACACGCTTCATGAGCATTTGCAGAAAAAGGGTCACGGGGATCACGCTGTGATAGGGATATTCGCTGTGATATCTGTGGCAGGGGCTGCGGCGGCGATAGCGTTTTTGATATATTCGGGAAAGTTTTTCATATAGAGATTTTGTTGGGAGGTTGTTTGTTTGGCTATAAGAGGTCCTAGACGTGAACGTGACGGAAGCATAGTGTATAATAGTCACGTTCCTCTTAAACAACCTGTGGCACAGGCAAAAAGAAAACATAGATTCAGATTTATACTTGCGGAGATAGACAAGCCGTTTTTCATTCTTGTAATGGTATTGCTTGTATTTGGACTTCTGATGATGTTTTCTGCAAGCTATGCGTGGGGTCTGAGTGAATATAACGATGGATATTATTATTTGGTGAGCCAGCTCAAGTCTGCCGGACTTGGTCTTCTTCTGATGTTTGCCACGAGCTATCTTGATTATCACTTCTTTCAGAACACTAAGATAGCATATATTGCATTTATCGCCACCTATCTTCTTACGTTTTATACAGCTCTTTTCGGAATAGACGTTGCCGGTGCAAAGCGTTGGATACAAATAGGTCCGATCAGCTTTCAGCCGTCGGAGCTTCTGAAGGTAACGTTCATTATTATTTTCGCATACATAATGTCGGTGAACTATCCTAAGTTCAAGGATTGGAAATTCTGTATTATACCGTTTACTGTGATAATGGGCGCGGTGGCGCTGGTGCTTATTTTTCAGAGGCATATGTCGGCTGTTATGCTGGTGGGTATCATGGGCGTGTCTATGATGTTCATAAGCGGTATGCCAAAAAAGACTTTCTGGAAATTTATCGGTGTGTGTGCTGTTTTCGGGGTGCTGCTGCTGATATATAAAATGGCGTCAGGCTCAGGCTTTTCTTATATTTCAGATCGTATACAGAGCTGGAAGAATCCTGAATCCGACCCTAGCGGAAAGACCTTCCAGACCTATGAATCTCTATTGTCTATAGGATCTGGCGGCTGGTTCGGTCTTGGATTTGGAGAGTCAAGGCAAAAATACTATCTGCCTGAGTCGCAAAACGACTTCGTTTTCGCTATTATCTGCGAGGAGCTTGGCTTCGTGGGTGCAATGGTAGTGGTACTGCTGTTTGTGCTTTTTATAATCGAGGGCTTCATGATCGCTTCAAGAAGCAAGGATCGTTTTGGTATGCTTCTTGCGGCTGGTATAACAATACAGATAGGCTCGCAGGCACTTTTCAACATTATGGTAGCCTGCAACGCTTTCCCTAACACGGGTATTTCACTGCCGTTTTTCAGCTACGGTGGTACTGCACTGATGATACAGCTTGCAGAAATGGGTATCATGCTCAACGTTTCACGTCAGTGCATCAAAAAAAAGTAAAGAGGTATTAGTTCTATGCTCAGAGTTTTACTTGCAGGCGGAGGTACGGCAGGTCATGTAAATCCTGCTCTTGCCATTGCGGAGATCATAAAAAAACATTATCCTGACGCTGAGATAAGCTTTGCGGGAAATCCTGAAAAGCTTGAGGCTAGGCTCGTGCCTGCGGCAGGATATAAGTTCTATCCTATAAAGATAGAGGGCTTTCAGAGAAAGCCTAACTGGGTAAATCTCAAAAGAAATATCCATGCGGCAGGGTGTCTTGTAAAGTCAGGAAGCACTGCAAAGAAGATAATAAAGGAAGCAAAGCCTGATCTTGTTATAGGAACCGGAGGATATGTTTCAGGACCTATAGTTAGAAAAGCCGCTAAAATGGGCATAAAGACGGCTATTCACGAGCAAAACGCTTTTCCGGGCGTGACAAACAAGATACTTGCAAAGTCTGCGGACGTTGTTATGCTCACTGTAAAAGAGGCAGAAAAGTATATGCCCGAAAATGCTAAGACGGTGGTGACAGGTCTGCCTGTAAGGGGAGCTTTCAACACCATGTCAAAGTCGGAGGCTAAAAAACAGCTTGGCTTTGATGAAAATGAAATATGTGTGCTTTCAACAGGCGGAAGTCTGGGTGCGAGAGTGCTTAATGAGAATATCGCAAAGCTTTTGAAATGGTATCAGGACAATGATGTTAAGGTGTGTCATATACATTCCTACGGCACTTATCAGGGATATAAGGACTATCCTGAAAAGCTGGAGGCTATGGGTATAGATATCAACAACAGCAGACGTATCATAAAGGATTATATCAATATGCCTGTGGCAATGGCTGCGGCTGACCTTGTTATATCAAGGTGCGGAGCAGCTTCGCTGGCGGAGCTTGAAGCAATGGGCAGAGCCTCTGTGCTTATCCCGTCGCCTATGGTGGCTGAAAATCATCAGTATTACAACGGCATGGTATTGCAAAACGCAGGAGCAGGCTTTGTTATCGAAGAAAAAGACTTGACGGAAAAGCTTTTCATTGATACTGTAAAGGGGCTTATAGAAGACCCTGAGAAGCTCAGACAGTGCTCGGAAAACGCTGCAAAGCTTCATGTTGCCGATACTGAGGACAGGATATTCAAGGCTTTAGAGCCACTTATTAAGGGATAAGGAACGTAAAATTTAAGGGGATAAAATAATGGATAAGAATTACAGACAGTATAACAAGAGGGCTTCAATGGATAGCATTGAAGTGCCTGATGTTGACAAGATAAAAAAGCTGTCAGATAAAAAGTTCAAGGGCAGCGGAGTGAACCGCACCGCCGACGAGATTTTTGACGGAGAAAAGTTCAACAAGGCAGGGGAGTTCGACCGTGCCACAAAGACTTACGATGACCCTACCAAGCACAAGGAAGAGGACGATGAGGACGATTTCCTTGAGGACGCTGCGGCTATGCCTGCGCAGGCGGTGAAAGGTCTTAGCAAGGGAGTAAAGGTGGGAGATTCATATGTAAAGCGTAGCAAGATAATAAAGACAGTTGTGGCTGTTATTATCGTGCTTGTGCTTATGGTGTTCTTCTTCCCTCCGCTGTTTTTCAACGACGCAGACAAGAGCGTGGTTAGATATGACGACAACGTGTTCAAAACAATGGGTATGACGGATTTTAAAACATATGCGCTGTCAAATTATTCTGTATACAACGAAGAAGCTTTTGGTTCTGAGTTGAGTTCAAGCTACCGTTTTGCAGATATAGTGTTTAATATTAAAAACCCGTCTCCTTTTGAGATAAAGATACCGCAGTATGAGATCAGCCATGTTTCTTCTGAATATGACAACGCGGTATGCTATGCGACCAGCGTTACAACAAACAGCGACGGTGAGGTCATAGGCGACACTGTTCCTCCGTTTTCCAGTAAGGAGGTCACTGTAAGGATACTTGTGAATATCACTGATATGGACGATAGTACGTTTGACGATTGCGTTACTGGCATGATACTTTCAACTAAGGATATGAAAAAGAAGATAGGCAAGGACTCCTATCTGCCTTGTTTGCCTGCTTTTATGCCTGTTTCAAACGCTACAGAGATATATATCAACAAATAGCTTTAACCTATATGGGCGGTCCTGCATAAGATAAGTCAAAACCTTAAAAGGAGCGACGCTTATGCAACGGCTTATCATTCAGGGAGGAAGCAGGCTGAACGGAGAGATAACCGTTCAGGGAGCAAAAAACGCAGCTCTGCCGCTGCTGGCAGGGTGTGTTCTTATAAACGGAGAGATCAGGCTACATAACTGTCCTGCACTTTCGGACGTATTTGCGGCTTGTCGCATTCTGTCGGTGCTTGGGGCAAGGTGCAGCCGTGAGGACGGCTGTGTTACTGTGGACGCAAGGGGCGCTGTAAAGACCTTTGTGCCAGATGAGCTTATGAGAGAGATGCGTTCGTCTATCGTTTTTCTGGGAGCTGTTCTTGGAAGAACAGGTGAATGCAGGCTGTCATTCCCGGGAGGGTGTGAGCTTGGTCCGAGACCTATAGATATGCACCTGTGCGCACTTAGAAAAATGGGCGTCAGGATAAACGAGGAGTATGGCGTGCTTAGCTGCACCTGCCCGAGAGGGCTTAGAGGGGCTAGGGTAGACCTTTCGTTCCCCTCTGTGGGAGCAACTGAGAACATCATGCTTGCGGCTGTTCTGGCAAAGGGCGACACGGTGATATACAATGCGGCAAGAGAGCCTGAGATATGCGATCTTGCGGAGTTTCTGAACTGCTGCGGTGCAAGGATAAGTGGCGCAGGGGGCGGAACGATAACAATAAGCGGTGTGGAAAAGCTACACGGCTGTGAATACTCTGTCATGCCCGACAGGATAGTTGCGGCGACTTTTATGAGTGCGGCGGCGGCAACAGGCGGTGAGATAGGTCTGCTTGGGGCAAGGGCAGGGGATATCCGTGCGGTCATACCTATATTTGAGCAAATGGGCTGTCAGGTATTTCTATATGAGGACAGGATATTTATAAAAGCACCTAAACAGCTAAAAGCTGTGCGGACGGTGAGGACTATGCCTTACCCGGGATTCCCTACGGACGCTCAGGCGATAGTCACGGCGGCACTTGCTAAGGCAAAAGGCACCAGTGTGGTGGTGGAAAATATTTTTGAAAACCGCTACCGCCATGTTGACGAGCTTGTGAGAATGGGTGCGGATATAAAGACAGAGGGAAAAGTGGCTGTTATCGAGGGCGTGAAGGAGCTTTACGGAGCAAAAGTCCGTGCGCCTGACCTTAGAGGCGGTGCGGCGTTAGCTGTGGCGGCGCTTTCGGCAGAGGGAGAAACATCTCTCACTAATATAAAGCTTATGGACAGGGGCTATGACTGCATTGAAAATGCTTTTACGCTTCTGGGCGGAAACATAAAACGTGTAAATTACTAGCAGTTAGGAAAGAGAAAAATGAACGGAACTTACAAGGAAAACAGAATGAACTCACAGCGGCCTGCGGCACGTCGGCAGACAGTGAATATGCGCAATGTGTATGTTGCCAGCTTTTTTGCGGCTGCGGCGCTGCTGCTGGTGCTGAGTATGTTTTTGTTTTTTAATGTGTCGGAGATAAAAATAGAGGGCGTTACCCTTTACGAGCAGGATCAGATCCTTGGCGTGGGCGGCGTTTCAACGGGACAGAACCTTGTGAGGACGAATACGGATATAGTTGAAAAGCGTTTGAAAGATACTCTTGTGTATCTTGATGATGTCAAGGTCACAAAGAAATTTCCGTCAACACTTGTTATAACCTGCACAGAGGCCGAAAAGGCGGCTGATATCGAGTATAAAAATTCATACTATGTGCTGTCTGCTTCGGGAAAGATACTTGAAACGAAAAATCCTGCTCCGACAGGGGATATACCTGTTGTAAAGGGCTTTGAGCTTAAAAGTCTTAGTCAGGGCGACAAGCTTGCTTCTGAGGATTCATTTAAGGCGGATATCCTTAAAGAGCTTCTGAATGAACTTCATGACCTGAAATTTAAAAATATAGACTCTATTGACCTGACCACCCGTTCGGATATTAAGCTTATGTATGACGGCAGGCTTGAAATAAAGCTTGGAAGCTCGGTGGATATGGAATACAAGCTTACATATCTTAAGGCGGTAATTGACAAGAGCATTACTGACGATTACGAGGGTACGCTTATTTACAATGGTGCTGACAGCGGCATTTCGGCTATTCCGAAATCGCAGGACGAGTCGTCAAAACCTGACGACACAAGCTCTGCAAAGCCAGATGACAGCAGCAGTGCGGTATCGGCTGATACTAATATTGATGACGGCAACACATGGGACAGTGATAACTCATGGTCAGGGGACGATAGCCAAGGCTACAGCGACGATACCAACGCATGGGACGGCAATGATGATGCTGACAATGCAGGCACAGATCAGTGGACAAACGAGAACGGAAACACCGACTGGGAATATGATAATGGCGGCGATCAGGGCTATACCGACAATGGATATGCTGACAACGGCTATGTGGACGATCAGACGAACACAGATTGGTAAGGGTCAGGATAACTAATTGTATAGTATACACAAATGAAACTGAAAAATCAGTCGTTTTATTGATAATTAATAAAAAGTTTATAATGGTTTCATTTAAGTTCTTTACTTTTTGACAAAAGTATGATAATATATTATTGTATCTATTTATGTGCATATTCGGCACATAGGCTTTTTTGCATTTTATTTTTGATTTGATAAATTGATATGTAAAAATACGGAGAAGTATGAAAATTCGCTTTTAGGAGGAGTTCTATTATGGGTTACGAGTATGTTGAAGAGCCAGTCGTAGGCGCAAAGATCAAGGTAATCGGTGTCGGTGGCGGCGGTGGAAACGCACTTAACTGTATCGCACAGGCCGGTATCGAGGGAAATGTTGAATATATCGCTGTTAATACTGATATCCAGGCACTGCATAAGTCAGCTGCACACACACAGATCCAGATAGGTGAGAAGCTTACTCACGGTCTGGGCGCAGGTGCAAAGCCTGAGATCGGCGAGGCTTCCGCTCAGGAAAGCAAGGACGAGATCGAGAACGCTATCAAGGACGCTGATATGGTATTCATCACAGCAGGTATGGGCGGTGGAACAGGTACTGGTGCTGCACCTGTAGTTGCTGAGATCGCACAGTCACTTGACAAGCTTACTATCGCAGTTGTTACAAAGCCTTTCAAATTTGAGGGCGCTAAGAAGATGGAGAGAGCGGAAAAGGGTATCGAGGCTCTTATCAAGCACGTTGACGCTCTTATCGTTATCCCTAACCAGAACCTTATCACAAACGAGATGCGCCTCACTATGAAGCAGTCTTATGCTATCGCTGATGAAGTTCTTAAGACAGACGTTATTGCTATCGCTGAGATCATTACAAGACATGATGAGATCAACGTTGACTTCGCTGACGTTACTACTATTCTTAAGGGTGCAGGCAGAGCGCATATTGCTATCGGCCACGGCGAGGGCAAGGATAAGGTACAGGATATCATCAATCAGGTAATTTCTTCTGACCTTCTTGAAACTTCTATCAAGGGTGCGAGAAGACTTATCGTAAACGTTACAATGAGCGAGGATCTTCTTATCAGCGATATGGACGAGCTTACAGCTGCTATAGCAGACGCTGCTGACGATAACGTTGAGATCATTTTTGGTAACGGTACAAATCCTGATACTAAGGACGCTATGGACGTTACTGTTATCGCTGCTGACTTTGTTGACAGAGATGACGTTCCTGAGGCTGCTGCACCAAAGGCTGCGACAACATATACTGCAAATTTTACTCAGAAGGCTGACGACGCAAAGGCTGACGCTGAAGCGATGCACAAGGCTGGCGTTAAGGCTGCTGATAATCCAAATTATTACGACGATATCTTCAATATCTTCAAGAACAAGTAATAATGCTTTCAAAGGCGGATCGGCGTTTACGCTGTCCGCCTTGTTTGAACCAAAGTCGGAAAACGTTTACATAATTAAAGAGATTTTCGTATTCTCAGAAAATTATCATGATATTGAAAATTTTTCGCAAAAGCACTTGAAATCTTACGGAAAATTTGATATAATTATTCTGTGATAAATATGATTTTAAGACATTTTGTATAAATTTCAGTTGCTATTTTGTATGGAATAATGAAATTTTTGAAAACGGCTTAAATCAGTTGAAAAATAACGTGGTTTATTGTATAATAGAGATAATCACTAATGTGGAGGGATTGAAATGGCTAGTAATGGTTATTTAAGAACGGTTAGAGTCGGCGGATTTGATAAGCAGGACGTTCTTGCTTATGTAGACGACCTTACTTCTAAAATTTATACTCTTGAGGCTCAGGTCAATGACCAGAACGAAACTATCGAACGTCTTGAGAAACAGGGCGGCGCTCAGAAGCAGGACTTCGAGGGCAAGAAGGAACTTGAGAAAAAGGTAGAAGAGGCTAAAAACAAGATAGCCGAGCTTATGGCTAATACTGATACAATGAAGGTTCGTATCGCTGACTATGAGCAGCAGGTAACTGAAAAGGACGCTGAGCTTGAAAAGCAGAAGCAGGAGATCGAGGATCTTAAAGAGAAGCTCGAAACTGCTGAGGCTAATGCCGGCACAGCCACTCCTGCATTCGATCTTGGAAGCGTGTTCATGGAAGCTCAGAACACAGCTAATAAGGTCGTTCAGGAAGCTAAGAAGGCAGCTAAGCAGATGGAAGATGAAGCTAAGCAGCTTCAGGATCAGGTTCTTGCTGACGCAAACGCACAGGCACAGAAGCTTGTTACAAATGCTCAGACAGAGGCTGATACTACACTTCAGACTGCTAAGTCAAGCGCTGCCGCAATGACAGCTGCCGCTAAGCAGGAGGCTGAAGCTGTTACAAGCGCAGCTAACAAGCAGGCTGCCGAGGTAACTTCTAAGGCTAACGCTGAAGCTGAGGCTGTTACATCTAAGGCTAACGCAGAAGCCGCTGACGTAACATCAAAGGCAAATGCTGAGGCTGCAAAGGTAGTAAGCGACGCTAAGAACGAAGCTAAGAACATCAGAGCACAGTCTGCTGATCTGAGAGAGTCTGTTAAGACACAATTCACAAGTCTGAGCGAAACTGTTCAGCAGCTCGTTACATCACTTAACGATCTGTATGGCAATAGTATCGGTGCTGTAAACACTGCAAGAGATCTTATTGACGATGGTCTTTCTCTTGTAAGCGATGATGACGCTGAATAACAGTTTGTCATGTCGGAAATAAGAAAGGTACGTTCCGAGGAGCTTAAAGCGGTTAGCGGAGAGCTTAAATGCGGTGACAAGATATTGCTTTCGGGCGTTGTGTACACTGCAAGGGACGCTGCACATAAAAGATTCAATGCTTTGCTTGACGAGGGAAAGGAGCTTCCTATCCCTTTGAAAGATGCTGTTATCTACTATGCCGGACCTACTCCTGCACCTGAGGGAAAGCCTATCGGTTCATGCGGACCGACCACTTCAGGAAGAATGGACAGGTTTGCACCGAGATTGCTTGATCTTGGATTGGGCGGAATGATCGGCAAGGGCGAGAGATCACAAGAGGTAAGGGACGCCGTGATAAGAAATGGTGCGGTCTATCTCTGTGCTATAGGCGGTGCTGGCGCACTTGCCTGCAACTGCATAAAGTCTTGTGAGGTAGTGGCTTTTGAGGAGCTGGGCTGTGAATCTGTGAAAAAACTTTACGTTGAGGATTTTCCTCTTGTTGTGGCTGACGATTGCCACGGAGGGGATATTTTCAGCGATGGCAGAGCAAAATACTGCCGTGTATAACATCAAAGTTGCGTAAATTGCGGTCAGCCGTGTATTTCGACACGGCTGACTTTTTGTTTGTTGAAAATCACAAGAATACATTCTTAAAACTGTGGTATGTTACAAATATTTTCACAGGGACGGCGGATTTCGTCAATTCTCTTGACTTTTATGGTCTAAAATGGTATTATAACATTACGCAGTGGCATCAGAATGGGGCTTTGTGGTAATTTCTACGATTAGGTGGGCGGTATTTTTTGAGAGGCGATCGGCAGGATCAGCAGAAAAAGCTTTCAGATGAGCAGCTTGTGCTAAATGCACAGAGTGACAAAACGGCTATCGGTGAGCTTATTGCGAGATATATCTGTACGGTGGAGTTTCTGGTAAAAAAATATGGCGCCGAGGTTCACGAGGATCTTGTCCAAGAGGGGCTTATGGGGCTTCTGGGTGCGGTTAGGACCTATCGTGAAGACAAAAATGCGAAGTTTTCAACTTACGCTACAAAATGTATAAAAAATAAGATCATTTCATCTGTTCACAGAAATGCACTTCTTTCAGGCGGCGAGGAAGCTGACCTTGAGGCTATTCTTGGCGGCGGTGGCACTGTACCTGAGGAGGTCGTAGTGGAGCGTGAGGAGCTGAATGAGCTTTATGATAAGATCACTTCTGCACTTTCGGAGCAGGAATGGCAGGTATTTCAATCGTTTTTGAGAGGAATGTCATACAATCAGATAGCATTAGGCTTGGGCACGTCGGAAAAGGCGGTAGACAATGCAATGCAGAGAGTCAGACGGAAATTGAGATCACTGTTGAGATAGGAATATGGCCGTATAGCTTAATAGCAGAGCGTTGTTTATTCAAAGGTGTCGGTGCAAATCCGACTAGGCACAATTTTATGTAATGAGGTAAGAACCATGTACGAAGACAAGACATTAGTATGTAAGGAGTGCGGAAACGAGTTCGTTTTCACAGCAGGCGAGCAGGAGTTCTATGCTGAGAAAGGTTTCGTAAATGAGCCACAGAGATGTAAAGCTTGCAGAGATGCAAGAAAGGCTGCTACAAAGTCTGAAAGACAGACTTATACAGCAACTTGTGCTTCTTGCGGCGGCGAGGCTGTTATTCCTTTCAAGCCAAGAGAGGACAGACCTGTTTACTGCAGCGAGTGTTTCGCTAAGATGAAGGAGCAGGGCTAATTTTCTGCATAATTGAGCTGCCTTTGGGCGGCTCTTTTTTTGTTTGTGGTTATTTGATCTGGCGGAAAGCGGAGGGGGTCATGCCCTCGTATCTTTTGAAAAGCTTGCAGAAATAGCTTTCTGAGCAAAAGCCTGTTTCCTCGGCTACCTGCTCGATGCTTTTTTCTGTACCGGTGAGCAGGGCTTTGGCTTCTTGGATACGACGTTTTGCGATGTATTCCATTGGACGCATACTGAGTTTTTTGCGAAAAAGCAGACAAAGGTGCTGTTTAGTTACTCCTGACACACTGCAAAGCTCGTCCATTGTGATAGGTGAAAAATAGTTGTAGTTTATATAGTCCAGTGCTTTCATAAGGGCGGAGGATACTGATGTGGCAGGGTCTTTGTAGGCGATAAGGCGGTAAAACTCCATAAGAAAATCATACAAATAGCCAGAGGCTTTGTAATTGCCGAAAATACTGTCGGTTCGCAGAGCATTGTGCATTTTGCGGAAAATATGCTCGAGCATTTTTGTGTCGCTGAGGTGAAAGGTTTTAAGCTCGGTAAGGCCGAACTGGGTAAGGATATCCTTGGCGGCATATCCGCAGGGGACTATCCAGTGGATATCCCATATATCCTCTTCTGGATAGTATTCGTGGGGCGTTTCAGCGGGTATGAATATGGCGGTATCATGTGGTATGGGAATGGCTTTGTTCTCAAAGATAAGCGTGCCGCTGCCTTTGGTGCAGTAGAGTATCTGGTCATAGTGATAGCCCTCGGGTCTTATAAGGTGATCCTGACAGTGATGATGACCCATATTTTGCAGATATAGTGGCAGGGACTTTTCGTTTCCCAGGATAGGATAATCGGCAAAGAACAAAAATATCAACTCCATATTCATATTGTTATAAATTAATAATATCATTCATTGACTTGCCTGTCAATAGCTGATAAAATAATTACAGTAATTTATAAACTTGTAAAGGAGAACATCTATGGATATTTTAAAGCTTGCGGCGGAAAATTCGCCAAGATCGAAAATGATATATCATGAGGATACTCAGGCGCTGCACATTGGCACGCTTGATAAGCACTGCTATTTTGTGCCGTTTGCAAAGGGGCAGGATCCTTTTGAGGGCCGTAAAAATTCTCAGCGAATGGAGCTTTTAAACGGCAACTGGGGTTTTCGTTATTATGACAGCATAATAGACCTAGAGGACGATTTTATTCACGAAAAGTTTGAGAACACTATCCCGGTGCCGTCAAACTGGCAGCTTTACGGCTATGACAAGCCGCAGTATACGAACGTGTGCTATCCAATACCATTTGACCCGCCTTTTGTGCCTGACGATATACCTGTGGGAGTTTATCAGCGTGAATATGATTATTCCCCTGACGGCATGGACAGGGTGCTTGTGTTCGAGGGCGTGGATAGCTGTGTTTATTTGTATGTGAACGACAGCTTTGTGGGATATTCACAGGTTTCTCACGCTACGGCTGAGTTTAATATCACACCATATCTTGCTGAGGGCAGGAATATCATTACTGCCGCTGTGCTGAAATGGTGCGACGGAACTTATCTTGAAGATCAGGACAAGATAAGGCTTTCGGGAATTTTCAGAGATGTTTATGTGCTGTCAAGACCGAAAATGCGTCTTGAAAATTATATCGTGAAAACTGTTCTCGGTGAAAATGGCTCTGCAAGGCTGGAGTTTACGGTATTCGGCTGTGATGTTTCGGCAAAGCTTTGCGATGATGATGGTGTTACAATGGCTCAGTTTTCGGCTTATGACGGTGAGAGCGTTGAGATAAAGTTAGAGAACGTCAAGCTTTGGAGTGCTGAAACACCGTATCTTTACAGGCTTACTATCAATGCAGGCGATGAGGTTATCGGCGAGGAGATTGGCTTCAGAGATGTAAAGGTGGATAAGGGCGTTGTTAAGATAAATGGCAGGGCGGTGAAGTTCAAGGGTGTAAATCGTCATGACAGCTATCCTGACACGGGATATTATGCCTCTTATGAGCAGATGAGAGCTGACCTTGTGCTTATGAAAAAGCACAACATAAACGCTGTGAGAACGTCACATTATCCTAACTCCCCTGTGTTTTATAAGCTTTGCGACAGGCTGGGGCTTTATGTTATTGATGAAGCAGATCTGGAGTCACACGGCTGTGTGGAGGTCTATTATGACTACAAGTGGGACTATTCAGATTACAACGGCATTGCGATGCTTGCTTGCGACGAGAGGTTTGGCAATGCCATAAAAGATCGTGCGGAATGTCTTGTAAAGCGTGACATAAACCGCCCTTGTGTGGTGTTCTGGTCGCTGGGTAACGAGAGCGGATATGGCAAAAATATGCTTGATGAAGCTGAGCTTATAAAGAGGCTTGATGATACAAGGCTTGTGCATTATGAAAGCACACACTGCCTTGACGGAACTTCCGACAGCGTGCTTGACGTAGTTTCGGGTATGTACTGGGATCTAAACGGGCTGAAAGGCTATCTTGAAAAGCCTGAGGAAAACAGACCTCTTGTGCAGTGTGAATACTGCCACGCCATGGGAAATGGCCCGGGAGATCTGGAGGATTATCACAATGTGTTCTATTCCAATGAGCGTTTCTGCGGTGGCTTTGTGTGGGAGTGGTGCGACCATTCTGTACCGCTTGGTAAGACGGCTGAGGGTAAGATAAAATACGGCTACGGCGGAGATTTTGGGGAAAGACACAATGACAGCAATTTCTGCATGGACGGTCTTGTTTACCCTGACAGAACGCCACACACGGGACTGCTTGAGGTAAAGCAGGTATACAGACCTGTGCGAGTAACAAAAGGGGAAAGCGAGGGAAGCTTTGTTTTTTCAAGCACGCTGGAGTTTGTAAACGCTGGGGATATTCTCGATTGCCGCTATGAGATAACGGACAAAAACGGTATTATACATATCGGCAGAGTTGATTTTGACATCGAGCCTATGGGAAGCACTGTGGTGAATGTTCCCGATGATACAGCGGAGTATGAAAATGAAACATTCATAAGGTTTATTTTCACTGCAAAGGAGGACACTGACTATTGTGAAAATGGCTATGAGGTGTGCTTTGATCAGCTTAGGATAGCAGAGGGCAAGGCTTGTAAGGTCGCTGAGGTGAAAGGAAATGTTGAGGCTGTGGAAACGCCTCTTGATATCACTGTGACAGTGGGAGATGTTGTTTACCGCTTTGACAAGCGTAAGTCGGCGTTTGTTTCTGTGAAATTCGGCGGCAGAGAGCTTCTTGACAGACCTTTGCAGTATAACTTCTTCCGTGCGCCTACGGATAATGATGTCATGAAGTACAATTGGTACAAGGTGCATCTTAATGACTTTGATGTGAAAAGCTACGGCTGTGAGCTTTCAGCGAGCGAGAACAGAGCGGAGATAAGCGTCACACAGTCTTTTGGCTGGTCCATACAACAGCCGTTTTGCAGGCTGAAAGCTGTTTATGTTATTGACGGCAGTGGGCTTGACATAAAATGCGAAGCGGAGTTTTCAAATAAGATAGATATGCTTCCAAGGTTCGGTATAAGGCTTTTCATGCCAAAAGATTTTTCAAGGGCGGAATATTTCGGATATGGTCCTACAGAAAGCTACATTGACAAGCGTCAGGCTTGCTATGTGGGCAGATTTGCGGCTGATATCGGGGATATGCACGAGGATTATATAAGACCGCAGGAAAATTCATCGCACTATGGGTGCAGATATCTCACTGTGAGCAGTAAGGACACAAGTGTGATGTTCACTGCGGGAGAGGAGTTTTCATTCAACGCTTCTCAGTTTTCACAGGAGGAGCTTGCGGCAAAGGCACATAACTATGAGCTTGAAAGGTGCGAGAGCAATGTTATCTGCGTTGACTATGCAATGGCAGGGGTAGGTTCTAACTCCTGCGGACCAAGGCTTGCGGAGAAATATCAGCTTGAAAAGCCTTTGATAAACGCACATTTTCATATTCAGATAAGTAAAATATAAAGGAGTTTTTATGGATATCTGTGAAACACACTCAGACAGAAAGCTTTTTTGCAACGATTGGGAATTTTACAAGGCGGCTTTCGGCTCTGACTACTCAGAGGACTTTGCTTTCAAGCCTGTGGACATTCCTCACGATTGGCTTATTTATAATACAAATGACCTATATGAAACTTCTACAGGCTGGTACAGAAAGGCTTTTTCTTATCAAAAGAAAGAGGGCATACGCACTTTTATCCGCTTTGACGGAGTTTACATGGACAGCAAGGTGTATGTGAACGGTGCTTTGGCAGGGGAGTGGAAATACGGCTACTCGGCATTTATGTTCGATATCACCGACCTTGTCAAGAACGGAGAGAACATTATTACTGTCCGTGTGGATCACCACGCGCCAAACTCCAGGTGGTATTCAGGAGCAGGCATTTTCAGAAAGGTTTGGCTTTGCGAAAGTCCTGAGATACGTTTCGGCAATGACGGCATTTATATCACCACGTCAAAGCAGGAGGACGGCTGGCAGGTGACTGTGCAGGCTGAGATGCTCCGACCTAATGGCACGCCTCTTGGGGGAATCCGCATCAGGAACACTATTTTTGACAAGGACGGCAAAGAGGTGGCAAGCTATGAGTCTGACGCTTGTGGGGCGGATATTTCCTGCATACCTGAGGCGGTGCGTGTGAAAGGCGTGAGCTATTCTCTCACCGCTCAGACCATGACAGTGAAAGACCCTGAGCTTTGGGATATCACTTCCCCTGTGCTTTACACCATGGTGTCGGAAATTCTTGTGGACGGCGGCTGTGTTCAGCGTGTAAGTCAGAAATTCGGCTTCAGGACTATCAAATTCAAGTGTGACAGCGGTTTTTATCTCAATGGCAGACACGTTAAGCTCCACGGCTCATGTGAACACCATGACAACGGCTGTCTTGGGGCAGTTTCCAATCCTGCGGCTATAAGGAGAAGATTTAAAAAACTACGCAAAATGGGCATCAACGCTATCAGAACTTCTCACAATATGCCTGCGGAGGAGTTTATGGACATCGCTGACGAAACAGGTATGCTCATTCTCTCTGAGGGCTTTGATATGTGGGAGAGGTCAAAGACCGACTATGACTATGCTAGATTTTTTGATGAGTGGGTGGAAAAGGACGTTGCTTCATGGGTGCGCCGTGACAGAAACCGCCCTTCTATCATAGGCTGGAGCGTTGGAAATGAGATTTTTGACACACACGCTGACGAGAGAGGTCAGGAGGTAACGGCATGGCTCAAAAGGCTCGTTAGGCTCCATGACCCTGATGGCAACGGCTATGTCACATTCGGCTCTAACTATATGCAGTGGGAGAACGGTCAGAAATGCGCTGATATTCTCAAGCTTGCAGGCTATAACTACGGTGAAAGACTTTATGAGGAACACCACACCGCTCACCCTGACTGGATGATATACGGAAGCGAAACGGCTTCTGTTGTTCAGAGCCGTGGAATTTATCATTTCCCGCTGTCTGAAACCTTGCTAACTGATGATGACGAGCAGTGTTCATCTTTGGGCAATAGCTGCACAGGCTGGGGCGCAAAAAATACTGAGGCTTGCATAATCCCTGACCGTGACGCTGAATACTGTGCAGGTCAGTTCATTTGGACAGGCTTTGACTACATAGGCGAGCCTACTCCATACAGCACGAAAAATTCCTACTTCGGTCAGTTCGACACAGCAGGCTTTGCAAAGGACAGTGCATATGTTTTCCGTGCAGAGTGGACAGACTATAAGACCGAGCCATTCGTGCATATTTTCCCATACTGGGATTTCAGCGACGGACTTCCTTGTGACGTGAGAGTTTGCTCAAATGCTCCGAGAGTTGAGCTTTTCAAGGACGGCGTTTCAATGGGTGCATATGATATAGACCACAAGCATGGCAAGGAGCTGACAGCGAACTATATCATACCATATGAAAAGGGCGAGCTTAAAGCTGTTGCATATGACGAGAATGGAAATATCATCGCAGAGGATATGCAGCGTTCATTCGGGGACGCTGTTAGAATAGAAGCTGCCCCTGACAAGACGGAGATACTTGCAGACGGCTCTGACCTTGTATATATTGAGATATCTGCATTTGACAAGGACGGCACTTTCTGCGCAAATGCCAACAACCGTGTGAACGTCAGCGTTGAGGGTGCGGCAAGGCTTATGGGTCTTGACAACGGCGACAGCACAGACTATGACCAGTATAAAGGCACATCACGCAGACTTTTCTCAGGAAAAATGCTTGCTGTTATTGGTGTGGCTGATAAGACGGGGGAGATAAAGGTAACGCTTACATCAAAGGGTCTGCCTGACTGTGTTGTTACCCTTGATGCTGTTGAGGCAGAATATGACAGCGGTACATCATCGCTGGAGAATGTGGGCTTTGCTCCTACTGAGTGTGGAAGAACAGACGAGATACCAGTGAGAAAGATAGAGCTTTATACTGATACTTTTACTCTTGACAAGGATAACCCTGAGATAACAGTGAAATATAAGGCGCTCCCTGCCAATTCGGATTATGCTGAGGATATAGAGTTCAGGGTAACAAATGAAAAGGGCATAACATCTAATCTTGCAGAGTGCGAGGTGACAGCAGACAGCATTAAGGTGAAAGCAAAGGGTGACGGAAGCTTCTGGCTTCATGCAATGTGCAAAAACGGCACTGAGCGTTATCACATCATTTCTATGCTCAAATTCACTGCTGAGGGTCTTGGAAACGCACTTACCGACCCATATCAGTTCGTTATCGGCGGACTATTCACAAGGGCGAGCGACAACGTTTCAAGCGGCATGAAGAAGGGTGTAGGCTTTGCAATGGGCAAGGTAACATCATGGGCGGCATATGATAATCTTGACTTCGGCAGTTCAGGCTCTGACACTGTTACGGTGCAGATATGGGCGAACACCCTTGACCCTGTTAAAATAAGCTTCTATGACGGAATACCTGAGGAGGGCGGAAAGCCTCTTGGCAGGTTCACATATCACAAAGAGCCTGAGTGGATGATCTTCAAGCCTGAAACTTTCAAGCTTTCAAGAAAGCTCAAGGGTATTGAGACCCTTTGTATCCTTACTGAGGACGGTTTTCAAGTGGGCGGTTTCAACTTTGAAAAGGTGAGCCGTGAATTTGCGGTGAACAATGCGGCTGATGCTGACAACATTTATGGTGACAAGTTCACAAGGGGCGAAAAGTGTGTGACCGAGATAGGCAACAATGTTATGCTTGATTTCGGCGAGTTCGATTTCTCTGAAAAACAGCCGAGCAGGCTCGTTATAAGCGGAAAGTCACCGCTTGCCCTCAACAGCATACATCTTATTTTGAACGGCAGCGAGGGCGAAAACCGAATACTCTGCGAGTTCAGGACAGATGACAGCGAAAATTATGCCCAGAAGAGCTTTGATATCTCAGGTATCAGCGGCAAACAGAAGGTTTCATTTGCGTTCCTGCCGGGAAGCAACTTTGACTTTGAATATTTCAGATTTGAGTAATAAAACCGCTCCGTACAGATTTTGTACGGAGCGTTTGCTAGTTCTGAAAGTTTATTATCTCGTTGGTTATCATAGGGTAGGCAATAAGCTTGGCGGAGTCAAGGTCTTCTTTGTGCATATCAACAGCGGATATCTGATGTCCGTTGTAGGTGGTGTAATAGTAAATGCCCTTTTCAGTATTGCAGCAGCTTGTATAAATGGTTATCTCATACTTGCTCTCTGCCACCTCGCAGCAGCCTCTTTGCTGGTCAACTGAGTTTAAGATGTGGAAAAACTGACTTACGCTGTCCTGCTCGTCTGCACCTGAGCGTGAGTTCATTTTCACAAATGCGGCTCTTACAAATCTTGACTGTGAGGATAAGTCACCTGGCAGACCCATTGCACCCATGCCACGGCTGTAGGAAGTAAGGTCCAGCTTATCAGAGAATGTGTTTTCAGGCTGTTTAGGGGAAAGTCCACGGAAATCGTTGAGCCTGAACATCTGCATATCAAACGGTGGATTGTTCGTCAGCACTCCCACGGGATCGTTATAGACGTTTATGCTTTCTTTTACAGATTCCACTACGATACAATCGTTCTTGTCTGCTATTATCCAATGGAGCTGACCTGACGGCATTTGCGGGCTGAACTGAGTTTTGGTTATGTTTATCTTTTCTATAAGCGTCCTTGCTTCTGTCACGTTTGCACACTGACAGAGTATCCATGGGATAAACTCAAACTGCGCAACGTTGTCCCTGCCGTCGATATCATCACGGTAAAAGGCATTGCCAACAAAGTTAAGACCTGCCATGGCAAGACCCTTTTCATTGGCGGCGTCATAGAAAAGGGGATAGTTATTTGCAACGTGAGCAGTGCCTATTACTGCATAATGGGTAGCTATCATGCCCATATTAACAAAGTTAAGGGGAAAGTTTCTTGGCATTATGACTATTTCCTCGCCGTAGGAGCTTTCATAGTCAAGAGTTCTTCCAAAATAAAAATCGTTCGTTTTATAAGTTGCCGCAGTACACATTTTGTTACCTCCGTTATCAATTATATTATTTTTGTAGGGGCGAACACTGTTCGTCCGCCTACAGACAAAGCTATCAGCAGGACATATCTCATATTTAATATAACACTTTTTAATAATAAAATCAATGGCGTTGACTTATGTTAAAAAAATTGTTATAATAATGGTAACATCGCATAATGATAGTGTTTTGTTGTCCTAAGATGATAAATGAAAGGAGCGAAACGGAGTTGACGTGGAACAATGTAAAGAAAATAGCAGGCAGAGTGGTGGCGGTGATAGTTCCTGTGGCGATGCAGTTTTTGTGGTATCTTCTCATACTTAAATGGCTCAGCAAGGCGGCAGGGCTTCTCAGCATCGTGCTTACTGTGCTGTCATTTCTGTTTGTGCTTTATATCAACACAAAGCGTGAGGAGAGCAGCTACAAGACCCTTTGGCTTATTGTGATACTTACTTTTCCCGTGCTTGGTGCAGTTATGTATATAATTTTCGGCAATAACAATACTGCGAAAAAGCTTGAAAAGAATATCACAAAGGCAAGGCTTCACATGGACTATGAGCTTTCTGACGGGGAAAAGTGCATAGGGGAGCTTGAACGTGAGGACAAAAGGCTTGCTCAATCGGTGAAAAGAATAAGCGACGCAACGGGATTTCCCATGGTGAAGCTTGACAGTGCAGAGTATTTTTCCGTGGGCGAGGAAATGTTTGCTGATATGTGCAAGGAGCTTGAAAAGGCTGAGAAATATATTTTTGCGGAGTATTTTATTCTGCAAAACGGCAAGTTCCTTAACACTGTGGTTGATATCATGGCGAAAAAGGCGGCTCAGGGCGTTGACGTCAGGATAATGTATGACGACCTTGGAAGTATCGCAACATATTCTCTTGCAGACGCTTTGAAGCTTGGGGAGAAAGGTATAAAATGTGTGCCTTTCAATCCGTTCCTTTTTATAAAATCACAGCTCAACAACCGTGACCACAGAAAAATAATGGTGGTGGACGGCAGAGTTGCATACAGCGGCGGAATAAATCTTTCGGACGAGTATATAAACATAGGCTCGAAATATGGTCACTGGAAAGATATCGGCTTTAAGATAACAGGTGAGGGCGTAAAAAGCTACACCTATATGTTTATGGAGTTCTGGAACGCTTTTTCAAATGACATGATACCTCATGACCTTGTGGGGGAGAGCTTTGAAAAAGAGGGCAAGGGTGGCGACGGCTATGTTTTGCCTTATTATGATTCCCCTATGGTGGACGAAAATGTGAGCAACACGTTTTTTTCTGAGATGCTCTATGCCGCAAGCGATTATGTGTGGTTCTACACACCGTATCTTATGCTTGGTGACAGCCTTTTTGACGCTTTCATAAGGGCGGCTAAACGTGGGGTCGACGTGCGCATCATAATGCCCGGTATCGCTGACAAAAAGGTGGTTTTCAGGCTTTCGAGAAGCTATTATCGTCAGCTTATCGAGGCAGGAGTGAAGATATATGAATACACCCCTGGGTTTGTTCATGCAAAGGGTTGTATATGCGATGACAAGCTTGCGGTTCTTGGTTCGGTAAATCTTGACTATAGAAGTCTTTTCCTGCATTTTGAGTGCAGTTCTATATTCTATGATTCGTCTATAATAAAGACTTTCAAGGCGGACATTCTGGACACTCAGAGCAAGTGCAAACAGCGCACGCTGGAGGACACAAAGCGTGGTTTCTTTGGACGGCTCATTGACGGCGTGCTAAGGATATTTGCTCCATTGCTTTAACAGCTTTTTAATATTAAAATAAGATTTTGGGTGTTGATAGATCTTTGCTAAAATGGTATAATATCGAAGGACTAAGATAATACGGAGGTGAATAAAGTGGCAAACTGCGACAGTTGCGGGTCTAACGGGCGATTATGTATATATGTGAACACAGCCGACGGGCTTCGCTTTGCGTTGCCGTTTTATTCGTTGTGATCTGATATATCTGCCCGTGTGTGACCTGTCATGCACGGGCATTTTTATGCCTGTTTGTCCCTCACGTCATAAAAAAATGAAACGGAGGACAAGCAAATGAAGAAAAATGAACTGAACAAAAATGTAATTTTAAACGAGGACGCAGTAAAGAACATTCACTGCGACGAGATAACCGCTGTCATAAACAGCAATGATTCCCCGAAAGCCATGATGAACAAGCTTGACGATTATCATGGCAGTGATATCGCAGAGGTAATAAGTACGTTTTCTGTTCTCAACAGAAGGAAATTCTATCGTGTGTGCAGTCTTGAAATGCTGGCAGAGATATTTGAATATCTTGACGAAAAGCAGGCAGGGGAGTATCTCAGGGAAATGGATATCCACAAGGCTTCGGAGCTTATATCGGAGCTTGACACTGATACAGCGGTGAATATTCTGTCTGAAACAGATAAGGACAGGAGAAGCCTTATTATAGACGCTGTTGCACCTGATGTACGCAGTGAACTCAAGCTTATCGCTTCATTTGATGAGGAAGAGATAGGAAGCAGAATGACTACGAACTGCATTATCATTGACGAAGACATGACTGTAAAGCAGGCAATGAACGCTCTTGTTAGTCAGGCGAGAAAAAATGACAACATCTCAACGCTGTTCGTGGTGGACGAAAATAAGGTTTTCAGCGGAGCTATAGATCTGAAGGATCTTATCACGGCTGACAGCGAGATGGAGCTTGAGAGCATAACGGCAACTTCTTTCCCATATGTTTACGCCAACGAGCAGACTGCCGATTGTATCGAAAAACTGAAGGATTATTCAGAGTATATTATACCGGTGCTTGACGATTCAAACAGACTGCTGGGAGTTATCACGGCGCAAAATATCATCGAGGCGTCGGATGATGAAATGGGCGAGGATTATGCAAAGCTTGGTGGTCTTTCTGCAGAGGAGGATCTTAACGAGCCTGTGTTGCAGAGTGTGAAAAAGAGATTGCCATGGCTCCTTGTGCTGTTGGGACTTGGCATGGTGGTGTCAACAGTGGTGGGAGCATTTGAGAAAGTTGTTGCACAGCTCACTCTTATTGTGGCGTTTCAATCGCTGATACTTGACATGGCAGGAAATGTTGGTACACAATCCCTTGCAGTGACTATCCGTGTGCTTACAGACGGAGGCCTTACTGCAAAGCAGAAGTTTCGCCTTGTGTCAAAAGAAATGCGAGTTGGACTTCTAAACGGCACTCTTATAGGCGTGCTGTCGTTCATAGCAGTGGGGCTGTATATTTTCTTCTTCAAGGGCAAGGGGCTGGTATACTCTTTTGCAATGTCGGGCTGTATAGGCATTTCACTTATACTTGCCATAATAGTATCCAGTGCAGTGGGAACGCTCACACCGCTTTTCTTCAAGAAAATAAAGATAGACCCTGCCGTTGCGTCAGGCCCTATGATAACCACGCTGAACGATCTGGTGGCAGTTGTGGCTTACTATGGAACTAGCTGGATATTCTTGCTGAATGTTTTGAAGCTGGGGTAGAAAAATAGAATAAGATAAAAAAGCCGATCGCATCCATTTGGGTGCGGTTGGCTTTTTCGGGTTTGGCTATTAGATTCAAGGTAATGCCTATCTTATTGAATAATTTTGCATTTGGAGTTTTCTTCAATTTCTGAAAAGACCTTTTTTTGATCGATTATTGAATCATAGTATGACTTCCTTATTTCTTTGACCAAAACTAATTTGTTATTCTCAATTTTTTTGAATTGATAAATGCCATAGATCTTATGGTTGAAAAGCAAGAGTGAACCATACGTTACAAAGAAAAAAGCGGATATTAATATGTTTGCTAATACCAATTTATTTTAGTCTTACACTATAAATAATAGCGAAAGTAGTCGTTTCGTGCATCATATTGTTGATTTATATTTGAATTTTTGTAGCTTTAACTAAATTGAATGGCTCAATCATGTTAGTTTTATACAAGTATAAATTGCAAAATGTATTATAATTTCGGGTTATAAGTTTATTTGTTTGTATCTTGAAAAGTATGTCAATATGTGTTATACTTAGTAACATAAGTAACTCAGGGGGAATCAAATGTTAGCTGTATGTATGACCTTGATAGACAACGATAAGGATCAGACGTCTTTTGAAGATTTTTATTACAGAAATCGTCAGATAGCCTATGCTTTTGCATACAAGATCTTGAATAATTCTGCGCTGGCAGAAGAGGCTTGTGCAAATGCTTTTTTCAGCATCGCAAAATGTTTTAAAAAAATTCACAATTATTCTTTGCACGATATGGACGCATATCTTATTAGAACTATTAGAAACGCCTGTTATGCGATCTACAATAAGGAAAATCAAAATCCAACATCGTCTATATTTGATCTTAAGGTGGAAGATGAGCCGAGTGAGGATTTTTATGATGATATTGACTTAGATCTGCTTATAGATGCGGTAAGAAAGCTGGATGATAAACTAAAGTCTGTGATAGCATATAAGGTCTATTATGATCTGACTGCTGATGAGATCGCACAGATCATGGGCATTTCTAAGAGAACGGTATTTAATTATCTGAACAAAGCCAAAAGACAAATTTTAGATTTGATCGGTGGTGATCGTTTTGAATGATAAGTTAAGACGGGCAATAAAAACAGGCATAATTGATGAAGACTATAAGGATTATTTGGCTGTTGAGAAAATTCCACATGATTTTTCGGAAAAATATGAGCAGAGAATTGGCGAGCTGATAAAAACTAACAGAAAAAGCGGTCACAGACATATAAAGATCACTCTAAGATTTGCTGCGGCGATAATAGCTGCGGTGCTTGCAGTCGGCTCTGTGACAGTTGCCGCCGTACCGCCGCTGCGTGAATGGTTTGTTGGAGTTTTTGTACAGGATAATAATAGAAACGCTGAAATAACGCATATAAAAGATAATTCTTTGGACGATTTTAGCATTTATAATTTTGTTAAGTATGTACCGACATTCGTACCTAGCGAATTTGAAATCAAATCTGTTGTCACTACCGATACAAGGCATGAAATACATTATATATCAGGCGATAAATACATAAACTATTCGCAAAGTTCTTTGACAGTGTCTAATCAGGTAGATACCGAAAATATGAAGACTGAATGGGTAGATATTAACGGCAAAAAAGCATTCATTTCATATGACAGTGAATATACAATAATTGCATGGACAGATGGAACTTATGCTTTTGAAATAGACGGTAATTTGTGCAAAGATGACATAATTCGTATGGCAAATTCAGTTAAGTCTACAAATTAAAAATATTTTCGATAATTATTGTCAAAAAACAGCGTGCTTTCATGTTTTAATTTATGTGGAAGGTTTTTATGGGAAAGGAGGTGATCTTATGTTAAAAAAATTTATTTCTACACTTGTTCTTATATGTGTGATGACTTGCTGCTTTAGTTTTAATGTTTTTGCTGAAACAACAGTTGATGATGAAATAGCATTAATGAATTTATATACGAACAAAATCAGCACAAACATCACACGTTCCAGCTCTAAGAAAATTTCATATGATTGTTCCGTTACAGGAAAATCAACGGCTACAAAGATAACAGTTTATCTTTATCTTCAGGAAAATGTGAATGGTTCATGGAGAAATGTTCACGTTTTAAGAAAAGAGGTCAACGGGAAATACTTGACAGCAACTGATTCCTACTCTAGTGCGATCTCAGGTCATAAATATCGTACGGAATTACAGGTGTATACCTACAGTGGAAGTAAGTCAGAATACTTAGAACTTCATAGTACTGTGTTGAATTTTTGATGAAATTCAAGTGGGCATGAAGATATTCTAAGTTAAGCACAGGTCATAAAATTATTAGTTGTATAATTAAAAATTCGTGATTTATTGCGAAACGAGAAAGGAAATAAGTATGATTATTAAGAAAATTGTTACGGGAATTGTTGCATTGGCTATTGTAAGCACTATGGCTGTTACTACTGCATTAGCAACTACGTCAGCAACCAAAGAGGTATATGGTCAGTCATATGCTTATTCAGGAAAGCTTGGAAATAATAGTTATGTGAGCTGGAATATTAAGGGCGATTCTTCAACTGCAATGACTACTGCGGGAAAAACAGAAAGTAAGTTTCAACGTTACATAAAGGTATCGGTTGAATGCAGAAATACAGCAAATAATGCTGTTATATCAAATCAGACAAATGAGATAACAACAAAAAATGCCGGAACAGGTATTGGAATTAAAAGAAACAAGAATAATTCATATGTTTATTATATCCATCGTGTAAAAGTTAAAACCGATAAGGATAATCAGTATACTATAGACGATGTTTATTATCGTATAAATCAAAATAAGTAATATTAAGAGGACTAAATGAAATACGTTTTTATTAACCTGAAAAATTTTGCCGTAAAGAATGTGCTTATCTTTATTCTATTTATTGTTTGCGCCGTTACTGATGTGCTTATAATATTGTTTTCACATGGTGCATTTCAGAATTTTAAAGCAAGCAAGGATTTTGAAAAGCAAAAGAAGTATGTATTTAACTATACTTTTTCATTTGGCGATATAATAGATACTCAGGAAGACAGTGATGGCAGGATCTTGTCTTATTTTGGAACAGATTCTATAACTCCTGTTCAGCTTCGGGAGGTGCTTGACAAGCTTGATGATAATTCTAAAGCGTCAATGCCGGGTATGTATTTTAGTTTAATGTTTGATCAAGACGAGCTTAAAATTGATGAGTGTTTTGACGACGGTCAACCGTATCTTATGTCTGCGGTGCGCATTCAATATGATGAGGAGCTGAATGATTATAGTTTATACGAATCGTATGTCGACAACATGAGTATACGCAAAGGCAGATATTTTACTAAGGAAGAATATGCTTCAGACGAAAATCTGGTCGTGCTGCCTAGCGGTGCAAAAGACGATATGATCGGCAAGAATGTTGAACTGCTTGGCAAAAGCTATAAGGTCATAGGCATATTTGGTAATACTGTACAAGAGGAATTTCAGGTGCCATTTAAAACGTTGGGTGATAACTGCACTATTTCAAGCATAAGTTTTCTTGATGACAATGCTCTCGATACAGAAAGCTTTTTTAAGCTGAAAAAAGCTTTCAGCGAAGTTCTAACGTGTAATGTTAATTTTCCTCCGATAGACACGATCGATATGACTGAAATAAAATTCTACAATTCCGTTATATTTATGTCCGTAGCCGTTGCGATAGCTTCTGCAATAAACCTTGCAATGCTTTTCAGATACATAATAAGATCCCGTGCTAAACAGACTGCTATATTCATGCTGTGTGGCTGCACGTCAAATAAAATAAGACGGATGTATATAGCCGAGATAGGTATGATATCAGTGACGATATATGTGATATTTGCATTGGTATTCAATTATGCGCTGCTTCCTAAGCTTACTTTGTTTTTTGAGTATATCAAGGTCGCATATAATTTCAGGGTATATATGACCATATTTGGAATATATATTATTTCTATTTATTTGTTCCTTAACATTGTGATATTGTTTACCAATAAAAGATCCCCTGTGAAAATGATGAAAGAGAGGGGAAAATAATATGATAAAATATGGTTTAAAAGAATTTGCAAGAAATATCTACAGCAATATTTTTATCGCTGTTCAGCTCGCCATTGCATTTATTATAATGACGGCGGCTGTTTCTTCTGTTCTTTCAAGAATAGAGATGTATACTCCTGTAAAGAAATACTTTCCTGATGGCAAGGGACTATATATATGTAATATATATGATACTGCTCCTCTTGACAGTGAGCTTAAAAATATTGATGATGTGGAGTCGGTGACAAGCGGATATGATACAAGCTTGTATTATTCTCCGTCATCAAAAGATCTATCTAATGGACTTGGTGACGATAGAATGAGCGTTAATGCTTTATCTGAAGATATGATAAAGTCATTTACGCCGCAGATGAGTTCGGGAAAATGGCTGCCTAATGCGTCGGCTAACGGAGATTTGATACCTGCTGTTGTGACTGAAAACAGCAACTACAAAACGGGTGACATAGTTACCATTATGCACAAAGAGAAAGTAGGGGAGATGTCCCCTGATGATGAGGATTTTGACTATGCTGATCCTTATAAGTATGAGTATGTTAAGAACAAGGTGGAAATTGTCGGTGTCATAGCTGACGGCTCACAGTTGCTGGGATTTTCATCTGCATATTTAGGCACTGAGGATAGTATAAAAGAAAAGCCTGATTTCAGAGATCTTTATGCTAATGTCAATAAGCATGGCAACATGATGCTGATAGTTCCGACAGACTGTCTTAAAGATATAAACTGTAAAATATATCCTTGCGGCAATCAAATAGTAACGTTAAAGGATAATGTAAGCAATGAGCGTTTTAAGGAGCTTGAATTATATCTGAGGGATTATGGCAGGGTTTTTGACTTTGAGGATTTCAGAGAAAATTCGCTTGTCTATATTAATGGTCAGCTTATCAAGCTTGTTCCAATGCTTATATGCGTGATAGTTCTTGTTATTGTAAGCTCAGTTTCGGCTTCGGCAGTGAACATAAAAAAGAGACTTGGAGATTATGGTATCTATTATCTCTGCGGAGCAAAGTGGAACGCATATATCAAGATAGATCTTGTGTGTGATCTTATGACCGCAGTTATGGCAGCCGCCATTGCAGTGTGTATTTCAAATGTTCTTACTATGAGCGAATTTATGGGAAATACAGTGATAAGTTTTGGTTGGCTGCACTTGATTGGCTGTGTATGTATCGTTATCTTGAACATTCTGATCTCACTTTTGATACCGGGCGTTATAATGAGACGAAATACACCAAATGAGATCTTGATGATAAATGAATAAGAGAGGCATTATAATGATAAAGCTTGATAAAATAATAAAGATATATAATCCAAAGAAAGCCAATGAATATGAGGCTTTGCATGGGGTATCATGCGAGATATCAGACGGTGAAATGGTAGCGATAATTGGAAAATCAGGCGCAGGAAAATCCACACTTTTGCATATCCTTGCCTGCATAGACAGCTATCAGAGCGGTGAGTACACAATTGACGGCACTTTGGTAAAAAATTTATCAGAGGGGCAGTATGCACAGATAAGGAATGAAAAGATAGGCATTGTAATGCAGGACTTTGCACTTGTTGAGGATTTTTCTGCCCTTGAAAACGTATTGATTCCATTGGATTTTGCAAAGAAAAAGATAAAGAATAAAAAAGAAAAAGCTCTTGAAGCATTAAAAGCTGTTGGTATGGGGGATCTTTCTAAGAAGCCTTGCAACAAGCTTTCGGGAGGACAGAAGCAGCGTGTTGCTATAGCCAGAGCAATTGTCAACGAGCCTGCCATGATACTTGCGGACGAGCCTACAGGAGCGCTGGACACAAAGACCTCGGCCGAGATAATGGAGCTTTTCAAACGCCTTAACAAAGAGGGAAAAACAGTCGTTATCGTTACTCACGATCCAAAAGTCGCAGAACAATGCAGTCGTGTTATCGAAGTGTCTGACGGTAAGATCATATAGAAAAAATCCAATTCCCGCACATCAAATGCAAAAATCACATTTTGATATCGGCTGTTTAGCGTGATATTTTGTGGGTGTGACGTATCCTAATAACATAATTCGAGCTTTTTTTATCTTTCTTTTCTTTATATCTGTTTAATAAGAGTAAAATTGTCAGAAGTAAAAAAATGAACGCACCCGTGAAAGGTGCGGTCATTAGTATTTTGTGGCGGAGCGTTAGTTTTGGTTTGGTCTGTATGTTTTTGCCATGCGTGAGAAGTTTGAAAGAAGTTTGCTGTCGATGAACTTGCTTACTGCTGTGGTGGCAGGTCTTGCACCTGATTTGATGTTGTAGGTGTCGGCTGTTATCTTATCTACTGCCTTTGCAAGCTCGTCTGCACTGAACAGGGAGTCCATATTCAGCTCAGGGCGAAGCCTTTTGATGACTTTTATCTCGCTCACAAGTCTATTTTCCACTATCTTTCTGTACACCGACCTTGATATCTCGCTGAAAGTGTATTTCTGTGAGAAGCGGTTGATAAGCTCAACGTCAAAATAGTCGGAAAGGTCGCTTATGAGCTGTGTGTCTGATGTGCTGTCTGAGTTGAAGCCAATGCTTCTGCTCTTTGCGGTACAGCTTGCATTGGTGGTGGCTATTATTATGGACTTCGAGAAGTCTATAACACTTCCTTGACTTGTGGTGAGAATGCCCTCGTCAAAGACAGACATGAATAGTCTTTGCACGGATCTGTCGCACTTTTCAAACTCGTCAAGGAGTATCACCTGATAGGGATTTGAGCTTATCAAAGGGCAGTTCAACATTGCTGTCGCTTCCAAGATAGCCTGCAGGCGAGCCTATAATGCGGTTTATGCCTGCGTCATAATAGAATTCCGACATATTCAGTGTGATAGGTTTCTCGCCTGCACAGTTTTTGGCTATTATCTTTGCGACCTCTGTTTTGCCCACCCCGCTTGGTCCGATAAAAAGCATTGTAAAAGGCTTTTTGGTCGGCCTGATGTGGAGAGAGTGGAGCTTAAGCACATTGACAAGATCGTCTATGATAGCTTCCTGACCGCAGACGGCTGAGAGGTCACGGCGAAAGGCTCTCTCGTTAAAGGCGTGGGGCGTGCTGTGACCTGATGTCATGTGGAAAGCCGTTTCTTTTATATGGCGGTCGGTGAGAGTAATTTTCATCTTCTTGTCAGAAGCGTTCTTCACCACGGCGGAAGCTATGGAGCGGTCAAGTAGCGTTATGGCATTGTCAGGGCGGTGTGAGCCTGAGTAGCAAAATTCGTCTGCGATATCAACAATGTGCTCTGCCTTGCTTCTGCTCAAAGCGAATGAGATGTTATAGTGTTTGGCAAAATGCTGGTTCATGCTGAGAAGGATCTCCACTGTCTGCTCATGGTCTGCTTCGTCAACTATTATCTTTGTCATACGCCTGCAAAAGGCAGGGTCGCTGTCGATGAGATTTGCTTCCTGGGTCGTTGTCGCTCCTATGAGCTTTATTTTCCCACGGCTCAGAGCAGGCTTCAAGATCTGAGCGACGATCCGATATGCCTTTTCCTGAAAAAGCATATGTATTTCGTCGATAAACAAAATTCGCTTCTCGTCCTGGTCGCTCATATAGTTTATGAGCATTTTGACCTTGTTTTCAAGGTCGCCCATAAGACCTGAATCTGCCACGATATCAGAGAGCTGGAGGGCATATATCCTATAGCCTTTGAGCTGTGGTACGATGTTCTCGCTGTTTTTGAGCCTGTAGGCAAGCTCCTCCACTATTTTGGTTTTTCCACAGCCTGCAGGACCGCAGAGCAGTGCGTTGGGCTTGTCCGAGCTTATGAGAACAGACATCATCATAGAGAGTATGTTCTCTCTGAATTTTGTTTCTGTCTTTCTTGCTTCGGCAAGGTCGAAAAACATTGTTTCGGGGTCAAATACCTTTGCTGTAAATGGATTTTGGCTCGTGTTTTGAATCTCCACAGGATCAGGCTCGTAAAGCTCGTCCAGTGGGTCAAAATCATCGTCCTCGGAGTCGTTGATACAATCATACGCCTCATATTTCTTGATGTATTCTATATCTTCTGTTTGTGGCATTTTTATTCCACTTCTTTCTTGGTGTTTTGTTGACGTCTTCTGCGCCTTTTGAAATTTTCACGCATACGGGCAATGCTGAACGGTGCTAATATCAGCTCCTCGAATATCATGTATGCGCAGTTGCTTGGAATAGTATCCCTCACAGTGGCGAGCATTTTGCCCACTGTACAGCCACCATGATCTTCATTTTGGTAGTTACCCGACCACGCTTTTTGATATGATAATACTCTGTACAGTCACATTCCAGACAAACCAAACCTTATGGAAAACGCAATTCAAATAGAAACTCAAGGCATTTGTCTTTTGAGTTCAATTTCATCTAAAAAACTATGATGCTGAGCTTGCTTTTGAGTGTGTTTCTTTTAGGCATAACGATTTTACCTCACTTTTTGTTGTTATGCCTATATTATATCATACTATCTGTCCATTTGTTTGGACTTTTGCTTGCTGAGAAAAAATGATAGTCATAAAGAAAAATAAGGATCGTTGGTTATATATAGACAAGAAAATAAACAGGCTTTTGGGAGAGAAAGAGATACAAGGGCTTTATGACGGGCTGTCAGGCAAAAGAAACGATCAAGAGGACTATAACTACAGAGTAGCTTTTGTGAAAGGTCAGCGCAGAAATGATATCTGTTGTACCTTATGGTATCAAGACTGCACGGCTTATGAAAAAGCACCGCTGACATACTTTGATATGTGTGTTTTTGACGCTGTTTGCACTATATGGAATAATAACAGAAAGGAGTTTTATCTCAACACCATATGGGAACTTCTCAGCGGAAACGAGGACATTAGATTTTCACGAAATGCACTTAAAGACAAGCTAAGAGAAAGCGTGGAAAAGCTCCAAAGGCTGAGGATCTTTATAGCCAGCACTGAAAATGCTCCGCAGAAAGTAAGTGACGGCATTTGGGAACGTTTTATCAACGTGCAAAGTGGCGAGGATTCCAGCGGCAGAGAGGTCTATGAGATAAAGTCCTGCCCGAGGCTGTGGACATATGCAGTGGAGGCGCAGGAAGGGCAGATAGCACGAGTGCCTTTATACAAACTAGACGGGCGGAGATATTTCAAGTTGGACAGTGGGCAGGACGGTTTCGATTGTTCTAATATCTCAGCACTGTGCGACCTTTTGAATGATCCCGATGAACGTATTAAGATCATCAGGAGAATGAAAAAAGAGTCAATACTTGACCCAGAATACAAATGCAGCATATGGAAAGTTGTTTTGCATTTTTATCTTGCCTACAGGCTGTCCATAATAAAAAGAAAGAACAAGATGAGATTTATAAGCTATGATACGATAGTGAAGCTTATGGAGGACTATTTACCTGAAAGTCTGAAAAACGGCAAGAAGAAGGAATTGCTTCGCCAGTGGAGCTTTTGCTATATGACGTGGGCGACCCTGCCAAGGCAAGAGTATCATTGGTGGGTCTGCGAGGAATATTTTGACGAAAAAACGGATAGCCCGGTGGGGATAGTGATAAAAAGGAAAAAGCTCGAGAGGTGGGGGAATTGAGAGGTGATAAAAGCAAGGCTCGGCTTTTTTTCCTATCTTCGTGTGGTTTTTTGTGTATTCATATAAAATATTGGCGCTTGGCGTAAAATGTCAGGATAACCCATTGACGTGTCGTGCATAAATTGGTAAAATGATATCAGAGTGTTTATATACAGCCATTTTTTTCGTTGTACTCTGCGAGATGCACCAATTGTTGTGCATTTCGCGTGATATAATTATCTCATAAAATAAACAAGGTGTTTATATAATGAGTACATAACATGGTTTGATAAAATATGACAAGCGTCAGCAGCGATATTGCAAAACGCATAACTACAGCGAGTCGCTGTGGAAGTTTCAGGGAATAGTAGCTTTGTCAAAAGCTTTTTCACCGAATCGGATTTAATTCCATTAAATAAAATTCGGCTCCAAAGCATTTGAATCTTGTGCTGACGCTTGTTATTATTTTTTTGAGGTGACAAAATGAATGATATTGATAATGATATCATAAGGATCTCAGAGGAGCTTGATGTTCCTTTAAAAAAGCTTTATATGCTTAGCAACAACCGAATACGCTATCATAAACGAAATCAGAAAAAGTGTTATTCAAATTACCGCAAGGTGATAATACATCGTGGCAGAGGGCATAAAAACAGGGTGTTAAAAGTGCCGAACGAATATCTCAAGCTCGTTCAAAGAAGGATACTTGAAAGGTATCTTTACACGCTGTCCGTATCTGAGTATGCCACTGCATATTGCAAAAACTCTTCGCTTTTGAAAAATGCAGAGCCGCATATTGGTCAACAGAGAGTGCTTAAACTCGATGTTTCAGGTTTTTTTGACAGCATTGATTTTGGCAAGGTCTATGGGGTCATGTGCGAGCTTGGATTTTCTAAGCCTGCCACAACGCTGCTGACAAATATATGCACTTATAATAGCATACTGCCGCAGGGTGCGCCAACATCTCCGCAGATATCGAATTTGATGATGAAAAGATTTGATGAGAGGATAGGCAAGTGGTGTGGAGAGCGTGGCATAAATTACACAAGATACTGTGATGATATGACATTTTCAGGTGGAAAAGCTGTGCTTAACGCCAAAGAGATAACGCAACTTGTGAGCAGGGCGTTGTGGAAAATGGGTTTTAAGCTGAACATGAAAAAAACGACGCTTATCGGTTCATCGCAACGTCAGCAGGTAACGGGGATAGTAGTCAACGAAAAGGCGCAGATCTCGTCGAAACAGCGTCGGGAGATACGTCAGGAAATATATTACTGTGAGAAATACGGAGTTTCCCAAAGCCTGTTTTTCAAAGGTGCTGACATTACGCCTGAGAAGTACATAAATTCGCTGCTTGGCAGGATATCCTTTGCATTGCAGATAGACCCTGCGGACGTGAAAATGCATGAGTATTTCAAGGTGGTGAAAAAACTCAAGAGTGAGGTGTGCGTGGAAAAGTAGGGCAGAACATGGAAGGTATGAAACTTCAGATAACAAAAGCTCGGAAACAACACAATGTGCTATCTCCGAGCTTTAAACTTTGGTGACCCGTACGGGAATTGAATTAAACCGCACACCTGATGTGGTCTTTAGTAAAATGCGAAAAAGCCCGATTTTGCGGCGTTTTTGAGCAATGCAATTGTAGTGATTTTAAGCCGATTTCGGTGATTTTTAGCACAAATAAGTGGCAAACAAGTGGTTGAAAGTGGCGCATTTCTACCAGGAAGAGTACCGTATGCGTAATGACAGCAGGCGGTCGTTTTTTTATTAATACTGCTTTTTTGTGAGATCAGAAACCAATTGTTTTCCATCTTCTTTCTCTTCTTCAAATAATTCCATAGCAATAGCTTCACGATCACACTTTAATTTATCAAGTATAAAACTATGTCATAATTCAAAACTTTTAATCACATCATCCCGTGTGAATGCATAAACTTCATATGTCGTTTGGATGCGGTGCAGATTTATTCGGCAGATTGTACTAAATTTTCGCAGGCATACTAGCGTATGTCATGGGAATTTTGGACAATATGACGGATAAAGATTTGCCGCAGATAAGCCAACAGAATTTAGAGATGACCACATATTAAGGAATCACTGAATAAATCACAGTACTATATTATAAGTTTTAAGTATATCGTCCTTTTTAGCGTAAAATGCTTCGATAATACTATGATCCGGCGAAAATATCTCATTATTGCAACATTCTGAATAAACATATTCTTCTTTCATAATCTTGCTCTCCGTTTCATCAAGACACAGCCAGCTTATCTGATAACCGTTTATCCTGTAAACAGTTTTTTCTTTAAAATCAAGAGTCTGCGCAATTATGAGATATTTCTTCCCTGGTACCATAAAATTCATGCCGCCAAAATCCAGCGAGAATAGTTTTTCAGAAGGTGTCTCTATCTCCATGTCCTCAGCATTCATTAACCGCTCTTTGAACTCAGCCTCTGTTTCGTAGTGAAAGCCGCCTTTGATTTCAACATCAATGCTGTCTGTTTTGATATTACCCTTTATGACCTTATCCACATCAAGGGTGCAGAAGGTACTGCCCTTTGAAAAGGAAAAGCTGTCCTGTGGAGTTCCTACAAATATGGCTGTTCCGTAAAGCCCAATGCCGTAGTCTGCATTCTCACTGTCAAACTGAGAAAAGCGATCATACAGTTCCTCTGTATCATGGATCACAGCAATATAGTCACAATTGCTGTTATGTATCTTCTCGATAGTGTCCATGCGGGTTATTCCTACATCCTCTGACAAGCCCCTTGCATGTAAGCAAAGCAGAAGGGTGACTGCAATCAAAGCCGCCTGTAAGGTCAAAAATACTTTCATATCATTCCTCCCGGACAGCGCCATTGTCAACTCTGAATATCTTATCGCTCAGAAGGGCGATATCCTCCTTGTTGTGACTTGCAACACAGACTATTGCCCCTCGCTTTGCCTGTGCAGAGATCAGCTTTCTGATTTCGTCAACACCGCTGTCATCAAGACCATTTGTAGGTTCATCGAGGAGCAGCACATCGGGTTCCTCCATAATAGCCTGTGCAATAAGTATCCTCTGCCGCATACCGAGGGAATATTTTCTGATCGGGCGCTTATCGTCGGGATCAAGCCCTACCTCCGAGATAGTCTCACGAATTTTGTCTTTGCTTATCTTCTTTTTTATCCCTGCCAGCAGCTTCAGATTTTTATATCCCGACAAGTCCGGAAATAGTCCTGCATTTTCAATAGCAATACCCACACTGGGCAGAGCGTCAATGTCCTTGTGCAGCACCTTGCCGTCTATCTCAATGCTGCCGCTTGTAAGATGTATAAGCCCCGATATCGCACGGAAAAGCATGGTCTTACCGCTGCCGTTTCGCCCTACAAATCCGTAGATATTTCCGCCCTCCAGTGTAAGAGACACATTGTCGATCACTGTGCTGTTTTTGAATTTTTTAACTGCATTTTTAACTGTTATCGTTGACATTTCTATCCCCTCACACTAATATCTCTTTGTTGTTAAGGCTAACATCAGATCTGTTCACATAGGTGCAGAATATGACACACACCGCAAATAAGATCACTCCCATTACTATTACTGACGTTACAATGCTCCGCCTGTTTTCTGACATATTAAAAATGACAGCCAAAGGGTTTATGTTTTTTATGAGGGTATTCTCAAAGCCGTACCTTGCAGATATAACAAAGGCATAATGTGCTGCCGCTCCGACAGATAATCCGATAGTACTGCCGAACAATGCCGAGAAAAGATTTGTGGTGGTAATAAGTATCCAAATGTACAGTATCATCATCATGGTTATCCCAACTATTTTTCCTATATCCCCGGGCTGATTTGCAACGCCCATTTTGGCAGTCATTAACCATATCACAACCACGTTGACAAGGACTATAACAGCGCTCTGCAAATATATACGAGCCGAGTTTTTGACGAACCATTTTGTTCTCTTGTTCTCTCGGATAAAAACATAAATATCGCTGACGTTCAGGTTATCAGACATGGTATGTCCGAACATAAAAAGATAGACAACAGCCACAGTCAATGTGTACAGCATAAAGGGCAGGCTTGCATCACGAAGTGCTGTAAAACCGAAAGCGTTTCCGATAAACAAAAGATCAAAACTCTCATCGTATTCTCCCAGACTGCGCTCTGCGAGAATGTTGAAAAAATTACGACCGTTGAATATCAGTGACAATGGGACAATAGATGCGATCATTAGAAGCATTTTCTTCATTCTCTCACTCCCTAGATATAGTCTTTTCTGCCACAGAAAAGCAGCAGAGCCGAACTCACGACTATCACCGCACCCATAGCAATGAAAAACGCTAAATAGTTCACTCCACTCCTGCCGTCACAGTAATAGTAAGTAACATATTTGAATGGATCGAGTGCGGTATATTTTTTATCTATATCATCATTCATGCTGTAGTTTTCAAGGAACTGCATTATGTTTATGATAAGAAATCCGACCCCGAAGGTCAGCACTTTGTTCCTTCTGCAAAACACCGAACAGGCAAGAGCAAGCACCCCGAACACTCCCGACATCAGAGAAAACATAAAAGCATGAAGCATACTGTACAGAAAGGGCGCAGCCGCCAGCAGTTCTCCAAAGGGAGCATTGGGGTAGTCTGTGGCACGCATAACGCCGAAGCCGTTAAAACGCCAGTTCGGGTTGAATAGATTTGCTCCCATGGAATTATCGAAGATGAGATAATTAAGACAGCCGTTTATCATCAGCGGAACGAAAAATATCAGAAATGAGCCGATAAATGCAGCTGTGATCTTTGATATGATGTACCTTCGTTTACCGCAGTAGGCACACAACAGAGTATCCGTGTTGGCTGCCTTGTCGGTAAGTATCGAAAAAGAAAAGGGCAAAGCACACAGGAATGGGAACAGCAGCTCAAGATAGCTGAGCAGTCCTGAGGGTACACAGAGGATAAATGCTTCAAAGGAAGTTATGACCGACGATGGGTCGTTCCCGGGAAAGCCGTCTCCTTCCATTCGTAGGGCGGTAACACCGTATGAACTGAAAACAACCTCTAAGAGACATATCATCATCATTGCCGAAAAGCCGAACATAAAGCCCTTTTTGTTAAGCATTATTTTTGTTTGGGTAAGTATACTTTTGATCATATATTTGCCTCCGTAGGTTTATATTAATACATAGAGGAGAAGATTCACTTCTCCTCCGATGTATTATCCTTACATAAACCTGAATTCACCAGACACCTTGCATTTGCAGCCTGAAGTCTTGTTCTTAACATATCCATAATAGGTTTTATTACCTCTGCACATGGATGAATCAAACGAATATAACTGGTTAGTGTTATATACATCAACATAATCGGAATAGCCCCCCGTCTTAACCTTAAATCGGGGTGTTCCTTTGCTATAGCCGCTTACGCTTGAAATTGATGTTGCCCATACACCATACGCATAGTCAATTGAATAGCCTGATGTAGTTGTAATAGGGTTATAGTCGTCAGAATGTGCAAGTTCATTGCTGAACGAAGCTGTACCATAAGCGTTTACACCTATAGCCGACATCGATGCCATCATCATAACAGCAGCACCCATAGCTGCAATTCTCTTAACGATCTTTTTCATATTAAACGTCCTTTCTCAATATAAGTGTAATTTTCTTTAAGTTTTGTTGCAGAGTATTTTAATTTCATCATATCACACAATTATTGCAATGAATAATTGTGCAAAATAAATATTCACATCTTCATTGGATTCACCAAACCTTTCTATTTTTATTACACCAGTTATGTATCAGAAAATCAACGTTCCGCTGTTGACTTCCAGATACTCGTATTTACTTCCGCTGTAAACATATACATGAGCTTCAGTACGATATTTTCTTCCTGATACCGCCGATGAATAGGTATCGCTGACGTATGCGCTGCGTCCGTTCACTGCTTTTGTAACAACATCAACATTACTCCAAGCACCGTTTGAATATTCCTGTAGATACAGATAAATGCTTATCTTTGTTGCTGTGGATTTGCCCTTAGCATCACATTTATAAGCTATATTTGAGCCTGAACGATATACACTTGTACTAACATTGTCTGTGTACAGATACATTAATTCTATACCCGGTTCTACATAATCGATTACGCTATTCGCCGAAACACTCATACTAAGCGAACACATCATAATGCATATAGCCATTATCGCAGAAATCATTTTCTTCATAAAAAATGTGCACTCCTTTCCTCAAAATTTTGTTCCCTTTATATACTGAGATACAAGTTTGAGTAAATTTGTACACACTTTTCGTAAAAAATATTTTATTTTGTAGGATTAACCGAATTTGCCATTTCAATTATGTCATTTTTGCACAAATCTCCGTTTATGGAATATACATAATTTCCATCATTCCAAACAATGATAGATGAGTTGTCATCATAGGATAAAAACGCTTCACAGCCTGATACGGTAACATATTCTGTTTTCCTATTTTCAGTATCAATATTATGGGTTGCCGTTAATGGACTTTGAGAATAAAAAATGATTTTATTTTTGAAACGATAATCAATGCCTAAATGTGCAATATCCTTAATTCTGCTTTCTTCTACAAATCCTTTTGGAATAAACGTCGGCTCATAATAGATAAATTCATCGTTCATATCATCTGCGGGAATAGCTCCTTGAACAGCATGCACATCAGCGTTATTTTCATTTTGCGAGACAAACAAACCTACGAACCATTCTCTTAACTGTGGAACAGCGGCAACTGTAATTGTACTCATCATTAAAACTGCCGCTATAATAAAAATAGTCTTCCTCAGAGTTGTTTTTATCAAAGGATAATACGGTCTGCTTCTGTCCTTTATCAGCCTGTTTACTTTCTTTTTGTAAGTCTCTGAAAAATCACATTCGACATCTGCGATAGATTCCATTTCTCCTGCACACGGCAGTATTACCGCTTGTTCGATAGCTCTATACAATGCTGTATTTTCATTCACTAATATCACCTCGTAATTTTTCAAACAAAATCTGTTCAGCCTTTCTCAGATATTTATATACAGCGTTCCGTGAAACTCCCATAAGTTTGGCGGTTTCATCGGCATTGTGTCCGTAATAATAAAAATATGTAATTGCGACTTTGTATTTTTCTTCCAGTTCGCTGATTGCCTTAGATAAATCGGCAACATTATAATCGTTAAATTCATCGGCGGAAGGAATATCTCTCATTTCTTCATGAATGTCATTGTAGAAATGCTTTTTTTCTTTGTTATAAAGTCTATAAGAAGCGTTTCTAATAGTTATAATCAAGTAAGCTTCCATTTTGTACACGGGTAAATTGTGAATTTTATGAAAATTATCGGCTATTCTATAAAATGTTTCCCATACAGCTTCTTCCGCTAATTCATGTGATCTTAAAATCTTAAACGACTCGGTATATAGCTTTTTTTCAAACTTTTTTACTAGTTGTTCAAAACTTTTTTTATCTTCATCATCGTTTATCAATGCCAGACAAATGGCTAACATAATATCACCCCTTTAACTTCATTTGTTAGTATATAACAAGTATATCACTAAAAGTTAAATATTTCAAGCGTAAAGATACAGAAAACTCAGACTTAGCCACATGTAAATTCTTCAGCCAATCGGAATACTCATAACGGGTAATATCCTTGCCCTGCTTGCAGGTGCGCCTATCGTCAGCCTGACCCGATCGTCCTTTCCTTGGAGGTTCCATGCCACATAACCTGTACAAACTCGCAGAGCTTAACTGTTGTTCAAATTCATCGTTTGTAAATTCCGGTGAGGTCATAGCGGAATGGTAAAGTTTCTCTGATTTAGCCAAAAGTGTTCGCTTCTCGGCATTTTTCTCTTTGGGCTTTTTCTTGGCAAAATCCATCTGATTGCACGTTCTGTTTGGATTTTCAGGCGAAGGCATATCGCAGTATTTTGTCTTATAGCCGCCGTTCACAATAAAAAATCTGTTGCAGTTCAGACACCTGCGTATCTGATGCCCGACCATAAGACCTTTGAAAAAATCAACTTTCAGAAGCGATTGCAGTCGCTTGGCGTGGTAATATTCGGCAATAAGATACTCTCCGCTGCCCTCTGCCTTCTCTCTCGGAACAAGGTTCATATCGAGATTGTCGGTAAGATCATAGCTCATCCATGGGTCATTGATTGGATTGGCTATTTTCTTGTACGAAAGGCGAAGCACCACGAGGAGTAGTATTCCGTTGACACCAAGAAGTTCACAGAGGGCAGATTTCGTTTGCATGAGCTTACCCGTGAGATGTGCCTGGAGCTGATCGAGTATATCACCCTTGATGCCTATGTGGAGGGGCAGCCTCGTGAAATCTACATCTACTACAAGCTGCTCGACGAACCTCTGAAAGATAAAAGAAGCCTATTTAAAGGCGTATTTACGTTATTTACCCAGCATATGAAAGTGTGTTACTATTTGGCAAGACGACAACGCTTTCTGTCTACAGTCATATGTTTCAGGAGTATCAGGTCAAAGCTTGCGATGCTGTTGCAAACGCTTTGAAGTTCAATAGCGGCTCATAACAGCAAAAAATCTGAAGTCGGAGCTTCGGATTTACATACTTATTTTGCAGAAAAATACTTCGATTTTGCGACGTTTTTGAGCAATGCAATTGTAGTGATTTTAAGCCGATTTCGGTGATTTTTAGCACAAATAAGTGGCAAACAAGTGGTTGAAAGTGGTGCATTTCTACCAGGAAGAGTACCGTATGCGTAATGACAGCAGGCGGTTAATTTTTAATTAAAAGCTATGCGACGAGGGCAAGCTTGTGTGCGAGATTGACAAGAGCGAGCCGCCTCGGCATTGTTATGTGGCGAGAAGGATGTAGTACTTCATAGGCATATCCATAGCAAAAGGCGGACTAAACATCCGCCTTTTTGTTTGTTATGACAGTTCAGAAAGTGATCTCATCACAAGGTCAATATCCTTGCTTTCGAGCTCTTGCATGATATGTAAATACGTTTTCTGTGTTGTTGTCATGCTTGCGTGACCAAGTCGTCTTGCTACACTTGCGATTGAAACGCCCGCAAAAAGTAAAAGCGAGGCGTGGGTATGACGAAGTCCGTGTACCGAAATAACAGGTACATTAGCTTTTTTACAGTGTCTTTCCAAAATGTCATTGACTGTTGAATTGTATATTTTCGAGCCGCATTTGACAAATATCGGTTCGTCTCCGGGCAACTTCTTAACCAATCTAGAGAACTGAATTACCGTCATCCAGTCCATCTGTATCTTACGTACGGATGACTGATTTTTGGTAGGCAGAAAACCGCCGTCACCTTTATAATTCCATGTCTTGCTGACAGATAGTGTCTGACGCGGAAAATCAAAATCTTTGGGAGTAAGTGCAAGCGCTTCCGAAAAACGCATTCCTGTCTTGGCAACAAGAAGAATAAACCAGTCCCAATTAATTTCAGGCTCAAGATTAAGAGTGTTAAGCAGTGTATGCAATTCAAACTGATTAAGGTACTTTACCTTCTTTGCTTTGGGCGGTCTGCCTTTAATAATTACTTTGCGCGTCGGATCACGCTCGATTAAACCCTCATCCACCGCGTCAAGTATTGCACATTTCAGCTGATGATGAAAATCCATCGTAGTCTGTTTCTCGTGGTAAACCGCATAATCATTTATCAACTGCTGATATGTGATTCTCGAGAGTTCATGCACCTTTAAATCGGGTGCTAAACGCTTAAGCCAGGACTGCGTCATAAGATACTTGTCCATCGTGACCTTGCGTATTGCTCCCTCCTTGTAAACTCTTATCCACTGTGCATAATATTCATGGAATAAGGCGTCCTTGGTGATTGACTTTAACATTTTATACCTCCTATTATTTCGGCTTATAGCCGTTTTTAACTGGTTTTATTAATTGAATGAATAATTGCAAACAAATTTACTGACGCTTGGGAACAGCGTAAGTTCTCGGAATTGACTGAAATTAGGTCTGCTTCAAGAGTTCATAAAGAAGAATGGCAGTCAAGCGGAGTACCATTTTATAGGTCAAGTGATGTTATGGCTGCATTAAATGGAACAGAAAATGAAAAGGCATTTATCTCAGAAGAACTATATGAAAAACTGTCAGCCGTATCCGGTAAATTAGAAAAGGGAGATATACTTGTAACTGGCGGTGGTTCTGTTGGAAAGCCTTATATAGTGCCAAATAACGAGCCTTTATATACAAAAGATGCTGACTTATTATGGGTAAAAAACAATGAGAAATTAGTTCCGTATTTTATTTATACGTTCTTCTTTTCACCTGCTTTTTCAGATTATCTTAATAGTGTCTCTCATGTTGGAACAATCGCACATTATACAATTACTCAACTTGAAGAAACTCCGATAACGCTCCCTTGTGTATCAGAGCAACAGAAAATCGGAGACTATTTCCGCAACATCGACTCCCTTATCACCCTTCATCAG
>CDZT01044799.1_pt1 | contig 163863 bp, 139 predicted proteins | sample 557531 | NCBI WGS metagenome assembly CDZT01 (sample SAMEA3182066, study PRJEB8094) | gut metagenome | biome: human; feature: gut; material: Stool; isolation source: human stools | place: Canada | collected 2013-03-05
TTCTTTCTTATGGACCAGCTCCGTAAAACGGGAACTGATGGACTGCTGAAAAAGGAATTGGCAAATGGAAAATTGATGATCGGCGAGTCGGCAGGCGCAATTATATGCGCTCCAAGCATCCAATATATCGAGCAAATGGATGAAAAGCCGGAGGACTACTCACAAGAAGATGATGCAGGGCTTGATTTGATTGATTTCTATGTTCTTCCGCATTATCTTACAGCACCATTTAAGAAAGTTACCGAGAAAATAATGACTGAGTTTTCGGATTTGAATCTATGCCCAATTAACAACCGTCAGGGAATTGTAATTGATGGTGAAGATTCAAAGGTTATTTGCAAAGACTAATTTGAAAATTCCAGTTTATCTGCTTATTAAGCGGCTCGTTCCAAATGGATCGAGCCGCTTTTGCTTACATCATCCTCTGCCCCTGCGTCTGCTCCGGGAAGGGCGGGTCCAAGCGCCGCAGCAGGCCGAACTCTGTTTTTGTCACGCAGTCGTTTTCCATGCAGTCCTGACCGTATTGCTCAAAATCCATGTAGCCGTCCAGCTCATAGATGGCTTCATCGTCCAGCCCCAGCGTTTCCTGCAATCGCTGCTGACCGTAACCGTAAGCACCCTCCGTGATGCGCTGGTAGTTATCCAGATTTCGAAGGAGTTCACAGGCTCCGCACAGGGTATCCGGCTTCTCAGCCTCCAGCACGGCGGCGTAGGTCAAAAGCATCCCGTCCTTTTGCCAGATATCCTCCAATGCTTCGGCAAAATCGTTGTAATCCTCCACGGCGGGGCAATCCGTATCACGGATCAGCTCGCCGATGTAAGGCACCTTGAAGCGAATATCACAGAGCATGGCATCCGCGAAAACATCAATATCGAGGTAAGCCTTCACAGCGTCCAGGTATTCCTCGTCAGCGGGGAGGACGAGGGTGTAGTCCGGCTTTCCATCGACGCGCAGCGTCACGCGGAGCATTTCATCCCGATTTTCATTACGCCATGGCTCTGCCGGCGAAAGATAGCTGCGGTCGATCCCCATATCCGGCGTCAGCAAGCTGCGGGCGTTGGGAATAAAAGCACTGTATCGAGCGTAGTTGTACCCCTGCGGGTCAATAAGGAATCCATCCTTTCCCTCCGCATCGAGGATGAGCAGACAGTGCCTTGCAGTATCATCGTGTCGGACAGCGTTTTTGTTATCTGCGATGAAATCATAGTCAGCCAGCAGCGCGCGGCTGAACTGCTGGAACCGCTGGCTTGGCAGCTCTATGACCTTATCCACGGCACAGGACTCCCCCTCGTACTCGGACTGTTTCCGTCTGAGTTCTGCTTGAATAATCACATCATCCCTCCCATCTCCACGCGGCTGCTCTGACCACTGTTCATCACTTCCTCCATGCCGGTATAGCCCTTGTAGGCAACATAGCCCCGGTCGGTGAACATCCCGTTCTCCTCGTTCATGCGCTCCATGCCGTACTTTTCATAGTCATAAAAAGCGTCGAGGTTTTCGTCATAGTCGAAATGGCCGGACTGCTGGATCATGTACTTGCCGTACTCGGCGGGAGAGTGTGCACCGGGGGCAAAGTCAAAGAGGTCGAGGTTTTCCGCAAGATTTTTGATTTGCGCCGAGTTCTCCGGCTTTGCCAGCATGACCACAGCCCCCAGCTTTTTCATATCCGCGTTTGACAATCCATCCGTTGCCTCTGCCAGTTCGCCGAGGTCGGAGAGAGTTTCGTACTCCATATCCAGAAGGACATCCACCTCATTGGGGAGCTGACTGTCCTCCAGCCGCAGGCGGGCATCGGCGGAGTCTGTGATGCCCCCACGAAGGAGGGCGCGGTCGATCTCCTCCTGCACCATGGGGAGGTACAGCCATGTGATATGCTCTGTGTCCTCTGGCTCGGCTTTGGAGGTCACCGCAATGGTGATGACATTCGGCTCATAGTAATAGCAGGGGAAGAACCGCCCGTCATAGACCTGCTCCAGCTTCATGCCGTTGTCGTAGACCACGCCGTAGGGGGTGATCGTGCCGCTGCCATTTTTGATGAGCTGCCGTGCGGTTTCCTCGCCATCCAGTTTGTTCAGCTCATCCACGCTTGCGCTGCCGCCGTGCAAGTTCATATAGTGGTCACGGCCAACAGCGTCCAGATTGGAAAAGTCGGTGATGACCGTGGCCTGCTGGCAGCAGAAGGTCAAGTTGATGAGATCCTTCAGCTCGAACAGCTCCAGCTTGTGGGCCATCGCCTGAAACTGCGCGACCTCGCCGGTGTCGAAGCTGTCCAGTCGCTTGGCAAGGTAGTTCAGCTCCTCCACATTGACCGTGAGCATTTCCGTGCGTTTGAGAACAGCGTAGAAGCTGTCGACCTTCTCCACCTTGCAGTCCGCCTTGACCGCGTCACCGATTTCCAACGCCTCCAGCAGCTCCATGCAGTGTGCGTGCTGGTCGCGGGGAATAGGAAACGGAATGGTCGCCACGCCGTATTCCGGGTGATGCGGATTGCCAAGCACCGCTTGTATCATCATGTTTCGTCAACTCCTTTTTCCAAATTCAAAACCGCATCTCCGTATTTGGCCATCAGTAGTGCGCCAGTGATCAGGTGGAACGCCTCATCTGTGACCAATTCCGGAGACGCAAGGTCTGCGAGAGTGATATTACAGCAGCCGACCGCAATGGCCTTCGCCGCCTGGTAGACGCTGTATAGCTCCGGCTCGATTCCTCCGAGCCGGACGCTTTGGAAGTCAAAGCCGTCATTCCCGCACTTCCAGACCATCCTGCGCCAAAGGCTCTCGTATGCCGTGAGCAGGAAGAGGGCCGCTTTGTTCCGGTCGGACAAACGCCAGCAGCGCTCTCGCCAATGTGTCCATCTTCGCCGGTGGGCATCGGACAGGAAGAATTGGAAGAATTGAGGTTTCCTCTCTCTGAATTGCTGATGCATCCTTTTTCGAAACTGCGGCCCCATAGAGGGGGTGAAGCAGTCCCACATGAACGCATTCAGCTCCAGCACACCTGCCTCGATCCGCTCCTCCAGGCAGGTACATTCACATAGGCGGCACGGATGCTTGCGGACATAGTTCTGGCAGTATTCGCACGCCACATCTTCGGGCGTGTAACGAAATGGGCTGCGGTATATTCCACCACCTCTGGGCTTTTGACCGGGCTGAGACATCATCAACTGCTCCAACGCCTGCAGCGGCGTGTCTCGCATGAAATAGTACGGCATAAGTGAACTCCTCTCTGAAATGAAAAAAGGGCCGGAATCTTATTGCTAAGACTCCGGCCCGTTCCGTTTGATATTACATTGTCTGTTGCTGCGCGACTTGTTCCAAGGCTTCTTCCTGCTGCCGGATTCGCTCGTCCAAATCCGGCACACACTCCTCAATCTGCTGCTGAACACTGCGGATCATTTTTTCCTGCTCTCCCGTGAGTTCAAAGAAATCTCCGTCTACAGAGTCCGCACAGCAACGATAAATCTCGGTCATCTGCTCTGGGGTGAAAAGCCGTTCCTTTTGAATCAGCCCGGAGCGGATAGCAAAGTCCTGTTTGGCTCCTGCATAGTTCTCCATGAAATAGTGCCCATGACATACTCCTGTGTGCCCATAGGCCCAATCCCATGTGACGAAGTGGACTCCGTGTTTGCTCTGAACTCCAGCCAGCACAGTGCCGTTGAAATCCGCCAGCACCTTGTAGCCGTCCTCCAGACCGTCGGCTTTCAAAAAGGGCGCCATCTCCATCTGCCGCATATACTCCGCTGTGGTCCTGACAATCTCATACACCTTGTCCTTGGCAGCGATCCGTTCTGGCTCGTCAATATCCTCATTGCGGTAGGCAACACCACCGCTCCCAGTTACTTCACAAAGCGGCGAACCGTCAAGCAGGATACACAGCCTGTCAGTGTGAGTCCTGTCCGTCTGAAATCCTTCTCGGGCAAGGGCGATTGCCGTTTCTTTGAGGTAACGAGTTTGCGAATCTTTACTGTGGTCGTTCATATCTGTTTTCCTCCTTCGTTGATAAAATAAAAAAGCGCCCATCTTCGTATTGAAAATGGACGCCAATTGTGTACTTGATTTAATTGTTGTGGGAAGCGGGGAGGTGTATCTGAACCGTAGATAGAACAAGACCGTAAGGCGTTGGCCTTACGGTCTGTTGTTGGTGGAGATAAGCGGGATCGAACCGCTGACCTCTTGAATGCCATTCAAGCGCTCTCCCAGCTGAGCTATACCCCCATGGAACCGGAACCCCTTGATTTTACTGGACTTCCGGGATATTAACTTTTTAGATGCCGCGTTGCGATTGCGGGTTGCTTTACTGGTGACTTGCTCTCCCAGCTGAGCTATACCCCCATATTCACTTGCGTCGCTTGCTCACCGCAACTGACTTGGTCAGTATAATACAAAAGCCCGCATTTGTCAACACCTAATTGCAATAATTTTCAGGGAAATTTTCGTTCCCGCTGATATGCCTTCCTCCACCGAGGGGGGAGGGCGCAGACGCCCTCCCTCTTTCGCTCAGTTCAGCACAAAACGCATGGACACCGGATTGTGATCCGACCACGCAAAGCCCGTGTCCTCCACCACAGCCTGCTCCACGGTGACGTTGTCCGACACCACGAAGCCGTCCACCGTCAGCACGTACTGTCCCTCGTGATACGGAGCGTCGGCGTTGCGGCAGCTGGGGACGGGGTTCGTCTCGTCCAGCGGAGCCACCAGCGACAGATTGGTGCCGTCCCAGATACCCTCCGGCAGGGGCTGCGCCCAGGTGTAGCCCTCGGCAGAGCCGCCGAAGATCTCCTCCGACTGCCCCAGCAAATCCTTATTGAAGTCGCCGCCGGCAATGCACCAGTTGCCCTTTTCATACTCCGCCTGCATATCCGCCCGCAGCAACTCCAGCTGCTCCACAGCGATGGTACCGTCGGAGGTGTAGGCGGACAGATGGACATTATACAGCACCAGCTCCCGGCCGTCGGCGGCGGGGATGCGGTGGACGCTGTAACACCGATCCAGATCCACCAGCTTCATCACACCGGCCTCGATGGGCAGTTCCACCCGCCGGGCCTCGGTGATGCCGAAGGAGGAGAGGGTCAGCAGGCCCGACACGGACTTGCCGTGGGGCTGATCCAGCGGGTAGAACAGATACGGCGAGTCGTAGTTCTGCGCCCAGATATAACCCAGCCCCGGCAGCTGCGCCGTCAGCATGGCGACCTCATCCACGTGGTAACTGCGGGTGGAGTCCCGGTCCACCTCCTGCAACAGGTACAGGTCGGCATCCTGCTGCTGCAAAAACGCCCCGATGCGCTCGATATTGGCGGTAAGCCGCTCCTCAGACCATGCACGGGACTCCGTGCCGCCGTCCATGAAGAAGCTGTAATCGTCCTCATAAGCGCCGAAGCCAATATTATAGGAGAGGATGCCGTACTCCTTCCCCGCCTCCACGGTGGCAGCGGCGTTCCGCTCCACCGTCAGTTCCTGATTCCCGATGCAGTGATAGTCGATGAACACATAGGCCACGTACCCCAGCACCACCACCAGCAGCGCCAGCACCACAGCCAGCACGATCTTCCAAGCTTTTTTCAACAATGCTTCCCCCTCGGTTTACAAATTTGGATAAATCTATTATAATCGAAATATTCCCATTTGGAAAGAGGTATGATGCGTGAAAAAACTGGTGATCCGATTCAATGCCCCGGTGGTGCTGCTGTTTGCCCTGCTGAGCCTGCTGGTCCTGCTGCTGGACGGCTGGACAGGCGGCGTCAGCACCACCCGGTTCTTCTGTGTATACCGATCGTCGCTGGCGGATCCGCTGACCTATGTGCGCTTCTTCGGCCATGTGCTGGGCCACTCCGGTTACAGCCACTACATGAACAATATGCTGCTGCTATTGCTGGTGGGGCCGGGCTTGGAGGAAAAGTACGGCAGCCTCAACCTGCTGATGACCATTCTGGTAACAGCTCTGGTGACGGGACTGGTGCAGTTCATCTTCTTCCCCGGTACGGCGCTGCTGGGAGCCAGCGGTGTAGTGTTCATGATGATCGTGCTGAACTCCTTCACCGAGATGCGCCGGGGCGGCATCCCCCTGACCATGCTGCTGGTGGTGGCCCTGTATCTGGGCAACGAGGTGGTGGACGGCCTCTCCGAGAGCGACAACATCTCCCAGATGACCCACATCGTGGGCGGTCTCTGCGGCATCGTGTTCGGTTTCTCTCTGGCCCGTGCCAAAAAGAGATGATCCCTATAAAAAAGATGCGGAAGCCATATGACTTCCGCATCTTTTTTACGCCTGCTTATGGAGCCTTCGATACTCCGTGGGCAGCATGGAAAATGCTTTTTTGAACTCCGAGGTGAACTTGCTCTGGCTCTCATAGCCCACGGTCCGGGCGATCTGAGCCACGCTGTCGTCGCTCTCCAGCAGCAGAGCGGAGGCCCGCTCCATGCGGTGCTGGCGGATATGGGCGGCGATGGAGCTGCCGTACACCTCCTTGAACAGTTCCTTCATGGTGGAGGGGTTCATGAGAAACTGCCGGGACAGCTGCTCGATGGTGATGCGGCTGTCCAGATGCTCCGTCAGGAACCGATGGACCTGCCGGATGACCTCCAGCTGCTCCACCGGACAGCTGCCGCAGTAGTCGTGCTGATCCAGCGGTGGCAGATGGGGCGCACCGGACACCAGCTGACTGTCCGACTGGGGACACGTCACCTCCACCGTGCGCTCGATGATCTGGTGCAGCAGCTGGGCCACCTCCGTATCCGCCGCCCGGTAGTAGACCTCCTTCCCCACCCGGCGGCTGACGATGAGGCCGCTGTCCTTCAGCTGCCGCAGATGGTGGGAGGCGGCGGGGCTGCTCATACCCACCAGCGCCGATAGATTCATGACGCACTCCTCACAGTGGCACAGCAGCCAGAAGATCCGTACCCGGCTGTTATCTGACAGCAGGCGGCAGAGATTGGCCACCTCCTGAAAGCTCTCCGGCTCCTGAATAAAGCTTCGCAGCCGCTCCAACCGTTGCTGGTTCTCGTGATGATGGGGCAATTCTCCCATGGTTCTCCCGCCTTTCTGTTCCGTTTGGAAGGACTTTTCGCCCGTTTGGAAGGGAAGCGTCTTTCCGCATTGACTTTTTCGTCGGCATCTATTATAGTACAATCATCAAGATTAAACAAGTGCTTAATGGTTGAAAGTCGCCGCACGAAAGGAGCATTTTTATGAAAAAGACCTATCAGATCGAAGTGGACTGTGCCAACTGCGCCAACCTCATGGAGGAGGCCACCAAAAAGACCGAGGGCGTGCAGGACGCCGTGGTGAACTTCATGACCCAGAAGATGATCGTGGAGTTTGCCGAGGGCAGCGACCCCAAGACCGTCATGAAGGCGGTACTGAAAAACTGCAAAAAGGTCGAGGACGACTGCGAGATCTATCTGTAAGATAACGAAATGTGCCGGAGGACCTCCGGCACGTTTTACGGAAGGAAGTGACCAACATGACAAAGAAGCAGAAGAAGGTCCTCTGGCGCATCATTGCCACGGCGGTGCTGGTGGCCGTGGTGAAGATCTTCTCCATCGGCGGCGTGGCCGGGACGGTGCTGTATTTGGCGGCCTATCTCATCATTGGCTATGACATTCTCCGCAAGGCCTTCCGGGGCATCATCAAGGGTCAGGTGTTCGACGAGAACTTCCTGATGGCGGTGGCCACCGTGGGTGCCATTGCACTGGCCGTCTACGAGAAAAGCGGCGACTATCTGGAGGCCGTGGCCGTGATGCTGTTCTATCAGATCGGCGAGCTGTTCCAGAGCTACGCCGTGGGCAAGAGCCGTCGCAGCATCACCGCCCTGATGGACATTCGCCCGGACTATGCCAACATTGAGCAGGACGGCAAGCTGGTGCAGGTGGACCCGGATGACGTGTCTGTGGGCAGCATCATCGTGGTGCAGCCCGGCGAGAAGATCCCGCTGGACGGCGTAGTGACGGAGGGCAGCTCTACCCTGAACACCGCCGCCCTCACCGGCGAGAGTCTGCCCCGTGATGCCGCCGTCGGCGACGAGGTCATCAGCGGCTGCGTCAATATGACGGGCGTGCTGAAGATCCGCACCACCAAGGCCTTCGGTGAATCTACCGTCTCCAAAATTCTGGAGCTGGTGGAGAACTCCAGCTCCCACAAATCCCGCTCCGAGAACTTCATCTCCAAATTTGCCCGCATCTACACTCCCGCCGTCTGCATCGGCGCTCTGGTGCTGGCGGTGCTGCCGCCGGTGGTGCGGCTGGTCATGGGCCTCAGCGGCGACTGGGGCACTTGGGTCTACCGCGCCCTGACCTTCCTGGTCATCAGCTGCCCCTGTGCGCTGGTCATCAGCATCCCCCTGAGCTTCTTCGCCGGATTGGGCGGTGCCAGCCGGGCCGGCGTGCTGGTGAAGGGCTCCAACTATCTGGAGACCCTCTCCAAAACCCGTGTGGTGGTCTTTGACAAGACCGGCACCCTGACCCAGGGCGTCTTTGACGTCACCGGCGTTCACCACAACACCATGCCCCAGAAGAAGGTTCTGGAGTACGCCGCTCTGGCGGAGTGCGCCTCCTCCCATCCCATCAGCAAGAGCCTCCAGCGGGCCTACGGCGGCGAGATCGACCGCCACCGTGTCACGGACGTGCAGGAGATCAGCGGCAACGGCATCACCGCCAAGGTGGACGGCACCGACGTAGCCGTGGGCAACAGCAAGCTCATGGACCGGCTGGGCATTGCGTGGCACGACTGCCATAGCGTCGGCACCATCATCCATCTGGCCATCGGCGGTCAGTACGCCGGCCACATCGTCATCTCCGACGTGGTGAAGCCCCACGCCAAGGAGGCCATTGCCGCCCTGAAGCAGGCGGGCGTGGAAAAGACCGTCATGCTCACCGGCGATATCCGGCGGGTGGCCGACCACGTGGCCGGAGAACTGTGCGTGGACGAGGTACACAGTGAGCTGCTGCCTGCGGATAAGGTGGCGCAGGTGGAGCGCCTGCTGAGTAACGCCGACGGCAAGCTGGCCTTCGTTGGCGATGGCATCAACGATGCCCCGGTGCTGTCCCGTGCCGATATCGGCATCGCCATGGGTGCCATGGGCTCCGATGCCGCCATTGAGGCGGCGGACGTGGTGCTGATGGACGACGACCCCCTGAAGATCTCCAAGGCCATCCGCATCTCCCGCAAATGCCTGCGGATCGTGTACGAGAACATCGTGTTTGCGCTGGGCATCAAGGGCCTGTGTCTGGTACTGGGTGCCATGGGCATCGCCAATATGTGGGCAGCCATCTTTGCCGACGTGGGCGTCATGGTCATCGCCGTGCTCAACGCCATTCGTGCCCTACAGGTGAAGAATTTATGACAGCAAAAGGGACGTCCGGTTATCCGGACGTCCCTTTTACTTATGTGAAAGGCTTCAGTGCGCCTTCTGGAACGAATGGACCCAGTCGGCCTTCAGATAATACAGCAGAAACACCACGCAGCTGAGACACCACGTAATGGGGTATGCCCAGAAGATGGTGATAATATCCGGCCACACCTTCAGCGCCAGCGTGATATACGTCACACGGATGACGCACCAGCACACCAGCATGGTGTACATGGGCATCTTGGCCCGGCCCGCTCCCCGCATCACGGCGGAGATGCTGTGGGCGAAGGCCAGTGCAAAGTAGAACAGCGCCTCCGTCCGGGTCTGCCGTACGCCGATGGCGATGACCGCCGGGTCATCGTTGAACAGGGCGATGGCATAGGGGGCTGTCAGCAGCAGTGTCAGTCCGATAAGCTCCGCCAGCAGCATGGAGCAGGTGAAGCCCACCCGTGCGCCCTTCTTGGCCCGGTCATACTGCCCTGCGCCCAGATTCTGTCCCGTGAAGGTGGTCAGCGCCATGGCAAAGGAGGTGATGGGCAGGAACACAAAGCCCTCCACCTTGGCGTAGGAGCCGCAGCCCGCCATGGCATCGGAGCCGAAGGTGTTGATGTTGGACTGCACCACCACGTTGGCGATGGCGATGATGGAGTTCTGCACACCGGAGGGGATGCCCTGCGCCGTGATCTGCTTGAGCATCGGCAGCTCGAAGCGGATGCGCTTGGGAACCAGCCGGTAGGGGCCGTCCGCCTGCATCAGCTTCCGGAAGCACAGCACAGCGCTGACCATCTGGCTCACCACCGTGGCGATGGCGGCGCCGTTGACACCCCATTTCAGCGCTCCCACGAAGATCAGATCCAACGTCACATTGGTGATGGAGGAGATGATGAGGTAGCGCAGGGGACTGCGGCTGTCGCCCACCGCCTGCAAAATGCCCATACAGGCGTTGTAGACGATCATAAAGAGGCTGCCCATGAAGTACAATCGGAAATATTGGATGGACTGGGGCAGCACGTCCTCCGGCGTCCGCATCCACACCAGGATCTGGGGGGTCAGGAAGATGCCCACCAGCGTCAGCAAAACGCCGCAGACCATGGCGAAGGCCAGATCGGTATGCACCGCCGCCTCCAGCCGATCATAGCACTTGGCGCCGAAATAGCGGCTGATGATGACGCCGGCCCCCACAAACAGGCCCATAAAAAAACCCGTCATCATAAAGATGAGGTTCCCGCTGCTGGACACCGCCGCCAGGGCGTCCTTGCCCACAAATTTTCCTACAATGATGCTGTCCGCCGTGTTATACAGCTGCTGACAGAGATTGCCTAAAAACAGCGGCAGGGCAAAATACGCCAGTTGCTTCCAAATGACGCCCTGCGTCATGTCCACGCTCTGGTTTTTGCTCTTCAATTCGGCACCCCTCTCCTTTGGATAAAATTTCTTTACAGCCCGTTTATTATACCGCCGCTTTTTCAAAAGGTCAAGAGACAGCAACACATCCCCGCACATTGTATACAACCGACGCACAGTGCCGCTTTTCCCACGTTTTCGCCGCTTTGCCGGATTTGAACCCCTATTTTATCCTCTTTTCCGGCATATCCCCGCATTGACAAATTCCCCTTACGCCGTATAATAATTATAATTAGTACATAAATCACTCCCACGGAACAAAAAGGAGCTATTGTATGAACGAGATCTATGTAGTCGGGCATCGGAACCCCGACACGGATTCTATCGTGGCTGCCATGTCCTATGCCGCTCTGCGGAATGCTCTGGGCGACCGGGACTACGTGGCAGCCTATCTGGGCCACGTCAGCGACGAGACCCAGCGTCTGCTGGATCGCTTCGGTCTCCAGCCCCCTCAGCTGATCCAGAACGTCCGCACGCAGGTGTCAGATCTGGATTATGATACGCCGCCTGCCCTGAACGCCACCGTCACCATGGACCGAGCATGGCACATCATGCGGGAACAGCGGATATCCGCCATCCCCGTGGTCAACGAGGACGGCACCTTGTATGGGACCCTCTCCGCCGGCGACATCGCCACCTACAGCATGAACACCATCGGCGAGCCACGCGTGGAGGCACTGCCCCTGTTCAATCTTCTGAGCGTCATCGAGGGCCGTGTACTCAACGACACCGGTGATCTGGTGGACTCTGTTACCGGCGACGTGGTCATTGCCCTGCCCCAGAGCTGCGAGAATCTGCTGTGGAACGGTCGGGAGCATATCGTCTTGTGCGGCGACCAGCCGGACATGATTCGCCGGGCGCTGGAGACCAATGTAGGCTGCCTGATCCTGTGCCAGACGGAGGTAGATCAAACGCTGCTGGCAGACGCTCAAAATACCTGCATCATTTCCAGCCCCTACGATGCCAGCCGGGTGGCCCGTCTTATCTATCAGGCCATCCCCATCTCCCGCCCCTGCCACACTGACGACATCGTCTGCTTCCATCTGTCGGACTATATCGACGATGTGCGGGAAGTGGTGCTGAAGAGCCGCTACCGCTGCTACCCGGTGCTGGACCAGAACGAAAAGGTCGTCGGCACCCTGTCCCGGTATCACCTGCTGCGCCCCCGGCGCAAGCGTGTGGTGCTGGTGGACCACAATGAGCGGGCGCAGGCCGTACAGGGTCTGGATCAGGCGGAGATTCTGGAGATCATCGACCACCACCGTCTGGCGGATATCCAGACCACCCAGCCCATCCGGGTCCGCAATGAGCCGGTGGGCAGCACCAATACCATCATCACCGGAATGTATCAGGAGCACGGCGTCATGCCCTCCCCGGCTATGGCAGGCCTGATGGCAGCAGCCATTCTATCCGATACTGTCATGTTCAAATCCCCCACCTGCACCAAGCGGGATGTGGCCATGGCCGAGCGCATGGCCCGCATTGCCAACGTCTCCCTCAACGAGCTGGGCAAGCTTCTCTTCGATGGCAGCTTTGACGGTAAATCCGCCGAGGAGCTGCTGCACAGCGACTTCAAGGAGTTCCACATTGCCGAGCAGAATCTGGGCGTGGGCCAGATCACCTGTCTGGATTCCGAGGATATGCTCCAGCGCCGGGAGGAGTTTCTGGAGGCTATGCGCCACGATCAGACGGAGCACCACTACGACATGGTGATCCTGATGCTGACGGATGTGCTGATGGAGGGCACGCAGCTGCTGTATGTGGGCAGCGACGACGTCATCCGCAACGCCTTCTCCGCCGAGCCCAAGGACAACAGCCTGTTCCTGCCCAAGGTCATGAGCCGGAAAAAGCAGATCATCCCCATGCTCACCGCCCTCTGGGGCTGATATCCCCGCACTTCACACAAGGACAGGCTCCCGCCTGTCCTTGTTTTTCTCTCCACATCGTGCTATACTGACACAAATCACCCACGGAGGTATCGCCTATGCACATCACCGTATATCTGGGCGCCAACTGCGGCACCGACCCCCATCTGGCGCAGGCCGTCCGGGAACTGGGCGCATGGATCGGTGCTGCGGGCCACACACTGGTCTACGGCGGCTCCAAAACCGGACTCATGGGCCTGCTGGCCCAAAGCGCACTGGCGCAGGGGGGCAGCGTCATCGGCGTGGAGCCGGAGTGCTTCATGGCGCAGGAGCTGCAATACGACGGTCTGACCCAACTCATCGTCACCCGAAGCATGGCGGAGCGCAAGGCCAAAATGATCCAGCTGGGGGACGCCTTCATCGCCTTCCCCGGCGGCACCGGCACACTGGAGGAGATCACGGAGGTCATGTCGCAGGTATCGCTGGGCCAGCTGTCCGCCCCCTGCATCCTCTACGATCTGGACGGCTACTATCGCCACCTGAAGGCCCTTCTGGACCACATGATCTCCGCCGGGCTCTCCTCCCCGGAGCGCCAGCGGGGCATCCACTTCGCCCAAAATCTCCCCGAAATTCAGGCGCTGCTGTCCTGATCTCCCATCGGGGCAAATCACCCCCTTTGTTCCAAAGCCTTCGGCTTTGGAACAAAAAAGAGCCTGCCGACTGGCAGGCTCTTTTTGATGACCAACTTACTCGGTAACGAAGGGCAGCAGAGCGATCTGACGGGCACGCTTGATGGCCTCGGTCAGCTGGCGCTGATGCATAGCACAGGTACCGGTGGTACGGCGGGGCAGGATCTTGGAGCGCTCGCTGATGAAGCGGCGCAGCTTGGCAGCATCCTTATAATCGATATGCTCGCACTTATCCACGCAGAACTGGCAAACCTTGCGGCGCTTACGGCCGTTGCCACGGGGCGCTCTATTTTCACGTTCCATAGCCATGGAAAATTCCTCCTTATAAAGATTTCATGTGCCTTGGCACATCAGAACGGCAGGTCGCCGTCCTCCTCGTCGATCTCGGCAAAATCGGACGGGCCGCCCACCGGGGCGGAATACCCTCCGGCGGGAGCACCGTAGGCGGGAGCCTGAGAATAACCGCCGTTATTCCCACCGGCACCGCCGGGTCTGCTGTCACCGAAATAGACATTGTCGGCAACCACCTCCGCACTTCTGCGGTTGTTGCCCTCCTTGTCTTTCCAGTCACGGATCTGGAGCCGCCCCTCCACCACGGCCATGCGGCCCTTGGTGAAATACTTGGAGACGAACTCCGCCGTGCTGCGCCAAGCCACCACATCGATGAAATCGGTCTCCTTTTCGCCGCTCTGGGACTTATAGTCCCGATCCACGGCCAAAGAGAAGCTGGTGACCGCCGTACCGCTCTGAGTACGCCGCAGCTCCGGGTCCCTGGTCAGGCGACCCATGATGAAAATCTTGTTCAGCATTGTGCTTCCCCCTTACTCGTCCTTGCAGACGATCATGGAACGCATCACGCCCTCGGTAATACCCAGGATACGATCCAGCTCCTTGGGGAATTCCGGTGCGCTGGTGAAGCTCATCAGCACATAGTAGCCTTCGGTCTTGTAATCGATGGCGTAAGCAAGACGACGCTTGCCCCACTCATCCACGACCACGTCGGAGCAGCCGTGCTGCTCAGCCAGAGCCTGGAACTTTGCCACATTGGCGGCAATAGCCTCCTCACCCTGTGCCGGGTCGAGAATGTAAACGACCTCATAGTTGGCGGAAATCTTAGCCATACTTTTTGCACCTCCTTTTGGACTTATGGCCCTCACGCTGCGGTGAGAGCAAGGATTTGCCCGCATACGCAGGCCTAATTATTATACCGGATATCCGCCAAAAGTCAAGAAGTTTTTGGGAATATTCCGTGGAAAATTCCCTCTTTTTTGCCCTTCCCGGCAGAAAGGGCTTGAAATTACCGGAGGAATCCTTTAGAATAAGGTGTCAAATCATCCCTTCGGTGCATGAAAACGCCGGGAAAGGAGTCCCTATGGAGCATATCACCAGCCGTCACAACCCCCTCATGGGCCATATTCGCAAGCTGGTCGGCTCCGCCGCCTACCGGCGGGCGACGGGGGAATTTCTCTGTGACAGTCCCAAGCTGCTGCAGGAGGCCCTGCTGTGGCAGGCGGAGATCACCGCCGTGGTGTCTACCTCCCCCCTGCCCCGGCTGCCGGAGCATATCCGGCAGATACAGGTGCCGGAGGATATCATGGCCTCCATCTCCCCGGTAAAGACCCCTCAGGGGGTGCTTTTCACCTGCCGCCTGCCTCAGGCTCCCCTGCCCCGGTCCCTCACCGGCCGACGGTATGTGCTGCTGGACGGGGTGCAGGACCCCGGCAACGTAGGCACCATCCTGCGGACGCTGGACGCCTTCGACGCCGACGGCCTGCTGCTTACCGGCGGCTGCGCCGACCCCTACGGCTGGAAGGCGGTGCGCTCCTCCATGGGGGCCGTGTTCCGCCGCCCCATCTATTTCGGTTCACCGGAGGAACTGGCGGCCCTGCTGCACCGCAGCGGCCTGCCCCTGTACGGGGCCGCCCTGCGGGAGGACACCGTGGACGCCCGGCAGGCGGACTACACACGCTGCGTGCTGGCCATCGGCAGTGAGGGCCGTGGCCTGAGCCGGGAGGTGCTGGACCTGTGCGGCCAAACCATCCGTATTCCCATGTCGGACCGCTGCGAATCCCTGAATGCGGCCATTGCCGCAGCGGTGCTGCTGTGGGAGAGCTGGCGATAAGGAGGGATCTCACATGGCTGCTCTGAAATACTGGGTATGGCTCACCACCCTGCCGGGGCTGACCAACCGCAGCAAGCTTCTGCTTCTGGAGCATTTCCCCTCGCCGGAGGACATATACTACGCCCAGCCGGAGGATCTCCCTCCGGTGGAGGGGCTGTCCTCCTCTCAGGCGGCGCTGCTGTCGGACAAGTCCACAGACCGGGCCGAGGACGTGCTGGCCCGCTGCGCCAAGGGGGATATCTTCCTGCTGACCATGCAGGACGCCCTCTACCCGGACCGGCTGCGGAACATCTATGACCCGCCGGTGCTGCTGTACGGACGGGGCCGGATGCCCCTGTTCGATGAGGAGGCCGCCGTCTCCGTGGTGGGTACCCGGACGTGTACCCCCTATGGCATCTCCGCCGCCGAGGAGCTGGGCTACCAGCTGGCGAAGGAGGGCGCTGTGGTGGTGTCGGGTCTTGCCAGGGGCATCGACGGTGCCTCCCACCGGGGTGCTCTGCGGGCCGGCGGCTTTACGGCGGCCGTTCTGGGCGGCGGCGTGGACGTGGTCTATCCGGCGGAGAACCGGCGGCTCTACGAGGACATCGCCGCCACCGGCGTGCTGCTGAGCGAGTACCCGCCGGGAACGGAGCCTATGGGCAGCCACTTCCCCGTCCGCAACCGCATCCTCAGCGGCCTGAGTCTGGCGGTGCTGGTGGTGGAGGCCCCGGAGCGCAGCGGCGCTCTCATCACCGCCAATACGGCGCTGGAGCAGGGACGGGACGTGTTCGCCGTCCCCGGCCCCATCAACGCCCCCAACAGCCGGGGCAGCAACCGCCTCATCCGGGACGGCGCAGGACTTGTGACCTGCGGCTGGGACATTCTGGAGGGGTACCGGAGCCGGTTCCCCCACCGGCTGCGCCCCTCGTCGGAGAATCTTCCTCCGGTGCCGGAGCAGGACAGTCTCCCCGCTCAAAGGGCGGAGGAATCGTCCACGGCGAAGCCGGAGAAGAAGGAAACTCCCCCCGCCCTGCCGGTACTGGACCTGACGGCAGATACGGCGGGTCTGACGGACGATCAGATCCGCATCCTACAGGTGCTGACCACCGATGCCCCTCTGCTCACCGATGACGTGGCGGAGCGGGCCGACCTGCCCATTCGGCGGGTGCTGTCAGCCCTGACGGTATTAGAGATCGACGGATATGCCACGCAGCACGGAGCACGGCGCTTCGTCCGCACGGTGGAGATCCGGTTGTAAAAAGGAAGGATAAGAACATGGCAAAAAAAGCAGCCCGAAATCTGGTGATCGTGGAGTCCCCTGCCAAGGCCAAGACCATCGGCAAGTATCTGGGACCGGATTACGAGGTCAGGGCCAGTATGGGACATCTGCGTGACCTGCCCAAAAGCAAGCTGGGCGTGGATGTCGAGCACGACTTCGAGCCCAACTACCGCCCCATCCGGGGTAAGGAGGAGCTTATCAATGAGCTGAAAAAACTCTCCAAGGCCAGCGACACCGTATATCTGGCCACCGACCCGGACCGCGAGGGTGAGGCCATCAGCTGGCACCTGAAGAACCTGCTGGACCTCAGCGACGAAAAAGCCAAGCGAGTCACCTTCAACGAGATCACCCGCAAGGTGGTCACCGAGAGCATCCACCACCCCCGTGAGATCGATCAGGATCTGGTGGACGCCCAGCAGGCCCGGCGTATTCTGGACCGCATCGTGGGCTATGAGCTGTCCCCCCTGCTGTGGAAAAAGATCCGGCGGGGCCTGTCGGCAGGCCGGGTGCAGTCGGTGGCCATGCGTCTGGTGGCAGACCGGGAGAAGGAGATCAAGGACTTCGTCCCCCAGGAGTACTGGACGCTGGACGCCCTGCTGAAAAACGACGGCGGCGTCCCCTTCCGGGCCAGATACTACGGCAAGGACGGCAAGAAATATGAGCCCATCTCTCAGGAGGAGATCAGCGCCATTCAGGCGGAGGTGCAGGATCTGCCTTTCGCCGTCAAGAGCGTGAAGCGCACGGATAAGCAGCGCTCCCCCGCCCCGCCCTTCACCACCTCCACCATGCAGCAGGATGCCTCCCGGAAGCTGAACATGACCCCCCGGCGCACCATGGCCATCGCCCAGCAGCTGTATGAGGGCGTGGACATCACCGGTGAGGGTACCGTGGGCCTCATCACCTATATGCGTACCGACTCCCTGCGGATCTCCGACGAGGCGCAGGCGGCGGCCCGCAGCTTCGTCACCGGGCGCTACGGCGCAGGCTACTGTCCCGCCGCCCCCCGGCAGTATAAGACCAAGGCCGGGGCGCAGGACGCCCACGAGGCCATCCGCCCCAGCGACGTGGATCTGACCCCGGAGCGGGTCAAGAGCGATCTTACCAGCGAGCAGTATCGGCTGTACCGCCTGATTTGGAGCCGTTTTCTGGCCAGCCAGATGTCCAACGCCATCTATGACAGCGTCAGCGTAGAGCTGGGCGCCGGAGCCCACAGCTTCCGGGCCAGCGCCAGCAGCCTGAAGTTCGCCGGCTACACCGCCGTATACGAGGAGAGCCGGGACGACGAGAAGGAGGAAAAGGCCCCCGCCCTGCCCCCGCTGGCACAGGGCGAGGTGGTGACGCTGACGGGCTTTGACCCGGCCCAGCACTTCACCCAGCCCCCCGCCCGGTTCACCGATGCCTCCCTCATCCGGGCCATGGAGGAAAACGGCATCGGCCGCCCCTCCACCTATGCGCCCACGGTGTCCACCATTCTGGACCGGGAGTACGTCATCAAGGACGGCAAGTACCTGAAAATGACGCCGCTGGGCGACGTGGTCAACGGCCTTATGTGCGACCGCTTCAAGGACATCGTGGACGTGAAGTTCACCGCCCACATGGAGGAGGAGCTGGATGAGGTGGAGTCCGGCAAGCTGCCGTGGAAGCAGCTGCTGCGCCAGTTCTACGGTGGCTTCGAGTCCAATCTCCATCAGGTGGAGAAGGACATGGAGGGTGTTTATCTGAAGGTCCCCGACGAGGTCACCGAGGAGAAGTGTGACCTCTGCGGCAGGAACATGGTCATCAAGTCCGGCCGGTTCGGCCGGTTCCTGGCCTGCCCCGGCTACCCGGAGTGCAAGTTCACCAAGCCTCTGGTGGTGGAGATGCCGGGCCGCTGCCCTGTGTGCGGCGGCCGGCTCATGAAGCGCACCGGTGTCAGCAAGAAATCTGGCAAGCAGTATAACTATTACTGCTGCGAAAAGTTCCCCACCTGCTCCTTCGTCACCTTCGACGTGCCTGTGAAGGACGACTGCCCTGTCTGCGGCCACACCATGTTCAAGAAATCCGGTCGGGGCTTCAAGCGTCCCTTCTGCATCAACCCGGCGTGCGAAAATTTCCTGCCGGAGGATCAGCGAGGCTATCCCAAGCGGACTGCTGCGTCCGATGGGACGGAAAGCGGGGCAAATGGTACCGCAGCGGACGGTCAGCCGACGTCCGAAACTGTCCAAACGGAGGCATCTGACAAGCCCGCAGCCAAGAAAACCACCACAGCTAAGAAAACTGCGGCAAAGAAAAGCACCGCTAAGAAAACCGGCACGGCCAAAACCGCCGCCAAAAAATCCGCGGCCAAGACGGCGACCAAAAAGACTGCCTCCGCCGTGGCGAAGTCCGCTGCGGAACAGCCCTCTACGGAGGAGGCTGCCGAAGCATCCACGGCAGTGGAGAAGGCCGCAGCCAAAAAAGCGACGGCTTCCAGAAAGGCGGCGGCCGAGAGAACTACCACCAAGAAAGCCACGACTACCAAGAAAGTAACGACGGCCAAGAAGACCGCCGCTACTAAGAAAGCTACCACGTCTGCCGCCAAGAAGGTTGACGCTGAAACGGAGGAATAAATGGAGCCTGTAACTGTGATCGGCGCCGGTCTGGCCGGCTCCGAATGTGCTTGGCAGCTGGCCCGGCGGGGCATCCCCGTGACCCTGCGGGAGATGAAGCCAGAGAAGATGACCCCCGCCCATGTGACCCCATGGTTTGCCGAGCTTTGCTGCTCCAACTCCCTGCGGGGAGCGGGGCTGGAAAATGCCGTGGGCCTGCTGAAGGAGGAGCTGCGGCGACTGGACAGCCTGATCCTCCGCTGCGCCGATGCCACCGCCGTCCCCGCCGGAGGCGCTCTGGCAGTGGACCGGGAGGGCTTTGCCCGGATGGTAACGGAGGAGATCCGGAACCACCCGCTTATCACCGTGGTCCCCGGCGAAGTGACAGAGCTGCCGGAGGGCGAGGTGGTGGTGGCCTCCGGGCCGCTGACCTCCGACGCTCTGGCGAACCGCCTGCTGGCTCTGCTGGAAGACGGACAGCAGACCACCCTGAACTTCTTCGACGCTGCCGCTCCGCTGGTGAGCTTTGACAGCGTGGATATGGACAGTGCCTACTTCGCCTCCCGCTATGATAAGGGTACTCCGGACTACATCAACTGCCCCCTGTCCAAGGAGGAGTATCTGGCCTTCTGGCAGGAGCTGACCACCGCCCAGGAGGCGGAGGTCCACGGCTTCGAGGATGGGCAGGTCTTTGAGGGCTGTATGCCGGTGGAGGTCATGGCCCGCCGGGGTGAGGACACCCTGCGCTTCGGGCCGCTGAAGCCCCGTGGCCTGCCGGACCCCAAGACCGGGAAGGAGCCTTACGCCGTGGTACAGCTGCGGCGGGACAACGCCGACGGCACCATTTACAATCTGGTGGGCTTCCAGACCCACCTGCGGTGGCCGGAGCAGAAGCGGGTATTCACCATGATCCCCGCTCTGAAGGACGCTCAGTTCCTGCGCTACGGCGTTATGCACCGCAACACCTATCTGGACTCCCCCCGGCTGCTGGATCGGTATTACCGGCTGAAGTCCCGATCCCGTATCGCTTTTGCCGGACAGATGACCGGCGTAGAGGGCTATGTGGAGTCCTGCGCCAGCGGCTTTCTGGTGGGAGTGGAGACGGCCCGCCGCCTGAAGGGACAGGCCCCCATCGACTTCCCGCAGGAAACGGCCATCGGCGCTCTGGGGTTGTATGTCAGCAATCAGACCGTGGGGGTATTCCAGCCCATGAACATCAACTTCGGCATCATCCCGCCGCTGGACCACCGGGTCAAGGGCAAGCGCAACAAGAATGCCGAGCTGAGCCAGCGCTCGCTGGCCATCATCGAAGCCCGGAAGGAGGAGATCCTGTCATGAAGCTCATCATCGACGCCATGGGCGGCGACAATGCCCCGCTGGAAATCGTCAAGGGTGCGCTATCCGGTCAGAAGCGCTGGGGCGTGGACGTCACCCTCACCGGCGACACCACCGCTATTTTGCAGGCGCTGGAGGCCTGCGGCGAAAAGACGCTGCCCCAGGGCATGGAGATCGTCCACACCACTGAGACGGTGGAGATGTGTGACGACCCCGCCACGGTGTTCCGCCGGAAGAAGGACACCTCTATGGGCGTGGGGCTGACCATGCTGCGGGACGGCAGAGCCGACGCCATGGTCTCCGCCGGCAGCACCGGCGCTCTGCTCACCGGCGCTACCCTCATCGTCAAGCGCATCCGGGGCATCCGTCGGGCGGCCATGGCCCCGGTAATTCCCACCACCACCGGTCAGGCGGTACTCATCGACTGCGGTGCCAACGCCGAGTGTACCCCGGAATATCTGGTACAGTTCGCCTATCTGGGCAGCTACTACGCCCACCGGGTGCTTGGGGTAGAGCGGCCCCGTGTGGGACTGCTGAACATCGGCACCGAGGACAGCAAGGGCACCGATCTCCAGAAGGAGACCCTGCGCTGGCTGCGGGAGGCCCACACGGCGGGACACCTGAACTTCATCGGCAACATTGAGGCCAAGGAGGCCATCAAGGGCGGGTGCGACGTCATCGTCTGCGACGGCTTCTCCGGCAATGTGCTGCTGAAAACCATGGAGGGCGTAGGCTCTTTCGCCGGAAGCGCCCTGAAAGCCATGTTCAAGAAGAACCTGCTGACCAAGCTGGCGGCCCTGTGCGTCATGCCGGGGCTCAACGCCTTCAAGGCCAGGCTGGACCCCAATAAGGTGGGCGGTACCGCCTTCATCGGTATCTCCCGGCCGGTCATTAAGGCCCACGGCTCCTCCAACGCCGAGGCCATCGAAAACGCCATGGGGCAGGCGGTGCAGGTGGCCCGCAGCGGCATCATCAGGGATATCGAGGAAAATGTGGCCCTGATGAAGGTGGAACGGGAATAAACTCCACTTCGAGAAAATATTCACAGAAAAGGTGTTGACACACGGCGGTAATTGCCGTATTATCTTTCAGAGCGATACCCGAAAGGAGGGGAATCATCTTATGACGATGGAAGACATCTTCAAGACGATGCAGGATCTGATCGCTGAACAGTTTGCCATTGATGCTGACGAGATCAGCATGGACAGCTCCTTTGTGGATGATCTGGGCGCTGACTCTGTGGATCTGGTGGAGCTGGTAATGGCCATGGAAGAAGAATTCAACGTCGGTGAGATCGACGAGGACGACCTGACCGGGCTGAAAACCGTCGGTGACTGCGTTCGTTATCTGTACAATAAGATGAGCTGACACGACCGTGAAGAAAGAACGCCCCGTTGGAGTTTGTCCACGGGGCTTTCTTTTCCGGACGGAAAGGAGTTATGCAATGCGTACTTTAGAGGAGCGTCTGGGCTATACCTTCCGGGATCGGAAGCGGCTGGAGGGCGCTTTATATCACAGCTCCTACGCCAATGAGCACCGCAGCTTGGGCATTCATAGCAATGAGCGGCTGGAGTTTCTGGGGGACGCCGTGCTGGGTCTGGTGACGGCGGACTATCTGTTCCGCAAGCACCCGGATCTGCCGGAGGGGGACTTGACCCGCATCCGGGCCGCACTGGTCTGCGAGGAGAGTCTGCACGAGGTGGCCCAGAGTCTCGACTTGGGATCCTATCTGAAGCTGGGCAAGGGCGAGGAGGCCGGCGGAGGCCGGCAGCGGGCGTCCATTCTGGCGGACGCCACGGAGTCCGTTTTTGCCGCCGTGTATCTGGACGGCGGGTTGGAGGCGGCCCGTGCGCTCATTCACCGGGTCCTGCTGGATAAGGAGCGGGAGACGGATGTGGAGGAGCGCCGCCGGGACTACAAGACGGAGCTGCAAGAGCTGGTGCAGCGGCGCAGCAACCAGACGCTGCAATATGAATTGGTCTCCGCCAGCGGTCCGGACCACGCCAAGGTATTCACCTCCCGTGTGCTGCTGAACGGGCAGCCCATCGGGAAGGGTCAGGGCCACAGCAAGAAGGAGGCGGAGCAGGCCGCCGCCCACGCCGGTCTGACCACCCTGATCCGGGGGTGAGGGCGGCCATGGGCAGATATCAGGCGATCCTATTTGACATGGACGGCACCCTGCTGGACACCCTGACGGATATGCAGGACGCCGTAAACCACGTGCTGGCGGCTCACGGGCTGCCTCTGCGGACCCTTGAGGAGGTGCGGCGCTTCGTAGGGAACGGCGCCGGGCCGCTGATCCACCGAGCGCTGCCGGAGGGCTATCCCCGGGAGCAGGAGGTGCTGGCGGAGTACCGGGCCTACTATCAGGCCCACAACTGCGTCCAAACCTGCCCCTATCCGGGCATCCCGGAGCTGCTGGAGCAGCTGCGGCAACGGGGGCTGAAGCTGGCGGTGGTATCCAACAAGCCGGACGAGACCACCCGCACGCTGGCGGCCCGGTTCTTTCCGGGGTTGGCAGCACTGGGGCAGCGAGACGGTATCCCCGCCAAGCCCGCACCGGAGATGGTGTGGAGCGCCATGGAGCAGCTGGGGGTGGATGCCCAGCACGCCCTGTATGTGGGCGACAGCGAGGTAGACGTGGAGATGGCTCACCGGGCAGGACTTCCGCTGGCGGCAGTGGCCTGGGGCTTCCGGGGGCGGGCGCTGCTGGAGCAGGCCGGCGCCCGGTGCATCGTGGACACCGTTCCGGAGCTGTTGGCCGTAGCTGCGGAGTGATGGGCGGGAAAATTACTCTTGCAATCCGCCGCCGCTTCGGCTATAATAGTAAAGTCTCCTCTGCCGGTGTGATGGAATTGGTAGACGTAGTGGACTCAAAATCCACCGCTGGCGACAGCGTACCGGTTCGAGTCCGGTCACCGGCACCATATCGAGTGTTCTTAACCAACCTGAGAGTTGGATGAGGACACTCGATTTCTTTTTGCCTACATTTGTATCTCTTTGATATGTATGAGCAGGAAATTGATCCTGCTCTTTTTTGTTATGCCTCCTTGCAGGTTTTACCGTAACAAAAACTTGATTTTGCCGGACAGTTCATAGCCCTTGCTATACCGAGCCTCCCACCGTCCGTCTTTTCGCTTGAAAATGTTTTCACCCTTCTTCATCGTTTGAAGCCTCCTATTTTTATTGTCCGATCGGACACTATATATTTTAGCAAGTAGAATTCACCGTTTTCTTACCGCGCGCCGGACTGTCCATTCCTGTCGGGAACATAGTGTTCGTTTATGGCGTGACGCTTTTCGGCAGACAAAATTCCGAAATTTTATTGAAAAATGGTAGAAAACAATCGAAATCACTTGATTTTTCTGCAGAACGGTGCTATAATTTTTTCGGTTATCAGGTGAATCGCCCTCACAGAGTGACTAACTCTGCGAAAGAAATTGTAGTTTTATGTTTCCCGCATAGGTGGCGGGAAATATATTTTACGTTGTTTCATAAAGGGCTTTAAGTTGTGGCAAAAAGGATGACGAAAGGAAGCGCAGCATGGCTTCGCAGAGAACCCCGGAACAGTTAAAATCCATTATTCTCAAAGCAACGCAGCATCTTGTTGCTGTCGGAGGTATGCAGAATTTCAGCTACCCAAAGTTGGCGGCGGAAACGGGAATCAATGCACCGACGGTGTATGAGCATTACAAGAACAAGGAAGCGCTGCTCACCAGCTGCTTCCTGACCATCGACGATGAAATTGCCCGCAAAATTGCCAATGCCCCGAAAAGCCTATCTGCCGGAGTAAAGGATCTGCAGAGCTTAGACGATCTCTGCTGGCTGCTGTGGCTGCCGTATTGGAACTACCTGACTGCCGATTATGACCGCACCCTTTTCTACTGGCACTTCTGCAATTCGGAGTATTACACACCGACGGTCGTTCAGCAGCGTATGCAAAACGGAAAAGCCTTTCGGGAGCTTGTGCAGTCGGTGAATGGGTTGTCCCCGTTTTCTGAACGGTGCAATCTGGAAATGCTGGTTTGGAATCTCCTTGACAACACGGTGGCAATGGCAGCCAAGGTACTTAGAGGCATTTATCCAAACGATGAGGTCAATGTCAATACCGTGTATCGTATGGTCTTTCAGCCGGTGTTCTCCGTATTCGGACAGAATAGCGGCGATGATAACAAAGCGAACGCAACACCGTCCGACACCCATACGGTGTAACCACGGGAAAAACGTGTTTACATATTGTCATTGAAAAATATAGAATAAGGAGGTAAGACACAATGACAAGCAGCAAGTCTACCAAGCGGGCATTGGTTTCCAGCGCACTGGCTATCATTATGTGCGTGGCAATGCTCATCGGCGCCACCTTCGCATGGTTCACCGACACCGCATCCACCGGGGTCAATAAGATCCAGGCGGGGAATCTGGACATTACCGTGGAGTATGCCAAAGAAAAAATGAATGACGATGGGACATTGGCTGGTGAATTGACTGATTGGACACCTATCGACAATGCGACCAATGTGTTTGATCCCAACGCACTGTGGGAGCCGGGCAGAACGGAATATGTAGTTTTTAGGATTACCAATAACGGCAATCTTGCACTGAAGTATAAATTGAGCCTTGAGACTCTTGCGCAGAAGCCCGGAACGAACAAGGCCAACGAACAGTTCTATTTGACTGACTATCTGTGCGCCTCGGCAACGGTGAATCCGAATGTGATTGGTAGTGGAGTGTCATCACTTGGTACTTTCATGACCAAGCTTAACGATTTGGGTGTTGCGGGTGTCAAAAATGTGCTTGACCCTGAGTATCATCCGCTGACTGATGCTACGGTCAATGGGACGCTTCTCCCCGGTAAGACTAACTGTGTGCCTATGGCGATTTGGATGCCGACATCGGTGGGTAATGAGGCAAACGCCATCTCCCCCGACAAGGCAGCTACCATTGACTTCGGTATCAATGTTGTTGCGACGCAGGACACCGTGGAGAGCGACAGCTTTAATAATCAGTACGATGCGGACGCTCCGCTTGATTTTGAGCCTGTGTCTACAGCCGACGAACTGAAAGCGGCGGCGACTAACGGCAAGAATGTGCAGCTCACACAGGATGTAACTCTGACGGACGCTCTTACCTTTGACAATGCGGTAACGATAGACCTAAATGGAAAGACGCTGACTAGTAGCTTGAATAGTAATGGATATTCTCTGGTGACATACGCGGATGCAACGATTGTAAACGGAACATACAAGGGAACCGGCACGGCCCGCGGCATTGCCGCCTGCGGGAACTTGAAAATGCGTAATGTGACGGTTGATGCTGCCGGTCAGGTTGGTGTGGCTTGCAGTGCTGCTGACCGTCAGTATACCATTGAGGACTCAACGATTAAAGGCGGCTATGCGCTGTGCAACTTCAACAATAATGCGACGATTAATGTTTCCAACAGCACCCTTGAAGGGACGACTACCGGCTTTTACCATAATGGTTCTAATTCCGGTTTGAATCTGACCGTAACCGGGACGAAGATCAATGCCGGCAATAATGGCACTGATGCTACCGGAGTTTACATTTCCGGCTCCACGGCGACGAGAGACGCTGGCGGCTATCAGAAGGCTAGCTTCACCGACTGCACGGTTAAGGGCAATGCAGCTATCGAAGTGAAGTACACCGATCTGACGCTGAATAATTGCACCGTAACCGCTACTGTGCCTGCCGCAAATGCGAGCTATACGCAGAACAACAACGGCTCCACAACCAATGGTTTTGCGGTAGTCTCCACCGACAATGCCACAAATAATACCATGCCCAAGCCGGAAGGAACCATCACAATCAATGGCGGCAGCTACACCGGCTTGATCGGACTGCATAGTTTTGCTAAGATTGCAACGGATTTCCCGGGCTTTGTGGATGCGTCCTATGTAATCAATCCATAATCTCGAACAGATGACACACTGTCCCCTCCGTCCTCGGGCGGAGGGGCAATCAAAGGGCATAAGTTATGCTTGTGCCTTTTGATTGCTTTGGTGTAACCACGGGAAAAACGTGTTTACATATTGTCATTGAAAAATATAGAATAGGGAGGTAAAACACAATGACAAGCAGCAAATCTACCAAGCGGGCATTGGTTTCCAGCGCACTGGCTATCGTTATGTGCGTGGCAATGCTCATCGGCGCCACCTTCGCATGGTTCACCGACACCGCATCCACCGGGGTCAATAAGATCCAGGCGGGCAATCTGGATGTGGAATTGGAGTACAGCAAAGATTTCACCGAATGGAAAAAGGTGAACGATACGACTAAGGTGTTCGAGGACAGCACACGGTGGGAACCCGGTCGTACAGAGGTCGTATATCTTCGCGTCAAGAACGCAGGAACGCTTGCACTGAAGTATACGCTCGGCATTTATAACCTTTACAATAGCACCGGCAAAAATGTTTTGGGCAACAAATATAGTCTCAGCGACTATGTGAAGCTGGGCGTAGCGGAAGCCGATGCTGCATATGCAGACCGTGCGGCGGCGATCAGTGCTGTGCAAGACAGCGCCAAAACGCTTAATAGTATTGGAGACACCGGTGTTGTCGGTGCAGACCTTGCTACCAACACTACAAAGGTCTATGCAATGGTGCTTTATATGCCTACGGAAGTCGGAAACGAAGCTAACCCGAAAAATAATGATCCGTATTGGGCGGCAAAGGTTTCCTTCGGTATCAGTGTAAGCGCTACACAGGCAATGTCTGAATCGGATTCGTTTGACAATACATACGATGAAGATGCTGCCGCCATTCTGTCTGCAATCAGCTTTTCTTCCGGAAAGCACGAAATCACCCAGAATATGCAGGCGAACGGACGCTTTGGCGCAGTACAGGCGGAAAAAAGAGCTCAGTTTACGATCAATGCCGATGTATATGCCGTGTACACTAAGGATGCAAGCGGCACTACCGGCGGAGCCATGGCTGTTTCTGCTGATGGAGACAGTAAGGTCATCATCAACGGCGGTGATTTCCGTCAGGTCAGTGTACCTGCCGACGACCCTGTATGCGATCTGATTTATGCCCTCGGCAATGCTACGATCGAAATCAACGGCGGTACCTTCAAGGCCGTGACTCCCGCTAATACCTTGAACTGCAAGGATGGCTCCAATGCGAAGATCACCGTCAAGGGAGGCAGCTTCTATAAATATGACCCGTCTAACCCGACCCTTGGAGACAATGAAGTTGAAGTTGCTGCAGGCTACCATGTAGTACAGAACGGCGACTGGTTCAATATTGTTGCCGATTAACTGAAAATCAAAAAGAAATCAAGTCCCCTCCGCCCTCGGGCGGAGGGGACAATCAAAGGGCATATCGTCGACACAAGCTTTGTATCTTTCCGCCCGCCGTAAGCGGCAGGCGTCAATCACGGTGCTGTGTCTCCTCTCCCCAACAAAACCGCTTCGCTTGTTTTGTCGGGGGCCCCGGATGAATATGCCTTTTGATTGCCTATACAAGTTCCATCGAAAGGAGATACATCATTATAGGCAACGATAGCGGCGCTTTGATACTCCTGATCGTTCTGATAGAGTTTTCAGGTTGGTTATGAACATCCGTACCAACAGCACCCGCAGACCCATTGGGCCTGCGGGTGCTGTTTTTCTTTTGCGGTTCCGGCAGCTGCATACCGGGGAGGATATGCTTACTTCTCCTGCACTTCTTTTCCGCTGAGGTGGTGGATCTCGATCTCAAAGAGCTGGGCGGCAGCGCCATCCTGCCGAATCTCCTCGTCTGCCAACCGCTCCTCCGGGTAATACTTCATGGCGAAGCGCTTCAGCAACGCCATGGTCTCCGGGCTCTGCTCCAGCAGGCGGCACCGGCCGAACACCACGACGCTCCGGAGGTACGGCGCCCACGCCTCCTCCCGGATCGTCTCGCCGCCGTAGACAGTGAAGCACACCTTGTCGCAGGCCCGGATGGCTTCCGCCTTGTGACCGGCACGGGCGCCGTGGAAGTAAATCTTCTGCGCCTCCCGGTCGTAATAGTAGTTGATGGGGATGGCGTAGGGGTAGCCCTCCCGGCCGTTTACGGCCAGAACGCCCCGGCGGGCCTGAATCAGAAGCTGCTCCGCTGCCTCCGTGCTGATCTGATTTTTCTTCTTCCGGATGTCTCGAAACATGGCTTTTCCCTCCCGTTTTTATCGCTCCAGCAGCTCTGGAAGATACCTCAGCGCTTTTTCAAACTCCACCCCGTACCATGGAGCGCTTTCATCCCGGCAGGTGACTTGGATGCACAGCAGCGTGAAATCCACCGCCAAACGCAGGGCCTCCTCCAGCGGCTTGCCCCGCATCAGAGCACCTACGCAGGCGGAGGAGAAGAGATCCCCCGTGCCGGGAAAATGGGCATCGATGCGGCGGCTGCCGTATTCAAAGAAGTGATCCTCCGCCGGGGTATAGGCCAGCACGCCCAACTTATCCGGGCCATAGGGGACGCCGGTCAGCACCACGTGACGGGGACCCAGCTCCGCCAGCTTCCGCAGGATATCCCTCAGCCGGGGCAGGTCGTAGTCCTCCCGGTAGGGGGTCCCCGTCAGCAGGCAGGCCTCTGTGAGATTGGGCGTCACCACGTCCGCCTGCGCCGCCAAGCGGACCATGTGGCGGGGAAAATCCTCGTCAAAGCCCGTGTAGAGCGCTCCCCCATCGGCCATAGCCGGGTCCACGAAGCGCAGGGTATCCGGCCCCGCCAGCACCTCCAACGCCTGGCAGACATCCTCCACCTGTCGGGGGGAGGCCAGATAACCGGTATAGACGGCGTCCAGCCGCACTTGCTGGCTCCGCCAGTATCGGGCGATGGGCAGAATATCCGCCGTCAGGTCCCGGCAGAGGATGTCCGGGAACATGGTGTGGGCGCTGAGTACGGCGGTGGGCAGGATGGCGCACTCTACCTCCATGGCGGAGATCACAGGCAGCGCCACCGTCAGCGAGCAGCGGCCCAAGCACGAAATATCCTGAATACTGGCGACACGTTTCATAAGCGGCTCCTTGATGCACAGGTTAATGGATTCAGTATAGCACATCCAGCAGGTGGTGAAAAGCCCCGGCCGTAAAAAGATGCTGCGGAAAGTTCAGAGAAAAAGGCGCTCCGGCAATGGTCGGAGCGCCTTTTTTCGTTGGAACAGGCCGATTTAGTCCTTTTTGCTCTTGCGCTTGGTGACAAGCAACACCACCAGAGCGATGATGCCCAGACCAGCCACAGCCAGCACCACCCACAGGGCGGTCATGTTGCTGCTGTCGCCGGTGGCGGGGGTATCCGGCGTGGTGGGCTGAGACGGTTCAGCGGGCTTCTCCGGCGTGGTAGGCTTGCCGGAATCGCCGGGCTTGCCGGGTTCCACAGGCGTGGTAGGCTCCTCAGCGCCGCAGCGGCTGCACTTGCCATCCTTGTAGTCGTGGCCCAGAGCGGGAATCACCTCGCCCTGCTTCACCGTGACGCCGCAGACCTTGCAGACCTCGTCGCCGGTGTAGCCGTCCTCGGTGCAGGTGGCATCCTTGGCACCCACCAGCTCCGTGTCGTGACTGGTGGCAGGGATGACCTCGGTCTTGGTATCGGTGTACTCCTTGCCCTCAAAGGTGACCTTGGCGGTGTAGGTGCGAACGCCGTCGGCCTCGCAGGTGGCCGCAGTGGTCACCTCGTTGGTAACAGCAGCGTTCACCGTCTTCACATGGGAAGCATCATTGCCGCAAGTAAAGGTGGCAGAAGCGGTGAAATCATCGTTCCACTTCCACACCGGCTCACCGTAGGCGTGGCCGGTGGCGGGGATGACCTCGGTCTTGGTGTCGGTGTACTCCTTGCCGCCGAAGGTGACTTTAGCGGTATAGGTGCGGACGCCGGTGGTCTCGCAAGCGGCGGGCGTGGTGACAGCGCTGGTCACCTCTGCCGTGACGTTCTCCACATGGGTGGCATCGTTGGCGCAGGTGAAGGTGGCAGTGGCCTTGAAATCATCCGTCCACTTCCACACAGGCTCGCCATAGGCGTGGCCGGTGGCAGGGATGGTCAGCTTCTCCAGCGTTATCTCGGTATTGCCCTCGACATCGCTGAACAGCTTGCCGCAGACGTCGCACTTCCAGTGAGCGGAGGTGCCGGCGGTCTCGCAGGTGGCAGGCACCTCTGCCACAGCGGTCAGGGTGTGGCCCTTGGCGGGGATGGGCTCCGTCTTGGTGTCGGTGTAGTCCTTGCCCTCAAAGGTGACCTTAGCGGTATAGGTACGCAGGCCCTCCTTATCACAGGTGGGCTCGGTGGTCACTTCGTCGGTGACGGTGGCAGGCACCGTCTGGGTATGACCGTCGTCATCCGTGCAGGTAAAGACAGCGGAAGCGGTGAAGTCATTGTTCCAGTTCCAGGTGGGCTCGCCATAGTTGTGGTGCTCCTCCACGGTGATGGTCACGCTGGTGGTGGGGATCTCCCACTCCACGCCGGCCTTGCCGTCCTTATCCTGATACTGCTGCCACTTGGCGGTCTGATTCTTCAGATTTTCGGGCAGGTTCTCCAGCTTGTCCTTCACCAGCTGCTCCAGGTTGATGCCGATGGTGATCTCGGTATCATCCAGCCTCAGGGGATCGGTGGTGTATTTGAGGTAGTCGGACACGTCCTTGGTGGCACCGTTGGCATAATGGGCGGTGACCTTCAGGCCCGTGGCATCAAAGGTATCGTCCTTGCTGTAGGTGGTGCGGTCCGGCTGCTGGGTGACCTCCAGCTCCGTGATACGGCTGCTCAGCCGCATCAGCTGGGCGGAGTCGTTCTTGAAGTAGATGTTGCCCTCTTCGTCCACAATGGGGCTGCAGATGGCGTACTGCGCCTGCGCACCGTCGGGGGTAAAGAGCACATAGGCCGTCTCGATGGTGTGCTCCTCGCCGTTTTTACTGTAGGTCTCCATGGTGGTGTAGTCGGGATCCACCTCCGTCATGCCGGGCATATCCCGGATGACCCGCAGCTTACCGGGGGTGAAGTTGTCGATGAAGTAGATGTAGTTATAGCCGTCCTCGTTCTGATAGGCCGTGGTCAGCAGACCGCTGGTCTGAGGATAGCCCATGGTGGGCACGGAGTAGGCGATGGAGAAGGTGGACAGGTCCACCACCGTGATGTTGTGGCCGGAATAGGCAGTGAACTGGCTGGTACCGGACACGCCGATGTAAGCACGGCCGTTGGCGATCACGGGGGTGGAGGTACTCATGGGAGGCGCAGAGGCACTGTCGGCGCCATTATCCAGATGCAGGCGACGCAGAGAGCCCTTGGTAAAAGTGCCGTCGGCGTTGACCTTCACCTGATACAGGTCGCCGCCCTTGGAGGTGAAGTAGTAGGCCTCGGTCTCCTCATCGTAGCAGACGCTGCTGCGGAGGTCGCCCACGTTGGTGGCCTGCAGGCTGTCAATGAGCTTGCCGGTCTTGGGGTTCAGGGACAGGATAGAACCACGGCCCGTGACATACCCTTCCGCACCGTCATCGGTGGTCACCAGCACGAAGTCGCTGTTGACGTAAGCACCGGCCCAATAGAAGCCGTTGTGGGTATAGGTCCAGGTGGGGAGCTTGGCCTCGTTGGTCTTGGTGGCATCCTCATCGGTGACAGAGAGGCAGGCGAAGTTGGCCTGCTTGGTCTCTTGGTTCCAGAAGCCCGTGTAGATATAGCCGTCTGCATAGGCGATGGGGCAGTTGGGCTGGCCGCCCAGCGCATCCCGATAGACCCAAAGGGACTCCAGCGTCTCGGCGTTGAAGGCCTGCACCCGGCCATTGGCAAGACCGATAAAGATCATGCCCTCGGCATAGGTGGCGCAGTTGATGGCGAAGGCGGAGCCGCCTACCATGGTGCCGGTCTTGAGGACCAGGCCGGTCTCCTTATCCACCTTCATGATGGTGGTACCGGAATAGGTATAGAGGTAGCCGCCCACGATGATGGGGCTGCCCACAGCGCCGCCGCTGTAGCCCTCGCCCAGCTTGTTGGCCCACACCAGAACGGTGTCCTCAGCGGTGATGGGGGTGCGCACATCCACCACGCCGTTGTTTTCATCGTTCTTGCGGAACAGGGGCCAGTCGGTGGGCAGTTCGATATCCTTCAGGGTGCTGTCGGGGGCCTTCTCCAGCTTGATCTGGATGGTCTTATTGGCCTCGCCGGCGGTGAAGGTCTTTTTCTGGCCCACATAGCCGTAGCGGGTCACCACTACGGTGTAGCTGCTGCCGCTGTCGAGGGTATAGATGCCCTTGTCACCCGGCAGGATGCGGTCGCCGGTGACGTCGCTGGTGAGGAACACCGTGGCATCACCGGGGGTCGTGGTGATGGTGGTCTCGATGGGGGCCTGCTTATTGACCTTGATGGTATAGGTCCCGGCGATGCTGCCGGTCTCCTTGTGGGAGACGGTAACCGTGATGGTCTCCGCCGCCGCAGAACCCGCCTTCAGGGGGACCGCCACGGTCTGGCGGTCAGAAGGCTTGTGGTCCTTATCATAGGTGATGCTCCGGCTCCAGTCGCCGCAGGCCACCGTTACGGTCATATCTGCATCCATCCGGTAGGAGGACAGGGGCCGCAGGGTCAGGCGCAGCTCAGAGGCTTTTTCGCTGACATCGGCGGTGTAGTCATACACCAGCTTGGTAAAGGTGGCCTTGGTGGTGTCGCCGCCCTGATTCAGGGGAACCACAACGTCGTTCTGGTCCTTGGCGGACAGGGAATCCAGCGTCATGGCGCGGTTGACGTTGATGAAGTAGTCCTGATACAGGGTAGCGCCGTTGACCGTTTTGGACTGGGCTACCTTCAGGCGGGCAGTGTTGCCATAGCCGCCCACGGCCATGAAGCTGGGGATGGGTGTATAGCTGGTATCGGAGGCGGTCAGCGCTTTCTCCATCGTCCGGTCGGGCCAAGCAGTATTGCGGTGATACGCTGCATAGAGCGTAGTTTTGTAAGAACTATCCGCTCTGACACGCTGGAGCTGGAAGCTGGAAGAGTTGGATTCCACCGTAAAGGTGTACTCATGGGTACCCTCCGTAAACGCCGGGGACATATCACACAACGGTGCATTGTTGCCGGTTCTGGCGCTCAGACCCGTCAGCCAGTCCCCGGTGACAGGGGTGGGAACATCGTAGGATCTGTTGGGGACGGCCTGAAAGGCACATTCTGCGTGGTAATACACGTCCTTGGTGGCCAGATAGGTATACCCCAGCCCCAGCGTCAGCGTATAGATGTCCGCCGTACCGGTGGAGGAGGTGGGGGCGATGCAGTCGCCGGTCTGACTGTACACCTTTACATCCAGCCCCTCCTCGTGATTCAGTGTCACGGAGACGGTAGCCTGCTTCTGCACCTTCACCGTATAGGTGACGCTCTGGCCGTTGGCCGTCAGCACCACGGGGATCAGGTATTTCTTGCCGGAATCCTGCTCACAGTCCGCCAGATTCACCGTCACGGGGGAACCACTCTGGGTGGACTTCCCGGCCACGGTGATGGCAGTGCCGCTGCACAGAGCCGTGGGGGTGATCTTCACCTGATCCTGCGACGTGACCACGTTGTAGGTATCGGTGGCCCTATCATAGGTCGGATTCAGGGTCAGTCCGGACACGGAGTCCGCAGCCGCCAGACCGCTGAGGCTGGGAGTGCGGATCAGGTGGAGCGTGTAGGTCTGATACTGCTCATAGGTACCGCCCTTCAGACGGGCCTCGCACACCACGTCCGCATTTTTCAGGCTGTTGGACTCGACACTATCCGTCAGGGCAGTTGCCTTGCTCTTCCAGCTGTGGGCCTTGTTGCCGTTGGGGTCGCCCGCCTTGTAGACACGGATGTTGGTGGTATCCACGCCGTCACCCGGCTCAAAATAGGGATAGAGCGAGTTGTACGCATGGTCCGGGATCAGATAGGTACCCTCGGCGGCGGTAACGTCCTGCTTGGGCATCTCGCCGTAGGTTTTCCAGTAATTGTCGATACCAATGCCTACGGACTTGATCCACTGGCCGGCAGGCAGCTGGGCGGTGAGGGTGGTACCCTCCTTCACCTCCAGCGTGCCACGGACATGGCGGAACTCGCCGTCGGACAGGTCGAAGGTGTAGGTGGCGGGGATCAGGTCCACGGTGTTGGTGTTCTTCACCGTGACAACGGTGCCGAACTCACTGGTGAACACCGCCTCGCCGGGGGTGATGGCCTCGCCGCCCATGGTGGCGCTGATGGTCAGCGGTGTGGTCTTGCCCTCCAGGAACTTGGCGTGCTTGTCGATGGCGCTGAACAGCGCATCGTTCAGGGTCTTGGCCGTGGTGTCCGTGGCGGCATAGAAGCCCTTCACGGCGGCATCATAGGCCTCCTGAGCGGCCCTGTAATCCTTCAGGCCGTTGGTAGCGGTGTTGTAGACCGCCATGTTGGCCGCCAGCTTCTGGAGGTTTGCTCCATGGCTCTGGCTCGAGTTGGTGGTGAACCAGATTGCCGTCAGGCCATCTGCCGACTGATCCAGCTTGTATCCATCCTCGTCGTAATGGATGCTGAAGTTGTCGGTGGTGCCATCGACAGCGGTAATGTATCCGTTGTCGATGCCGCTGAAGGTGTGGCTGCTTTTTTTCAGCACATCCTTCACCGTGTCGCCGGAGTGATAGGTGACATACTCCGGTTCGATGAGGAATCCGTTCTGCGTCACCGCCATCAGTGCGATCTGCTGGGTGTCCGCCGCCAGCGCCGCCGAAGGCAGCAGCGACAGCAGCATCAGGAACGTCAGCAGAACCGACAGAAGGCGGTTTCCGAGATGTGTCTTCTCTTTCATCTTTCATACTCCTTTCTGTTCTTTTATGATTCAAATCACCTGACAGGTGAGGAATCTCTGTTTCCAGCGTCTGGCCGCCGGGACACGCTCCCGCCACAGACGCTCCGTCCCCTCCAGCAGCTTCTGCGCCTGTTGGCGTTGGGGCTCCTCGATGGGGTGGTCGCTGAACCAGACCTCCTGCTCCAGCGCCGTCAGCTGCCGGGCCGTCTCGTCGCCCAGCAGGGCCGTCAGGGCCTCCTGCCGCTGGGGGGATGCCTCGCTCCACGCTCCCGTCTGCAAGGCCGTCAGCTGCCGGTGCAGGGCGCTGAGCATAGCCTGACAGGCCGTGCGGCCGTCGGGGGCCGTAAAGCGCCTGCGCTGCTGCTTCAGCCTTCGCCGCAGCAGCACCGTCCGCAGCACCATGGCCGCCAGACACACCAGCACCAGCGCCGCCAAGGCCAGCAGTACACTCTGGACGAAAATGCGCTGACTGTGGTCGTCCTGGGGCTCCTGCGAGATGTCGGTCTGGTTCTGCTGGGGCGTTTGATCCTGCCCCGTGTAGGTCGTGCCGTTCTCGTTTTCCGCCGGATCGCCGTCCTCCGGCAGTTGGTAGTCGATGTTCTCCTCATAGCCGGGGACGGTGTCGAAGGGGATCCAGCCCACGCCGTCCAGATAGTACTCCGCCCAGGCATGGGCGGCCCGCTGGGTCAGGGTCAGCTGCGCCCCGTCCGACAAGGCCTCCGCCTGCTGCCGGGTCACCACATAGCCCTCCACATACCGGGCCGGGATGCCGCAGCAGCGCAGCAGCAGCGTCGTCAGCGTGGCATAGTGGACGCTATATCCCTGCCGGGCGCCGGTCAGCAGCCACGCCGCCACGTCGCCGGTGGCCGGGGTGACCGTCCCCTCCCGGAGGGTCAGGTTGGCCGCCAGAAAGCGGCTGATCTCCGTCTTGGCCTGAGTGGTGTTCCAGCCCTGACCGGGGGTGAACTGCGCCGTCAGGGCGTCGTAGGTGTCCTGCGGCACCGTGAGATAGTGGTCATAGACCCACTGGCGATAGACGCTCTCCCCCGTCCGATAGTCGCTGTCCGTCTCCGCCTGCGCCAGCTGCTGCTGGAGCAGGTAGCTCTCCTCCACCGGGTACAGCGCCGCCTCATAGCTGCGCTGGGTGGGGTCGGTCATGCCCTCGCCGGTGAGGTCACGGGCATCCAGTGCGCTCTCCAGCCCGTCGCCCCCGCCATAGGGGGTATAGGCCACGGAGCGGCAGGCTCCCAGCACCTGAATGGTCACATGGTTCTCGCTCTCGGCCTCGCCGTTGGCCTTTGCCAGCTGCTGGGCCGGGAAGAAATAGCCGCTTTGCAGGCTATACAGCATCGGAGCCTCCTCCGTCAAGCGGCGGGCCGCCAGCTGCTGCCAGCCGGTGCCGGTGTACTCCCCCGCCACATAGCCCCGCAGATACAGGGGCGTCCAGTGTTCCATGGTCAGCCGCAGCGCCGGCTCCTGTCCGGGGGAAAAGGCCCCGGAGCCGGAGATGTCTCCCTCCGGCAGGGGATCGGCGGCATCCTCATAGCGCCAGCGGTGCAGGGCCTTGCCCAGCCGCCGCCCCAGCGCCGTGGGGGATGCGCCGCCGGAGAGGCCCTCCGGCAGCAGTCCCATCAGCAGCACCAGCGCCAGCGCTCCCGCTGTGATGGCCTTGGCCCGGCGGCCTATGGCGCTGCCCTGCACAAAGCACAGCAGCACCCCCAGCAGGAAGCAGGTAAACCACCATCCCCCCTGCACAAGGCCCGCCAGACGCAGCGCCAGCAGTCCTGCTGCGCAGACGGCCGCCGGCCATATCCGCCAGCGCTGCCGCAGCACAAGACCCGCAGCAAGGCCCGTTACAGCCCCCACAGGCAGCAGCATCCACCAGACGCTGCCCGCCCCCACATAGGGCGGCGTGTACCGTCCGGTCTGCTGAAAGCGCCACTGACCCCACAAGTCTCCCAGTCCCGCCAGAGCAGCGCTGATGTGGCTCCGCAGCAGCACGCCCGCCGCCAGCAGCACCAGCAGCGCTCCGCAGAGGGCAGCCCGCTGCCATTTCCGATCCCACCGCAGCAGCAGTCCCGCCGCAAGGCCCAGCGCCGCCAGAGCGCCCAGCCCCAGCAGGCCCGGCACCGATTCCGGGCGCAGACACTGCCACAGCAGGCCCCATATGCCTGCCAGCAGCAGCACGCCCGCCGCCGCATCCGTGAGGTGCAAAGGCCGAGAGTGGGCCGGTACCGTATCAAATTGGAATGAAACAGTCTGTTTTTTCACCAAAAGCTCCTAATTCCACATCCATTTTCCCAGTATTTCCTGCATATCCTCCGGGGTGAAGCGGCACACGCCCTCCTCGGCGCAGGGCTCATCGCTGCACAGCAGCACGATGGCATCCTCCGGCAGCTGTCCGTCCGCCGGAAGCTGGGTACAGCAGTACAGCAGCTTTCCCTCCGGCCGCAGCTCCGGCGGCTGCGGCTCCTCCTGTGCCTTGCTTTTCAGCAGTGCCGTCACCGCTTCGGGCAGCTGCTCCTCCCCGGTGATCTCCCGGACAGAGGCGGTCTCCCCGCTCCACATGAGTCGAAAGGGCTGATCCACATAGGCCTGACACAGCGACACCGCCGCCTCCATCAGGCCGTCCGCCAGACGGGGCGTGGCCGTGCGGCGCTCCACATAGATGGTCAATCGGTGATCCACCGGCTTGGCCGCATCCCGCACCATATAGCGTCCCGCCTTGGCGGAGAGCTTCCAGTGGATCTGACGCAGACTGTCGCCGGGGACATATTCCCGGATCTGAAAGATCTCCGTAGGGTCGCTGCCCCGGACGTCCGGGGCGTACTCCTCGCAGTCCGTCTGGCGGCTCACGGCCGACACCGGGTCTGCCTCGATGGGGAAGGTATCCGGCATGACGCAGATGCGTCCCTGCACCGTGCAGGGGATCCTCACCGGCAGCACGCCCAGCAGATCCCATAGCACAAGCTCCGCCGCCTGCATCACCAGACAGCCGCAGCAGGCGCTCTGCACCTGCCACGCTCCCCGGCCCTGATGCAGGGTCAGCTTCTCCCGGTGCGTCTCTCCGGTAACGGTGTTCTCCACCGATACCGTGAGCCTGCCCCGGCCGAAGGGGACACCCTGCCGCACCTCCGCCGTCACGGAAAAGGGCTTACCCTTCTCCGCCGTCACGGGGCAGGTGAGCCGTACCTGCGACCGCTTCCTTGTCAGCAGCAGTGCAAGCCAGCCCGCCAGCGGCGCCATCAGCCAGCACAGGGCCAGCCACGGGGCAGGCGCCCAAGGCGTCACCAGCCAGCACAGCACCAGTCCGGCCTCCGTCAAAAGCCACAGCAACGTGCTCATGCCCGCCGCTCCGACAGCACCGGCGGCTGGGTCTGCGCCAGCACCTCCGCCACGATGGCCTCCGGTGTGTACTCGTTGAGGCGGGCCTTGGAGGAAAGCATCAGACGGTGGGCAAACACATACTCCGCCATCTGCGTCACATCCTCCGGCACCACGAAATCCCGGCCCTCTGCGAAGGCTCTGGCCTTAGCCGTGCGGCACAGGGCCAGAGCGCCACGGGGGCTGATACCCAGCTTCAGCAGCGGATGGGTGCGGGTCACCTCCGCCAGCCGGGCGATGTAATCATAGATCTGGTCGTCCACATGGACCTGACGCACCTTGGCGATGGCGGTGAGCAGCTCCTCCCGGCGCATCACCGGCTCCACCTGCTCCAGAGGCTCCTGCTGGCTGCGCTCCCTCAGGATGCGCACCTGACTGTCCACATCGGGATAGCCCATGCTCAGCTTCATGAGGAAGCGGTCCAGCTGGGAGTTGGGCAGATTCTGTGTACCGGCAGAGCCGATGGGGTTCTGGGTGGCCAGCACCACAAAGGGGGCCGGCAGATCGTGGGTCACGCCGTCTACGGTGACATGACCCTCCTCCATGGCCTCCAACAGCGCCGACTGGGTTTTGCTGGAGGTACGGTTGATCTCGTCTGCCAGCAGCAGATTGGTCATCACCGCACCGGGCTGATACACCATCCGCCCCTGCTCCGGCAGGGAAAAGCCGATGATATCCGAGGGCATGGTGTCCGGTGTGAACTGCACACGCTTGGTTTCCAGCCCCAGCGCCTTGGAAAAGGCCAGCGCCATGGTGGTCTTACCCACCCCCGGCACGTCCTCCAGCAGCACATGGCCCTGGGCCAGAATGGAGATCCAAACCTTCTCCACCACATCGTCCTTGCCGACGATGACCTTCCGCACTTCCCGCAGAATTTTCTCCGTTACTTCGTACATATCTTCCTCCGCTTGCTCCAAATCACCATGCCTGCGGCCACCACTACCACGGCGGCGCCTGCGGCGATCCACACCACTGCGCCGGGGCCGGAGGTAGTCTCCTCCGCCGCAGCCCGCAGCTCATATGCCTGTGCCGGGTCCTCCGGCGTGATCTCCAGGGAAAGCTCCTGCATCCGATCCAGCAGCGCCCCGGCAGCGAACACATAGCTGCGCTCGGCGGCGGGGATGGCCAGATACCGGGTATACAGAGCCTGCACCTCCTCTGGCGTGGCCACCGCCACATCCGTCAGTGCCTCGTTCAGGGCCGTCACCTGCGTCTTTACATCCTCCGGCATCTCCTCCCGGAAGTCATACAGGCTCCGGCGGGCGGCGGGCAGCCGCTCCATGGCCTCCTGCGCCAGAAGGGCCTGCTCCGTGGCCATGACATCGGAGCCGTCCGTCAGAATATGGCGGAAGGTGCCGTCGTCCAGCCGGTAGCGCAGCAGCCCGTCCACGGCGCTGACGCCGTTTTTCACGAACCGGGCGTCCGTGGCCGGATCCACTCCCAGACTGCACAGGGCGATGATGACCTGCGCCGTGCTCTCCAGATTGGCGGCGTCCCAGCTGATGAAATCGCCCTCCGCCGTCTGCTGGTCAGACAGCCACGCCAGCGCCCGGCGCACCACCTCCCGGATGGTCACAGACTCCCCGGCAGCGCCGGTATACGTCACTGTGCTGTTCTGATAGGGCGCCAGCGCCTGCAGGGTCATGGCTGTCAGATCCACGTCCGAGTTCCCTACCGTCAGGCCGAAGCCGCCCTCCGGCTCCTGCGCTGCCACCAGCGCCTGCAAAATAGTGGCTCTGGTGTAGACGGCATCCTCCGGCACGGCGAAGCGGGCGCTGTCCAGAGCGATCAGACCGAAGATCCAGCCGTTGAGTCCCTGCGTTCCCAGAGATTTGGCGGCGGTGAATTGATATACGCCGTCGGCCAGCAGATTCACCGACCGACCGTTCTTGTCCCGGCCGAAGGCGGTGGGGTCCGCTCCCAGCGCCAGCGCCGTCAGGGCGGTGCGCTGCCACTCCGTGGCTCGCAAGCGGTCCAAGCCCCCCTGCTCCCGGTACATCCGGGTCACATAGCGCTCCAGTGCCTTGCGGTAAGCGGAGGTATCCCCCTCCGTACCGGCCCGGCTCACGGCGATGGCCACCCAGTCGCTGACGGAGTCTCCCGCCGTCAGCTTGTCGCTTTGCAGCAGTGTCTCCGCCGTGCAGCCCTGCGCCGCCGCCAGCGCATCCAGCGTCTCCTGCCCATAGGCGGGGATCACCAGCACCAGCGTCAGCAGCAGCGCCAGCAGGCGGCAGCAGCCCTTTCTCATTCTATCGTTCATATCTCGCTCCTGTCATAGCGTAGGCCGGCAGTCTGCGCCGCCGGGGAAGCCACCCGGCATTGACCGCCGGGATCGGCTCCTGCTTCTGCTCCCCGCAGCGGGAGCAGGTGTATTCGATGTAGCCCGGTGTTCCGTCCTCTCCCGGCTCCGTGCGTCCCGTCTCCACGAAATCATGCCCCAGAGGCGGCACCTCCTGCTGATCCTTCCGATCGCCGCAGACGGTGCAGACGGTGCTGATCTCGCCGGGATGGGTGCAGTCCGGCGCCACTGTCTGTGTCGGCTCGCCCCAGACGTGCTCCTCAATGTAGGTGCCGTTGAGCCACTTACCGCAATAGCTGGGCAGCAGACCGTAGCTGCCGCCGGTGGAACTGTATCCGCCGATGTCCTTGCCGTAGGCCAGCGTGAAGCGCAGATACAGGGTATCGCCGTCGGTGAGGTAATAGCCGGACAGGCCCTTACCGGCATAGGTATTGCCGCCCACAGAGTACATCCAGCCGGAGCCCTGAGTATAGTCGAACTCGCCCAGACTGTTGTTATCCGTCTGGCCCGTCAGGGTCAGGCCGTCCTGCAGGATCTTGCTCCACAGGTTCTCCGGGATGGCGGGATAGTCCATCATGCCGCCCCGGCTGATGCGCCGCAGATAGAAGCCCACGTCCATGGAGCCGGAGTATTCGTACTCGTAGCCCCACTCCTCCAGCGCCTCGATAACGGCATAGGAGGCCGGGGTATTCTGGCGAATTTTGTAGGTATACGGCTCCTCCATCACATCCAGTCCCACGGTGGTGGCATCGATGACGATATAGGCCGTGCCGATGACGTCGCCGGTATCCACGAAGCGGTAGAGGATGCGATAGGACACGAAGGCGGAGTTGCCCTCCCCGTCCCAGGCCCGGATGGTAATGGTGTGCTCCACCGTATCGCCCACGATGGGATCCGGGAAGTAGAGCTGATACTCGTACACCGGGCCGCCGGTGGGGCCTGTGATGCGCTTTCCGTCCATCTGCACCTCGATCTGGCTGGCGTAGAGGGGAGAGCCTGTGTAGGCCGTGGCCTTCACCGTCAGGGTGAAGTTGCGGTTGCTGGTCTCCGTCACGCCGTCCAGATTGGTGACGATGGTGGGGGGATGCTCACCGATGGTGGGATGATCCTCATCGGCCTTCTGTGCGACATACCGGATGGAGAAGCGGACCTCCTCCACCGTGGTGTTCCCCTTCTTGCGGTAGAGGGTAATGTGGTTGGTCTCATTGCGCACCATCCGAGCGGTGTAGTTCTTGCCGTCGGCGCTGGTGAGATACCGGCCGTTCATGGGGGTATCGCTGTTTTGCAGCTTCACCTTCAGCGTCTCGCCATTGGGGTTGATGAGATAGGCGTAAAAGGGCAGCGTGTCATCTGTCAGCTGGTTATAGGTGATCTCACAGTTGCTGAGATCCGTGATGATACGGGTGCTGGTATCGTCAGAAGGGCCTGGCTCCGGTTTTACCGGGCCGGGACCGTCGTTATCGCCCTTGCCGGGATGATCACCGGGCTGCGGATTATCGCCGGGCTGCTCCGGCTGCTCCGGATTGTCTGTGGGATTCTCCGGCTGCTCCGGGGCATCGGGTTCCTCCTGGGGCGGCTCCTCGTCCGGCTGCTCCGGAGTCTCCGGCTCTTCCGGCGTGTCCTCGTCCTCCGGGTCCTCCGGCTGCTCCGGGGCATTGGGCTTCTCCTGCTGGGAGGCGCCTCCCTGTCCCTCGGTGCGGATAGTCTGGGCCGGGGGCTGGGGCAGCGGCTCCGGCTCCTGCGTGGAAAGGCCCATCCCGGACAGCACCAGCAGCACCACCAAGGCCGCCGCCAGCACCAGCGCTCCGCCCCGCCATAGATAGGGTCGAATCTTCTTCATATACTCCTCATTCTCCGTGCCGCCGACTCCCGCAGTGCACGGGAGCAGGCGCAAAAAATATGGTGTCATCCTGCGTGGCAGAATAACACCATAACCATTCCTGGGATCATTCTAACGGCAACAGTAGGTCTCCCGGCTCGCATCTCAAGCGGCGGTCTCCCCTGCCTTCTCAGAAGCACGCTTCCAATGGCTGACTTTCGTCGGCGGGATAGACACCTCGATGCACACGGTGTTGGTCAACGTGGGGCTCGTCCCCGTTCCCTTGTTCAGCTTTGTGCCTGACCCCACGGGCCTTTGCAGCGCATTGCCTCTGTCCGTATCTATCAGAAGATATTATATCCTATCCCATATGGAAATGCAAGGAAAATGCAGAGGGCCGTCGAAAGATTTTCTTGACCTATGTCCGAAATCGTACTAAAATACATTTGTCCGGTTTCGGACATTATTTTTACGGAGGGCTTTCTCTTCATGCGTATCCAACTATCCGAGCACTTCACCTATCGAAAACTGCTGCGCTTCACCCTGCCGTCTGTCATCATGATGGTTTGTACCTCCATCTACGGCGTGGTGGACGGTGTTTTCGTGTCCAACTTCGTGGGCTCCGATGCCTTTGCCGCCGTGAACCTCATTATGCCATTTCTCATGGTATTGGGTGCCGTGGGTTTCATGCTGGGTACCGGCGGCAGTGCGCTGGTGGCGTACACCCTGGGAGCCGGCAACGAAAAGCGTGCCAACGAGATCTTCTCCCTGCTGATCTATGTGCTGATTGGGGTGGGTGCCGTGTTCACCATCGGCGGCATTGCCTTTCTCACGCCTATGTCCCGGCTGCTGGGTGCCGACGAGACCATGCTGCCGGTGTGCGTCAGCTACGGACGTATCGTCCTGCTGGGCCTGATTCCCTATATGCTGCAAAACACCTTCCAGAGCTTTCTGGTGACGGCGGAACGGCCTCAGCTGGGCCTGTACGTCACCATTGCCGCCGGCGTCACCAACATCGCACTGGACGCTCTGTTCGTGGCGGTGCTGCAATGGGGCGCCGAGGGCGCCGCTCTGGCCACCATTCTCAGCCAGTTCGTAGGCGGCGCCATTCCGCTGGTGTACTTCCTCCGGCCCAACAGCAGCAAGCTGCGGCTGGGCCGCACCGCCTTCCATGGGCGGGCGCTGCTGAAGGCCTGCGCCAACGGCTCCTCGGAGTTCATGACCAACATCTCCATGTCGGTGGTGAATATGCTCTACAACTGGCAGCTGATGCGGCTCATGGGCTCCGGCGGCGTGGCGGTGTACGGTGTCATCATGTATGTCAACTTCATCTTCATCGCCATCTTTCTGGGCTATTCCATGGGCAGCGCCCCCATCGTGGGCTATCACTACGGTGCCGGGAACCGGGCGGAACTGCGGGGGCTGCTGCGGAAGAGCCTGTGCATCATTACCGTCATGAGCGTGGTACTGACGGCGGCGGCCCTGCTGCTGGCCCGGCCCCTGTCCATGATCTTCATGTCCAAGGAGGCGACCCTGCTGCCGGTGACCATCCGTGCCTTCTCCATCTACTCCCTGTCCTTCCTGATGGCAGGGTACAACATCTATGCCTCCTCCTTTTTTACCGCCCTCAACGACGGCTTCATCTCTGCCCTGATCTCCTTTGCCCGGACGCTGGTGTTCCAAGTGGCCGCCGTTATCGTGCTGCCCGTGCTATGGGATATCGACGGTGTATGGGCCGCCGTGGTGGCCGCCGAGACACTGGCGCTGCTCCTGTCGGCGGCGTGCCTCGTGGGCAAGCGGAAAAAGTACGGCTATGCGTAAGGGGGCGAGGATGTGACCACCATTCAGGAGTTCAATCAGATCGACGGCCGTATCAGCAGCCTGTATCATGCGGCGGCGCTGAAAATGGGACTATCGGACAGCGAGTTCCGCATCCTGTATACGCTGGCCGTCAACGAGCCGGGCTATCTCCAGTCTGCCCTGCGGGAGGCCACGGGTATGGGCCGCTCTACCGTCAATTCCGCTTTGAAGAAGCTGGAGCGGGAGGGCATACTGACCCTGTCCCCCGGCAGTGGACGGCACACCTGTGTCTCCCTGACGGCACAGGGGCATCGTCTGGCCGATAGAACCGTGTGCCGCCTGATCCGTCTGGAGGACCGTATTTACGCCGGCTGGACATCGGAGGAGCAGGCTCTGCTGCTGCGGCTGAACCGGGACTTCACCGAAAAGCTGGAGGCCATCGTGGCGTCTTTATAATGGGACATCCCCCAAGAAGTAAAAAAGGACACGGCAGGCACAGCCTGTCGTGTCCTTTTTTGTGCTTGCTTACCGCACGATCTCGCCGACCTTGGGGTTGCCGGCAGCCTGAGACTCGTCGGTGTCGATGTGCATGGTGGTGACGGCGTCCTTGTTGACACGAACCACCACATCGTCAAAAATCAGCTTACGGCCCTCGCCGCCGCAGGCCACCTTGATGATCTCGCCGTTCTTCACGCCCATCTCGGCGGCGTCGGCCTCGGTGATGTGCAGGTGACGCTTAGCGATAATGACGCCCTCGGTCAGCTCCACCTCGCCCTTGGGGCCCACCAGCTTACATGCGCCGGAGCCCTTCACGTCGCCGCTCTCACGGACGGGGGCATCGATGCCCAGCGTGCGGGCGTCGGTGGCGGACAGCTCGATCTGATCCATCTTACGCACGGGACCCAGAATGGACACGTTGGCCATCTCCTTCTTGGGGCCCACCACAGTCAGACGCTCGTTGCTGGCGAACTGGCCGGGATAGGACAGGGGCTTGCGGACGGTGAGCTCATAGCCCTCACCGAACAGCTTCTCCAGCGTCTCCTGGGTCAGGTGAATGTGACGGGCAGACGTTTCGATCATAAAAGACATGGTTTTTTCCTCCTAATTGTTGAACATTGGTCCACTATGAAAATCGTGCCGCAGCACGCTCCATACAACGATGCATCAAAGCAGGATACGGATGCCACCCAGCACCGGCACCGGCCGCTCCACGCCCCGGATGGCCCCGGTAAGGCCCATGCACCACCACACCGCCACAAAGACGGCCCACACCCAGCCCACGCAGGGGATGACCCCCAGCAGGCCGAAAATACCCAGCACCAGCGACTGGTTCAGGTGGAAGCGGCTGGCCTCCCGGTTCCCCGCCAGCACGGCGACGAGCAGACCGACCCATGTGCAGTAGCAGACGATATCTGTGGTGCGCTTATCCATAGAAGTCATCCTTTTCCATATGCTATATGGCATTGTAGCACATTCTCCCCGGTGTTTCAAGAGACAGGGCGCTATAAATTCCCTTGCAATCCCGTAAAAATCTGCTATAATGACAGCATATTGCACCAGTGATATATATTATCCCTATTTATGAGGTCCTGCATCATGTCTGTGAAATTGGAGCTTTATCGTGTATTCAAGGAGGTGGCCGAGGCCGGCAACATCACCGCCGCCGCTCAGGCCCTGTATATCTCCCAGTCCGCCGTCAGCCAGTCCATCAAGCAGCTGGAGGGCGAGCTGCAGACCCGTCTGTTTGCCCGCAACTCCCGTGGCGTGGCCCTGACACCGGACGGCCGGATGCTGTACGAGTACGTCCGCAGCGCCATCGGCTTGCTGGAGACCGGCGAGGAGAAGCTGTCCCAGAGCCGGGAGCTGCAGATGGGACACCTGACCATCGGCGCCAGCGACACCGTCACCAGCCAGTTCCTGCTGCCGTATCTGGATCGGTTCCACCGGCAGTATCCCGCCATCCACATCCAGATCGTTTCCGGCCGCAGCCACAAGGTACTGGGCCTGCTGCAATCCGGCAAGGTGGATATCGCCTTTGCCAGCACCCCCCAGGAGTCCGCCTCGCTGGAGACGCACCCCTGCTTCGCCACCCATTCCGTGTTCGTGGCGGCGGCGGACTATCCCTGCGACTTCGGCCATGTCTATTCTCTGGCGGAGATCGCCGCCTTCCCCCTGATCCTTTTGGAGCGCAAGGCCTCCTCCCGGCTGTATCTGGAGAAGTACTTCCTGCAAAATGGCCAGCGGCTGCATCCGGAGATCGAGCTGGGCGCACGGAGCCTGCTGGTAGATCTGGCGGCGATTGGCTTCGGGGTGGCGGGCGTCACGGAGGAGTTTGTCCACGAAGAGCTGTCGAAGGGTCGACTGCGGAAGCTGGCTACGGACTTCGAGATCCCGCCCCGCAGCGTGGATCTGTGCGTCCTGCGGGACGTGCCTCTGACCCCGGCGGCCCAGCGGTTTGCCGACTTCGTAAAGGACAGCTTATCCCAGCGTTCAGGTGCGCCTCTGAACTGGGAGAACTGACAAATACCGGGAGAAAAACCAAGAAAAGCTTGGTTTTTCTCCCTATTGTTTTTCCCCCGGAAATTGGGCAGAATAGGGTCAATATGGTGGAGTACCAGCGACTTATAATAAAGGAGTGTAGATCGTGGAAGCATTGAAAGAGCGTATCCGCCGGGAGGGCCGTGTCCTGCCCGGCAACATCATCAAGGTAGACGGGTTTTTGAACCATCGGGTGGACACCGCCTTTATGGAGGAACTGGCGGACGAGTTCGCTCGCTATTTTGACGTCAGCAAGATCACCATGGTGCTGACTGCCGAGGCCAGCGGCATCGCTCTGGCTACCATCTGCGCCAATAAGTACGGCGTGCCCATGGTGTTTGCCAAGAAGGCCAAGAGCGACAACATCGAGGGTGGCCTGTACCAGAGCGAGATCTTCTCTTATACTTACAAGAAGAAGGCCACCCTCATCGTGGCGCAGGAGTGGCTGGGGCCGGAGGACAAGGTCCTTATCATCGACGACTTCATGGCTAAGGGCTACGCCATGCAGGGTCTCATCGACATCGTCAATGCCGCCGGCGCCGAGCTGGTGGGCATCGGCGTGGCGGTGGAAAAGGGCTTCCAGCACGGCGGCGACTCCTTCCGGGAGCAGGGCTACAACATCCACTCTCTGGCCGTTATCGAGGAGGCTACGCCCGACCACATCACCTTCCGGGAGGATGATCCGGTATGAAAAAGGTTTTAGTGCTGGACTTCGGCGGCCAGTATAATCTGCTGGTGGCTCGCCGTGTCCGTGAATGCGGCGTATACTGCGAGATCCGCTCCTGGCGGGAGTCTATGGAGAATATCCGGGCCTTCCAGCCTGACGCTCTCATTTTCACCGGTGGCCCCGCCACGGTGTTCGAGCCAAATGCTCCCATGGTGGATCCCGCCCTGTTCTCTATGGGCATCCCTGTGCTGGGCATCTGCTACGGCCAGCAGCTGATGATCCACCTGCTGGGCGGCCAGTGCCGCCGGGCCGAGACCCGTGAGTACGGCAAGGTAGAGCTGACCCATAACGGCAAGAGCCCTCTGTTTAAGGATATCCCCGCCACCGCCGTGTACTGGATGAGCCACGGTGTGGAGGTGGAGACGCTGGCCCCCGGCTTCGAGGTGGTGGCCTCCACCGATGGCTGCCGCTGCGCTGCCATCCAGTGCGCCGAGAAGCAGCTTTACGGCGTGCAGTTCCACCCGGAGGTACTCCACACCCAGTACGGCAAGGAGCTGCTGCAGAATTTCCTATACGGCATCTGCGGCTTCACCGCCGAGTGGACCATGGCGTCCTATCTGGAGGAGGCCGTGGCGGAGTGCCGGGCCAAGATCGGCAGGGGCCGTGTGCTGCTGGCTCTCTCCGGCGGCGTGGACAGCTCTGTGGCTGCCGCCCTGCTGCAGCGTGCCGTGGGCGATCAGTTGACCTGTATCTTCGTGGATCACGGTCTGCTGCGGAAGGACGAGGGCGATCAGGTGGAGGAGGTCATGACCCACCAGTTCCATGTGGACGTGCGCCGGGTCAACGCCAAGGACCGCTTCCTCTCTAGGCTGGCCGGTGTCACCGACCCGGAGACCAAGCGCAAGATCATCGGTGAGGAGTTCATCCGGGTCTTTGAGGCCGAGGCCAAGAAGATCGGCGCCGTGGATTTCCTGGCACAGGGCACCATCTATCCTGACGTGGTGGAGTCCGGTCTGGGCGGCGAGTCCGTGGTCATCAAGAGCCACCACAATGTGGGCGGCTTGCCAGACTGCGTGGACTTCAAGGACATCGTGGAGCCCCTACGGCGGCTGTTCAAGGACGAGGTGCGGCAGCTGGGCATCGAGCTGGGCCTGCCGGAGCAGCTGGTGTGGCGCCAGCCCTTCCCCGGCCCCGGTCTGGCCATCCGTGTCATCGGTGAGATCACCGAGGAAAAGCTGGAGATTCTGCGGGATGCCGATGCCATCTTCCGGGAGGAGATGGCTCTGGCGGGATTGGACCGTACCACCAGTCAGTACTTTGCCGTGCTGACCAGCGTCCGCAGCGTGGGCGTCATGGGCGACGAGCGCACCTACGACTATACGCTGGCCCTGCGGGCGGTGCAGTCTCAGGACTTCATGACCGCTACGTGGTCCCGCCTGCCCTATGAGCTGCTGGATAAGGTCAGCGGCCGCATCGTGGGTGAGGTGAAGCATATCAACCGCATCGTCTACGATATCACCTCTAAGCCCCCCGCAACCGTGGAGTGGGAGTAATCCCCAAAAGGCCAAAAAGCCTTGAAAATGCTGGAGTTTTGCGTTACGGAATTGCCCCGTGACAACAAAATGACAACATTTTAGATTATCCAAGAATAAAGAGCTATCTGATTTCTGTTAGAGAAGTCAGATAGCTCTTTTTGTTTTGTCTGAATTTAATCGTTCTTCAGCCTGTCTTTGAAAGCCTCCACCAGCGCATCGCTGAGCTGCTGGGACGGCACTTTCACATAGCCGGAGGTTTCGTCATATTTCGGGTAGTTATAACGCCACTTGTCGTAGTCCTCCCGGTTGATTTTGCCATTGCGGAGCTTTTCTGCCTGCTGTGCCCACGCTGTGAGTATTTCGGAAAGCTCAGCGGCGTCCTTCCCCTTCCGGGGATCAACACGCAGGGAAACGCCGTTCTCGCCGGTTTCCACTGTCAGACCGTAGCGATCTTCCAAAGTGAACAGTGTGTGCATCAGGCCAAGATAGCTGTCAATGTCCGGCACGGACAGTGCCAGCGGTGATACGCCCAGCGCACTGGCAAGGCTCTCCGTCAGCTCCGCCTTGGGCGTTCTGCTGCCGGACTCATACTGCGCCATACGGATGTCGGCGGTCTTTTCCGGGAAGCCGACCACCTGCCCCAAGTATTTTTGCGTCATTCCCCGCAGATTACGGAAAAACCGAATTCTCTCACCGATTGCCATAGCGATTACGCTCCTCGTTTTGATACTGTACAATCAGTATAGCATATGGATTTAAGTTGTGTCAAGATAGCAAAAGCAAAAAAGTTAAATATTTTCCCGCAAGCCTCTTGACAATAGCAAATTCGTTTAGTATAATGATTAAGCAAATAGCGTTAAGTTGTTTGCAGACAACAGAATATCCGTCGTGCGTCACGGTAATGGCGTACCCGCTCGGGCAAATCGGAATGCGGCCAGAAAGTTCTCCGACACTAAATAAGAGAACTATAACCATACGAAAGGGGTGATGAAATGGAAAACACAAGCTTTATGAGAGTGGAGGAAGTAGCGCAGGAATTGGGCATTTCCAAATCCTACGCCTACAAGATCGTCCAGAAGCTGAATGAGGAACTGAAAAGCAAAGGCTTCCTCACGATTTCGGGACGAGTCAACAAGCAATATTTTATGGAACGCACCTGTTACGGTGCTGTTCAGAAAGAGAGGTAAAAATGTCCGTTTATAAAGATACCAAAAACAACACTTGGAAGGTCTACTATCGCTTCACGGATTGGCAGGGCAAAGTCCACCAGTCTACGAAGCGAGGCTTTCCAACCAAACGAGAAGCTCTTGCTTGGGAGCGGGAACAGCTCCACAAAGTGGAAGCCGATCTGGATATGACCTTTGAGAGCTTTATCGACACCTACACAGCCGATATGAAGAACCGGCTGAAAGAGAACACTTGGCACACCAAGGAGCATATCATCCGCACCAAACTGCTTCCCTACTTCGCCAAGCGGAAAATGAACTCGATCCAGCCCAAAGACATTATCGCTTGGCAAAATGAGATGATCAAATGTCGGGATAAGAGCGGCGAGGCATATTCGCCGGTATATCTCAAAACTCTGCACAATCAGCTCAGTGCAGTTTTCAATCACGCCGTGAAATTCTACGGGCTGAAAGACAATCCCGCCGCCAAGGTCGGCAATATGGGAAAGGCCAAGGCAAGAGAAATGCTTTTCTGGACGCAGGAGGAATACAAGAAATTCTCCGAAGAAATGATGGACAAGCCTGTTTCTTTCTATGCCTTTGAAATGCTGTATTGGTGCGGCATCCGGGAGGGTGAACTGCTGGCGCTGACCCCGGCGGATTTCGATTTTGACCGGGAGACGGTCACGATCAGCAAATCCTATCAGCGTATCGGTGGCCGGGACATCATCACTGACCCGAAAACGCCGAAAAGTAACCGGACGATCAAAATGCCGGAGTTCCTCTGTGAAGAAATGCAGGACTATATGAAACAGCTCTACCGAATCGGCAAAAATGACCGGCTGTTTGAAGTCACGAAAAGCTACCTTCATCACGAAATGGACAGAGGCGCCAATGCCGCAGGGGTAAAGCGCATCCGTATCCACGATTTGAGACACAGCCATATTTCACTTCTGATTGAAATGGGCTATTCGGCGGTAGCGATTGCTGACCGGGTGGGACACGAAAGCATCAATATCACCTACAACTACGCCCACCTGTTCCCATCCACGCAAAGCGATATGGCGGACAAGCTCAATCAATTCAGGAAGGGCGGTACAGATAATGTCATTGAAGAACAGAGACGAGCATAATCGCTGGCGCAGCAAAACGGTTGCTTTCCGGGTATCGCCGGAGGAAGATGCTCAAATTGAACGCTATGTGCAGCTCTCCGGGCTGACCAAGCAGGACTATATCACCCGGCGGCTCACCCACAAGGATGTAGTAGTGTACGGCAATCCCAGAGTTTTCAAGGCGCTGCGGAATCAGCTTGCCGAAGTGCTTTTGGAATTGCAGCGCATTGAGACTGGCGGCGCAGTCAATGATGAGCTGCTTGACCTAATTGAAATGATAGCCGATATTCTCGGCGGAATGAAGGAGGAATCTGAATGAACAAAGAAAAAGAAATGACCGCTCCCGTTGTATCTGTTGACGCAGATACGGAGCAGTCATCCCAAAACCTTACTGACAATAGTTTAACCGATTTTGACCCGAATTTCAAGGGGTTTGATGAAATGCAGAGAGAAATTCTGCGAATGATGGACCCGTCCTACTTGAAAACCGTGTCAATGTCTGAACTGTTGGACAATGTGTACCAGAGCAAGCCGCCCCTTGTGGATGGTCTGCTCTACCGGGGTACTTACCTTTTTGTCGGTGCTCCGAAGCTGGGCAAGAGCTTCCTGATGACCCAGCTTGCCTATCATATCAGCACCGGCACACCGCTTTGGAATTATCCCGTCCGTAAAGGAACGGTGCTGTATCTTGCGCTTGAGGACGATTACCGCCGCTTGCAGGAGCGTTCCTATCGGATGTTCGGCACGGCAGAAAATGAGAGCCTGTTCTTCTCTGTTTCGGCCGGTCAGCTTGGCAGCGGCCTCGACGAGCAGCTCACTAATTTTCTGCGGGAGCATCCAGGCACTTCCCTTATCATCATTGACACGCTCCAGAAGGTGCGTGAGGTCGGCGGGGACAACTACAGCTACGCCAACGATTATCAGATCATCACACGGTTGAAGGCGCTGGCGGATAGCTATGGCATCTGTCTGCTTCTTGTCCATCACACCCGAAAACAGCAGTCAGACGATAAGTTTGATATGATCTCCGGCACCAACGGACTGTTGGGTGCGGCGGATGGAGCGTTTCTGCTCACCAAAGAAAAACGTACCGGTAATGCCGCTTGTCTTGATGTATCCGGAAGAGATCAGCCGGATCAGCGGCTGCACCTTTTCCGCAACGAGGAAACACTTGCGTGGGAGCTGGAGCGTGTGGAAACGGAGCTTTGGAAAGCGCCGCCGGAGCCGCTGCTGGAACAGGTTTCAGCTTTTCTTTCTTCGGCTGGTAAGGATTGGGCGGGAACGCCCACAGAGCTTTCGGCACTTCTCGGCGTGGATATGAAGCCCAATGCCCTGACAAGGCGGCTGAATGTCAACGCCGGACGGCTGCTGAATGAGTACGGCATCCGATATGAAAGCAGCCGCACTCGGAACGAGCGCACTGTAAAGCTTGCAGCGACAGAGCGATCGTGACGATATGTGACGGTGTGACGATATTTCTATGAGCGGGTGCGGTATCAAAAATACCGTCACCATCGTCACACACCGTCACAGAAGTTTCGGCGGGGTGCAGGGTGACCTTTTCAAAGGGCAGCCCTGCTGGGGAGGCAACCGCAGTTGCCGGGGCAACGCCCCACTGAGCGTGGCATTGTGCTGCGCTCAGTCTCCCCCTCGGAGAGCGCAAACAGCATCTTTTGATGGCCGCAGGCTGTCAAAAGTGCTTTTGCGTTACTCTTGACAAGAGTAACAGAACCCCGGCTGCGGCCGGAGGAGTGAAAGGAAGTGAGATTTTATGAAGAGAACGATCAGCGCCGAGGTGGGCAAAGGCTCTGTCAACCACAACAGCCGCAAATTCCGGGCAGAGAATGTGGACGGAAGCCGCACACACCTGAACATCGACTACTGCAATGAGCGCATTCAGACTGTGTACCACCAGCTTTTTGATGAAGCTCTGAAACGCTACAACGAAAAGCAAACCCGAAGTGACCGGCGTATTCCGAACTACTACGAGAAGATTCGCTCCGGCAATCAGGAGAAACCCTTCCACGAGATCATCCTACAAATCGGAAACAAGGAGGATATGAGCGCCACCGGCGAATATGCGGAATTGGCTCGGCGGGTACTGGACGAATATTATCAGGGCTTTCAGGAACGCAATCCAAGCCTCCGGGTGTTCTCGGCACATCTCCATATGGACGAAGCTACACCCCATATCCACATTGACTTTGTGCCGTTCACCACCGGGAGCAAGCGAGGGCTTGATACCCGTGTATCGCTGAAACAGGCGCTGGCAGCGCAGGGCTTCAAGGGTGGCACACGGGGTGCAACGGAATGGGCGCAGTGGGTACAGTCCGAAAAGGAGCAGCTTGCCGCCGTGATGGAGCGGTATGATATTCAGTGGGAGCAGAAAGGTACCCACGAAAAGCACCTCTCTGTTATGGACTACAAGAAGCAAGAGCGAGAAAAAGAGATTGCTGCACTGGACAGCACGCTTGCCGAAAAGCAGGACGAGTTGGAAACGGTGCAAAATCGAATTGACAACTTCGATCAGGGTACGCAGTCTATTGAAAAGCTGGAACAGCGGATTGAGTCGGATGCAGAGTTTCAACTCCCCGATCCCCCCACTCTAATGACCGCCAAGACCTATAAACAGCGGTTTGTTGACCCACTCATTAAGAAATTGAAAGAGGTTATCCGAGAGGTGTTCTACCACTATTACAAGGCTCTGGACAGCTATCACCGGCTGAACACCACCAACGGTCGGCTCTACCGGGAGAACGAGCATCTGACCGCCACCAATGACCGGCTCAAAGGAGAAAATGAAGTTCTGCGCTCCGAACTGAAAGACTTTCGCTTTCTGCGGAAGGTTCTTGGCAGCCAGCAGATCGACAATCTGATTGCACAGGCAAAAGATATGGAGCAGCAACGAAAGCAAACCCAGCGCACAAGGCACAGAAATACAAATTATGAAAGGTAGGAACAGGCAATGGCAAAGACGATTTTTGAGGAAATGGGCGGGACTTATACGCAGATTGGGGATTATCTTCTCCCCGATCTAGAACTGCCCGAAAAAGAACAGCAGCCCATCGGCGTGTGGGGACAGCGGCACCGGCGCTATCTGAAGGAGCATCGCCGGGCAAGCTATGCGACCCTTCTTACAAGCGGCAAGTTAAATGGTTATCTTGCCGACATCGACCGACAGGCGGAGGAGATGTTTCTTCGGCTGGTAAAGCAGATGGCCGAGGCGGAAGGTGTCACGGAGCAACTCAAGGCAGGCAACCAAATGGAGTGGGTCGGCAGGATGAATAATATCCGTAATCGGGCTATGGAGATTGTGAATAGCGAGTTGATTTGCGGTTAAAAGTATAGTGGCGGCAAGGAAATCCTTGCCGCCATTTTTGGATTTTTTCTCAAAAGCGGTCAAGGCACCTCAGATTCTATCTCCATACGGCAGAGACTTCATATAACTATCCATAGAATTAAAATCCGGTGTACCATCTGCGTTTGCTGGCAGCATTAATTCTAAATATGGTAATGTTATGTTAGCTTGTCTGCCATAACTATAACGGTATTTGTTGGCCTTAAGAACAGTTATGCAAAACAATTTGACAAGTTTACTCATAGGCTGTAATGGAATAAGCAAATATAAATCTCGACCGCTATAAAATGGTTCTTCTTGCAAAAAAGTGGAAAGAACGCTTCCGCCACCTGCACAAGTAATTAAACCTGCAGGTTGAGGTTCTTTTCCTTCAACTGGTTTAACTCGTGCACTAACTCCATTATTAGATTCTGTACGAGCAACAAAATTTATTGCATCGGGATCACCATCTTCAGCTTCTATACAGGTGTTCAGTTCCATATTTATGCCGTATTTAACTTCAAACAATTCATTCACTTTAAAGTCTTTCCAGGTCTCAACACCAAGTGTATGTGATCCGTACCCCCCCCGGTTAGCGGTAGCTAATGGCTTGTGATTGAGAGACTTAATATAGCTTTCCATATAGTCCCAATCAGGCGTATTATCAGCGGCGGCAGGAAGTTTCAGCATAGTATTTGAAATCAGTTCCATTTTGAAAGCTCTGCCATAGCTGTATTTATATTTTTCCTGCTTAAGTATTGAAATGATAAACAGTGCTGTATGCAGATTAATCCAATCAGCACGACAAATAACCATATGATCTCCGCATACGAAGTCCTCGCCCTGATAAAAGCAGGTTGCTGTCGTATCGCCAATGGCAATAGCATTTGCTTTTTCAATACCTGAGAGGCCATTATTCAAAACATAGCAATCACAACCATTGTTCATTTCTGTTCTGGAAACAAAACGAATTGTGTTGTCAAGGGGGACATCGTAGCATTCAAGTTCACCTTTTACGTGAGCTTCAGCCTTATACATTTCCGAAAACAAATCCCCAAGGCGGAATTCTTTCCAGCTGTCTACATTAAGATTCATAAATATGCCCTTCCTTCACAAGATAGGCGAGATAATCATTTATTGTTTGCTGAAAATCCCGTTCTGAAAGCTTTGTATAATCTGTTTTCATATATGCTTCACACAACCACTCATCGTCACCGCTGACTTTATGTGTGGCAGAAAGACCATCGACAGAACGGCGGTTTCTGTATAGCTCTATCCATTCTTTCTCAATTTCTACCCAACGGCTCTTTCCGGTGGTCGAATCAACCTGCTCTACTCGGCCAAGATTCTTTTTCTTTTTGAAGCCATCATCTTTACAATATCCGAAGAATGTATCAGGGTTGGAAATATCGGTGTGCTTTATTCCAATTTTGAAAACCATACAGCAAGCAGAAGCACTTGCTCCTGGGTAGAATATTTCATTTGGAAGGGTAAATACGGCATCGAGGGTATTTTCCTCAAGGATTTCTCTTTTGAGTCGGGCTATTTCGCCGCTGGTACCGATAGCACAGGCAACGGGAAGCAATACTGCCAGTTTTGCCTGATGATTGATAGAATTTAGCGTGTCAGCCAAATATTTTACAAAATATAATCCTTTTGATGGATCTTCTTTTTTGTCCCTTGCCCAAGTATCAACATAGACCTTCGGAAGATGGACTCGTTGGCCATTATACGGAGGATTCATCAGAATCACATTCGGTTTTGCTTCCTTGATCCACTCCGCCAATGCAAAGCAGCTTCCCTTTACAATGTTAGAATTGCCGTCCGAGTGAATGAGCATATTCGTTGTGGCAAGGCCATACACATTTTCATCAAACTCGATACCGAAAATCTGATGTTTTTTCACTTCTTCCTGCTCAGCAGCAGTAGCACAGTCATCCAACGCCTGAGTCATTGCTCTTACAAGAAAAGAGCCACTCCCGCAGCAAGGATCGAGTACGACAGAATGCTTATTTACACCCGTTATTTTTGCCATAAAATCTGTAACGTGGTCAGGTGTGAAGGCTTGGTTTTTATCCGACTTGCCAACATATTTGTTAAATGTGACAAAGAACAGATTCAGCAAATCCTGTCCGGAGGTGCTCTTGTCATTGATAAAAGGCAATATGTTATCTTCGATGAACTTTAATATTTCCCTGAAAGCAGCGATGTTAAGCTGTCTGACATACTGGTCTCCGAGGACATTTCTGTTAAGCAGAGCCAGCTTTTCTGCTTTGTTAATATCCGAGTTGAGTAGGTCTTCCAATACCTCTTTGATTCGGGTTCGAATCTGTGCAGCGGTCAGCGAGGGCGTGGAATAGTCGAGACCGTTTTTTAACGCAAGGAGGCACGTTCCAACAAACTGACTACGCAGTTTTTCAGGAATGCTATGGCGATGCAGCATTTCATTGAGTTTATAGGTGTTCTGCATCACCTTTTCCTTATCGTTGATCTTTGATGTATAAAAATCAACATATTCGTCCATTGTACGAAGCGCCGTTTCTTTCGGCATCAGATCACCGTCGGAAATAACGCCGCGCCAAACCTTGACATTATCATTTATTGTGTTAGCAAGTATGGCAATGATTTTATTCCCAGTCAGTGCCTTTTCATATTCGACATAAGCGGATAATTGTTCTTCATCTGCTGCTGTAAAATTCTGTTTTGTTTCTATGAGGACAGAAATGTTATCCTTAACAAAACGAATATCCAACTTTTCAAATCTGCGGCCCGCACTATTTTGAATGGGCGCAAAAGTCAGCGAGGCAGCAGAAAATGCCTTGGGATAACTGTATTCATCGTTTTCAATGTTACTTGTTAGATATGCTCTGCCAACTGTCGAAATCATATCAGCTCTAATCATAATTCTGCACCCCTATTTTTACTCCATTTTCCACTTGACGCAGACCAGCAGTCCGAATATTCTACGAGCTGTACTGCCGCAGCAAACGGGCTATTCAAAAAAACATCTATCGTTCTCAGCACGACATTGAAATCATCGGTCTTTGTATCGATCTTCCGGCAGAACGCTTTCCATTTTTTCTGCATTGCATCGTCGCTGCCAAAGGCCATGACCTGCTCAAACTGCTCCACCGTGAACTTGTGTCCACGATTTTCAAAGGTCTTTTTCAGCGCTTCCGTCAGCGTTGCACCGTCAAAATCAAACTTGTTTGCAAGATAATAGAGATCGTAATAATCCTTCATCCGGCTGGAGAATTCCATCAGGCTGAGAATTGCATCCAGCTTCTCAGCAACGGTCGTTTCCAGCGAATAGGTATTGACCGTCGGCGCCTCAAAACCGTCAAGCTGCGTTGGTATCTTCCGCTTTTCCTGTCTCGGCACGATGACATCGCCCACGCCGAAATCAATGCCAAAGGGCGTTTTTGTGTTCTTTATCTTTGCCACAAGGGAAGCACCAATACCGGCGTACTTCTTTGCCACAGCAATAGGAGCCACATTTTTGATTTCAAATGTGATAAAATCATTGCCTGTTTGGGTTGCAATGATCTCCTCCAATATCGCTTGAAGCTGTTCCGGTGTATTGGGCATCTTTCTGAGCAGAAAATCCACATCAGCCGTAACACGGCTATCGAAATCCGTGAGGGAATAGAGGAACAGTCCGCCCTTTAGAACAAGATTTTCCGCATATTTCGACTTTTCCAGACGGCGCAGGAACTCTTCCTGGCAGAAAAGCTGCAAGCAGAGCTGATAGCTTCTGCCGCTTTTTGCGGCTTTGTTTTTGAGCCGTGCAAGCACGGATGCAGCCACGTCAGCCATTCAGCAGCACCTCCATCACACTCATCATTTTCTTATAAACACCCATTTCCTTTGCGTATTTGGAAAGGTTGGCAAGGTTTTTCTTTTCATCCGCCACATAAGCATTGACGGCTTTGTTGAATATCTCGTTATCCAGCTTCGTGCGGTACTTGAAACAGTCGCAGATGGTACGCTCACGGTCATAGACCGGAAGTTTTACACCGTTGAAGGTGCCAGTTGTTTCCCCCAGGTGATACATCGGATTCTGCACATAATACGCTTTCACCGGTACTTCCGTCTGAATCGCCTTCACCGTTCTGGAATAAGAGCGTGGAACGGCAATCGACCATTCTCTGGGCGCAAAGTCGCTATAGCCGTAGTAGAATAGAGCTGATTCAACGCAGATGACCCCGTACGTCATCAGTTCCGAAAGGATAAGCTCCTCTTTGGGCTCGTCCCCGACAGCCAGCTTGTAATACCCTTTCTTCACACGCTCGAGATACCCCTGCTTACAAAGCGCATATACATCTTGGCCTTTGAGTCCGGCAGAAATGAAATCCGATTTCTTTGCAATTTCTCCGATGGTATCAAAGACTTCGTTGACGATATCGTACTTGCTCAACCTGTCACCAACTTTCTGCACGCAATATTTACATTATGCGTGTTTATATTATAATGCCCAGGCCCTCAAAAATCAATATGTTTTGCATGCTTTTTGAAAATTTTGCGTGTAAATTTTGAAAAGTGGTATTGCAATTCAAAGAGCACAGCGCTATAATATCCATACAGATTGGATCTACACCAACCTATCTGCCTGACAACACAATGACAACAGGAATTATGATACACCGTAATTCTTGGATAATCTAAGCAATCCCGATAATCGGAGCTAAACTACATATACAAAATCGTTTAGGTCACGGTTTCAGGGAGCGAGTGGGAATAACCTCACACATCAAAAGAGCGCTCTCCCCATTCCGGGGAGAGCGCTCTTTTTGATGCAGGGAATTACTCAGCAACCACAGTATACCAAATGTCGCCGTTGGTCTGAGTCTGAGGCACGACCTTGTAACCATCGGCCACGAAGTTGGTGCGGCACCCTCAGCGGAGTTGTTGGAGGGGGCGAAGTTGATAAACGTACCACCCTGAATGATGACCTTCGCCGTACCATTCTTGTAAGCGCTGTCCACACAGTTGATCAGGAAGTTGTAACCGTAAGTCGGGTTGCTGTACGGCTCGCAGGCGAAGGTACCGCCGTTGATGATGAGGGTACCCTCCTGAACCTGCACAGCAGTACCGCCGCCGTAATAGTAGCCGTCGTTGATGGTGAGGGTTGCACCATCCTTGACATTGATTCCATAGCCGCCGTTGACGCCGGTATCAATGCCGCCGGTGGTCAGAGCCTCCTTCCGTTCCGTAACGTTCACCACAGGGTAAGTGGCGTTCTCGTCATAGGTGTTGTTGAAGCTGTCGCTCTCCACAGTGTCCTGGGTGGCGTAGACGGTGATGGCGATGTCCTTAAGCTCTTTGTTCATGTACTCGTTGTCGGCCCATCACGGCCCAAGTGGATCCAGCGGCCCCAGCTCCGGGTCGTAGGGCAAACACACCACCTCGCATCCCCCGCTGGGACGGCTCCCCGGCAGGAGCAGTCCCTCCTCCCCCAACCAGAAATCGCCGGGGTGCAGGACCAGCCCCCGCTCTTGCGCCGTCTCCCGCAGACGGCGGTGCCACGGCGTATGGGGCGGGAAGCACTCCCCCACCCCCACCGGCAGTCCCTCCGCCCACACATCGCCCCGGCAGCGATACGGCCACGGCCCCGTGAGCTCCGTGCAGATGCTCACACCATGCTCCGTCTCCCGAACGATACGACTGCGAAGGGCCGTCGTAGTCAGCGGCAGCATCCCGCCTTGTTCCATAGCCTCCCGGCACCGCTCCGCCAACTGCGGCAGCAGCACCCGGCGGCCATAGTCCAGCAGCCCCCTGCCCCACGCTGCATAATACCGGCAGAAGGCCCGCCTTCCCTCCCAATGGGGCAGCTCTGCCTCCACTGTCAGCAGCGGCAGTTCCTCCCAAGTCAGCACTTGGGGCGGAAAAACAGGTTCAACGGTCACAGCCACAGCCAGCCCTCCTCTCGAATCCTACCCTCCACTCTATGCACCCCCGGCACCGCAGGTGCAAAAAAGTTTCCGCCGCCCGTTTACTTTCATACGTTACCATGATACAATATGAAAGTACATCCAGCAGAAACGGAGGAATGTTCCATGGCGCACAAGACCACCATCGCCACCAAGGAGAAAAACGAGCGGCTGTACCGGGCCATTCTGGCTCTGGAAACGGAGGAGGAGTGCTATGCCTTCTTCCAAGACCTGTGTACCATTGCCGAGCTGCGCTCCATGGAGCAGCGCTACGAGGTAGCCACCCTGCTCAGCGAGGGCATGGTGTACAGCGACATACTGGAGCGCACCGGCGCCTCCAGCGCCACCATCAGTCGGGTGAACCGGGCTCTCCTCAACGGGACCGGCGGCTACGTCAGTGTGCTGGGCAAGATGAAGGAGGACGGTCATGAGCAGCTATGAGGGGCTTGCGGCGTCCTACGATGCCCTGACCACCGACGTAGGCTACGAGAAGCGGGCGGACTTTCTGGAAAAGCTCTTCCGCCGCAGCCGTATCCCCGTCCACACGGTGCTGGATCTGGCCTGCGGCACCGGCACCATGACGTGGCTGCTGACAGACCGGGGCTATGAGCTCATCGGCGTGGATGGCTCCGAGGAGATGCTGGCCGCCGCCATGGAGAAAAGCGGACAGGTGGAGGGCATCCCCCCCATTTTCCTCCATCAGTCCATGCCCCAGCTGGATCTTTACGGCACGGTGGATGCCGCCATCTGCTGTCTGGACAGCCTGAACTATCTCACCCGCCCCGCCGATGTGCAGCGCACCTTCCGGCGGCTGCACCTGTTCATCGCCCCCGGCGGGCTGCTGGTGTTCGACATCAATACCGTGGCCAAGCTGGCGGCGCTGGATGGACAGGTCTTTCTGGACGAGACGGAGGACACCTACTGCGTCTGGCGCACGGAGTATCACCGGGGACTGTGTACCTATTACATGGATCTCTTCGACCGCCGCCGGGACGGTGCATGGCAGCGGGAGCTGGAGATCCACCGGCAGCGGGCCTATACCACAGAGGAGCTCACCGGCTGGCTGAGAGCCGCCGGGTTCACCGATATCCGCACTTGGGGCGACGGAAAGCTGCGCCGTCCCACGGAAAACGAGCAGCGGATCTATTTTTCCTGTATCAGAGAGTGAGGTCATTTTCATGAGCGATCATATTTTGCGTGCTATTACATCCGACGGCTTGGTGCAGGCCGCCGCTATCAGCAGCCGGGACCTGACGGAGCGGGCCCGACAGATCCACAAGACCCTGCCGGTGGCCACCGCCGCCTTGGGCCGGACACTGGCCGGAGCCTCCATGATGGGCAACGCCCTGAAGGGCCACGGTGCCAGCCTGACCCTCCAGATCAAGGGCAGCGGCCCCTTGGGTACCATTCTGGCGGTATCCGACTCCGACGGCAACGTCCGTGGCTACGTCACCAACCCTCAGACGGAGTTGCCCCTGCGCCCCGACGGCAAGCTGGACGTAGGCGGGGCCGTGGGGCAGGAGGGCTCCCTGACGGTCATCAAGGACCTACACATGAAGGAGCCCTATGTGGGTACCGTGAACCTGCTGGGAGGCGAGATCGCTGAGGATATCGCCGCCTACTTCGTGGAGTCCGAGCAGATCCCCACCGCCTGCGCTCTGGGGGTGCTCATTGACCGGAATCAGAGCGTCAAGGCCGCCGGTGGCTATCTGATCCAGCTGATGCCCGGCGCCGGGGAGGACACCATCGCCAAGGTGGAGGGCGGTATCATGGCCGCCGGCAACGTCTCCGCCATTCTGGAAAAGGATCCCGACCCGGAGGCCATGCTGCGGACGGTGCTGTCGGACTTCGAGGTGAAGGTGCTGGAGCAGGAGCCTGTGGAGTACCGCTGCGGGTGCAGCCGGGACCGCATCGAGCGGGCGCTGCTGTCACTGGGTCGGGACGAACTCTCCGCCATTCTGGCCGAGCAAGGCTCCTGCGACCTGACGTGCCAATTCTGCGACCGGGTGTACCACTTCTCCGGCCCGGAGCTGGAGGGGCTGATCCAGAGCCTTGAGAAAAAAGATTGAAAAAATCTGATTTTCCTGTTGACATGGCGGCCGGTTTTTAGTATAATTATCCTTGCCGTTGCGATGGTAAGCCCTTCCGGCGGCAAGGACGGGAGCATAGCTCAGCTGGTTAGAGCACCTGCCTTACAAGCAGGGGGTCACTGGTTCGAGTCCAGTTGTTCCCACCATGATACGGCCAAGTAGTTCAGTTGGTTAGAACGCCAGCCTGTCACGCTGGAGGTCGTGGGTTCGAGCCCCATCTTGGTCGCCATATGCCTCTGTAGCTCAGTTGGTAGAGCAGCGGACTGAAAATCCGCGTGTCGTTGGTTCGACTCCGACCGGAGGCACCATGACGCTGAAACATCGGCGTCATCTGCGGGCGTAGCTCATCTGGTAGAGCGCGACCTTGCCAAGGTCGAGGTAGCGAGTTCGAGCCTCGTCGCCCGCTCCAAAAACAGAGAAAACGGCGAACCTCGCCGTTTTCTCTTATCCGGTGACATAGCCAAGTGGTAAGGCAAGGGTCTGCAAAACCCTCATTCCCCAGTTCAAATCTGGGTGTCACCTCCATTTGAACGAAACGGTATAGATGCGTCTGGCGAAAAGCCGGGCGCATCTATACCGTTTCCGTTCATAAGGAAGTATTTTCTTATGAGGGATTGGTCGCAACCTCTGTTATGGAGGCTGCGACCTTTTCTCTTTCTGCGGTAGATCACGGCCTTGATGATTCTGCGATAGCAAGCATCTCCTTTATGCTGTCTGCTCTACCGCTCCGACCATCCGCATCAACGGCGAGGATATGCCGCAGCAAGTGGTCAAGTCCCGCTTTCTCAAGCTGAATAGCAGCCACATAGAGTACGTTCTGGAAGCAATGAACAAGAACCCGTCAGACATCCGTAATATCCGGGCGTACTTGTTGACCGCTCTGTATACTCAGCATATCAGATTCATATAGCTTGCACAATTGAACAGTGTTTAATCTTTATTCAATTTACTTAACCAGTAGGAAATGTTGCATGATTAATCTGCTGTTTTGGCTGCTTTGATACTTCTTAGGTTGACGGCTAGATACGCATTAGAGATGTCTCCATCGAAATGCTGTTCTAGCAAGAGATTTTTCCCTTGAACCCTTTGTTTATTATATGTGGTGGCGCTTTTTGCCACCATTTTATCATTTTGGTGGCGCTTTTTGCCACCATTTTATCATTTTGGTGGCGCTTTTTACCACCACTTTTTATGTTCTGATTTCATTATAATCTTGTTTAGATTCCAAATTTCAAAAAACGGGGCGCAAAGGCCCCCTGCTGGTAAGACAGTAAAACTCAAATTTCTTGGAACAGGCATGATCTCGGTCATGCCTGTTCCGCTTTTAGCAGCTCATCCACGGGAATGTAGCCCACAAGGTCGTACTCGATATGTACCTTCTGCCTGCGCTTGCCGCTGGACTTGTCCGGTGCGTCCACATAGACCGCCTTCACAAGCTCTCTGAGGGCATAGGGGGTCAGTTCCGTGAGGGTGCTGTTCCTCTTTACCCGCTGAACAAACTGCTCTATATTCTCTGCCTGTTGTTCCTGTTCATGGATTTGCTGTTGCAGACCTTTGACCTCGGCTTTGAGGTCTTTTTGTTCCTCGGTGTAGTTCTTGCTCATCATCGCAAAGCGCTCATCGTCCAGCCGACCGGCGACATTGTCCTCGTAAATGCGGATGAAAAGACGGTCAAGCTCTCCGATTCGCTTCTCAGTCTGTGCCAACCGCTTCTGAGACAGCCGCAGCGATTCTTCGCTCTGCATACGGAGCTTTTGTTCCATCTCGGAACGGAAATAAGCCTCGTAGCGAGTGACTACCGATATGACCTCCTGAATGTGCTTCCAGACGATTTGTTCCAGTACAACAGCACGGATATAATGTCCGCTGCACTTGTCCTTGTTGGCACGGTGGGTGGAGCAGACGAAGAAGTCCTGACGCTTTTCAAAATAGCTGGTGGTGGAGTAGTAGAGCTTCTGCTTGCAGTCGTTGCAGAACACCAAGCCGGAGAACATATTGCTCTTGCCCGTTGCTGTTCTGCGGTGCCGCTGCTGCCGAATTTCCTGCACCTTATCAAAGACTTCCAGAGAGACGATTGCCGGGTGGGTGTTATAGAAAATCTTGCGATTCTCCATTGGATTTTCTCGCTGCTTCTTATCCCAGATGGAGTTGGTATAGGTCTTGAAATTGACCGTGCAACCTGTGTACTCCATGTATTCGAGAATATAAGCAACGGTGCTTTCGTGCCAGCGATACTCATTCTCCGGAGCCTGATGCGGTGTTTTTCTGCCCTCCCTCTGTTTGTAGGCGGTGGGATTCAGCACCTTTTCCTTTTCCAGCAGGGCGGCAATCTGGCTCGGTCCTTTTCCCTCCATGCAGAGCGCAAAGATCCGCTTCACTACCTGTGCAGCTTCTTCGTCAATCACCCATTTCTTGGGATCGTTAGGGTCACGCTTGTAGCCGTAGGGAACATTGGTGGTCAAGCGCTCTCCACGCTCACCCTTCGCCTTGTTGACGGCACGGATTTTGCGGCTGGTATCCTTGGAATACCACTCATTGAACCAGTTCTTGATGCCTGCCATGTCGCTGTCGGTGCTGTTGGGGTCAATGGTGTCGAAGTGGTCGTTGATGGCAATATACCGCACGCCGTACTGAGGAAACGTGTAGTTGATATATAGCCCTGTCAGCGAGGAATTACGACCGAGTCTTGAAAGATCTTTCGTAATCACCACTTCCACATGACCGGCTTCAATTTCCGCAAGCATCTTCTGAAAGCCGGGGCGGTTGGAAAAATCCACGCCGCTGTACCCGTCATCAATAAAGAACGTTGGGTTCGGAAAGTGCTGAGATTTTGCATACTCCATTAACATGACCTGCTGATGCTGGATGGAGTTCGACGGGTCATCTTTGCCGTCTTTTTCTTTGGTGTCCTCCACGGACAGTCTGCAATAAAGCGCTGTGATTTTGTCGGTTGCCCTTAACATATTGTTGTCCTCCTTCGGCGGGGCAACTGTCTGAACAGGATTGGATTCTTGGTTTATATCAAGAGAAACGTCGTTACTCATCGGCGTCCTCCGTGATACCGTTTTTATCATCGGCGGCGTTCTGTTCCATGATGCGTCTGAGTTTCCTGTCGAGGGTTTCCGTTCCCTTATAGCTGCCGGTTACGGTGTATTCCGTGCCGCCGTGTTCCTCCACGATTTTGACGTCGGGCAGCCAAAAGGCGGACGGATTTTTCACCACGATGCTGCCCTTTTCATCGAAAGAAAACTCCCTCTTGGGGGCATCGTCGGGGCGCGGCTTGACCTTGGCATACGGGTCAGGATTGGAGAAATAAAACGAGCGGATTTCAGCGTCCTCCTCGCCGTTATCAAAATCATCGTCGGCGAAAATCTCATCCAGTTCCTCGTCGGTCAGTTCGATGATCTCATTGTCATTTTCTTTCGGATTCACTTCGTCAAGCCTCCTTCACTTCAGTTCATTTTATGTAAAAATTCAGTCGGAGTAGCAAAACGGACGAACGCCGTCAATGGTCAAGATGAACGGCTGCGCCGCCATTGACAGCGCCCGTCCGTTTCGCTTTTTGGCAGACAAGGCGGCGGTTGCCGCCGATTTCCATTTAAGAAAATGGCGCTTGCTAACATGGGAAACGGAGAATAGCAAGCACAGCAAGTGTAGCTACACTTGCGAAAACCGGCGTGGTACGACCGGGATTTCCTTGCAGAATAGCAAGCAAATCCGGTGAGTACCCACACCGGAGCTTGCCATTCTGGCAAGCAATGCACGGCGGTACCCACTTCTCATTACCTGCCAACTGCGAAATGCACTTGGCAAGCAATGCTCGTGTTTATACACCCGTGCAATCTTGTTGGGGAAATGCCCCAAACCCCTGAACGATTTCAGAGAAATCGGCTGCGCACCGTTGGTGCTGTTCCTCTTAAAAATCGTAATAAGACAGTCACGACTTTTGTGGTTCTCTCTGTTTAGAGATTTTCTCGCCATCGGCAGTTGGAAAAGTCCCCTCCATAGCCATGGTGCGAAGATAGGCACTAAGATTATCCGTGCCGGACTCCATCATTCGCTGCTTGATGGCAGCAAGCTCTTTTTCGTCTACAAAAAATTTGACCTGTATCGGTCGCTTGCGATTCCTGTTGTCTGGCATTGAGCAATCTCCGTTCTTTTACAGTTCAATCTGTTCGGGAAATGCTTCTTTTCGCATGATACCCCGCATCTTGTCGATATAAGATAGCGTGTAAAAATTCTCATAGTAATGATAGTAGAAGGCACCTTTTAGCGTCATTTCATAAGTGCCGTTGTGTTCCTTGACAAGCCCTAATTGTTTGGCAACCCAAAGCTCGAATCCATACATTTTTTTCAATGACACACCAAAGAATTTTTCAAAATCTTTGGAAGTTACTCTTGTGCTGTATGCCGTCCAAAATAGCCAATAAACCATCCGTTGCCGCTTGGTAAAGCGAATTGTCAATGATGTGGCGAGGTTCCCGGAACAAATTCTTTCACAGTAGGAATCTACATCAAAAGTATTGATTTTGAATTGCTCTTTGAATAGACTCGTAGCAGAGCAACCGAATCCGAGGAAATTATCTCTGGTCATGGATGAGTAGTTTGCATCCGTTCCACTTGAGAAAGTCCAGATAGAATTTCGAGAGTATCCTTTTCCTAAACAGTATTGAGTAATGGCATCCAGCAACTCTCGTTTATCTTTTTTAGGCATTGCAGTAACGGGACTTTCTGTAAAAGTGAAATCAATGAATGGGTATATGGCAACATGATTTGCCCCCAATAAAAAAGCGGTATCAATATCCGACTTCAAATCATCGTAGGTTTGTCCAGGCAGCGCAAAGATAAAGTCCATGGAAACAGTTTCAAAAGAAACGGCAGACAACGCAGACATCATTTCTGCGGTATCAATTTTCTTTCTGCCAAGATTCTTCTGATACTTATCGCAGAATGATTGAATGCCGATGCTGATTTTTGTTACACCTGCATCTTTCAACATTTGCAGCGTTTCCACATTCACATTATCGGGATGAAGTTCCAGTCCAATCCCCTCTGTGATAATAAAGTGCTCACTCAATGCATTAACGATTTCTTTTATACGGTTGGCTGCGAGTGCAGGTGTCCCACCACCGAAGTATAGGCTGGTTGCTTTTCTATGCTCCGCATGTTGGCTGCCCACAATGTGTATTTCTTGAATCAAAGAATCTATGTACCTATCACACAATTCAGCAGAATACCGCACTTTGCAATAAGGGCAAAAGTTGCAGATACTTTTGCAAAAAGGGATATGAACATACAGCCCAAGGTTTTCACATTCTGCATACGGCAATATCTGGTCATATCCATTTTTGAACGTAAATGGCTTCGCTGTCCGTGTAAGCCACATTCTCGTTAAACCTGTAATGAAGCTCATATTACTCCTAAATATACTTCAAGTATGTATGAAGCATCTCAATGATTATTTTGGGATTGCCTCTGAACAGAAGCGTATATTCAGCAACAAAAAAGTATCCGCATTGGTCGCAAAGGCCAGGAACATCTATACAGCGCCCGCAAGTAGACAACTTTCCGTTTTCCATCACTACGCACTGATGGCAAGGCGTAGGAAAACGATTTTCAATAAGATATGGAAACGCACTTTTTAGGTTGAATACAGGTGCGCCTTCTTTCATCATTTGAGTTATCGTATCACAGCACTTGGCTTTTTCCTCTTTAGTCAGAGCTAATTTTTTTGTGTCAGGATATGGTGTATGGAAATTGAATGATACTGCACGGACATTTTTAGTGTCACGAGCCGTTAGACAGACATCTCGTACATGATCTTTGTTGATTTGATTGATTGCCATATAGAAACAGATATTGTCTGCGGTAGCATTGCTGATGTTCTTCATGATAGTGTCGTAGGTGTCACCACGAACTTCATTATGGCGCTGCTTATCTCCGTCCAGGCTCAAAAGAATCAAATCTGCTTCTGGGAGATCAATGGGAAACGTTCCGTTCGTAACTACGTTGACGATGAGAAAACCCATGTTCTTTGCTTCTATAACCAAATCTCTGAGAGTGCGTTCGCCATCTTTCCAAAGAAATGTTTCGCCACCGCAGAAGAACAAAATGCGAACTCCCATGTCATATAGCCGCTGCATTTCTTGCCAGATCTGTTCATATGGATGGACGATTGCTGTAATATTGTTGACGGAACAGTGCTTGCAATGCAAATTGCATTTGTCTGTTAGGATTACAGTTCCAAGGATTGGTGATTTCTTTCTAAGCAGAATCGTCTTTACGCCAAAAGCAGCGAAGTGAAAAAAGGATGATAGCTTCATTTTTCCTCCATAGCTCTAATTGGGTATCCCTGAATAGTGTGTACACACTATATTATACTCATTTTCTTCTGCTTTTTCAAGATAATGTGGCATATTTCAGAGAATTAGTATAATCGGTTTATTCGCTCCGTTTGGGTCACTTTTCCTGCATGTAAAATAGTGATGCTTATTCAAGCAAAAATTTATGCTGCTATGTATAATGACTTCATCGTAAAGTGATTCTCTGATCCGTATAATCAATATGTTGAAATGTGGCCTTTTTCATGTTTCAAACTTAATCTATGTGAATAAATGAAGCCAGATATGCTCACTTTTGAACAAAGCCACACAGAGGGGAAAACAAGCAATTTTCAACCCTCAGATGTACAAAAACAGGCAGCAACCAACCGAAGCTGAGTGCCGCCTGTTTTGCTGTCCAATCCTACCTAGCAGCTGCCGATTTTGTAGTTTTCTCAAATTACTGTCTTATCGGCACACGGCAAAATGGAGCCATTTTTGAATTCCGGGGGCGCTTTTCGCCCCCAAATAGTGAAAGTGGGGGCACTTTCTGCCCCCACTCAGGAAATATTGCTAAAGTACAGTTTAGATTTACCATACATACAAACGGGAATTTGTTTTATAGAGGTCTTTGCAAATACACCATATCTACAAGGTGTACACCACACTCATATATCGGGTGATCATAATGATCCGTAAAGAAATTTGGCACGGTATGCGAGCGTACAAAGCCACATTTTTCATAAAAGGGTATCGTCAACAGGCTGTCGCCGGTTCCCACTTGCAGTATCGAAAATTGTCTGCGGTATTTTTCAACAAGAAATTCAATCAGCGCTTTGGCATAGCCTTTTTGCTGAAATGGAGGAACTGTAGCGATATTCTTAATTTCAAGTATTCCATTCCTTTCGTCCGTTACGACACACTCGCATTTCACTCCGTCATCATCAAGAACATACATTTTACCATTATAGAGATAACGGTCAACCATATCTTCCTGCTCATCCGCCAACAGGAGCAAATCAAGATATTGTTTTTTGTTTTCTGTAACTTCTACAATTCTCATCAATCACACCTGCAAATCCCGATTTGTCAGACTCTTTTTTCGACTAAATCATCTTAAAATGCTTCAATGCCTCCACAATTGCTCTCTCCTTATCCTCCGGGCACTGTGGTTGCCTACTATCTTCACTTTTAGGTAAATTATCATTCTTTCCCATCTCAATTCCGCATTTTCTCTTTACCTGCGAAATATACAGATTGGAAACCTTCATGCCGGCATTATGTTCAGCCACATACTTCTTTATCTCATCATATGTTGCCTTAGTCTCTGCAGATGTTATATCCATATCATCAAGTTCAATCGTGACATTAATATAATCATCCGGCTTCTGTTTCCCGTGACAAAAGAACTACCGTCCCCACATGGCACGATACTTTCTGATTGATGTCTGGTTCTGTGCCCGTTCGCGGAAACATAGCACTCTCACATTGTCAAACTTTAGTCTTCCTGTCAATTGTATTCCACTAATTCAGGAACCTCTGCGAATCAATTATGTACATACCTTAAAATCGTTTTTATAACTTCATCAATCACAATCGGCTTTGACAAATGTGCGTTCATTCCTGCATCCAGTGATGCCTGAATATCTTCTGCAAATGAACTAGCTGTCATTGCTATAATAGGAATGTTTTTTCCATCCGGTCTGTCATTCATTGCCCTGATTGCTTTTGTCGCTTCATAACCATTCATTTCAGGCATCATGACATCCATCAGGATCACATCAAATGTGCCTTTCGGATGATTTCTGAAAATCTCAACAGCATTCTTTCCATCCACAGCTCTTTCTACATTCATCCCGAGCTCTTCCAACTGCACGGCAGCAATCTCTGCATTCAGTTCATTATCCTCCGCAAGAAGGATATTCACACCTGTAAGATTTACCTTTTCCGAAAAACCTGTGTCTGACTTATTACATTCCTGATCTGTAATTTCCAAAGGAATATCCACAGTAAATGTGGTTCCCTCATGCTTTTTACTCTGCACGGAAATGGTTCCACCCATCATATCCACATACTTCTTTACGATAGCCATCCCCAGTCCAACTCCGTGGTACTGCGTTCTCGCACCGGGATCTTCCTGTACAAATTCCTCAAAAACTTCTTTTGTAAATTCCTCACTCATGCCAATACCAGTATCCGAAATGCGGTAACGCATATTTATGTATCCATCCCCGCCCTTTTCCTGACACCGGGCTTCAAAGGTAATCGTCCCTCCATCCGGAGTGTATTTCACGGCATTGCTCAGAATATTGACCAGCACATCGCGCAGACGTGCAGGATCCGCAAGTACATTCGGAATCTTTGCATCTTCACGCTGAATCTTAAAGTTGATATCCCTGTTCGTAAGAAAGCCTTTTATAATATCCAATGCAGAATCTGTAATGTTTTTCACATCCGCCGGTACCGGATTGTATTTCATTTTTCCACTTTCGATGTGGGTCAGATCTAATACATCATTGATCAGCGACAGTAAATGCTCTGAGCTTTCACCAATCTTTTCCAGACAATTTTTCACTTTGTCTGACGGATTGTTTTTCATTGCAATACCGGTAAATCCTATGATTGCATTCATCGGTGTCCTCATATCATGGGACATGTGTGATAGAAATGCTGTTTTTGCCTCGTTTGCAGCCCGTGCATGCTCTGCCAGTTCTGCCATTTCCTCAGCTTTCTCCTGGGCCGCCTTCTGAGCTTTTTTTCTTGCATTGAGACGCACCATTGTCACAGCAATAGTATTCAGCAGCCATCCAAAAATAAGAAGAACCCAAACAGTAATAACAGGATGCAGACGGATCCAGTCAACAAGTGTAAGCTCTGTTGCTTTGTATGTGGTATACTGTGCTGCAAGATCTTCCACAAGATATTGGGGCATGGCATACATTGCTTTCGTCAGAATACCAGCCAGCGCATGGTTCTCGGTTGATGAAATCACCATGCGGTAGGTGAATGTAGGCTGCTCCAGCAGAGTATATGCCATGGTGCCCGTAGTGTCACTGTTCACAAACGCCTGTGCCGTGTAATAGTAGACGAAGGCAGCATCTGCTTTACCCTTACGGACAGCTTCCATCATTTCCTGTCGGGTACTGCACATCAGTTTTTCTGCACCGGGTGCCATTGCATCTTCAATTGAATTTGCTACTGTCTGGTCAACAGTCGTAACAACATTAATTTTTCCATCAAAGTCACGCCGTGTCACCCTTGCCATCTGCATCGTAATGAAAGGTGCAGTAATCCCCCATTTTTTCGTCTCAGCATAATTATCTGTTTCCAGGCGTGCATCGATGCTCATATCTGTGGTTTCCGTATTTTTCTGATAGGCAATATACTCATCTCTGGTAGCAGGTGTAAGAAACTCATAGGAAATCCCGGCATAGTCTGCAATTCTCCGGAAGTAATCCGGGATAATACCCTTCATCTCACCATTTTCGTTATAAGAATATGGATAACGGGTCGGATCACACAGAACATGAAGGGGGTTGTCCTTGGAATACTGTGAAATTATACTTTTTTCTTTCTCCGTATATTCCAGATTCTTAGTTTCTATGCTTTCATAATTTTTATTATAAAGTGTTGTTTTCCAGTCACCCTCAACTGCATTCATCTGGTCGATTGCATAATTGATCTCATCCAGCAATTCTGTATTACCTTTTTTAACCATGACATAGAAATCGCTGCTGTCAAATTTATCCACGATACGCTCATTGTTTGTTTTTCTCAGAGAACTAGCAGCAATAGCATCAACATTTCCGCTCTGAAGAGCTTCCGCCATCTCTGCTGTCGTATCAAAATAAAATGGATCATATATAAATCCTTTGTTGCCTGCAAAACCCGCAAAACTCTTTATCTCGGAGCTTCCGTTCAAAAATGCCACACGCATACCGTTGTAAGTACTGTAATTGCCATCCACAATCGTGCTGTTGTCACTGCGGACGGTCAGAATCCCATTATTGGTTCCGATCGGACGTGCAAAATCAAACTTTTCTTCTCTTTCCGGTGTTATGCGGGGAGATGTTACCATATCAATCTCGCCATCTTCAAGCATCTGCTGCATATCATCCCAGCTCTTATCATATCCGACATATTCGTAATCTACATCCCAATAACGGGCCATCAGCCGAAGAAAATCATAACCATACCCGCTGCGGTTGCCTTCTTCATCCATCACATGATAACCATCCATGGCAAAGAAACCGACTTTGACAGTTTCATGCTGCGAACTGTCCTCGGCTGCATATACAGTCTGGGGAGAAAATATCATAGACACGCATACAAAAAGCAGTAACACTGCCACATATTTCTTTGCTTTTGAAATCATATTAAATCTCCTGCCTGTCCAATACATTTCTCTATACATCTCTTTGTCAAACTTCTGGTTTAACAAAATTGATTGTTTGAATAATACTATACAATTTTGCAATAATCCTGTCAATTATTAGTCTTTCCGCTGCGATAGCGTATAGTTATGCGAACTATGATTTACCGAAATTTCCCTTCACATCTATTCTGCTGCCTGCAACCGCCCCAAATAGTCGAGTTGCCGGATTGGTTGTCAGCCCTTTCCGTTTTTCAAAAATCAACCCGAACTCCTTGACAGCAAGCAGACCGTCTCCACGTGGCGAGTGCGGGGGAAGAGGTCCACGGCCACGGCACGGCGGGCGAGGTAGCCCAGCTCGGCAAAGCGCTTCACGTCCCGGCCCAGCGTGCCGGGGTCGCAGGAGACATACACCACCCGCCGGGGAGCCATGGCGGCGATGGAGGCGATGACCTCCGGGGCCAATCCCTTCCGGGGCGGGTCCACGCAGATGACATCCGGCCGCAGCTGCCGCAGGGCCAACTCCGCCGCCACGTCGGCGGCGTCCCCTTCCAGAAACTCCACGTTCTCCACGCCGTTGCGCCGGGCGCTGGCCCGTGCATCCCGGATGGCCTCCGGCACGATCTCGCCGCCGATGACATGGCGGGCCTGCCGGGCCAGCACCTGCGTGATGGTGCCTGCGCCGCAGTACAGATCCACCGCCAGCTCCGTACCAGTGAGACCGGCGAACTCCAGCGCCTTGCCGTACAGCACCTCCGCCTGGGGGTGGTTCACCTGATAAAACGACGGCACCGACAGCCGGACCGTCCGACCGCACAGCACGTCCGTCAGGGCGTCCTCCCCCCAAAGAGTGCGGTAGCGATCCCCCAGAATGGCGTTGCCGGGGCGGGTATTGACCCCCAGCACCACGCCCACGGTCTGTGGTGCCGTCTGACGCAGCAGGGCCACCAGTTCCGTCTCGTAGGGGAGGCTTTCGCCGTTCACCAGCAGGCACACAAGGCTCTCGCCCTTACAGTTGGTTCGCACATACAGGTGCCGCACCAGCCCCCGGCCGGTGGTCTCGTCGTATCCCGGCACATGATACTGCGCCAGATACTGCCGCAGGGCCGCCGCCAGTGCATCCGCCTGCGGCTTCTGGAGGAGGCAGTGCTCCACCTCCACCACCTGATGGCTGCGGGCCCGATAAAAGCCCACCCTGCCGTCGGCGGACACCGGGTACTGGCTCTTATTGCGGTAGCGCAGGGGCTGTGCGGCGCCCAAGATTTCCTCCACGGTCACATCGCTGCCGCCCAATCGGGTCAGGGCCTCCTGAACCCGCTGGCGCTTGGCCCACAGCTCCTCGGCGTAGTCCAGATGGCGGAAGTCGCAGCCGCCGCAGCGGCCATAGTAGGGACAGTCCGGCTCCTGCCGGTGGGGGGAGGTGCTATGGCGCAGGACCGGCTTGCCGAAGGCCACGTTTTTCAGCACCTTCATCACCAGAATGTCGCAGTCCTCGCCCCGGACGGCGTCGTGGACGAACACCACCTGCCCGTCGATGCGGGCCACGCCCAGCCCCTCGCTGGAGTAGCCCTCGATGGTACTGCGGTATATATGATTTTTCTCCAATGCGGGCATAGCGGCCCTCCTTTGATATGGGGATTTTCTTCTTATTTCCGACGGGTGACTTGGCGACTCCTTGCGAGATTGACTACCCGGGGGCATTACGGATTCCCACGGCCAGCTTGTGAACCGGCCGTGGGAATCATGCATTCAGAGAAGATACCGTGGTGCAGGGGCCATGCGGCTCAGCAGAGGCCCGTCAGCGGGGAGAAGGTGCTCACCAGGCCACCTGATACGCCTGCGGCCCCAGCCGAAGCACGGCATCGCCGCACATCCTTCAGCGTTGGGAATCCTGCGGCATGGCGATCAGGAGGGACATCTGGCGATACCAGCGGTTGGTGGTAAAGCCGAAGGCGTACCACTCCTCCCCGTCGGGAAAGCGCAGGGTGCTGCCCAGCGGGCGCACCGGCCCCAGCTGGCCCAAGCACCATGGCTAGTTCTCCATCTGCATGGACGCTGCCTCCTATCCGGCCATCGGCGGGCCGTTAAAACTCGAACTTCTCGATCAGCTTACGCAGCGACTCGGCAAAGGACGCCAGCGTCTTGTTGTCCCGGCCCTTGCTGCGGCGAATAAGGCCCAGCAGGGCATCGCCCAGCTGCACCAGCCGCTGATAGGCCGCCGTGGTGCGGGGTGCGCCCTCGAAAGCGGGCTTCTTCCGCTCCGGCAGATAGCCCGCCTCCAGCTGGCGGCAGGTCAGCAGGTCATAGGACTCCGTATACTGGGGGGCGTGGGCGGCAAAGCCCAACTGCGTCACCGTCTGAGCAAACACCGGCGCCACCTCCCGGTCGCCGTGGACCACGAAAACGTGCTGGGGCTTGGGCTCCTTGAACTGGCTGATCCAATTCACCAGATGGTCGTGGTCGGCGTGGGAGCTGAGGCCCTGGAAATTCACCACCTTGGCCCGGACGGCTACCTCCTCACCGAACAGCTTCACACTGGGAGCGCCGTCCAGCAGGGTACGGCCCAGCGTACCGGGAGACTGGAAGCCCACGAACACGATGCTGCTCTCCGGCCGCCACAGGTTATACTTCAGGTGGTGCCGGATGCGGCCTGCGTCGCACATACCGGAGGCGGACAGGATCACCTTGGGGGTGCGGTCCATATTCAGCAGCTTGGACTCCTCCACCGTCTCCGTCAAGTGCAGGCCGGGGAAGTTGAACATATGGGTGCCGTCCTGCACCAGCGCCAGCGCCTCCTCGTCCAGATAGCCCCGCAGGTCGCCGCAGAAGATGGTGGTGGCCCGCTTGGCCAGAGGACTGTCCACATACACCGGGAAGTCCTTCACGGACTTCACCAGATTCTTATCCTTGATCTCCCGGATAAAGTACAGCAGCTCCTGGGTGCGGCCCACGGCGAAGGCGGGGATCACCACGTTGCCGCCCCGGCCCAGTGTCTCGTCGATGATCTGGGCCAGCTCGTCGGTATAGCTCCACACCTCCGTGTGGTTGCGGTTGCCGTAGGTACTCTCCATCACCACATAGTCTGCCCCGGTGAAGAACTGGGGGTTCCGGATGATGGGCTGATCCACGTTGCCGATATCGCCGGAAAAGACGATGGTCCTCGTCTCGCCGCCCTCGGTGAGGGTCAGGCGGATGCTGGCAGAGCCCAGCAGGTGGCCGGCGTCGATGAACACGGCGTCTACGCCGTCGCAGATGTGGATCTGCTGGCCGTACTCGCAGGTGTCCATGAACTCCCGCACCCGCATGGCATCCTCCACCGTGTACAGCGGCTCCTCCATGGGGCGGCCCGCCCGCTGGTTCTTACGGTTTTTATACTCGGCGTCGCTCTCCTGAATATGGGCGGAGTCCTGCAACATGATATCCAGCAGATCCGCCGTCAGGCGAGTGGTGAGGATACGGCCCTGAAAGCCCTGCTTGATCAGCAGAGGGATACGGCCGGAATGATCGATATGGGCGTGAGTCACCAGCACATAGTCGATCTGGCCCGGGTGGAAGGGCAGGCTGGCGTTATCGATCTCGTCCCGGCCCTGCTGTAGGCCGCAGTCAATGAGGATACGCTTGCCGCCCACCTCCAGACAATGGCAGCTGCCGGTGACACATTGATCTGCTCCGTAAAAGCTCAGTTTCATGGCGTTGTTCCTTTCTTGTCCTTTCTTGCGGGCCGAAGCCCGGTTTTGTGTCTCCTCCGACGGGTCGTTCTATCTTGCTCTATTTTGTCTGTGTTTTATCCGGTTCACGGCGGCCCATGAGGTTCTGTCCCACCGTCCGGATGCCGTGTCCGGCGGATCGCAGGCCCTGCCCCGCCGCCTTCATCAGCTCATCCTTCACGTCGATGGCCAGCCGCCCGAATATCTCTGTCAGGATCTGCTTCTTTCTTTCATCGGCTCCAGCATACTCCTTCCACAGGGCCGCCCAGCCGGAGAACCCGCCCTTACGCAGATCCTCGAAGGTCTTGGCACGGCCGCCCATGGAGAGGATGCTGTACAGGGCGTCGCAGAAGGCTTCCCGGTCCTCCTGAGACACGGAGTCCAGCCACTCCCGCAGCACGTCGTCGGACATCTGCCCCAGCTGGGAGCGCTGGCCCAGATGCACAAACCGGTTCCCCATCACCTGCCACGACAGTGCCTCATGCTGCATGGCGGCGTGGCTGGTGCTGTCAATGACGTCGTAGTCCTCGGCGTGAACCAGCAGCACCCCCACGATGGAGGATTCCGGGATATAAGTGTGGAGCCGATCCTCCACCCGCCGGTAGGCGGGGGTATCCAGCAGGTCGGCGTGGAAGCCCGGCCCGTCGTTGTTATAGGCCGCCAACAGGCGCTTGCCCTGAAGCTTCTCCGGCAGATGGACCGCTGCCCACGCCGCCAGATTCCCGCCCTTGGAGTGGCCGCCGATGCGGTAGGGACGGTGCTTGCAGGCCCGAATCACCTCCTGAGCGTACTCCGTGGCACGGGCCTGTGCCGGCACCGTCTCCAGATAGCTCATGTTGAAGTTCTCCTTCCAGCCCACCAGACTGGTATCCGTCCCCCGATAGGCGATGAACACGCTGCCGTCCGGCAGCAGGAAGGACACGGCGGCAAACTGCATCTGCTTCGCCTCGTCATTGCGGCTCTCAAAGGCGAACAGCCGGGTATCCCGGAACCGCTCCGTCTCCGCCGCCGCCCGCATCACCGGGATATAGTCCAGCGACGACAAGCCCAGCTGTTCATCCGCCGCTGTCAGCCGGGCGCATACGTCCCCGATGGGCATGGCGTCCTTGGGGTTCTTGCTCCACAGGCGGTCGATCTTCCGAAGGTTGATGTAGGCGATGATGCACAGCACCAGATTGTCCACCTCATTGAAGGGGTCCTGCTGCAACGTCAGATCTCCTCTCCACTGGAGATAGTCGAAAACCGTATATTCGTTCTTTCCGGCCATAGCTTCCCTCCTGCCCGTATAATGGTACAGGATAAAGTATACCACACTCCCTCTCCCGGCGCAAGCAGAAGGATGCCTTGTCTTTTTCCGGCAGCGGGAGTATGATGCGTCGTATCATATATGTTTCTGTGAGGAAGCTATGTATCGTGATATGACCCGTGGCAGCATCACACGGGGACTGCTGCTGTTTGCCCTGCCTATGGCAGCTGGGGACCCGTGTGGCGCTGGCCTATGCGCTGGCGGGGCCGTGGGCATCAACGGCATCTGGGCCGCTATCCCTATCGGCTGGTTTCTGGCGGACGCCGTGGGATACGGCTACTACTTCCTCCGGCGCCGAGCGCTGCTCTCTGGGGAGAGAGACGGCTGATTCGAGGAATCAAAAAGAGCGGTGCGTCACCTATGAACTGCACCCCATTTGTTGGACAGTATGGTATGCTGTCCAACAAATGGGGTGTGTTTATATGCCAAAGGGAATACCACAGAATCAAATTAAAACTAAACGGCCTGAACCCTGTGCAGTACAGGATTCAGACCGTTCAGGCCGCTTAATTCTTGTTTTTGTCTAACTTTTGGGGGTCACTTCCGTGCGGGTACGGCTCTTTTATTATTTTACTTCTTCAGGGCTTCTCACTACACGTCTTTAAGGGGCACTTTGAGAGAAACGCTTTTCTTCCGCTTCCCCGTCGTGCTTGTGCAGCTGCTTTTGCAGCACCGGGATCAGCTTGGCCATATCAATGGGCTTTGCCACATGATCGTCCATACCTACCTCCAGCGCCCGTTGACGGTCCTCGGCAAAGGCGTTGGCCGTAATGGCGATAATGGGGATATTGGCCCGCCACGGGTCCGTCAGCCGCCGGATCTTCCGGGTGGCCTCGTAGCCGTCCAACACCGGCATCTGCACATCCATGAGGATGGCGTCATACATCCCCGCCGGAGCCTTCTCCAGCATTTCCAGACAGTGGGCACCGTTTTCCGCCCGATCCACCAGCAGACCCTCCTCGCCCATGAGCTCAGCGGTGATCTCGGCGTTAAGGTCGTTGTCCTCTGCCAGCAGGATACGCCGCCCGGCAAGACCGGTCTTATCCACCCGCTCTGCGGCACACTTGGGCACGGCATCCTCCTGTCGGGCCAGACGGCAGGGGATGTGGACGGTGAAGGTGGAGCCCTCCCCCAGCTTGCTCTGGATATCGATGCTGCCGTCCATCAGATCCACCAGCTTCTTCACGATGCCCATGCCCAAGCCGGAGCCCTCCACGCCGCTGACGGTGCTGGAGCGCTCTCTGGCAAAGGCTTCAAAAATATGCTGCTGAAACTCTTCACTCATACCGATGCCGTTGTCCGCCACGGACAGTTCCTGCACGCACCAGCCCTCTCGGTCGCTGGGCAGCTGGCGGATGGCACAGCGGATATGTCCGCCATCGCCGGTATATTTGATGGCGTTGCTCACCAGATTCAGGATCACCTCCAAAATGCGGGAGGTATCCATATACAGATAGGGATTGGGCGTATGCTTCTCCACTGTCATGGTCTGGTGCTTACGCTCCAGCTCCGGCTGCACCATGACGACACAGGACTCAAAGATGCTGCCGGCCTCCACCGCCGTCTCCTCCAGCGTCACCTTGCCGCTCTCGATGCGGGAGAGCTCCAGCACGTTGTCAATGATAGAGAGCATTTTCTCGCCGCTGACCTGAATGTTCTTCAGGTAGCCCTGCAGCCGCTCCGGCTCCTGCCGGTGCTTCTCCGCCAGATCAGCATAGCCGATGATGGCGTTCATGGGGGTACGGATATCGTGGGACATATTGAAGAGGAAGGTACTCTTAGCCTGATTAGCGGCATCGGCGGCTACCACGGCGTTCTGCAAAAGCACCTGCTGCCGGGCCTCCGCCATCCGCTGCCACCGCAGGTACAGGTAGATGCTCATGCTCAGCAACGCTGCCACCATACCGCTGGTCAGAGCCACACTTACGGTGGTCTGACTACTTCTCTTCAAAAATTGATAGGTGGTGTTCATGGCGATCTCCACGCACAGAGCACCCATGACCTGGCCATTTTCATCCTTCACCGGGTAGCAGGCCGTGAAAATGGGACCCCACGTGGTATCCACTACATCACGAGAATACACGGGCTCTCCAGACAGCGCCGTCTGGATATAGGGGGCCATCTCCTCCTCGATGCGGGTGCCGGGGTAGGCAAAGTCCTCCGCCCCCAGATCCAGACCGTCGATGAGGTAGACAGGCTGCCCGTCCTCCCCCAGCTTGGCGGTGTAGAGATACCGGGTGGAGTTCAGGGTCCGCAGCTGATTGAGGGTCTTTTGCAGTTCCAGATAGCGAGGCGAGGTCATGTCGCTCCAGATGGCGGGGTCATCAAAATCCTCCCGTGTGAACTCGTCAGACACCAGCCGGTGGATGGCGTCGGCGCAGGTGGTATCACGGGTCAGCGCCGCCTCCAGCATATTGCGGCTGAAATTCTGGTACAGCACATAGGTATACACCGAGATCAGCAGCAGGACCATCAGGAGCAGGAGGCCCACGGTGGCCCCCAGCTGCCGGAATTTCTTCATCATAATGCCGCCCTCATAGTTCCGCTTGCTTGCTTGCTTGCTTGCTTGCTTGCTTGCTTGCTTGCTTGCTTGCTTGCTTGCTTGCTTGCTTGCTTGCTTGGAAAGTTTAGCTTGCCTCTCCATGGCCTGTCAACCTCCATCGGCATACCGCTGCCCCTTTGACAAAAAGGGAGACTTATGCAGAAAAACAGCATAAGTCTCCACTCGAAATGACACTCACTGCACTTTTGCTTATGATACCACGTATCCCCATGGAGTGCAAGGAAAAAATGTAATTTCGCCCCATGTTTCTGCGGTAGCTCCGGCCATAAAAAAGGCGGCTTACGCCGCCTTTTTTCGTCTTTTATTCATAGTCCCACAGCAGGAACATGGGCTTGATGGCCACTACCTCGTCGTACTCCTCCTGCTCTACCTGCACGGAGGCGTTCAGGGCCTTCAGATCCTTTTTCATGACGTTCAGGGCCTCCTCAACGCTCTGGGCACGGCCCTCCCGCAGCACCCGGATCATCCGCTGCAGCACCACAGGGTGGGCGTACCGGGCCGGCACCGGGAAGTCCTCCGGCAGCAGGGCAGCCACGTCGGAGATGGAGCGCTCCCACTCCTGGGCGATAGCTTTCTTGTTGTTCTTGGCGGTAGGCAGCACATGGGCGCCGGAAAAGAAGAAGATGGCCGCCAGACCGAACAGGGCGAAGTACACGCCCACATTCTCGCCACGGATCAGGGCCATAATGCCGTACACCACGGCGGCGATGCCCGCCACAATAATAGCCAGCGCCACCCAGCGATAGGCGGGATTGCTGCGGTCATTGACCCGCTTGGCCTTAGCCGCCGTGGACAGCTTCGCCGTCTGCTCCGGGTACTCCTCCAGCAGCTGCTGGGCCTGCTCCAGTGTCTCCCGGGCGGCCTGCGCCTGCGGCGTCAGCTGCTTGAGATAGCGCTTGGCCTCCCGCTCGGCCTTCTCCCGCAGGCGGCGCTCCGCCTCCACACTGTGCCGTGGGATATCCGGGCAGACCCGTGCCATGTGGGCCAGCAGAAGGTCCACGTCCTCCTCATGCTTGAAGTTGCACTGCTTCTGGCTGCCGTCGTCCAGCTCCACCACCAGATAGGGGATGGAGCCGAAGGCCCCCTTGCCGGTGAAGCCGCCCTTGCTCATGGCCACCCGCTTAAAGACACGCCGCACGGACTCCAGTGCCACATAGTACCGCCGGTCGATGAAGAAGCTGTTGAGATACAGCGCCTGCTCCCCCACACCGCAGGGGCCGTAGCGCTTGCAGGACTTCTTGTCTGCCTTCAGCACCTCCGGCGGCAGAGTGGTGTTGCCCAGTTTCACAGGTGTAAACATCGTGTGTCCCTCCAAAGTGCGAAAAGCAGTGGGAGAGCGTGCCCCCCCACTGCTTTGCATGAAAAGTTACTTGCCCAGCGTCTCATAGTGAGGCTGCGTATGGCGCTTCTTGATGGTATACAGGAAGATACCCAAGAACAGCGCTGCCACAGCGATACCAACGGGATACGCCACAGCGGTATTGTAGATGATGGTGCCGTCAGCGGCCTTGTGGTTGATAAGCTGGCCCAAGCACTCGTTGCCCAGCAGGAAGTAGGTGGCAGACACGGCGCTCATGAAGGTAGCGGGGACAGCCGTCAGCCAGTAGTTCTTCTTGTCGTAGAACAGGTACATGGAGGCGGCCCACAGCACGATCATAGCCAAAGTCTGGTTGGTCCAGCTGAAGTAACGCCAGATGATGGTGTAGTCGATGGCACCCAGAGCATTACCCACGCCCAAAATAGCGCCGATACCCAGCACGGGCACACACAGCAGCAGACGGTTCTTCCACTTCTTCTGGTCCAGCTTGAACCAGTCGGCCAGCACCAGACGGGCGCTGCGGAAGGCCGTATCGCCGGAGGTGATGGGGCAGGCGATCACGCCCAGCATGGCCAGAGCCACGCCGACCTTACCCATGGTCTTGACACACACATCGTAGATGGCGGCAGACTGACCGTTGGCCAGAATCTCGGCCAGACCGGTATTTAGGCCACCGGTGACCTCATACAGGGCGCAGCCGGCAGCGGCCCACACCAGAGCGATGATGCCCTCGGAAACCATGGCGCCGTAGAACACGAAGTGACCCTGCTTCTCGCTCTTCATGCAGCGAGCCATCAGGGGGCTCTGCGTGGAATGGAAGCCGGAGATAGCACCGCAGGCCACGGTGATGAACATGAAGCTCCACACGGGCGTTCCCTTGGGATGCATGGAGCGGAAGTTGTCCCACAGCTCGGGAATGGTGTACTCAGGCTTGACAAAGATACCGATGATCACGCCCGCTGCCATAACGATCAGGCAGATACCAAACACGGGATAAATCTTGCCGATGATCTTGTCGATAGACAGGAAGGTGGCGATGAAGTAATAGACCAGCACGATGATCAGCCAGAACAGCGTGGTGGTGACGATACCGTTGGAGCCGCCGTTCTTGAACAGGGTGACGATCAGGCCGGCAGGGCCAACAGCAAACACCGTACCCACCATAATCAGCAGCACCACGCTGAACACACGCATGACGTTCTTCATGAAGCCGCCCAGATAGATGCCGGAGATCTCGGAGATGGAGGCACCGTTGTTGCGCTCGCTCATCATACCGGAGAAATAGTCGTGGACGCCGCCAGCGAAGATGGTGCCGAAGGTGATCCACAGGAACACGATGGGGCCCCACAAAGCACCCTGCAAAGCGCCGAAGATAGGACCGAGGCCCGCAATGTTCAGCAGCTGGATCATGAACAGCTTCCACTGGGGCAGAACCACATAGTCCACGCCGTCGTTGATCTTTACGGCAGGCGTTTCACGGTCGTCGGGGCCGAAGGTGTTCTCCACGACCTTGCCGTACAGGAAGTAGCCGCCGATCAGCAAAGCAAGACAGATCAGAAAACTAATCATATTGTCTCCTCCTTACACAATGACACAAAAGGTTTTCCCGGCTGCAGTCCGGGTGCGGCACGGGGGAACTCCCGCTCCGCAGGTACATTTTTTCGCACAAATATAACGGCCATTACTGGCAGAAAACGTTTCCGCCTCCGCCATACGACATTATCATATCTCTTTTGTGAAAAAAGTCAACAATCAGAATCGACAAAATCATCACAAAATTTTTTTGCAATTTTCACAGAAAATTCACACTTTGCTCATTGCCGGTAACGATACCGAAAACTCAGAAATCGCTGTTTTCCTTGAAATATGGTACTTTTTGGCTACCTTGGTTTTCCCTGACACGTTATTTCGTTTCGTTGAATGAAATTATTCAAATTCCGTCATATGCTCTGCCGTTCGGAATAGCCGACGTCTGTTCGCAGATTTTTCGGGGATATGCCGGGATACAGAGGGTCTTCCGGATGGTACAACTCTTGCTCCCATCAGGGGTCTTTTCGTTGTGTGCTTCTGTTCAGCAAGGCTGAAAGTATGATAACAATTTGAAATATATGCATTGAATTATACGGTTTGTTGTCACCGTACGGCAACTCATGCAAAGGTATTACGGATTCCCACGGTCGGTCTGCGGACTGGTCGTGGGAATGACAGTGCTATATTTATGTTGATAGCCTTCAGCAGCCTATGATGCTTTTCGCTTTTGTTGTCTCCTGCGGGTAACTTCGATGGGAACGTGCCTCCGGCGGCCCGCTTTTCCCAGCAGCCGGAAAAGTGGGCTATCGGAGACAAGGGAAAAATCTTCTGAACAAAACAGCCTCCCCGCAGCAAAAGAGGGACACGCCCGCAGGGCGTGTCCCTCTTTTGTCCCTTCCATCGAGATCTTCTATCCAATATTCCGCCTATCAGTGCCGGGACACACGGTCCCAGTTCTCCGGATCCTCGTACAGCAGCTCAATGTCCTCCATATACTCCGAATCCAGTGGGTTGTCCAGCGCCGCCCGAGCCTCGTACTGCTCCAGCATCCGCCGGGACTTCTCCGGCGGCTGAACCGTACCGGCGCCGGCGATGCAGCCGCCAGGGCAGGCCATGCCCTCCAGCAGATAGCCGTCGTATTTGCCGGACCGGGCCACCCGCAGCATCTGGCGGCAGGCCCGCAAGCCCGCAGCGTACACCGTCTTGACCTCCCGATCCGGATTCTTGGTCTGGATCACCTTCTCCACGGCCTTAGCCACGCCGCCGGAGGCAGCAAAGCCCACGCCGGGAGCCGACGCCTTATAGTGAGCCTCCGTATCAGGGATTTGGGAGAAGTCGATATCCTTGGCGGCGAACATTCCCCGCAGCTCCTCAAAGGTCAGCACGAAGTCCACCTCGCTGCGGACGCTGCGGCGGCTGGCCTCCAGCTTCTTGGCGGCGCAGGGGCCAATAAAGGCGATCTTGCAGTCGGGGTGCTTCCGCTTCTGGAGTCGGGCCGTCAGCACCATGGGGGTCATGGTCATGGAGATGTACGGCGCAAAGCCGGGGAACTCCTTCTTGGCCATGACGGACCATGCCGGGCAGCAGGAGGTTGCCATAAAGGGCTGTCTGGCGGGGACGTGCTCCATGAACTCCTCCGCCTCCTCCACGGCGCAGAGGTCGGCGCCCACCGCCACCTCCTCCAGTCCTTCGAAGCCCAGCTGCTTCATGGCGGTGAGGATCTGGCCGGGGGTGACCTTTTCACCAAACTGGCCCCAGAAGGCCGGGGCGATGATGGCGATGACCTTCTCCCCCTTCTTGATGGCGTGGATCAGCTGGAAGATCTGGCCCTTGTCCACAATGGCGCCGAAGGGGCAGTTCACCAGACACTGGCCGCAGTTGACACACCTATCGTAGTCGATGTCCGCCCGGCCGTACTGGTCCTTGCCGATGGCGTTCATGCCGCAGGCCTCCTGACAGGGCCGCAGGAACTTGATGATGGCCTGATAGGAGCAGGCCTCCTTGCAGCGGCCGCACTTGATGCATTTGGTCTGATCGATGCGGGCCCGGCCATGCTCCAGCTCGATGGCGCCCTTGGGGCAGGACTGATAGCAGTGCTTGGCCAAGCACCCCTGACAGGCCTGCGTCACCTCGTAGTGGGTGTCCGGGCAGGCGTGACAGGCGTACTTGATGATGTTGATCAGCGGTGGATCGTAGTATTTTTCGGAGATGGCGCTAGCCTCCACGCCGTCGGAGATCATGTTCTCCTCCGTCACGTCCCGCAGCGGCAGACCCATGGCCAGCCGGATGCGCTCACCAACGATGGCCCGCTCCAGAAAAATGGATTCCCGATAGGTCCCCACCTCACCGGGGATGATCTCATAGGGCAGCTTCTCCATGCGGGAGCAGTAGTCCCCACCCTCATAAGCCAGCTTTGCCACAGCAGCAAAGACCTGCTTACGCAGCGCCTCCACGTTGCAGTACAAATTTCTCATGTGTTCCCTCGCTAAGTTCCCGTTAAGTCCCAAATGTATCATGCTCTGCCGACAACCCGGCACTTTTCACGCATATTATAGCAGATGTCCTCCACTCTTGGCAATAGAGGATTCCGTTTTATTATTAAAATAATAAATAATCATTACAGCCTGAATATCCCCGCTTGACGGCCCTGCTGCCAGCGTGGTAAGCTAATCCATACCATGGATACAGAAAAATTCTCCCCTATGGAGGTGCCGCTATGGACATTCGGGAATATACCTCCCCCACCCTGCCGGTGGCTCAATTCGTGGAGCGGTATGTGGATACCGACCACTATGACGCCGGGTGCCGGGGGTGTGATAACTACGGGCAGGTGTGGGTATGTCCCCCCTATGATTTCTCCGTGCCCGACTACTGGGGCGGGTTCCGGGAGGTCTGCCTGCGGGGCGTGCAGCTCCGGTTCTCCCCGGAGGAGCAGGCCCGCAGCTATCATCCGGAGAATCTGGCGGAGCGACTACGGCAGCTGTTCTCCCGGACGGCCCGGCAGATGATCCTCCGGCTGCGGGAGGAGTATCCCCGGTCGGATATCCTCACCGTGGGCGGGTGCCATCTGTGCGAGCGCTGCACCCGGCCGGAGGGCCGGCCCTGCCGGTATCCGGAGGGCATCGGCTACACGCTGGAGTCTTTGGGCTGCGACGTGTCCACTGCGGCGGAGCAGCTGCTGGGCTGGCCGCTTCTGTGGAGCCGGAAGGGATGCCTGCCGGAGTATATGGCGCTGGTCTGCGGCGTGCTGATACGGTGAGAGACGGTCTTGCCATGATCGCCGCCGAGGGTAAAAATAAAGTCCGGAAACGGCTGGTTTCCGGACTTTATTTTTAGTATATGTCTCAAACCAGGAACTTCGCCAGTCCCAGCACCAGCGGCATAGTGATCATGGACAGCAGCGTCTGCACCGCCACCAGCGACGGCGCCAGAGACACATCCTTGTCGAACTTGGCGGCGAACATCCCCAGCAGCGCCGCCGGAGGTGTGCTGGCCGCAATGACCACCGCCAGCGTCACGCCGGAGTCCAGCCGCATCAGCATACACACCCCCAGTGCCAGCAGCGGCAAAATCAGCAGTCGCAGTGCCGCCGACACCCAGAAGCTGGCCCCGTGCAGCGCCCGGCGGAAATCCGCCTGAGACAGCTGGTAGCCAATGACCACCATGGGCAGGGGCGTATTCATGTCGGAGAGATATGTAATGGGGGATAGAATGATCTCCGGCAGGGTGATCTGCAGCAGGTACAGCACCATGGCGATAGCCACGCCGATCACACCGGGATTCATCAGCAGCGTGCGCCATGAGAACGTCATCTTGCCGCCCTTCACCAGCTGGATGCCCAGCGTCCAAGTCAGGACGGTGAACACCAGCAGATAGGCCGAGCCGTAGAACACACCCAGCGAACCCAGGATAGCCGTCTGCAGCGGCACTGCCATGAAGCCGCAGTTGGAGAAAATGGCGGAAAATCGGAAGAAGCTCTTTCGCATGGGATCCCGGTCCCGGATGACCAGCTCACTGACCAGAATATTGATGCCGTGGATCACCAGCGCCGCCAGCAGCGCTACCCAAAAATTGTGGAAGGTCTCCGTCTCCAGCGGCCGCTGGAACACCACGATGAGGATACAGGGGGACACCACATACATCAGCAGATTGGACATGGACACCGCACCCTTGTGGGTGATGAGGTGCAGCTTCCCCAGCACGAAGCCCGTGCCGATCATGAGGAACAGGATCAGCACCTGTGTGCCTACCGAGAGAAATGATTCGATCATACCGGATTCCTTCCCGCCCGCAGAGGGCTGCGTACACACACAGCCGGGACAGACGGCTTGCGCCGTCTGTCCCGGTGGGTCACGCTGTGATTTTTTCTATCTGTATTTTAGTCCTTGTTGTAGCTGTGCGCCAGCGCCACATAGGTCTCATAGCGGGCATCCGCCTCCACCTGAGCCTCGGCAAAGAGCTTGGCCGCCGTCTCCGGATACTTGATCTTCAGGCCGGCATAGCGGACCTCGCCGTTGAAGAACTCCTCCACAGGCACAGAGGGCTTCTTATAGTCCAGAGAGAAGGGCTTTTCGGTCTTGTTGGGATCGTAGCGGTACAGGGGCCACAGGCCGCAGTCCACAGCCTTCTTCATCTCGGCCTGCACGTTGTTCATGCCAGCCTTGATGCCGTGGTTGATGCAGGGGGCGTAGGCGATGACGATGGAGGGGCCCTTGTGGGCCACAGCCTCGGTAACGGCCTTCATCAGCTGAGCGGGATTGGCGCCCATGGCCACGGAGGCCACATACACGTTGGGATAGGTCATCATCAGACGGCCCAGATCCTTCTTGGCAGTCTTTTTGCCGCCGTCAGCAAACTTAGCGGAGGCACCCACAGGCGTAGCCTTGGAGGACTGGCCGCCGGTGTTGGAGTACACCTCGGTATCCACCACAAAGACGTTGATGTCCTCGCCGGAGGCCATGACGTGATCCAGACCACCGTAGCCGATGTCGTAGGCCCAGCCGTCGCCGCCGAAGAGCCATACCACCTTCTTGCCCAGCTGATCCTTGTTCTTCAGCAGCTTCTCGGCCAGCTCGGCAGCCTCACCGGTGAGGGAGGCGGACTCCAGAGCCGCTGTCAGCTTGCGGGCATCGGCATCGTTGGCATCCAGATCGTCAAAGGAGGACAGCCAAGCGTTGATGGCCGTCTCCAGCTCCGTGCCGGGGACCAGCGGCAGCAGCTGCTGAGCCACCTGCTTGACGTAGGCCCGGCGCTGCTTGGTAGCCAGCACCACGCCCAGACCGTTCTCGGCCTGATCCTCGAACAGGGTACCGTAGAAGGCAGGGCCACGGCCCTCCTTGTTCTTGGTATAGGGCAGGGACGGGAATGCACCGGCCCAAGCCAGAGAGCAGCCCACGCCGTTGACCCAGTAGGTCTTTTCGCCGTACAGCTGGGTGATGAGCTTGGCATAGGGGGTCTCGCCGCAGCCGGCGCAGGCGCCGGAGAACTCCACCAGCGGCTGGCTGAACTGGCTGCCCTTGAGGGTCTTGCGGTCGAACACACCGGGCTTGTCCTTCAGGGACAGGGCATAGTTCCAATTGGTTTCATCATACATAGTATCATCCACAGGCTGCATCGTCAAGGCCTTATCCTTGGCAAGGCAGGAAGCGGCGCAGCTGCCGCAGCCGGTGCAGTCCAGCGTGCTGACCTGCAGGCGGTACTGCAAGCCCTTGGCTCCCTTAGCGGGAACGGTGGTGAAGCCGGCGGGAGCCGCAGCGGCCTCCTCCTCGTCCACCAGATAGGCCCGGATGGCGGCATGGGGGCAGACAAAGGTACACTGGTTGCACTGCAGGCACTTGTTGCTGTCCCACTGGGGCAGGAAGGCGGCAATGCCACGCTTGTCGTACTTGGAGGTGCCCAGCGGATAGGTGCCGTCCTGATAGGGCAGGAAGGCGGACACGGGCAGATCGTCGCCACGCTGACGGTTGCAGGGGACCACGATGTTCTTCACCACATCCGGCAGAGTCTCGTCCACGGTGCGGTCGTCGGCGGCATTCGCCCAGTCAGCGGAAACGTTGACCTTCACAGGGCTGTTGATACCGGCGTCCACGGCGGCCATGTTCATGTTGACCACCTTTTCACCCTTCTTGGCGTAGGTCTTTTGCACGGCCTCCTTCATGTGGCGCACGGCGTCCTCCACCGGCATCACGCCGGAGAGCTTGAAGAAGGCGGCCTGCAGGATCATGTTGGCGTGGTTGCCCAAGCCCAGCTCACGGGCCAGACGGTTGGCGTCCACGATATAGAACTGCACGTTGTGGCGGGCGATGTACTGCTTGACGTCGCCGGGCAGCTTCTCCGCCAGTTCCTCCTCGGTCCAGGAGGTGTTCAGCAGGAAGGTGCCGCCGTCCTTGATCTCGTGGATCATGTCATAGCGGCTGATGTAGGACTGGGAGTGACAGGCCAGGAAATCCGCCGCCTTGATGAGGTAGGTGGAGCGGATGGGGTTCTTACTGAACCGCAGGTGGCTCTTGGTGATGCCGTAGGACTTCTTGGAGTCGTACTCGAAGTAGGCCTGCGTATACATACCGGCGTAGTCGCCGATGATCTTGGCGGAGTTCTTATTGGCGCCCACCGTACCGTCGGAGCCCAGACCCCAGAACTTGCAGGACACGGTGTCGGCGGACTCGGTGATGAGAGGCTCATGGACATCCAGAGACAGGTGTGTCACATCGTCGTTGACGCCGATGGTGAACAGATGCTTGCCGCTTTCATCCTTCATGTTGTCGAACACGGCCTTCAGCTGGGCGGGTGTCACGTCCTTGGAGGCCAGACCATAGCGGCCGCCGTAGATCTCCGGGGCGTCGCTGCGGTTGGCAAAGGCGGCGCACACATCCAGATACACAGCGCCGGCAATGGCGCCGGGCTCCTTGGAGCGGTCCATGGCGGCGATCTTCTTCACCGTCTTGGGCAGGGCGTTCAGGAAATACTCCATGTCGAAGGGGCGGAACAGATGGATCTGCATCAGGCCCACCTTCTCGCCCTTGGCACACAGATAGTCCACCACCTCACGGGCGCACTCGCAGGCGGAGCCCATCATCACCATAACACGGTCGGCATCCTTGGCGCCGTAGTAATTGAAAATGTGGTAGTCCCGACCGGTGATCTCGTTGATGCCCTGCATATACCCCTCTACCACAGCGGGGATGCTGTCATAGGCGCCGTTGTTGGCCTCCTGAGACTGGTAGTAGACGTCGGGGCCCTGCACGGTGGTACGCATCACCGGATGCTCCGGGTTCATGGCGATGGCATGATAGTCCTCCAGCGCCTGACGGTCCAGCAGCTTCTCCACCTTGTCCAGATCGATGACCTCGATCTTCTGGATCTCGTGGCTGGTGCGGAAGCCGTCGTGGAAGTGGATGAAGGGTACACGGGTCTTGATGGTGGTCAGGTGGGCCACGGCGGCCAGATCCATGACCTCCTGCACGCTGCCGGTGGACATCATGGTGACGCCGGTGGTACGGCAGCTCATGACATCCTGATGGTCACCGAAGATGTTGTTGGCGTGCTGGGCCACGGAACGGGCCGCCACGTGGAACACGGCGGGCATCCGGTGACCGGCCATGATGTACAGGTTGGGGATCATCAGCAGCAGGCCCTGCGAGGAGGTGAAGGTGGTGGCCAGCGCACCGGCCTCCGCCACGCCGTGGAGGGCGCCGGCAGCGCCCGCCTCGGACTGCATCTCCACCAGCCGCACAGGCTGGCCGAACATATTCTTCTTACCGGCGGCAGACCACTCATCCACCTTCTCACTCATGGGAGAGGAGGGAGTGATGGGGTAGATACCGGCTACATCGGTGAAATGGTAGGCAACGGTGGCGCAGGCCTCGTTACCGTCCATGGTTTTCATGACTTTCTTATCAGACATTACATTGCCTCCTAACGTATCCGTCGCCCGGCAGCAGCCGGTGCGGCATTTTTCTATCTGTCGGATGCTGAGTTACGCCTTGATGATAGCGCCCTCGTCGGCAGAGGCAGCCACCTTGGCATACAGCCGCAGATAGCCGTTGGGGATGTTCTTCTTGGGCAGTTCCAGTGTCTTGTAGCGCTCAGCGATCTCCTCGTCGGAGACGTGCAGCTCCAGAACGCCCTCATCCACGTCGATGAGGATCTCGTCGCCGTCGTGAACGATGGCCAGAGGACCGCCCTCGGCAGCCTCCGGGGAGATATGGCCCACGAAGCAGCCGTTGTTGGTGCCGGAGAACCGGCCGTCGGTGATCAGGGCGGCGGACTTGCTCAGGCCCACACCGTACATATACTTCATGGCCTTGAACATCTCACGCATACCGGGGCCGCCCTTGGGACCCTCGTAGCGGATGACCACCACGTCGCCGGCCTGGATCTTGCCGCCCAGGATGGCCTCCTCGGCCTCCTCCTCGCTGTTGTAGCACTTGGCCTTACCCACAAAGCGGTGCATGGAGGGATCGATGGCGCCGGGCTTGGACACGGCGGTACGGGGGCAGAGGTTGCCGTGCAGCACAGCCACGCCGCCGGTCTTGGAGAAGGGCTCCTCCACCGTCTTGATGATGGTGGGATCCTCCGGATACTCGTAGACGTAGCCGGCCAGATTCTCGGCCAGCGTCTTGCCGCTGACGGTCATGACGGAGGTATCCAGCAGGTCGCCCAGATGCTGCATGACACGGGGGATACCGCCGGCCCGGTAGAAGGCCTCCATCTCCGGCTTGGCAGCGGGATTGACCTTGGCGATCTGGGGTGTGGTCTTGGTGAGGGCCTCGAACTCCTCCAGCACGTTCATATCCAGCTCCGCCTCGTTGGCAATGGCGGGCAGGTGCAGCACGGCGTTGGTGGAGCCGCAGATGGCCATGGTCACCTTGATGGCGTTGCGGATGGCCTCCTTGGTGAGGATCTGGCGGGCGGTGATGCCCTTCTTGCACAGCTCCACAATGGCACGGCCGGACTCGAAGGAGTGGCGCAGACGGCCGGCGTAAGCAGCGGGGATCAGAGCGCCGCCGGGCAGGGTCATGCCCAGTGCCTCGGACACGCAGCACATGGTGTTGGCGGTGCCAAGGAAGGAACAGGAGCCGCAGCCGGGACAGGCGGTGTTCTCCAGAGAGTTGTACTCGCACTCGGTGATCTTACCGGCCTTCAGCATACCCAGGGCCTCGGAGATGGAGGTCAGGTCGGACTTACGGCCGTCGAACTCGATGCCGCCCAGCATGGGACCGCCCACGCAGACAATGCAGGGGATATCCAGACGAGCCGCCGCCATCAGCATGGCAGGCACGATCTTATCGCAGGAGGCCAGCAGCACCAGACCGTCCAGCCGGTGAGCCTGTGCCATGATCTCCACGGAGTCGCAGATGATCTCACGGGAGGGCAGAATGTAGTGCATACCCTCATGGCCCTGTGCCACACCATCGCAGGCAGCGATGGTGCCGAACTCCACAGCGGTGCCGCCGGCGGCATAGATGCCGTTTTTCACATACTCAGCCACCTTGTCCAGATTGTAGTGGCCGGGAACCAGCGTGTTCCAGGTGTTGGCAATGCCGATCAGGGGCTTGCCCTCCTTCAGTTCGCTGTCCGTGTAGCCCATGGACTTGAACAGGGAGCGGGCAAATGCGCTGTCCTCCATGCCAAGGATCGCCTTACTACGGTTTTCCATTGTGTTTCCTCCTTCAAATATGACATATCTCTTTTTCTTATGTTACTGGCCGCAGGCTGCGGCTTGGTTTGACGATTATTCTATAATGCCGTTTACCATTCTGAAAATATTATAAAATCCATGATTCCTTTTGTCAATAGGATATCTTCTGCTTTTCTAAAAAACTTGACTGTTTTCCGGTATTAGTTGACTTTATCTGTGAGAAGGTCTATAATGATTTGAATTAGATTGGTTCGCAATGTTCTATGATACAGAACGAACAAGGAAGGAAAAGATATGGCAACCACAAAAACCATCCAGTCGGTGGAGCGGGCCTTCTCCATTCTGGAATACCTTCAACAGTGCGGCGGCGGAGAGCGCAGCGTCAAGGAGATCGCTGATGCACTGGAGCTGAACAAGAGCACCGCCTTCGGCCTCATCAACACCCTGACCACGCTAGGCTACCTGCAGCAGAACGCAGATAACCAGAAGTATGTGCTGAGCCTGAAGCTGCTGAGTTTCTCCAACACCATCAAGGTCCAGAACAGCATCATCCGCACCGTCCACCCCTATCTGGAGCAGATCAGCCTGAAGTACGGTGAGATCGCCCACTGCGGCGTGGCTCAAGGGGACAGCGTCATCTATGTGGACAAGGTGGAGTCCAGCCGGTCGCTGTCTATCAACACCCAGATCGGCACCAAGAACTACCTCCACTGCACCGGCGTGGGCAAGTGTATTCTGGCCTATATGCCGGAGGATGAGCAGCAGCACATCCTCGCCGGACCGCTGAAGGCACTGACCTTCAACACCATTGTGGACCCCCGTCAGCTTCAGGCGGAGCTGCGGCACATTCGGGCCGACGGCTACGCCATGGACAACGAGGAGGTGGAGGTGGGTCTGTCCTGCGTGGCAGTGCCGGTGTTCTCCGCACCGGGGCAAGTCTCCTGCTCCATCAGCATCTCCGGCATGACCCCCCGTGTCCGCACTGCCCTGCGGGGTGGACTGCTGGACGATCTGAGGCAGGCCTCCGCCGACATCTCCCGCAGTCTTTACGGCTATCAGCCCGCCGGTGACCTCCTGTAACGGGTCCTGCGATCCAACTGTATACCGATCGTCTCACAAAGCGGAGGGGAAACATGGTTTCCCCCTCCGCTTTCTTTTGTCTCAGTGCCGCTCAGCAGACGGCAAATCTCTCACGGAAGGATCCATTCACTCCTTCCGCAATTTTTTAATAGCACGTCACGCCGCCGTCGATGGGCAGGTTCACGCCGTTGAGGAAGGACGCCTCGTCGCTGGCCAGATACAGCACCGCATTGGCCACATCCTCCACAGAGGTCAGGCGGCCCAGCGGGATCTCGTTGAGCCGGGCCTGCTTCTTCACCGGGTCCGCCATCAAGGCCGCCACAAAGGGCGTGTCCACGGTGGCGGGATGGATGGAGTTGCAGCGGATGTTGTCCTTGCCATACCGGGCTGCCACAGACTTGGTCAGCAGGGTGATAGCTCCCTTGGTGGCCGTGTAGGCCTCCGGAGTGTTCATGTGGCCGATGAGGCCGCAGATGGAGGAGGTATTGATGATGGCGCCGCCCCCCTGCTTCCGCATCACCGGCAGAACATACTTGGTGGCCAGAAAGACGCTGGCGGTATTGACCTCCATCATCTTCATCCACTCGTCCTTCACCATTTCCTCGATGGGCTTGCGGATGTTGATGCCGGCGTTGTTCACCACCACATCCAGCCGTCCGCTCTCGGAGACGATGCGCTCTACGATGGTCTTCCACTCCTCCTCGCTGGTGACATCCGCCACGGCGCCGTGGGCCTTGCCGCCCTGACGCTTCAGCTCCTCCACCAGCTGGTCGATCTTCTCCTGCACCAGATCCAGGATCCAGACCTCGGCCCCATTCCGGTCCAGCAGCTTCGCCTGTGCCGAGCCGATGCCGCCTGCACCGCCGGTGATAACGATGACCTTATTCTGTACGTTCATGTTAAATCCCTCCCTTTCGTGCGTTACGCCCTGATTTCCTTATCCTTCCACGCCTTGGCGGGGTTCTGCACGCCCATCTTGCCGCCGCTGATCTCCAGCGTGGTGCCGGTGATATAGCGGGCATAGTCCGATGCCAGAAACGCCAGCGCCCACGCTACATCCATGGGCTCACCGAAGGTCTGCATGGCGATGGCGCTCTTCATGGCCTCGCCGTTGCTGACGGTAAGTGCGTGGGTCATGTCCGTATCGATGACGCCGGGGATATACCCGTTGACTCGGATGCCGTAGGGGGCCAGCTCCGCTGCCAGCGTGTTCACCATGGACTTTACGGCGGACTTGGTGGCGGCATACACGCCGCTGCCCACGGAGGGGAACACCGCCGCAAAGGAGGAGGCCAGCAGCATGACGCCGCCCTTATCCTTCATGGCCTCATACGCAATGCGTGCGCCCAGATACACCGACTTCATGTTGGTGTCCACCGTCTTATCCCAGACGTTCTCCGGGGTGTCGATGATACTGTACTGGGGATAGACACCGGCGTTGCTGACCCAGATGTCCAGCCCGCCCAGCGCTTCCTCGGCGTGGCGGGCAAAGCCCTTCAGGGACTCGTCGTCGGACACGTCGCAGGTCTCGCCGAAGGCGGTGATGCCCTGCGCCTTCAGCTCCTCCAGCGCTGCAGCCAGCTTCGTGGGATTGGTGCCGCAGATGGCCACCTTGGCCCCCAGCTGGCCGAACAGCTGGGCGCAGGCCAAGCCGATGCCGGCGGTACCGCCGGTGACGACGGCCACCTTGTTGTCAAAACGGATGTTCATACTCATGACAGGATTCTCCTTTCTGTGGTTCCGGTTCCCCGGAAAAAAGCGGCCGGGGACGCCCCGGTGAACGGAGCGTCCCCGGCTGGGAATGCACGTTTGATTCAGTTACGCAGAGATCAGCCAAAGACGCCTACGGCGTTAAGGATGACCACGGCGATCAGACAGATCACGGAAGCCACGGCGCAGGGTACCGTGACGTACTTCACGGACTGCTTGGTATTCAGGTGGAAGAACTGACCCATGACCCAGAAGCCGGAGTTGTTGTAGTGGTTGCCCATCAGGGTGCCACTGCCGATGGCCAGCACGGCGGCCAGAGAAGACAGGCCCAGGTCGGGCATCATGGGCAGCACGATGGCGGCTGCGGTCATACCGGCGGTGGTCATGGAACCCACGGAGGTCATCATGATAGCGGCAATGGCCCAAGGCACCAGAATGGCGGGGATGGGGCTGTCAGCGATGAGCTTGGACAGGGGCTCCAGAGCGGGGGAATTCTTCAGCACGTTACCGAAGGCGCCGCCCATAGCGGTGATCAGCAGAGGAGACAGGCAAACCACCAAGCCACGGGCCACCCACTTGTTGAGCATGACCTCGCCCAGCTTTGCCTTGGGCTCATTGTAGGTGTCGGCGTACACGCCCAGCACCATCTTGCGCTGCTTGTAGCCCAGATAGAAGGAGTACAGCAGGCCGATGGACAGAGCGATGACCTTGTTGCCGATGGTGGTGCAGATGGTGTAGATAGCGCTGCCCTCGGCGGCATACATCTGAGCGAAGGAGGACACGGAGATCAGCAGCACAGGCAGCAGCAGGGGCAGGAAGCCCTCGCCGGTGTGGGGCAGGCCGGGATCCTTGATGAGGATGTCATCCACGCTGTCGGAATCGGTCTCCTCCATGCCACGAACGAACTCAGGATTGGGCTCGATCCACTCCTTCTCCGTCCACTTCCGCAGCAGGAAGTAGGTGCCGAAGAAGCCCACGAAGCTGATGACCAGACCCCAGACGATGGTCATACCCAGATCGCTGCCGAACATCAGAGCAATGGCCAGGATGCCGGGGGTGGGAGGCACCAGACCGTGGGTCAGGAACAGGCCCAGACCGGTGAAGGAAGCCATGGTGGACATGGAGATGTGCTTACGCTTGGAGAGCATAGAGGCAATGGGCGCTGTCAGCACCATGGTGATATCCCCGAAAACGGGGATAGACATGATGAAGGCCGTCAGGGCCGGAGCCAGCTCCATGCGCTTACCACGGAACAGCTTGATAAAGAAGTTTGCAATGACCTTGGCGGCGCCAGTATCCTCGATGGCCATGGAAATGATGGCGCCAAGGATGATGGTGATGCCCACGCTGCCCAGCGTGCCGCCAAAACCGTTGCTGATGTAATCCACGGAACCGGTGACGCCGTAACCCAGCGCAATACCGGTTCCCAGCGCAGCAATAAACAGCGCCAGCACGGGATGCATCTTTGCTTTGACGATCATCAGCACCAAGGCTGCGATCGCCACTACTAGAATCAGAATGAATACTCCAGCAGACATAGTGTTTTCTCCTTTTCAGATTTTCTCTCTGACTTGCAGCGGACTCTCGGTGCTCTGCCCGCTTACTCATGCGACACCTTCTCCCTTGCGCCGCATCGGTAAGCGGATATTTCCGTTCGCCGTTCTACAATGTCGATGCCCGTATTTTATTCCCAAATGGGTCATTTGTCAATATCCTCTGCCGCATTTTGTCGTTATTTACATATTTCCTCTCTTGTTTTGTACATTTCAGAGAAAGTTCCTGTGGACATACTATTTTGCATACAAAAGCGGTGTCATTGCTCTCATCCTTTTGCGCTTCTCGTTCTATTATGCAGAATAAAAACGCATCTTATACTAAACATCGCACACCGAGCTCTGCCCTCCGCGCTTTATGCTTTCCCCCAACCGGCCCGCCCTTTTCTCACTGGCCTAAAAGAATACACTCCTCTCCTTCACGCTCCATAGAATCTCGCCCCTATTAGAACGTCTTGTTGCACTTTCTTCTACCCCGCTCTCCCCCACGTCGCATTGCTCAGTTCTTCGCTTTGTAAGAAAATGCCGCCTCCGATTGGAATGCATCTCCCTAAACGGCATAAAAATAAGGCGCAAGCGGTTTCCGCTTGCGCCTTATCTCATACTATTTCACCCTTGGCTGCACCGATGGTGTGCCGTTGGGGTCACAGTTCTTCGTTCAATTAGTCCTGGTTGATGGCGATGACAACACCGGAACCGACGGTACGGCCGCCCTCACGGATAGCGAAACGCAGACCGGTCTCGATAGCGATGGGGGTGATCAGCTCCACGTTCATGTCGACGTTATCGCCGGGCATGCACATCTCAGTACCCTCGGGCAGGGAGATGATGCCGGTCACGTCGGTGGTACGGAAGTAGAACTGGGGACGATAGTTGTTGAAGAAGGGGGTGTGACGGCCACCCTCGTCCTTGGTCAGAACGTACACCTGACCAACGAACTTGGTGTGGGGATGAATGGAACCGGGCTTGGACAGAACCTGACCACGCTCGATCTCGGTCTTAGCCACGCCACGCAGCAGAGCGCCGATGTTGTCGCCAGCCTCAGCGTAGTCCAGAAGCTTGTGGAACATCTCGATACCGGTAACGGTGGTCTCACGCTTCTCGTCGGACAGACCAACGATCTCGACCTTCTCGTTCAGGTTCAGCACGCCACGCTCCACACGACCGGTAGCAACGGTACCACGGCCGGAGATGGTGAACACGTCCTCGACGGGCATCAGGAAGGGCATATCCTCCTTGCGGTCGGGGGTGGGGATCCACTCGTCAACAGCGTCCATCAGCTCCTTGATGCAGGCATACTCAGGAGCGTTGGGATCGGTGGACTCGGAGATCAGGGCGTTCAGAGCGGAACCACGGATGATGGGGGTGTCATCGCCGGGGAAGCCGTAGAAGTCCAGCAGCTCACGGACCTCCATCTCCACCAGCTCCAGCAGCTCCTCATCGTCCACCTGGTCGCACTTGTTCAGGAACACCAGCACAGAGGGCACGTTCACCTGACGGGCCAGCAGCAGGTGCTCACGAGTCTGAGCCATGGGGCCGTCGGTGGCAGCGATGACCAGGATAGCGCCGTCCATCTGGGCAGCACCGGTGATCATGTTCTTGATATAGTCGGCGTGACCCGGGCAGTCCACGTGAGCATAGTGACGCTTGGCCGTCTCATACTCGACGTGGGCGGTGTTGATGGTGATACCACGCTCACGCTCCTCGGGAGCCTTATCGATGGAAGAGTAGTCGGTGTACTCAGCACCGCCCTGCAGCGCCAGGTACTTGGTGATGGCAGCGGTCAGAGTGGTCTTACCATGGTCGATGTGACCGATGGTGCCGATGTTAACATGGGGCTTGTTTCTCTCAAATTTCTGCTTGGCCATTTGAAATGATCCTCCTTAACAGTTTTGCAAATTCTTAAAGTGCAATGTTTTGCTCGACATTGCTATTTTACAGTATCTGCGGCAGAAAAGCAACCTAAAATTTAGGATTTACGCCTCATGGCCGCTGCGCTTGCTGACCAGCTTCTCCTGCAGACTCTTGGGCAGCTCCACATAGTGGCTGGGCTCCATGGTGTACTGACCACGGCCCTGGGTGCGGGAGCGCAGGTTGGTAGCATAGCCGAACATCTCGGACAGGGGGACAAAGGCATCGATCTGCTGGGCGCCGGAGCGCATCTCGTAGCCCTGAATCTGGCCACGGCGGGCATTCAGATCACCGATGACGTCGCCCATATACTCGTCGGGTACGATAACGCACACCTTCATGATGGGCTCCAGCAGGACGGGATCCGCCTCACGCATAGCCTCTTTGAAGGCCATGGAGCCGGCGATCTTAAAGGCCATTTCGGAGGAGTCCACCTCGTGGTAAGAACCATCGTACAGCGTGACCTTCACATCCACCACGGGATAGCCGGCCAGCACGCCCGCCTGCATGGCGCCCTGAATACCGGCGTCGATGGCGGGGATATACTCCTTGGGAATGGCGCCGCCCACGACGGCATTGACAAACTCGTAGCCCTTGCCGGACTCGTTGGGCTCCAGCGTGATCTTCACGTGACCGTACTGGCCGGAGCCACCGCTCTGGCGCTTGTACTTGGTCTCGTGGTTGACCTTCTTGCGGACGGTCTCCTTGTAAGCCACTTGGGGAGCGCCCACATTGGCCTCTACCTTGAACTCACGCAGCAGACGGTCCACGATGATCTCCAGATGCAGCTCACCCATACCGGCGATGATGGTCTGACCCGTCTCCTCGTCGGTGTAGGCCCGGAAGGTGGGATCCTCCTCGGCCAGCTTGGCCAGAGCGATGCCCATCTTCTCCTGACCGGCCTTGGTCTTGGGCTCGATGGCCACACGGATCACGGGCTCGGGGAATTCCATAGACTCCAGAATGATGGGGTTCTTCTCGTCGCACAGGGTATCACCCGTGGTGGTGTTCTTCAGGCCCACCATGGCGGCGATGTCGCCGGCATAGACGGTCTCCAGATCCTCACGGTGATTGGCGTGCATCTGCAGCAGACGACCCACACGCTCACGCTTGTTCTTAGTGGCATTGAGCACCGCCGAACCTGTGTTCAGCGTACCGGAGTACACACGGAAGAAGCTCAGACGGCCCACATAGGGGTCGGTCATGATCTTGAAGGCCAGTGCGGCGAAGGGCTCGTCGTCGGAAGCGTGACGATCCTCCTCCTCCTCGGTCTTGGGGTTGACGCCCTTGATGGCCTCGATATCGGTGGGAGCGGGCATATAGTCCACCACGGCATCCAGCAGCTTCTGGACGCCCTTGTTGCGGTAGGAAGAACCGCAGGTGACAGGCACCATTTCCACAGCCAGCGTGGCCTTACGGATGGCGGCACGGATCTTGGAAGCGGGGATCTCCTGACCCTCCAGATACATCTCCATGATCTCATCATCGAACATGGAAACGGCGTCCAGCAGCTTCTCACGATACTCGTTGGCCAAGTCCACCATGTCCTCAGGGATGGGCTCCACACGCATATCCTTGCCCAGCTGATCGTAGTAGATATCAGCATCCATCTCCACCAGATCGATGATACCCTTGAAGGTATCCTCCTTCCCGATGGGCAGCTGGATGGGTACGGCGTTGCACTTCAGACGATCATGGATCATGTCCAGCACGTGATAGAAATCAGCGCCGGTGATGTCCATCTTATTGACGTACACCATCCGGGGAACATGATAGTGGTCGGCCTGACGCCACACCGTCTCGGACTGAGGCTCCACACCGCCCTTGGCACACATCACGGTGACAGAGCCGTCCAGCACACGCAGAGAACGCTCCACTTCCACAGTGAAGTCCACGTGACCGGGGGTGTCGATGATGTTGATACGGGTCTGAGGAAACTGGTTCTTGGAACCCTTCCAGTAGCAGGTGGTAGCGGCGGAGGTGATGGTGATACCACGCTCCTGCTCCTGCTCCATCCAGTCCATGGTAGCCGTACCCTCGTGCGTTTCACCGATCTTATAGTTGACGCCGGTGTAGTACAGAATACGCTCAGTCGTGGTGGTCTTTCCTGCATCAATGTGGGCCATGATGCCGATATTTCTTGTATTTTCCAGTGTAACCTTTCTCGGCATACCGTTCTCCTTTTTCTCTCTTTGCGGGGATTACCAACGGAAGTGGGCGAATGCCTTGTTGGATTCGGCCATCTTGTGGGTATCCTCACGCTTCTTCACGGCGCTGCCGGTGTTGTTGGCAGCATCCATGATCTCGCTTGCCAGGCGCTCCGCCATGGTGCGCTCGCTGCGAGCACGGGAGTAAGCGGTCAGCCAGCGCAGACCCAGGGTCTGACGACGGGCAGGACGCACCTCCATGGGGACCTGATAGGTGGCGCCGCCGACACGGCGGGCCTTGACTTCCAGGCTGGGCATGATATTCTCCATCGCCTGGGTGAACACTTCCAGAGGCTCCTTCTCGGTCTTTTCCTTGATGATATCAAAGGCACCGTAGACAACCTTCTGGGCAACGCCCTTTTTACCGTCCAACATGATGCTGTTGACGAGCTTCGTCACCAGCACGGAGTTGTACATAGGATCGGGCAAGATCTCTCTCTTGGGAACATTACCTCTTCTGGGCACTATGCTTCCCTCCTTCATAAAAATATGATTTCATAGGTACTCAACAGCCCGGCGGCTGTTGTTCGGCCTGCCAAAGAGGTAGTTATATAAAAACCTTTTCGGCAAAGCTCATTTCATGCGGGAATTACTTGCTCTTGGGCCGCTTGGCACCGTACTTGGAACGGCCCTGCATACGACCGTTGACGCCCTGGGTATCCAGCGTACCACGGATGATGTGGTAACGGACGCCGGGCAGATCCTTGACACGGCCGCCACGGATCATGACCACAGAGTGCTCCTGCAGAGAGTGACCAACACCGGGAATGTAGGCGGTGACCTCATAGCCGTTGGTCAGACGGACACGGGCGATCTTACGCAGTGCGGAGTTAGGCTTCTTGGGGGTCGCAGTTCTCACGGCGGTGCAGACGCCACGCTTCTGAGGGGAGGACAGGTTGGTCTCCTTGTTCTTCAGCGTATTCAGGCCCTTCTGCATAGCGGGGGAATTGGACTTGTAGGTAGCCTGTTTCCGGCCCTGCTTGACCAGCTGATTAAAAGTAGGCATGCAATGAACTCCTTTCTAAAGATTTGTTGGGATGACTCCCTTTATTTTCCACGGAATAAGAAATTTTATTCCGGAAAAACCGTTTTAGCGGCTGGGGACGGCGGCTGCGGCGGTCCCCACGGCGATGCCGGCGGCCCGGCCCAGCTGTGACATGGTAAACTCCGTCACGGCAGGCACTCCCACTGCACGGCAGGCCGCCAGCAGCGGCTCCACCAGTGCCGGGTCGGCATCCTTTGCCAGAAAAACCCGTCCGGCATGACCGGCAGCCAACAGGCGGCGTGTCTGCTTCAGGCCCACCACCCGGTTTTCGCAAGACAATTCTTCCAGCATGGAGAGCCTCCTCGTTGAAATATCGCCCTGCATGGCAAAATTCGCAGGCTCCAAACCCACGCAATTCAGGATTATAGCATAAACCCGTCCCAGCGTCAAGTAGATTTCCGGCAAAAATTTGTGCGTTTGGCTGAATTTCTGCCGTGTTTTTCTGGGAAATACACAAAGCCCGCCGGAGCGGATTTTCCCCTGTACTTTCCCGCCTCGATGTGGTATCCTAATATATATTAAGAATCGCCGGATATCATCCGAGCCTATGAAAACAGGAGGGATCGCCATGATCCTCATTCAGAACGCCCACATCATGCCCATCGTCGGGCCGGAGCTGCCCAACGGCTGCCTGCTGGCGGAGGATGGCCGCATCACCGCCGTCGCCCCCCACATCGACGCCCCGGAGGGCTGCACCGTCATCGACGCAGGCGGCCGTCTGCTGACCCCCGGCTGCGTGGAGGCCCACTGTCACATCGGTCTGGACAATGAGTGTCTGCGCTGGGAGGGCATGGACTACAATGAGATCGTGGAACCCCTGACGCCGCAGCTGCGGGCCATCGACTCCATCAATCCTCAGGACGGTGCCTTCCCCAACGCCCTGCGGGGCGGTGTCACCACCGCCTGCACCGGCCCCGGCAGCGCCAACGTGGTGGGCGGCACCTTCACGGTGCTGAAGCTGGCCGGTAAACGGGTAGACAATATGCTGCTGAAGGAGCCTGCCGCCATGAAATGCGCCTTCGGCGAAAACCCCAAGGGCTGCTACGGGCAGGGTCTGAAGAAGAGTCCCATGACCCGTATGGCGGTGGCAGCACTGCTGCGGGAGCTGCTGTTCAAGACTCGCCGTTACCGGGATGACAAGCTGGCTGGGAAGAATCCCGCCTTCGACATGAAGCTGGAGGCCATGCTGCCGGTCATCAACGGCGAGATCCCCCTGAAGTGCCACGCCCACCGGGCCGACGACATCCTCACCGCCGTCCGTATCGCCAAGGAGTTCGGCGTCAAGGCCACGCTGGACCACTGTACCGACGGCGAGCTTATCTCCGACGAGCTGGCCAAGGAGGGCCTGCCGGTGTTCGTAGGCCCCACGCTGGGCGGCAAGAGCAAGGCCGAGCTGCGCCACAAGAGCTTCACCACCCCCGGCGCCCTGTACCACGCCGGACTCACCGTCAGCATCATCACCGACGCCCCGGTGATCCCGCTGGAGAAGCTGCCCATGTGCGCCGGTCTCGCCGCAAACGCAGGCCTCCCCATGGAAGAGGCGTGGCGGGCCATCACCATCAACCCCGCCCGCAGTCTTGGCATCGACAGCCGTGTGGGCAGTCTGGAACCCGGCAAGGACGCCGATCTGGTGCTGTGGACGGCAGACCCCCTGACCACCATCGGTGCCGAGGCCTACTGCACCATCGTGGACGGTAAGGTGGTCTATCAGGCGGAGTAAGCTAAAAACGTCAATATCTTGTCGAAAACCATCAAGATAGTATAGAAGAACCGCACTGTGAAGTATCACAGTGCGGTTCTTGTTGTTCTTCGGATGCTCGTTCAGCGCAGCCACAGCCAGCCCGCCAGCGCCAGCTGCACCACCAGAATAGCCGGGATGCCATAGCAGAAGTACCAGTGCCGGGTCTTGTGGTGAAAGGTCCACATCCCCAGCAAGGCCCCCACGCTGCCGCCCACGATGGCCAGCAGAAACAATGTCTTTTCCGGCACACGCCAGCGCCCCTGTCTGGCCCGCAGCTTATCGGCTCCGTACACGGCAAAGGCAGACACATTGACGATCAGCAGATAGACGCCCAGCCAGTCCGGCAGGGCTGCCAGCAGCTCCTGCATCAGCCCTTCAGAGCGGCCAGAGCGCAGGCGGTCTTGGCGCCCAGAACGGCGTTGTTGTACACCAGCTGGATGTTGCTCTCCAGGCTGTCGCCGCCGGTGAGATCCTTCACCTTGGCCAGCAGGAAGGGCGTGGTCTCCTTACCGTGGATGCCCTGTGCCTTAGCCTCGGCCAGCGCCTGCTCGATGGCCTTGTCGATGACCTTGTGATCCATGGAGTACTTCTCCGGGATGGGGTTGGTGACCAGCATACCGTTCTTCATGCCCAACTCACGCTCGGCGTGGAAGGCAGCGGCCAGTTCCTCCGGGGTATCCAGCTCATAATCCACGCCGAAGCCGGACTTGCGGGTGTAGAAGGCGGGCAGCTCGCTGGTGCCGTAGCCGATGACAGGCACGCCCTTGGTCTCCAGATACTCCAGCGTCAGGCCCAGGTCCAGAATGGACTTGGCACCGGCGCACACCACCATCACAGGGGTCTGACCCAGCTCCTCCAGATCAGCGGAGATGTCCATGGTGGTCTCGGCGCCACGGTGTACGCCGCCGATGCCGCCGGTGGCAAAGACCTGAATACCGGCCATGTGGGCGATCATCATGGTGGTGGTAACGGTGCAGGCGCCGTCGCTGCCCTTGGCCACCAGCACCGGCAAGTCACGGCGGCTGGCCTTAGGCACAGCGTGGCCGGCACGGCCCAGATAGTCGATCTCCTCGGCAGTCAGACCGGCCTTCAGACGGCCCTTGATGATGGCGATGGTGGCAGGCACAGCGCCGTTTTCACGGATGAGCTTCTCCACGTTCATAGCGGTTTCCACATTCTGAGGATAGGGCATACCGTGGGAGATGATGGTGCTCTCCAGCGCCACCACGGGCTTGCCCTGCTCCAGAGCCTCTTTGACCTCAGTGGAAATGTCCAGATAACGATTCAGCATGATTCAGTTCCTCCTGTTGATAAATTCGGTTTGTTTCGATTGAAAATATATGTAGTTAGTAAGGAATGACTTACAGGGCCATGCGCCGCAGCAGCTCCGCCTCGCTCATGGAGGGGTGGATGGTCTCGGCGCTCTCCATGGTCAGAGAGGAGGCCGCCAGACCCGCACGGGCCGACCTCTCCAGATCGCTGCCCTGCAGGTAGGCCCACGTCAGAGCGGCCATAAAGGAATCGCCGCAGCCGGTGGTGCTGACCATCTCCGCCTTGGGGGCGGGCAGGGTCACACTGCCGCTCTGATCGGCAGCATAGACGCCGTCGGCTCCCAGTGAGATGAACACCCGATGCAGTCCCGTCTCCAGCAGGGTCTGCGCCGCACGGTGGAGGCTGTCGGTGTCGGTGATAGGCACGCCGGACAGCAGCTCCGCCTCCAGCCGGTTTGGCTTCAGGGTATGGAGCTTTCCCAGCACCGGCCGCAGCTTCTCGGCCTTCACCGTGGACACGGGATCGGCAAAAATAGGGGCGTGGCAGTTATCCGCCAGCCATGCGATGCTCTCCGCCGGGAGGTTGGTGTCGATGACCACCACCTGACTGCCCTCCAGCAGCTGCTTGCGCCCCGCCAGCACACGGGGCGTCAGATTCTGATAGATATCCATATCCGACACCGCCAGCTGCATATCCCCCTGCTGGTCATTGATGAAAAGATAGGTGGAGGTGTGACCGCCGGGGATCACCGGGGACTGGGAGATATCGATGCCCAGCTCGCCGCACACCGCCGCCAGCTTCTGGGCGTACACATCGTCGCCGAAGGCTGTCAGCAGCCGCACATCCAGCCCCATCAGGCTCATGTTGTGGGCGATGTTCCGGCCTACGCCGCCGGGGCTCATCCGCACCCGGCCGGGGTTGGAATCCTGTGCCACCAGTTCCTCACTGGGCCAGCCGCCGATGTCCATGTTCATACCGCCCACCACCGTGACATAGGGGCTGCGGGTCACGATGTAGCCCTTTCCGGCGATGCAGCCCTTTTTCATCAGGTTGGAAATATGCACCGCCACACTGGACCGGGTGATGCCCGCCCGCTCCGCCAGCTCCTGCTGGGAGATCATGGGATCCGCTTCGATCCAGTTGAGTATCTGCCGTTCCCGTTGGGTCATGCCGCACCTCCATAAGCAAAACTTTACTTTCTAATCATATGCTTATTATACCATGTGTTCCCGCCGTGTCAAGTCCTTTTCCATAGGCGGAAAAACTTTTTTTGCTCCCGATGGGGCGGGCTCTTGCAAAAGTGGCGACGGGCGGTTATAATCTACGTTATACCGATTTTAGTGCAAGGAGGAACGCACGATGGAGCGAATGAAGATCGCTGCCCTTTTTGCCGACCAGGAACAGCTGGACGGCAAGGAAGTCACCGTGTGCGGCTGGGCCCGCACCATCCGGGATATGAAAACCTTTGGGTTCATCGAGCTCAATGACGGCTCCTGCTTCAAGAATTTGCAGGTGGTCATGTCCGCTGATGAGCTGAATAATTATAAGGAGATCGCCGGGCAGAACGTGGGCGCCGCTCTCATCGTCCGTGGCGCCGTGGTGCTGACGCCGGAGGCCAAGCAGCCTCTGGAGGTAAAGGCCTCCTCCATTGAGGTGGAGGGCAAGTCCACCCCGGACTATCCTCTGCAAAAAAAGCGCCACAGCGTGGAGTTCCTGCGGACCATCCAGCATCTGCGGCCCCGCACCAACCTGTTCTCCGCTACCTTCCGGGTCCGCAGCGTAGCAGCCTACGCCATCCACGAGTTCTTCCAGAGCCGTGGCTTCGTATATGTCCACACTCCCATCATCACCGGCTCCGACTGCGAAGGCGCCGGCGAGATGTTTCAGGTGACGACGCTGGATCTCAACGACGTTCCCCGGACCGAAGACGGGCAGGTGGATTACAGCAAGGACTTCTTCGGCAAAAAGACCAGCCTCACCGTGTCCGGCCAGCTGAATGCCGAGAACTTCGCCATGGCCTTTGGTGACGTGTATACCTTCGGTCCCACCTTCCGGGCGGAGAATTCCAACACCCAGCGTCACGCCGCCGAGTTCTGGATGATCGAGCCGGAGATGGCCTTTACCGATCTGGCGGGGGATATGGATGTGGCCGAGGCCATGATCAAGCACATCATCCGCCGGGTGCTGGAGCGCTGCCCCGACGAGATCAACTTCTTCAACAGCTTCGTGGATAAGGGGCTCAAGGAGCGCCTGACCCACGTGATGACCTCCGATTTCGGCCGGGTCAGCTATACCGAGGCGGTGGAGATCCTGAAGCAGCACAATGACCAGTTCGACTTCAAGGTAGACTGGGGTACCGACCTCCAGACGGAGCACGAGCGGTTCCTGACGGAGCAGGTGTTCAAGCGCCCGGTGTTCGTCACCGACTATCCCGCCGAGATCAAGGCCTTTTATATGCGGATGAACGACGACGGCAAAACGGTGGCGGCGGCGGACTGTCTGGTCCCCGGCATTGGTGAGATCATCGGCGGCAGCCAGCGTGAGGAGCGACTGGAGGTGCTGGAGGAGCGCATCCGCCAGCTGGGCATGAACCCGGAGGACTACTGGTGGTACTGCGATCTGCGGCGCTACGGCTCCTGCAAGCACGCTGGCTTCGGTCTGGGCTTCGAGCGGATGGTGATGTACCTGACGGGCGTCAGCAACATCCGGGACGTGGAGCTGCATCCCCGCACCGTGGGCAATGCGGAGTTCTGATGCACTTCCGGGCTTTTGACAGCAATACAAAGCTTCTGCCGTTCCAATAAAAGAGCTGCATCGAGGGCGCTGGCGCAAGCCGGCGTCCTTTTTCCTTTTGACTCCAATGGATCCCTTTCCCGTTCTGCCGCTGGCCGACTGTTTTTGCCGGCAGTCTTTTCTCCTATTGCCGCCGGCGGCATACTTTTTGCCAACAGCCCCTTCTGCACAAGGAATGTGTCTCCGACGGCCCGCTTTTCCCACCAGCCGGAAAAGTGGGCAAAAGCACCCGCCGGAGGGAAAAGCCTGTGAAAGTCCCCTTCCCACATCATAGGCGCTATTTGGCCCTTCCGGCATATGGCAACTGATATTTCAGCAGGAAGACACTTTGTATTGCAAAATTGTACACATTTCTCTCTTCTCGGCGGCCCCCTCTCCCCCGTCTGCGAAAAATGCAAAAAAAAGTGGCATTTCTCTGTGCAGTCTGTTATAATGACTTAGTATGGAGTTAAATTGTTACTGGCCGCATCTAATATGCAGCACAACATAAACTTGTAAAAACAGATATTTCATAATAGGAGAAGCCAATGGAAACACAGAAAAAGCGCCGGGGCGACCGCAAGGACGGCCGCCTGATGCGGGAGCTGGACTCCCTGCACTACGTCACCGGCATCCTCTACCCCAACCGATGCGACAACGAGGCCTACATCTCCCAGCGCATCGACCTGACCAACATGAACGCCTATATCGCCAAGAAGAATGAGACGGAGACGGAGTTTCCCTATACCATGTTCCACCTGGTGCTGGCAGCCCTGATGAAAACCATCACCCTGCGCCCCAAGCTGAACCGCTTCATCGTCAACAGCAACTTCTATCAGCGCAACGAGGTATCCGCCTCCTTCGTGGTGAAGAAGCAGTTCTCCGATAAGGGCGCCGAGGCGCTGGCCTTCCTGCACTGCAAGGACGAGTACACGCTCTCCGACATCCACGACTACATCCGCCGTCAGGTGACGGAGTGCCGGTCGGACAAGGTAGACCCCTCCACTGGAGCCATGGATATCCTCAACAGGATCCCCCGCTTCGTCAGCAAGGCCGCCATCCACTTCCTCATGTGGCTGGATAAGCACGGTTGGGTGCCGGCGGACATCATCGCCACGGACCCCTATTACAGCTCCGTGGTCATCTCCAATCTGGGCTCCATCAAGCTCAAGTGCGGCTATCACCACCTGACCAACTGGGGTACCTGCTCCCTGTTCTGCATCATCGGGGAGAAGGCCGTGCGGCCCATCTACGCCCCGGACGGCACCATGACCATGAAGGAGACGCTGGATCTGGGTCTCACCATTGACGAGCGTCTGGCGGACGGCTATTACTATTCCAAGTCCGTCCGGCTGCTGAAGCATCTGCTGGAGCACCCGGAGGAGCTGGAGAAACCTATGAAGGAGGAAGTTATCTATGAGTGAGACGGTACAGATCAAGACCCCGTGGCTGGCATCCAAGGATCCCGAGGTACCCTCTACCCTGAACTACTCCACCCTGTCCATGTGCGGCCGGGTCGAGGAGATGGTACGTCAGTACCCCAATTACATCGCCTATGAATTCATGGGCAAAACCACCACCTACGCCGAGATGTGGCAGAAGATCAACGCCTGTGCCAAGAGCCTGAAGGCCATCGGCATCCGGGAAGGCGACAAGGTCACCATCTGTATGCCCAACGCCCCTCAGACCCTGTGTATGTTCTACGCCGTGAACATGGTGGGCGCCATCGCCAACATGGTCCACCCTCTGTCCGCCGAGAGCGAGATCTCCTTCTATCTGCGGGACTCCAACTCCGTGGCGGCCATCACGCTGGATCAGTTCTACCCCAAGTTTGAAAGCGTCCGCAAGACGGTGGATCTGCCCTGCCTCATCGTCACCTCCGTGGCCGATGAGCTCAAGCCCCTGCTGCGGGTGGGCTATCAGCTCACCGAGGGCCGCAAGAACCCCAAGGTCCCCCGTGGCCCCGGCGTGGTGCTGTGGAAGGATTTCCTTAAGCGTGGCGAGCATGTGGAGATCTACCGCATCAAGCGCAAGGACACCGATCCCGCCGCCATCCTCTACTCCGGCGGCACCACCGGCGTCACCAAGGGCATCCTGCTCTCCAACCGCAACTTTAACGCTCTGGCCGCCCAGATCGTGGCCACCAACCCCTTCTTCCATCCGGGTCACAAGATGCTGGCCATCATGCCCATGTTCCACGGCTTCGGACTGGGCGTGTCCATCCACTCCATGGTGGCCAACGGCGGCCACTGCATCCTGATCCCCCGCTTCACCCCTCAGAGCTACGCCGAGCTCATCAAGAAGCACAAGCCCAATCTCATCGCCGGCGTCCCCTCCCTGTTCGAGGCGCTGCTGCGGGTCAAGGAGATCGAAGGCGCCGACCTCAGCTGCCTGAAGGGTGTGTTCTCCGGCGGTGACAGTCTGTCCATTGAGCTGAAGAAGCGCTTTGACAAGTTCCTCCACGACCACGGTGCCACCGTCAGCGTCCGGGAGGGCTACGGCACCACCGAGTGCGTCACCGCCAGCTGCCTGACCCCCATCCACAAGCAGAAGGAGGGCTCCATCGGCATCCCCTTCCCGGACACCTATTACAAGATCGTCAAGCCCGGCACTCAGGAGGAGGTCCCCTACGGTGAGGAGGGCGAGATCTGCCTGTCCGGCCCCACCGTGATGCTGGAGTACGTCAACCATCCGGAGGAGACGGCCCAGACCAAGCAGACCCACGCCGACGGCCTCACCTGGATCCACACCGGCGACCTGGGCATGATGGACGAGGAGGGCTTTATCTACTTCCGTCAGCGCATCAAGCGCATGATCGTCACCAACGGCTACAACGTCTATCCCTCCCAGTTGGAGAACATTCTGGATGGCCACGACTACGTCCACCTCAGCTGCGTCATCGGCGTCAAGGACCCCATCAAGATACAGCGGGTCAAGGCATTCGTGGTGCTCAAGCCCGGCTATCAGCCCACGGAGGCCTGCAAGAAGGAGCTGCTGGACTACTGCCGCAAGCACATCGCCAAGTACGCCATGCCCTCCGACATCGAGTTCCGTGAGGAGCTGCCCAAGACACTGGTGGGCAAGGTGGCCTACCGTGTGCTGGAGGAGGAAGAGAACGCCAAACAGGCTCAGAAGGCCGTAGAGGATGCTAAGCGTGCCGAGGAGGATGCCAAGCGGGCCGAGGCGGCGAAGGCTGAGAAGCTCAGTGCCGCCAAGAAGCCTGCGGCCAAAAAGCCCGCCCCTAAGAAGCCCGCTCACCCCACGGCCAAGCCCGAGCCCGCCAAGCAGGCTCAGAAGGCCGACACCCCTCATGACGGCCAGAACAACGACATCAAAGAATAGTCGCTCCCATGGCGGGGAGCGCAGGAGGTTCCTATGGACAGAGAGATGAAACGCCATTACACCCTATTGGTAGACTTTTTGGGTAAAATTTTGGGGCCGGACTACGAGGTGGCCCTGCATGAGCTGCTGGATGACTCCAATGAGATCATTGCCATCGCCAACGGCGAACTGACGGGGCGGCATTTAGGCTCCCCCCTCAGCAACAAGATGCTGGAATTCCTGACCAGCCGCCTCTATGAGACGCAGGACTATGTGCTGCGGTTTGAAAGCACCTCCGTCACCGGAAAGAAGCTGTGCTCCAACTCCCTGTTCATCAAGGATCCCCACGGCCGTCTGGTGGGCCTGCTGTGCATCAACTTTGACAGCAGCCGCTACCGGGAGCTGTCCGCCCGTGTCATGGACCTGTGCGGCAGCCTGCTGACCCCCGGCGCCCCCAGCGGCACCCACCTCATCGTGGAAAACGACGAGCACACCTATCCCTCCTCCATCGCCGGCGCCACTGCCAGCATCGTCTCCTCCGTCATTGCGGACTATCCCGTGCCGGTGGACCGTCTGACGCAGGACGAGAAGATGGAGATCATGGATGCGCTGAACCGCAAGGGCGTGTTCCTGCTGAAGGGCTCCGTGAGCCATGTGGCACGGGAGCTCCACAGCTCCGAGGCCAGCATCTACCGCTATCTGGGCAAGCTCAACAACAAGGACTAACCGTAAAAATCGGGAGGGACGGCTGCGCCGTCCCTCCCGAAAATTTCCCCTTCGCCGCATTTCCCCCTATTTCCGGGAAATTCTTCCGTCACTGTTGCAAATATCACGGTTATTTGGCAGCAGGTGTGGTATACTACCGGCAAATAGAAATAGAAAAGGAGATCTTAACTATGGCCATCGTACACGCAAACGCACAGACCTTCCCGCAGGAAGTGCTTCAGTCCAACGAAACGGTGCTGGTGGATTTTTGGGCCGCCTGGTGCGGTCCCTGCAAGATGCTGGCCCCCATTCTGGAGGAGCTGGACGGCGTGGCTCCCTGCAAGATCGTGAAGGTGGATGTGGATGAAAACCGGGCGCTGGCGCTGCAATACGCCGTGGCCAGCATCCCCACGCTGCTGGTGTTCCGCAATGGTCAGCTGGTGAACCGCTCCGTGGGTCTTATCTCCAGGGAGGACGTGCTGAAGCTGGTGCAGGCGTAAGCTTTTTAACGAAAAATGTGCGGGGCTTTTGCCCCGCACATTTTCTCACAGCTTCTCCATCTCATGGGCCACCTGCTCCTCACAGGAGCGCATGGCCTCCAGCGTCCGCTCCAGCAGCATATCCAGTTCCCAGCCCAGACGCTCCGCCCCTTGGGCGATGACGTCACGGGAGCACCCGGCGGCGAACTTCTTGTCCTTGTACTTCTTTTTCAGGCTCTTCAGCTCCATATCCTGACAGCTGTGGCTGGGCCGCATCAACGCCGCTGCCCCGATCAGGCCCGTCAGCTCATCTGCTGCAAACAGCACCTTCTCCATCTCATGCTCCGGAGCCACGTCGCAGCACAGGCCGCAGCCGTGGCTGCACACGGCGTGGATGATGTCCTCGCCGCAGCCTGCCTCCCGCAGCAGCTCCGGTGCCTTCTGGCAGTGCTCCTCCGGCCAGCGCTCAAAATCGATATCGTGGAGCAAGCCCACAATGCCCCAGAATTCGGCATCGTCGCCGTAGCCCAACTCCTTGGCATACCACTGCATGACCCCCTCCACCGTCAGGGCGTGCTGCAGGTGGAACGGCTCCTGATTATACCTCCGCAGGGCGGCCCACGCCGCCTCCCGGCTGATGTGCTCTCTCATGGGAGATCCTCCTTTGCTGCTGATGTTTTCCATAGGATAGCACCATCCGCCGGACTATGCAAGCACCATCTGCTCCAACAGGCTCAGCAGCTGCCGGGCATGGCGATATTCCGCCGCCGACAGCTCCTCCCATATCTCCCGCAGACACACGTCCTCCGTGACCTCTGCCGCCTGTGCATAGCGCAGCCCGCCGCAGGTCTCGGCGTGATAGCGGGTTCGCAGCACCTCCCGCCACGGCAGACGCTCCACCCGTCCCCCCTGCAAGCGGGGCTGATAGCAGCAGCCCGTCACCAGATAGTACACCCCCATGAGACGGCGGGCGTGGCTCCCCTCCTCCCCTGCCAGCTGCCGCAGCAGGCGGCGGGCAGCCACATTAGGGGCGCAGGCGGCATAGGCCAGATAGGCCCTCCGGTCCGCCAGCTCATCCTCGATGAAGTCCTGAATGAGCCGGATGCTGCCCATGGCCCTGCCTGCAAGGCAGCACCCGCTCTCCGCCGGTGCCGCCGGTATCTCCGGTGCAGCAGGCACCGCCGCAGCCCCCGTCCTCTCCGGAATATCCCCTGCCCCCGGTTCTCTCGATGGCTCCCGACAGGCGGCCCGCACCTCCGGGTACGGGTCCAGCTCCGGCGATACCCGCTGCCAGATGCGGTCGCAGCGCTGCGGGTCCATGTGCTCCATCTTCTCCATATGCAGCCCCCCCTTTTTCTCGCATTATTCTATGCTCCGGCGGGAAAAAACGTCCCTGTCCATTGCTTTTTCCCGAAAACTCTGCTAAAATATATGTTTTGTAAGGCTTTTTGTGTCCTATCCCGTCCCTTTCGACGGGGTCCAATATACTCCAAAGGAGGAATCGTTCCATGCTGGAACTGAAACACATCAGTTACCGGGTGTCCACCCCCGACGGGGAGCAGGACATCCTCAAGGACATCAGCATCACCATTCCCGATGAGAAGCTGGTGGTCTTTACCGGCCCCAACGGCGGCGGCAAGACCACCATGGCCAAGGTCATTATGGGGCTGGCGGAGCCCACATCGGGCCAGATCCTGTATAATGGGCAGGATATCACCCACCTCTCCATCACGGAGCGGGCCAGACTGGGCATCAGCTACGGCTTCCAGCAGCCCCCCCGCTTCAAGGGCATCACCGTCCATGACCTGCTGCTTCTGGCGGCGGGCAAGGAAAAGCTCACCAAGGACCAGTGCTGCCAGTACCTGACCCGTGTGGGCCTGTGCGCCAACGACTATCTGGAGCGTGAGGTGGATGTGTCCCTCTCCGGCGGCGAGGTCAAGCGCATCGAGATCGCCACCATTCTGGCCCGGCAGGGCAGCCTCATGATCTTCGACGAGCCGGAGGCCGGCATCGACCTGTGGAGCTTCGCCCGGCTGACGGAGACCTTTGAGCAGATCCATCAGCAGCACCGAGCCACCATGATCATCATCTCCCATCAGGAGCGCATCATCCGTCTGGCGGACGAGATCGTGGTCATCTCCGGCGGGCAGATCGCCCACCGGGGCAATACGGAGGAGATCTTCCCCCTGATTTTGGCGGACACCCTGGGCGGCTGTCCCGTACTGGAGCACAAGGAGGTGCAGCTATGATCACCGAGATCGACGCCAGCCTGCTGGAAAAGATCGCAGACCTCACCGGCAAGCCCGTGGGGGCCTTCAACATCCGCAAGGACATGGGCTGCGAGGCCCGTCAGTCCACGGAGCATATCGCCATCGACCCCCGTGCCGACGGCAAGCCCGGTATCGACATCCACTTCAAAGAGGGTACCAAGGGAGAGACCTGCCACATCCCCGTCATCATCAGCCAGACGGGCATGAGCGACATGGTGTATAACGACTTTTATGTAGCCGACGACTGCGACGTCACCATCGTGGCGGGCTGCGGCATCCACAACTCCGGCTGCGACGAGAGCCGCCACGACGGCATCCACACCTTCCACATCGGCAAGAACTGCCGCGTGCGCTACACGGAGAAGCACTACGGCGAGGACGCCAAGGGCGAGACCGGCAAGAACATCATGAACCCCCAGACCATTGTCTATCTGGGGGAGAACTCCACCATGCAGATGGACACCATCCAGATCCGGGGCATCGACTCCACCCTGCGGGACACCCAGTTCTACTGTGAGGCCGGCAGCGAGGTGGTAGTGACGGAGCGCCTGCTGACCCACGGGGCCCAGACCGCCGAAAGTGACATGACCATCCAGCTCAACGGCGAGGGTGCCAAGGGCCGTGTCATCTCCCGCTCCGTGGCGCAGGACACCTCCCGTCAGGTGTTCCACCCGGTGATGGTGGGCAACAGCCAGTGCTTCGGCCATGTGCAGTGCGACTCCATCATCATGGGGCAGGCCCACATCGAGTCCATCCCCGCCATCACCGCCAACTGTCCGGACGCCCAGCTGATCCATGAGGCCGCCATCGGCAAGATCGCCGGGGATCAGCTGCTGAAGCTGGAGACGCTGGGCCTCTCCCCGGAGGAAGCGGAGGAGACCATTCTCAAGGGCTTTCTGGCATAAACGAATCGTATATTTTTGCCGCAATTCTACCATTTGTTATCATTTTTCTCATAAAACTCCCCCTCCTGCCGATGCAGGAGGGGGAGCTTTCACTTACAGGTCAAATTCCTTGATGCGGGAGGTGCGCTCCTCCATGGGGACGTAGTGGCCCCGAATGGTGACGGCCCGGTAGGCCGGCCGCATGATGCGGTGGCCGGTGATGACCTCCTCCATGCGGTTGGCGCACCAGCCTGCAATACGGGCAGAGGCGAACAGCGGCGTGAACACGTCCTCCGGGATACCCAGCATGGTATACACCAGCCCGGAGTACATATCCACATTGGCGCACATGGGGGTGTCGCTGTGACGCCGCTCCTGCACCAGCGGGATGCCCAGCTCCTCCACCTTCTGCAGTAGGTCGAACTCCGCCTCGTAGCCCTTGATCTGTGCCATATGCCGGGCGTACTTCTTCAGCAGCACCGCACGGGGATCCGACATGGTGTACACAGCGTGGCCCAAACCGTAGAGCTTGCCGGAGCGATCCCCGGCCTCCCCGTCCAGCAGACGCACCAGATAGTCCCGGATGGATCCGTCGTCGTGGGGATCCACATTCTCCTGAATGTAGTGGAACATCTCCATGACCTTGGCGTTGGCGCCGCCGTGGAGCGGCCCCTTCAGGGAGCCCACCGCTCCGGCGATGGCGCTGTAAGTATCCGTACCGCTGGAGGACAGCGCCCGGCACACGAAGGTGGAGTTGTTGCCGCCGCCGTGCTCGGCATGGAGCATCAGCATCATATCCAGCAGATGGGCCTCCTCCTCGGTATAGCTTTTGTCCGGACGGATCATCCGCAGGAAGTTCTCCGCCGTGCTGAGTCCCTCCTCCGGATAGTGGATATGCAGGGACTCGCCGCCGAAATGGTGGCGCTTGACGGCGTAGGCATTGGCCACGATGGAGGGAAAATACCCGATAAGCTCCACCGACTGGCGCAGCAGATTGTCCACCGACAGATCGTCCGGATCCGGGTCGTAGGAGTACAGCGACAGGATGCTGCGGCCCAGTTCATTCATGATGTTGCCGCTGGTGCGCCGCATGATCATCCCCTCGGTGAAGCCCTCCGGCAGTTTTCTGGCCCGGTTCATGATCTCATTGAAGTGCCGCAGTTCCCCCTGCGAGGGCAGATAGCCCATCAGCAGCAGATACGCCACCTCCTCGAACCCGAAGGTTCCCTCCGCCCGGTGGGCCTCCACAATGTCATTAAGCTCGATGCCCCGGTAGTAGAGTCTTCCGGGAATGGGGATGCGCTGGCCGTCCTGCAGCAGATAGCCCTGCACGCTGCCCACCTTGGTGACGCCCACCATCACACCGGTGCCGTCGCTGTTTCGCAGGCCCCGCTTGATCTCGCCGTGGTAATACTCCTCCCCGATATGATACTCCTCCCGGATCTGACGGCTCAGTGACCCGGTGTACTCCTGAATGACGCCGTTTTCCTTCATCCCCTGCTCCTTTCCCCGTCGGCCTGCTGCCCCGGTGACTGTGATTTTCCCGTATTGTATCCCATTTTCCTCCATTTTGCAAGAAAAATTTTTGTAACTTTCAAAATATCCATGCATAACCTATTTATATTGGATAATCTCCAGCCTGCTCACGGAGAAATTGCAAGAATTTCATTTTATTCATTCATTTTCTCTTGCATCCTGGCTTTTTTGTGTTATACTGTATCCAACAAAACCATCATCCGAAAAGGGGTGCTTACCGATGATCCAACTGCACAGCGGCAGCGTCATGCTGCAGGGCGGCGTACCCGCACCGATCCCCGCCGCCGGCAGCGGCCGGGATAAGACCGTGGCCTATCAGATCCTCCGCCGTCACCACCGGGGGCCGTGGGAGGGCCAGCTTCACCTGACCTTCGATAGTCTCATCTCCCACGACATCACCTATGTGGGTATCATTCAGACCGCCAAGGCCAGCGGCCTGCGGGAGTTCCCGGTGCCTTACGTTCTCACCAACTGCCACAACAGTCTCTGCGCCGTGGGCGGCACCATCAACGAGGACGACCACGCCTTCGGCCTGTCTGCCGCCGTGAAGTACGGCGGAAACTACGTCCCCGCCAATCAGGCGGTGATCCACCAGTATGCGCGGGAGATGATGGCCGGCTGCGGCCGCATGATCCTCGGCTCCGACAGCCACACCCGTTACGGCGCTCTGGGTACCATGGGCGTGGGCGAGGGCGGCCCGGAGATCGTGAAGCAGCTGCTACGCAACACCTATGACATCGCCGCCCCGCAGGTGGTGCTGGTGTGGCTCACCGGCACACCGCCCCACGGCGTGGGTCCCCACGACGTGGCCATCGCCCTGTGCGGGGCCGTGTATGGAAACGGCTTCGCCAAAAACAAAATTCTGGAGTTTGCCGGTCCCGGCATGGCCCACCTGCCCATGGATTACCGCATCGGCATCGACGTAATGACCACGGAGACGGCGTGCCTGTCCTCCATCTGGCAGACGGACGATGCCGTGGCGGAGTACCTGACCATCCACGGACGGCCGGAGGCCTATACCCGGCTGGCCCCGGAGGAGGGCGCCTGCTACGACGCCATGATCTCCATAGACCTCTCCCGGCTGGAGCCCATGGCCGCCCTCCCCTTCCACCCCTCCGAAGCGGTGACGCTGCGGGAGCTGCTCCACGACCCCGGCGATTATCTGCGTCAGGTGGAGCAGCGGGCGGCGGAGCAGTTCGGCGGCAAGGCCACCCTCTCCCTCACCGACCAACTGGTGGACGGCAAGCTGGTGGTGCAGCAGGGGATCATCGCCGGGTGCGCCGGCGGAATGTATGACAACATCGCTGAGGCCGCCGCCATTCTCTCCGGCGGTGACGTGGGCTGCGGCCCCTTCTCTCTGTCGGTGTATCCCCCCTCCATCCCGGTGAATCTGGAGCTGATGCAAAACGGCGTGCAGCAGGCGCTGCTGGAGGCCGGGGTCCTCTTCAAGCCCTGCTTCTGCGGCCCCTGCTTCGGAGCCGGGGATGTCCCCGCCAACAACGCTCTCTCCGTGCGTCACACCACCCGCAACTTCCCCAACCGGGAGGGCTCTAAGCCCGGCGACGGCCAGTTGTCCGGGGTGCTGCTGATGGACGCCCGTTCCATCGCCGCCACGGCTCGGAACCACGGCGTGGTCACCTCCGCCGCCGACGTGGATTATCCCGCCCCGGCCCCGGTGCGCCGCACCTTCGACGGCGGGGTCTATGGCCGCCGGGTGTACTTCGGCTACGGCAAGGCCCGACCGGAGGCCCCCCTCCACTACGGCCCCAACATTGCCGAGTGGCCCGCCATCCCCCCGCTGGGAGAGGAGCTGCTGCTGCAGGTGGCCTCCGTACTGCGGGATCCCGTCACCACCACCGATGAGCTGATCCCCTCCGGCGAGACCTCCTCCTACCGCTCCAACCCCCTGAAGCTGGCGTCCTTCGCCCTGTCCCGCCGGGACCCGGACTATGTTCCCCGTGCCAGGGCCACCCAGGCACTGGAGGAGGCCCGCCGCAGCGGCGCCATACCCCCGGAGCTGCAAAGCGTGCAGAAGGCCCTCTCCATTCCCGACATGGGCCGGGTGCAGATCGGCTCGGTGCTGTTTGCCAACAAGCCCGGTGACGGCTCGGCACGGGAGCAGGCCGCCTCCTGCCAGCGGGTGCTGGGGGGCTGCGCCAACCTCTGCTACGAGTTTGCCACCAAGCGCTATCGCTCCAACTGCGTCAACTGGGGAATGCTGCCCTTTACGCTGGCGGAAGGGGCCAACTTCCCTGGCCACCCAGGTGACTTCCTCTATGTGCCGCAGGTGCGGGAAAAGGTGACCCGTGGCGATGAGGAGTTCCCCGCCCTGCTGCTGACGGACAGCGGCATCCACGCCCTGACGCTTTATCTGAAAAATACCACCGCCGAGGAGCGGGAGCTGCTGCTCACCGGCTGTCTCATGAACCACTATGCGGCCCAAAATGCCGCCGAAAACCGGAGGTGAACCCCATGGAAAAAATCAAAATGCCCCACCCCATTGCGGAGCTGGACGGCGACGAAATGACCCATGTGCTTTGGGGGAAGATCAAAGAGCAGCTGATCCTGCCCTTTGTGGAGCTGAACACGGAGTACTACGACTTGGGCCTGCCCAACCGGGAGCGGACGGCGGATCAGGTGACACGGGATGCGGCGGAGGCCATCCGCCGCCTGCACATCGGCGTCAAGTGCGCCACCATCACCCCCAACCTCCAGCGACAGGAGGAGTACGGCCTGAGCCAACTGTGGAAGTCCCCTAACGCCACCATCCGGGCAGCGCTGGACGGCACGGTGTTCCGGGCTCCCATCCTCATTTCACGGGTCAAGCCCGTGGTGACCAGCTGGAAAAAGCCCGTCACCATCGCCCGCCACGCCTACGGTGATCTGTATAAGGCCGTGGAATACCGGGTCCCCGGCAAGGGAAAGGCGGAGCTGGTGTTCACCGATGAAAACGGCGTGGAGACCTCCCGCCAGACGGTGTATCAGTTCAGCGGCCCCGGCGTGGTGCAGGCCATGCACAACCGGGACGATTCCATCCTCTCCTTTGCCCGGTGCTGCTTCTCCTACGGGCTCTCCGTGGGACAGGACGTGTGGTTTTCCAGCAAGGATACCATCTCCAAGGACTACGACCAGACCTTCAAGCTGCTGTTTCAGAAGGTGTACGACGAGGAGTACCGGACGGCCTTTGAGAAGGCGGGTCTCACCTATCGCTACGCCCTCATCGACGACGTGGCGGCCAAGGTCATCCGCTCCCCCGGCGGCATCATCTGGGCCTGCAAAAACTACGACGGCGACGTCATGAGCGACCTCATCGCCGCCGCCTCCGGCTCTCTGCCCATGATGACCAGCGTGCTGGTCTCCCCGGACGGCAACTTTGAATATGAGGCCGCCCACGGCACCGTCACCGATCATTTCTATCGCTGGCGTCGTGGGGAGAAGGTCTCCACCAATCCGCTGGCCACCATGGCGGCTTGGGCCGGCGCCCTCCGCAAACGGGGCGAATGGGACAAAAACCAGCGCTTAGTGGACTATGCTGACTGTCTGAATCAGGCTGGACTGGACGTGTTTGAGGAGGGGTATCTGTCTGAGGATCTGGCCGCCCTCTGTGACCCCGCCGACCTGAAGGAGATGCCGGATAATGACCGCCTGCTCTCCCTCATCCGTCAGCGGCTGGAGGTCCTGCTGGCCCAGTGACCGGTCAGTCATTTTCGCTCTCGCAATTCCGTTAGCCGCTTACTTTCCTTCCGCCGGATGGCACGGCGGTGCATCCCCATCCGGTCAGTGCATCGCCATTCGGCTCCCGCCGAATCGTGCCGTCCTGTCTCGGCAGATGCTCGGCATCCCCCGCTCCTACTGATGGTGGTGTGTCATGCGGCTCTGCATGGCGTGGATTTGCCCGCCACGCTGCTTCCGATGACCGGGATGTGATGCCGCTTTATCCGGCGGATATTTTCCCGCACCCCTCGGCGGTTCAGGAACAGGGCGGCGGCCCGCTGATTCAGCATTGGCGATTTAGTATCAGCGGTGTAGTAATATCGAGAGCAGCACCGGAGATGCAGACCGATTGGCAGCTGTCCTTCAAGAGCGACTCCCTGTGTCTGTGCCATCCACCCTGCTGCGGCGACCCGGCAAACCGGCATTTCATGCATTATCCTACATTTTTTCTTCAAGATATAAAACAAAACACGCCATGTGTCCATAGACACATGGCGTGTTTTGTTTTACCGCCCACCTATTTCACGGCGTATTTTCTGGCGTATTCCCGGAAGCGACGGTCGTATTCCTCGTTGTTCAGCTTGCCGCTGCGCAGCGTCTCATGGATGTTCAGATTGTGCTGGGACATATCGATGACGCTGCCGGCGATATTGGAGCAGTGGTCGGAAGTGCGCTCCAGATCCGTCAGCAGGTCTGCCCACACGAAGCCCGCCTCGATGCTGCACTTGCCTTCCCGCATCCGCAGGATGTGACGGGTACGCAGCTGCTCCTTCAGCAGATCCACCACCTGTTCCAGCGGCTCCACAGCGGCTGCCGCCTGTGCATCCCCCCGGCGGAAGGCATCCGCCGAACGGTCCAGGATCTCCGCCACGGCGGCGTCCAACACCTTCAGGTCCGCCTGAGCGGCCTCGCTGAGAGTCAGTCCCTTGCTTTGCAGCTCCTCGACAGATTCCACGATGTTCACGGCGTGGTCGGCAATGCGCTCGAAGTCCCCAATGACCTTCAGCAGCTCCGTGGCGTTCTCACTGTCCGTCGCCGTCAGGGTCTGGCTGCTGAGCTTCACCAGATAGGTCCCCAGAATGTCCTCATAGTGATCCGTGGCCTCCTCGTCGGCCCGCACCTGCTCCGCCAACGCCGGGGTATAGTCCGTCACCGACAGCAGACTGCCGCGCAGGGCCTGCACGGCGCGGTCCGCCATCTTCATGGCCACCTCACGGCACTGGCCCAGCGCCAGAGCCGGGGAGGCCAGCAGACGCTCATCCAGCTCCGTCTCGTGCTCCGGAGCCGGGGCGTCGTGGATGACCCGCAGAGCCAGCTTCTCCAGCAGCGGGGCCATGGGCATGAGGATGGCCACGCACAGCAGGTTAAAGGCGGTGTGGATCACGGCAATGCCCGGCAGAGTGGCCGCCTCTCCCAGAATGGCCGGGGCAAAGATGGCCCGAACGATGGAATAGGCCGTCAGCAGCACCACAGAACCGATGACATTGAAGGACAGGTGGACAAAGGCAGCACGCTTGGCATTCTTATTGGCCCCCACAGAGGACAGCAGCGCCGTAACGCAGGTGCCGATGTTCTGGCCCATGATGATGGGGATGGCGGCGCCGTAGCTCACCTGACCGGTGACGGCCAGCGCCTGCAGGATCCCCACGGAGGCGGAGCTGGACTGGATGATGGCCGTCAGCACCGCACCGGCCAGCAGGCCCAGCGCCGGATTCTGGAAGGTGATGAACAGCTGCCGGAAGGCCGGCACATCCGCCAGACCTCCCACGGCGGAGGACATGGTCTCCATGCCGAACATCAATGTGGCAAAGCCCAGCAGCACCGTGCCGGTGTCCTTTTTCTTATTGTCCTTGCAGAACATGAAGAAGATGATACCCACCAGCGCCAGCACCGGCGTAAAGGAGGAGGGCTTCAGGAGCCGCACCCATATGCTGTCGCCGCTGATGCCGCCCAGACTCAGCAGCCATGCCGTCACCGTGGTGCCGACGTTGGCCCCCATGATGACGTTGATGGCCTGCCGCAGGGTCATGAGACCGGAGTTGACGAAGCCCACCACCATCACCGTGGTGGCCGAGGAGCTCTGGATCACCGCCGTGACGCCAAGGCCCGTGAAAAAGCCCGCCAGACGGCCGGTGGTCATCTTGCCCAGCAGGGAACGCAGGCGGCCCCCGGCCCGGCGCTCCAGCGCCTGTCCCATCAGCGTCATGCCAAACAGAAACAGGCACAGACCGCCCAGCATGGTCAATACATCAAAAATACTCATAAGCGTTTTCCTCTCCGCCGCCACCGGGCGGCACCTTTTTTTACACAGTTTTTCCCAAATACTCTATCTAATCAGTACTTTACCGGCGGCAGATAAAATCCAAAAGCGGAGTTTTGTAAAATCCATGTAAAATCTTACCCGGTGGATGGCGTCGGGACAGCAGGGGGGGAAGCTCGACGAAAAAGCAGGATTTATATCTCATATGTGGAAAAAATCACGTCTACCCCCTTGCGTACTTTTTGCGGATGCTGTATCATGTAGAATGTCCGGGAATTGGCCGGACAAAATAATAAAAGAGGAGAGAAAACAATGGAACGTATCTTCCACCTGAAGGAGAACGGCACGACTGTGAAAACAGAAATTCTGGCCGGTCTCACCACGTTCATGACGATGGCCTACATCATCGCCCTGAACCCCAATCTGCTCACCGGCTTCCAGACCGGAACGCCCCTGTGGAACGGTGTATTCCTCGCCACCTGCATCGCCTCCGCCATTGGCACGGTGTGCATGGCCTTCCTGGCCAACAAGCCCTTTGTCATGGCTCCCGGCATGGGCCTGAACAGCTTCTTCGCCGTGGTGGCGGGCAACGTGGCCGCCATGCTGAACACCGACTACACCAGCGCCTTCCAGGCGGTACTGTGCATCATTCTGGTGGAGGGCATCGTGTTCCTGCTGCTGAGCGTGTTCAACATCCGTGATAAGATCGTCCACGCCATTCCTCTGGGCGTGCGGCTGGGCATCGGCCCCGCCATCGGCCTGATGCTGATGAACATCGGCGTTGGCTCCAACGTGGGCGTTTACGCCGAGGGCAACGGCTACACCGATCCCTTCTATGTCATGCGTGACTTCTTCGGCGCCATGACCCCCAGCGTCATCAAGGATCACATGGGCGCCGAGTACAGCACCATGGTCCTGACCGTCATCACCATGTTTGTGGGTCTGTTTGTCATCATCCTGCTGTCCAAGAAGGGCGTTAAGGCCGCCGTGCTGGTGGGTATGCTGGCTTCCTCCGTGATCTACTGGGCCGGTGAGGCCATCTTCCTGCACGTGAACCCCTTCGCCTCCCTGCAGGGTGCCTCCTTTGTGCCTCCCTTCCACGACATGGCTGCCACCACCCTGTTTAAGTTTGACTTCAGCGACTTCTTCCGCATCGGCTGGTTCACCGCCATCACTCTGGTCATCACCTTCTGCATGATCGATATGTTCGACACCATCGGCACGCTGGTGGGTACCGCCTCCCGTGCCGGTATGACCGACAAGGACGGCAATATGCCCAACATGAAGGAGGCCCTGACCTCTGACGCCATCGGCACCGTGGCCGGCGCCTGCTGCGGTACCTCCACCGTCACTACTTTTGTGGAGTCCGCCTCCGGCGTGGAGGCCGGCGGCCGCACCGGTCTGACGGCTCTCACCACCGCCGTGATGTTCCTGGCCTGCATCTTCATCGCCCCCATCGCCGCCATCATCCCCGCTGCGGCCACCTCCTCCGCTCTGATCTATGTGGGCATCCTGATGCTGCAGGGCCTGAAGAATGTGGACTTCAACGATCTGGATCAGATCGTCCCCGTGTTCATCATGCTCATCGCCATGCCCATCTCCGGCTCTATCGGCCACGGCATCGGTCTGGCCATGATCTCCTACACCATCATCAAGGTGTTCTCCGGCAAGGCCAAGGACGTGTCCGTCCTGACCTATGTCATCGCCGCCCTGTTCATTGTGAAGTTCTTCGCAGTGGTGTAAGGCGAGCTATCCCCAATTAGGAGGGAATACGCCGTATGGATTATTATCTTCTGACGGATCTGGCTGCACAGGTGGGACACGGTCTCGCCATCAGCGGCGCAGAGACCTTTCGGGTGGAGGATACCATACGGCGTATTCTTCTTGCCTACGGCATTGAGTGCGAGGTATTCGCCATCCCCAACTGCCTGACCATCAGCTTTGAGGCCGCCAACGGCAAGCCCCTGACCATCATGAAGCGCATCGGCTTCCACGGCAACGATCTGGATGCGGTGGAGCAGTTCAATGCCCTGAGCCGCCGCATCTGCCGGGAGACCCCGGAGGTGGAGGTGGCGGTGCAGTGGCTGGAGGAGACGCAGGCCGCCTGCCGGAGGTACTCCCTGCCGGTATACTATCTGGGCCACTATCTGGGGGCCTTTGGCTATTGCTTTGTCTTTGGCGGCACCCTGCGGGACAGCCTGTGGGCGGGATTGCTGGGGCTGATCATCGGCCTTGTCAACGGGTTTTTGAACCGGCTGGAGGTGAACCCCTTCTTTCGCACCATCGCCGCCTCCTTCTTCATGGCGGCTCCGGCATATCTGGCGGCCAGTCTGGGGTGGATGGATTCCGTGGACTCTTCTATCATCGGCGCACTGATGATCCTGGTGCCGGGGCTGCTCATCACCAACTCCATGCGGGATATCATCTACGGCGATACCAACTCCGGTATCAACCGCATCGTGCAGGTGCTGCTGTCGGCCTTCGCCATTGCACTGGGTACGGCGGCGGCGTGGCGCATCACCTCCGGGCTGTACGGCCTGCCGGTAAGCACCGGTGTGGTGCATCCCTTCTGGGTGCAGGGTCTGGCGGTGCTGGTGGGCTGCGTGGGCTTCGCCATCCTCTTCAACGTACACGGCGGCGGAATGTGGCTGTGTACGCTGGGCGGCGTGGCCACGTGGATGGTATACCTGCTGGCGCAGCAGCTGGGCTACGGCGTTTACAGCATGAACTTCTTCGCCACACTGGTAGCGGCCCTCTATGCCGAGACCATGGCCCGCATCCGGAAGTATCCGGTGACGTCGTATCTGGTGGTGTCCACCTTCCCGCTGCTGCCGGGGGCGGGCATCTACTATACCATGAGCCTGGGGCTGGCGGGAGACTTCCATGCGGCGCTGGCCAAGGGATTGGAGACAGCGGGCATCGCCGGGTGTCTGGCGGTGGGGATCCTGCTGGTGTCCACCCTGTTCCGCCTGCCGGCGGAGTGGAAACGTCGGCACGGCAAGAATTAAGTGCCAAGCCCCATATACCAAGAAACAAGGACTGCGGACATTGTCCGCAGTCCTTGTTTGATTGAGGGGATGGTTTTCTGTTAGGCGTATGATTTGCAGGGTGAGGGCATCAATCCAGCAGCATCAGCAGCTCCTTGGCCTTGACGGCCTGCCCCTCCTTCACCCGGATCTCCCGGACCTTGCCGGCGGTGCGGGCGGTAACGGCCGTCTCCATCTTCATAGCCTCGATGGTCATGAGTACCTGATTCTCCTCCACGGTGTCGCCGGGCTGCACATGGAGCTTGGACACCATGCCGGGGATGGAGGCCCCCACCTGACGGGGGTCGCTCTCGTCGGCCTGCACCACCTGGCGGGTCTTTTCCGAGGCATTGGGGTCACGGACCGCCACCTCACGGCGCATTCCGTTCAACTCGAACTGAACGTTGATGGTGCCGTCATCGTTGTGGTCACCCAGCCCCAGATACTTGATGACCAGTGTCTTGCCGTCCTCGATGTTGATCTTGTTGGTCTCGCCCAGCGCCATGCCGTTGAAGAACACATGGCTGCCCATACGGGTGATATAGCCGTACTCCTTGCGGTGGCGGCAGAAGTCCTCATATACCTTGGGGTACATGGCGTAGGAGATGAGGTCCTTGCGCTCCGGGTCGTCCCGGAACTTCCGCACCTCCTGTTCCAGCTGGTCAAAGTCCACCGGCGGCAGCAGCTTGCCGGGGCGGCAGGTGATGGGCTCCTCGCCCTTCAGGACCACCTTCTGCAGATCCTCCGGGAAGCCCCATGCGGGCTGGCCCATCATGCCCTTGAAGTAGGACACCACGGAATCCGGGAAAGCCAGTGCCTTGCCCCGCTCCACGATATTCTCCGGGGTCAGGTCGTTCTGCACCATGAAGATGGCCAGATCGCCCACCACCTTGGAGGAGGGCGTCACCTTCACCGGGTCGCCCAGCATATCGTTGACAGTCTTGTACATCTCCTTGACCTCCTCAAAGCGGTCGCCCAGACCCAGCGACTCCACTTGGGGCCGCAGGTTGGTGTACTGACCGCCGGGGATCTCGTAGCGGTAGATGTCGGTGGTAGAGGTTTTCAGGCCGTGGTCGAAGCTCTCATACCGCAGGCGCACATCCGCCCAGTAGTTGGACAGCTCCTGCACCCGCCGCAGGTCCAGCCCGGTATCCCGCTCCGTTCCCTGCAGGGCGGCCACCAGCGCATCCAACGAGGGCTGGCTGGTAAGACCCGCCAGCGGGGCGCAGGCGGCATCCACCACATCCACACCGGCCTCGGCGGCCATCAGCAGGGCCGCCACCTGATTGCCGGTGGTGTCGTGGGTATGCAGATGGATGGGGATGCCGATCTCCTGCTTCAGGGTGGACACCAGCTTCTTGGCGGCGTAGGGCTTCAGCAGGCCGGACATATCCTTAATGGCCAGCATATGGGCGCCACGGCGCTCCAGCTCCTTGGCAAGGTCCACATAGTATTTCAGGGTGTACTTATCCTTGCTGAGATCCAGAATGTCGCCGGTGTAGCACATGGTGGCCTCCAGCAGCTTATTCTGGTTCAGCACCTCGTCCATGGCCACCTCCATGCTGGGGACCCAGTTCAGAGAGTCGAACACACGGAACACGTCGATGCCCCGCTCCGCCGCCTCCTTGATGAAGCTGCGGACCAGATTGTCGGGATAGTTGGCATAGCCCACCAGATTGGAGCCACGCAGCAGCATCTGGAAGGGGATGTTGGGGATCTTCTCCCGCAGCAGCCGCAGCCGCTCCCATGGGGATTCGTGGAGGAAGCGGTAGGCCACGTCGAAGGTGGCGCCGCCCCACATCTCCAGTGAGAAGCAGTCCCGCAGGATATCCGCCACACCGTCGGCGCCCTTCACCATGTCACGGGTACGCATCCGGGTGGCCAGCAGGCTCTGATGGGCGTCCCGCATGGTGGTGTCGGTGAGCAGCAGCTTCTTCTGCTCCAGCACCCACTGGCTCACGGCCTTGGGGCCCTTTTCATCCAGCAGCTGCTTCAGGCCGGGGCCCAGCGGGGCCTGGGGCTGGGGGAAGCGGGGGGTGTCGTACTGATGGCGCTCGGCATTGGGATTGGCCACCTGGATCTCCGCGATGTACCGCAGGACACGGGTGGCCCGGTCACGGGAGTCCACAATGTCAAACAGCTCCGGCGTCTCGTCGATGAACTTGGTATGGCAGCGGCCCGCCACGAAATCCGGATGGGCCAGAATGTTGGTGACAAAGGGGATATTGGTCTTGACGCCCCGCACCCGTACCTCGTTGATGGCACGGGCCGCCTTGCGGCAGGCGGCGGGGAAATTATGATCCCAGCTGGTGACCTTCACCAGCAGCGAGTCGTAGTAGGGGGAGATAACGGTACCCACGTCGGCATTGCCGCCGTCCAGACGGACACCGAATCCGCCGGAGGAGGCGTAGGCCGTGATCTTGCCGTTGTCCGGGGCAAAGTTGTTGGCGGGGTCCTCGGTGGTCACACGGCACTGGATGGCGTAGCCGTCGACGTGGACGTCCTCCTGCCGGTTCAGGCCGATCTCCGGATGGCTCAGGGGATACCCTGCGGCAATGAGGATCTGACTGCGGACGATATCCACGCCGGTGACCATCTCCGTCACCGTATGCTCCACCTGAATCCGGGGGTTCATCTCGATGAAGTAGTAGCCGCCGTTCTTATCCACCAGAAACTCCACCGTACCGGCGCTGACGTACCCCACCGAGCGGGCAATTTTCACGGCATCCCGGCGCAGCGCCTCCACCGTCTCCTGCGGGACGGACCATGCCGGGGCGAACTCCACCACCTTCTGATACCGCCGCTGGAGGGAGCAGTCCCGCTCGCCCAGATGATAGACGTTGCCGTACTGGTCCGCCAGGATCTGCACCTCGATGTGCTTGGGCTCCACCAGATACTTCTCCATGAAAATATCGCCGCAGCCGAAGGCCTTCTCCGCCTCGCTGTGGACCAGCTCATAGGCGGTGCGGACCTCCTCCGGACTGTCGCAGCGGCGCATGCCACGACCGCCACCGCCGGCCGCAGCCTTCAAAATCACCGGAAAGCCGAAGGACACCGCCTTCTCCACGGCGTCCTCCGCATCCCGCAGAGGCTCCGTGCAGCCGGGGATGATGGGAACACCACAGGAGATAGCGATCTCCTTGGCGCTAAGCTTATCGCCCATCTGCCCCAGCACCTTGGAGGATGGCCCGATGAACAGGATACCGTTTTCCTCACAGGCTCTGGCAAAGTCGGCATTCTCCGACAAGAAGCCGTATCCGGGATGGATGGCGGTAACACCACGGCGCTTGGCTAAACCAATAATGCCGGGAATATCCAGATACGCCCCCAGCGGGGATTTCTTCTCCCCCACCAGATACGCCTCGTCCGCCTTGGTACGGAACAGCGAATAGGTGTCCTCATTGGAGTAGATGGCCACCGTGTGGATGCCCAGATCGTGGCAGGCACGGAAAATGCGGATGGCAATTTCGCCACGGTTGGCCACCAGCACCTTTTGGATTTCTTTGGTCTGCATGACCCATCGCCCCTTTCTGTCTCGTGGACATTTGTTTGCACATATTATATCATAGACCTTCCCCGCCTTGCAGAGGGCAAACAGCACAAATCGCCTTTTTGTTCACTCTCACAAGGCCGCCGGGGATTTTCTCCGCAAATTTGGAAGCTTTTCCCCCTTCCACCTTCGGTCGGCATCAAGAAGCCGTATCAAAAGCTCCCTCCGGCGCTTTCACGGTATCTCCCAGCCCCGTTTTTCCGGCGGAACGTTCGGAATGAATCGTACCGCCGGGTCGGCTTTTTGCACAAATGCTCTTCTTCACCGCATCTCCCCAAGGCCCTCAAACGCCATCAACGCCGCATCCCGAACCGGGGTGCGGCGTTGATGGTAAATAAAGGAAGAAGGAAAGAGTAGCAAATTCAGCGCCCCATCGGCGGGGGCGGCGACTCAGCCGCCCAGATATGCCTTCTTGATGGAGTCGGACTCCGCCAGCTCATGGCCGGTGCCGGAGAGTGCGATCTTTCCGGATTCCAGCACATAGGCCCGGTCCGCCACCTGCAAGGCCATTTCGGCGTTCTGTTCCACCAGCAGGATGGTGGTGCCGGACTGGTGCAGCTCCCGGATGATAGCGAAGATCTGTCCCACCAGAATGGGGGCAAGGCCCATAGAGGGCTCGTCCAGCATCAGCAGCTTGGGGTGGCTGATCAGCGCCCGGCCCATAGCCAGCATCTGCTGCTCGCCGCCGGAGAGCGTCCCCGCCACCTGATCCCGCCGCTCTTGCAGGCGGGGGAAGCGGGTGAAGATATCCTTCAGCTCCTCACGGGTGGGCTTTTTGTGGAGGTAGGCCCCCATCTCCAGGTTCTCCAGCACCGTCATCTGCTGGAAGATACGGCGGCCCTCCGGCACGTGGGCCAGCCCCTTATATACCAGATTGTGGCTGGGGGTGTGGGTGATGTCCTCCCCCAGAAACTCGATGCTGCCGGTACGGGAGTGCATCATGCCGGAGACGGTTTTCAGGGTGGTGGATTTTCCGGCGCCGTTGGCGCCGATCAGGGCCACCACCTCGCCGGGGCGCACCTCGAAGGAGACGTTCTTCAGTGCATGGATCTTGCCGTAGTAGACGTTGATATCCTTAACCTTCAGCATCGTCCTTGGCTCCTTTCTTCCCCAGATACGCCTCGATGACGGTGGGATTGGCTTTGATGTCGGCAGGGCTGCCCTTGGCGATGACCTTGCCGTAGTTCAGCACGCAGATGCCCTCGCAGATACCCATGACCAGATTCATGTCGTGCTCAATGAGCAGAATGGCGATCTGGAAGGTATCCCGGATGCGGCGGATGTTCTCCATCAGCTCCGCCGTCTCGGAGGGGTTCATGCCCGCCGCCGGCTCGTCCAACAGCAGCAGCAATGGCCCGGAGGCCAGCGCCCGGACGATCTCCAGACGGCGCTGTGCGCCGTAGGGCAGGCTCCCCGCCTGTGCATGAGCCAGATCCGCCATGCCGAAGAAGTCCAACATCTCCAGCGCCGTGGCCTCCGCCTGACGCTCCGCCTTGCGGTAGCCGAAGCCGTGGGTCACGGCGGCCAGCAGGTTCTCCCGGACGCTATTGTGCATCCCCACCTTCACATTGTCGATGACGCTCATATCGTTGTACAGCCGGATATTCTGGAAGGTACGGGCGATGCCCATGCGGCTGACCTGATGGGTGGACTTGCCCGCCGTTGGCATCCCATTGATGAGGATGCTGCCCCGGGTGGGCTGATAGACGCTGGTGAGGAGGTTAAAGACCGTGGTCTTCCCGGCTCCGTTGGGGCCGATCAGTCCGGCGATCTCCGTGCGGCCGATGGTGAGAGTGAAGTCATCCACGGCGGTCAGACCGCCGAAATCGATGCCCAGTCGGCTGGCCTCCAGCACGGGGGTGTAGCGGACGTCACGCTCCGGCACCAGCGAGCGGCTGGGGTACGGGACCAGCGGCGAATCCGGCAGCCGCACACCGGCAGTTTTCAACTCTTTCATTTCTTCGCCGCCTCCTTTTTCGTTTTCTCCTTCCGGGTCTTTCCAAGGCTCAGCAGGGCTTTCAGGGACCACCGACCCTTCCACTCCGTAAACTGCGGGGAGGAGTTCAGCAGCATAATGACGATCAGCAGTACGGAGTAGGCCAGCATCCGGTAGTCTGCCACCTGGCGCAGTACCTCCGGCAGAGCCCGCAGGATGATGGTGGCGATGATGGAACCCCGGATGGAGCCCATGCCGCCCAGCACCACGATCACCAGAATTTCGATAGACATATTATAGTCAAACATGGCGGGCTTGATGTTGGCCAGCGTATGACCGTACAGCACGCCGGCCATTCCGGCGAAGAAAGCCGCCAGCACGAACACCATCAGCTTGTAATACGTCACGTTGACGCCGTTGGACTCGGCGGCGATGCGGTTATCCCGGATGGCCATGATGGCCCGGCCATGGCGGGAGTTCTTCAGATTCATCATCACCAGCACCACCAGAAAAATCAGCACGATGGCAAAGGGCAGCAGTGTCCGGGTATCGGCGTAGATGTCGCTGGTATCCAACCCCTTGGCGCCGCCGGTGACGGAGAGATTGTTGATGATGGTCTTGATGATCTCGCCGCAGGCCAGCGTTACGATGGCCAGATAGTCGCCCTTGAGCCGCAGGGCCGGCAAGCCCACCAGCAGGCCCACCACCGCCGCCGCCACGCCGCCCAGCAGCATGGACAGAGGCATCCGCACTCCGATAGGGACGCTCTGCGCCAGCTGAATGGAGAGCAGGCAGCCGGTGAACAGGCCCACGGACATGAAGCCCGCATGGCCCAGCGACAGCTCACCCAGCAGGCCCACCACCAGATTCAGGGACACCGCCATGACGATGTAGCAGGCCATGGAGATGAGCATATTGGAGATCTGCCGGCTGGCAGTTCCGGAGTAAATGAGGGCAGCGGAGCCGCCGCAGAGCAGGGCGGTGATGAGCAGCGTCACGGCGTTGCCGCTGAGGCGCCGTGCGCCGGAGGTCATATTCTTTCCCATAGCTTACACCTTCTCACTGATACGCTTGCCCAGCAGGCCGGTGGGCTTCACCACCAGCACCGCCACCAGCACGCCGAACACGATGGCGTCGGCCCACAGGGTGGAAATATACGTCTTGGAGAGCTGCTCGATAACGCCCAGCAGCACACCGCCCAGCATAGCGCCGGGAATAGACCCGATGCCGCCGAACACGGCGGCGGTAAAGGCCTTGATGCCGGGCATGGCGCCGGTGGTGGGCCGGATGTAGGTGTAGGCCGCTCCGTAGAAGATGGCGGCCACGCCCGCCAGCGCCGAGCCGATGGCAAAGGTGACGGTGATGGTGCGGTTGACGCTGATGCCCATCAACTCTGCCGCCTCCTTATCCTCCGACACCGCCCGCATGGCCTTGCCCATCCGGGTACGGCTGATAAACAGGGACAGCCCCACCATGATAATGGCCGTCACCGCCATGGTGGCGATGGTAATGCCGTCGATGTACACGCCGCCCAGCTCCACGCTGGGGATGGTGAACAGCACCGGAAAGGCCTTCTGCTCCGAGCCGTAGATCAGCAGCGCCAGATTCTGCAGCAGATAGCTGACACCGATGGCGGTGATCAGGACCGCCAACGGCGGGGCCTGCCGCAGGGGCCGGTAGGCCAGAAATTCAACGGTGATGCCCAGCAGGGCGCAGACGGCGATGCTGATGAGGATAGCCAGCAGCGGCGGCATCCCCAGCGTCAGCACGGAGGTGACAACGGCATAGGCTCCCACCATGATGATATCGCCGTGGGCGAAGTTCAGCATCTTGGCGATGCCGTAGACCATGGTATAGCCCAGAGCCATCAGCGCATAGATGCTGCCGAGGCTCAGGCCGCTGATAAGGGTCTCGATCAATCGGGTCATAAATCAGTTTCCTCTCTTTCTTCCGGATATCCCTCCCTGTCCGGAGGGCGGGCCGGGCGGCACAATACTGCCGTGCCGGAGACACCGGCAGGCACTGTTCTGCCGTTCGGCGGACAGCGCCCTCCGGGGCCGAAGCCCCGGAGAGCACCGGGTTTCTTTAGCCAAGCAGGCTGGTGGTGCCGTCGGCGGCGAACACCATGGCCTTGGCGTTCTTGGCGGGTTCACGGCTGGTGTCCCACTGCATGGTGCCGGTGAGGCCGTCCACGGTGATGGTGTACATGGCGTCCACCATGGCGGAGGTAAAGTCGGCGTCAGCAGGGGTCTTGCCGCAGGCCTCCATGGCCGCCTTCACGGCATACACGGCGTCGTAGGCGTCGGCGGCGAACTGGTCAGGAGCGGAGCCGTGGAGCTTGGTGAACTTGTCCACGAAGGTCTGGGTCTTGGTGTCGGGAGCGTCCACGGCAAAGGGGGTCAGCATCATAACACCCTCCAGCATGGCCATGTCGGAGACCTTGGTCTGCAGGCCGTCCAGACCGTCGCAGCCAAAGACCTTGATGCCGTCCAGCTTGCCCTGAGCCTGGGTCAGGAACACGGAGGCCTCAGCGGCATAGATGGGCAGGAACACCAAATCGCAGCCGGAATCACGGATGGCGTTGATCTGGGTGGAGAAATCCGTCTTGGTGCCCTCGGTGAAGGCCTGCTGGGTGACGATGGTCAGACCCCGCTGGGCTGCCTGAGCAGTGAAGGTCTCCACCAGACCGGCGGAGTAGTCGATGTCGGACTGATAGAACACGGCGATCTTGCTGCCCAGCTTGTTGTCAGCGATGTAGTCGGCGGAGGCAGTACCCTGTGCCGGATCGTTGAAGCAGACACGGAAGGCCTTGTCGTTGCCCTGAATGCACTTCTCGGCAGAGGAGGTACAGGTGACGACGAGTACGTTGTCGTTCTTGGCAGCGGTGATGACGGACTGGGCCTCACCGGACAGCACGCAGCCCAGAGAGACGTCCATCTTATCGTCCATCAGCTTACCAAAGGCAGAGATGGCGGAGTCGGGATCGCCCTGAGAGTCCTCGGTCTGCAGCTTGAGCTGCCAGCCGTTGACGCCGCCGGCGGCATTGATCTCCTCCACAGCCACCTGAGCGCCGTCACGGGTGGAGGTACCGTAGTGGGCATAGTCACCGGTCATGGGACCGATGAGGCCCAGCAGCAGAGTCTGGTCGCTTCCGCCGCCGTTGCTGTCATCGCCGCCCTTGCCGCCGCATCCGGCCAGCAGGCCCAGCAGCATGGCCAGCGTCAATACCATACATACAAGTTTCATTCCCTTTTTCATGTTTCTTTCCTCGATTCTTGTGGGTTTTATTTTCAGCCGGTGGGCTTAAAAATACAAAAGAAAAACGGCCTTGCTCTTGCAGCAAAGCCGTCAGCCAAGTTTCTGTCCCGGACTATTCTGCCGGAAACCACTCGACGCTGCGCCTTACTGCGGGATGCGGGATAATTCGTACCAGTACGATCAGAACCAGCAGAACCGCCAGAGCCACCAGTACCCCCAGCAGAATGGACAGCAAAATGGACACCGCCAGAATGGCAGTGTCCAGAGCAAACAGATAGGAAGCGGTGCAGGAGGCAGACTGAGTGGCCGGTGCGCAGCACGCATCGGCAGCATGAGTACGGTTACAGGTGGAAGTGTACTTCATGGTGTCTGTCTCCTTTCCAAAGGCTGGCCCACACGGGCGGGCCGCTTGATGTTGCATAGTTTACCGGTTTTATATGCAAAAGTCAATGGGGGGTATGTCGAATTTACCGCCCCGCAGCCCTGCATTTTATACAGTTTTCACAAACTTGCAGGAAACTTTTATGAAATAGAGTTTCTTTTTAAGAAAATATCATTCCGATGACCGCATACAGGCCATGCGATACCCACGTAAAAAGCGCCCCTTCCCGTCGGGGAGGGGCGCTTTCGTTCCGCTGTTTATAGGGGAATACTTTACTTGCTCACCGTGTACCAAGTGTCGCTGCCGTCAACAGTGGAGGTCGTGGTGCAGCCATTACCCAGAGTGATCTTGCCGGTTTTGGCATTGACCGGGTCTACCGTTGTCACGCCGGGATTATAATTTTTGAAGCTGCCGCCGTTTACCGTAATGGTGCAGCCGGCGGTAGCATTATCCTGGTGGTTCAGCACATAATACGTCCCATTGCTGGGGGTGGCCGTCTCGAACTTACCGCCGTTGATGGTCACCGCAGCCTTGCTTCCACTGCTCATGCTGGTGTAGACGAAGATACAGGAGGTCCCCTCGCTGGTGCCATAGAAATGGCCGCCGTTGATGGTCAGCCTGCCATAGTTGCCCGCACGAACCGCAGAGGTCACCTTGTTGGTGTAGGTCTTATCCGAGCCGTATACCGCGCCGGTCTGGCCCTCGCTGCTGTCATTGATAGTCAGGTTGCCCTTCTTGCCGCCGATATAAAACACGCTGCCGTTATTAGGCTTTACGCCCGCCGCATACTCCAGTCGGATGGAGTGGCCGTTCAGATCCACGGTCACGGTCTTGCCGGACAGATAGATCTCATCGGTGACCACGATATCATCCACCAGCTTGAAGTAGCCCTTGGCATTTTCCATCTTCAACGCCTGCTCACCGGTAGCCACCAGATAGGGGCTCGCCTTGGTGCCATTGCCGCCGTTGAAAACACTGCTGGAGGTCACCACAGTGAAGGGGGAGAAATCATCGGTGCTGAAGGTCAGCAGGCCGGTGGCAGCATCATAATAGTAGGTGTCGTTGGCCGCCTTGACCGCCTCGGCGCTCTCCGCCTTGGTCAGCGGTGTCTCGGAGTGATAGAACCCGATCACGTTCAGCTTCTTCTCCAGCTGCAGGGCGATGGTAAAGAACTTGCCGTCCACTGCCGTGACCTTGTTGCCGTTCTGATCCTCCAGACGGACCTCGGTGGTAACGGTGTCGGTGCCGGTGACGATCTCAATGTTGGCCGGAGTCTGCCCTTCTGTCTTGACCAGCGTCAGCTTTCCGGCATCGGTGCTGCCTGCGGGAATGGTAGCGATCACAGTGGGGTCCTTCTCACGGTCCTGGATCACCGTGTCGCCGTCGGTATTCACATCGCCCACAGCCACCACGGGATAGGTGGCGTTGGCATCGTAGGTGTTGTTGAAGCTGTCGCTCTCCACGGTGTTCTGGGTGGCCACCACAGTGATGGCGATGCCGTCAATAGACTCGTTCATGTAGTCGTTGCCGGCAGACTCCTGCATATGACCCTTGATGGTGAAGGCGGCGCCCTCTTCCCCGGCCTTCAGCTGCATCTCGGTCAGGTTGATATCCGCATCATTGATGGTCCAGTCGATGACATCATTCAGCTTGGCGCTGCCGTTGATGCCGGTGATGGCCACCTTGTACTTCAGGGCCAGATTGCCCTTGTTCACCACACGCAGCTCCGGCAGAGCATAAGTGCAGCCCGGCTCCCACAGAATGGCTTCGTTTTCAGCGCCAACGGCCTTCTTGAATTCCAGCTGCTTGCCCTGTGCATCGGCCCAGCTGGTGACATTGCCTTTCTCGTCCCATGCAGTGGCGTACTGGAGCTGAACATCCAGATTACCGGCCTGGATCTTGTTGACACCGGTGCTTGCGGTGTCGGTGAACCATGCAAAGGTAGCGCCTACCAGCATGGCCAGGCACAGGACCATGGCCACGACGCTGCCCAGCAAGGCCCGTTTGGTGCTCTTGCGGTTTGTCATAATATCTGCCTCCTATTTTTTGCGTGTGCGGGTCTTGGCCGTTGGGCTTTGTGGGGGATGCGGGGAATACGGATTGCCACGTCGGGGCTGCGCCCCTCCTCAGAATGACACCTTCTTTGACCCCTCCCTATCGTTTCTCTGAAACGATAGACGCCCATGGGCGTCCCGGCGCGCACTTTTACGCAGGCATATTACCACTTATATGGACACAATGCAAGTCCCTTTTTGTCAAAAACTGTCATTTTTTCTGGAATTTTCTGCATCCCATTCCCCGGTATGGCAAAAGGGCCTTGCGGCCATCCGCAAGACCCTTGTTTTTTCGGGAGCTTTACCGCAGCTGCGCCGTGAACACGATCTCCCCCGGCTGAGGGCATTGGGCCCGGATGAAGCCGTGGTGTCCCTCGGCAATGCTCCGGGCGATGGAGAGCCCTACACCGAAGCTGCCGTCGGCGGAGCGGGCCTGATCCGACCGATAGAAGCGGTCAAAGAGCTTCTCTGTCTCCCCCTCGGCCAGCGGTGTACAGGCATTGCTGCACCGCAGGACGACGCCCGGTTTTCCCTTCTCCAGCACAAACCGGATGGGTGTCTCCGGCAGGGCATACTTCACGGCGTTATCCAGCAGGATAGACACCAGCTGCCGCACGGCATACTCGTCGCCGCAGTAGGTGAGTCCCGGCACGATAGCAAACTCCAGCGGATGGCCCTGAGACCGGGCAAAATCCCGGAAGGACTCCGCCGTCTCCTCCACCGCCTCGCTGACGGCGAAGTCCGACAGCTTCAGCGGCGATTCCTCCTCGTCCATGCGGGAGAGCGTCACCGTGGTCCTGCGGAAGCAGAAAAAAGCCTGACCTCTTCTCTCTTCCCTCTTTTATAAACAGGGCAGGGTCCGGTTCCCTTGGGAACCGGACCCTGTCCTGTTTTTTGACGCCTCACCTACTCGCCAAGGCTGCGGGAGAACCCCCATCCTCACAGGATGGAGAGCTGTCCCGGATCCTCGTCAGCCCCTGGGCCACCCCAGATCTCTGGGCAGCCCCAGAATGTAGTCGGCGCTGACGTGGTAGTACCGGCACAGCTTCTCCAGCTTTTCGATGCCCATTTCGCTGGTACCGTCCCGCCAGCGCCGGATCTGCTTGGTGCTGACGCCGATGACCTTCGCCAGATCCTGCACCTTGGTGTCGCTGTCCTCAATAATGGCGTCAATATTTGGATACTGCTTCATGTATGCTCTCCTCGTGGTCTATTGTCTATGCTTCATCGGCGATTTTTGTCGAATTATGTCGAAAATTTTACACGCAAAATGGCACGTTCGTCTTGACTTTGGACATATATGTCATTTATAATATGTAAAGACATATATGTCCCGCATTTGTTTGTTCGTTCTGTCCTCATCACCGTCATTGTTTGACATTCTCCACGCAATATGACTGGAAATTTCAGGACAGTTGCTCTGTTTCGACGTTCTTCATGAGCAAAAGATGCTTTAATAGTCCTGCACCCGCCAAATGCTCCAAGCTATCTCCGGGAGGAACCCCCTATGACCGTAAAAAAACTCTTACAGCTCCTTAGCACCATTCTGGTGGCGCTGGTAGTCCTTCTGGCCGTGGCGCTGGTCGGCGTCCGGCTGGCCGGCATCCGCACCTTCACCGTTCTGTCCGGCTCCATGGAACCCACTTACCACGTAGGCTCCCTCATCTACGTAAAAAAGGTGGACCCCACCACCATCCGGCCGGGGCAGGTCATCACCTTCATGCTGGATGAGAACACCGTGGCCACCCACCGGGTGGTGGAGGTGGTCCCCGACGAGGACGATCCCTCCACGCTCCGCTTCCGCACCAAGGGCGACGCCAACGACGCCGAGGACGGCAGCCTCGTCCACTATAAAAACGTCATCGGCACCCCGGTGTTTACCATCCCCAAGCTGGGCTACGTGGCCAATTACATCCAGCATCCCCCCGGCCTGTACGTGGCCATCTCCGCCGGGGCCGTCCTGCTGCTGCTGACCTTCCTGCCGGACCTGCTCTCCGGCGGCTCCGACAAGGGGCAGGGCAAGCACATCCGTCAGGACAGTCAAAAGGCATAGATCCGTCGGTCCTGCCGCAAGGCTCACCATATCATTTGTTATCATTTTATGCAGGAGGAAAAACCATGAAAGCAAGGAACCGCATCAAACCCCTGTTGACCCTGTGCTGCGCCCTGCTGCTGGTAGCCGCCGGTGTGTTCGGCACGCTGGCCTACCTCACCGGCACAGACACGGTCAACAACACCTTCACCGTCGGCAACGTGAAGATCACGCTGGACGAGGCCAAGGTGAACACCGACGGCACGCCTGTGATGGGCGCTGACCGTGTGAAGGCCAACGAGTACCATCTGCTCCCCGGCCACACCTACACCAAGGACCCCACCGTCACCGTCAAGACCGGCAGCGACGCAAGCTACGTCCGCATGAAGGTCACCTTCAACAACGCCAAGGCCATCATCGCCCTGTGTACTGACCCCGAGTTTGCCGAGGACGGCCCCACCGGTGTGGAGAACGCCTATCCCCTGATCCGCATGGTGAAATTCGTGGAAGCCAACGCCGCCAAGTGGGACGGCATCATCCCCGATAACATGGTGGACACCGAGGAAATGTTGGCCAATGCCAGGTACTTCGTCTACGACAAGGCCACTGACACTCTGACCTACTATTTCTATTACAACGAGACCGTTGCCGCCCCCGACGGTGATGTGGTCCTGCCTGTCCTGTTTGACAAAGTGACCCTGCCCGAGTGGGTCACCAACGACCAGCTGGCCACTCTGGAGAATTTCCAGATCACCGTGGTGGCCGAGGCCATTCAGGCCGACGGCTTCGCCAATGCCGGCGCCGCTTGGGCCGCCTTCAACGGCTGATTTCCCCCCCGGTTTCGACGGCACATGGGCTGCGCCCCACGCCGTGGAAATAAATCATAGTTTGCAAGAAAGGAAGAAGCGAGTATGAAAAAGAAAACTCTGGCACTGGTTCTGGCTCTGACCCTGTTGGTGGCCGGTGTCGTCGGCGGCACGCTGGCTTGGCTGACCGATCGGACCGCCGAGGTGAAGAACACCTTCACCGTGGGCGATATCAACATCAGCCTCACCGAGACCACCACAGACTACAAGATGGTTCCCGGCAACACCATCGCCAAGGACCCCACCGTCACCGTCAAGGCCAATTCCGAGGCCTGCTGGCTGTTCGTGCAGGTCACGGAGTCTACTGACCTGAAGGACTTCATCACCTATGCCATCGCAGAGGGTTGGACGGAGCTGCAAGACGGCGTTTACTACCGTGAGGTTCCCGCCTCCGCCGCCGACCAGACCTTCTCTGTGCTGGCAGGCAATGCCGTCACCGTGAAGAGCGATGTTACCAAGGAAATGCTCGAAACCGCCAAGACGGATGCCCCCACCCTGACCTTTCAGGCCTACGCCATCCAGAAGGATCACTTCGCCACGGCTGATGCCGCTTGGGCCAAGGTCAACCCCTAACCAAGTGATCCCTTGCACATTCTGATACCCAAAAAATCAAACAAAAAGGAGAGCAATTACATGAAAAAGAAGATCACTGCCCTGTTCCTGTGCGTGGCGCTGGCCGCCATCGCCATCGTCGGTGCCTCTCTGGCCTACTTCACCGACACCGACAACGAGACCAACACATTCACCGTCGGCGGCGTAAAAATCGACCTGATCGAGCAGCAGAGTAATGAGGACCATACCGGCTTTGTTCCTTATACGGGAGATAAGGTTCTCATGCCCATCGTCGGCTCCGCTCAGGGAGAAAAATACCCCAACGGCCAGCCCAAGGCTGCGAACTACATCGACAAGGTCGTAACGATTCAGAATACCGGCAAGTCTGCCGCTTGGATTCGTGCTTACTATGCGGTTCCCTCCGATCTGGATGACGGCTATGAGACCTTCAACGCCGGTGCGAACATCCTGCACGGCAACTTCGGCAACAAGATCGTTGACGGCACTGTCTACACCACCTTCGGTGCGGAGTGGAACTGGATGCATGACGGCAAGTGGAACTACTTCGAGACCACCATGGACGGCGTCAACTACAACGTCTACTTCGCTGACTACTACCAGCCTGTTGCGGCCAATGAGACCACCGAGCAGCTCATTTGCGGCGTGTATCTGGACAAGAACGTGGATATGAAGGACGGCAAGTACATCGATACGCGTTACCCCAACGCCGACCTCTCTATTCTGGAAGGCACGGTCAAGTATCCCGTATTTGCGGTTGCTGTGCAGGCCGAGGGCTTTGACACTGCCGCAGCTGCTATGGATGCCGCCTTCGGCGCCAACTACAATCCTTGGGGCGGTACCGCCACCAACTGGCAGTAATTCCCCCAACAGGAAGCAGATCGGCTTCCCTGACTCTACTATCTCCTCCCTATTTTTTTGCGGCTCGGGTCCTGTGATCCGGCTAATCCCGACACGCCTGTTACCAGCGGGTCGTGTCGGGGGCGGGGAGTCCCCTGTGGACCCCCTGCCACCCCGGTGAACCTGTTACCAGCGGGAACACCGGCGGCCGTGGCCTCTTAGAGGCCCGGCCAAACCAGTGCAGCTGTTACCGCAGCTGCACCGGTTTGACCGCTGCGGTCAACCACCTTCTCTGTCCTCCCTATGGAGGCTGACCATAGACAGGAAAGGAGCAACCACATGAAACGAAAGCTGTTATTACTGTCGGTGCTGGCCATCTGCGTGGCCACGCTGGCAGCCGGAACGCTGGCGTATTTCAGCGCCGACGGAACGGCACGCAATGTCATCACCACCGGCAATGTCTCCATTGCTGTGGAGGAGTGGGCGGATGCGGATAAGACCCAGCCCTTCGAGGATCTGACGGGCATCATGCCCGGCACCACCGTCACCAAAATTGCCGAGGTCCGCAACACCGGCGAGGCCGACGCATGGATCCGTGTCCGCCTCACCGGCGGCATCCGCCTCACCGGCGACGGCACGCCGGATCCCTCGCTGGTAAAGCCTGACCTCAACACCACCGACTGGACGCTGGCCGCCGACGGCTACCTCTACTGCAACAAGGCCATCCGCCCCGGTGAGAGCACCGCCCCTCTGTTCACCTGCGTCACCTTTGACGCCGGTATGGGCAACGAGTATCAGGATGCCACCGCCACAGTCCATGTGGCCGCCGAGGCTGTCCAGACTGCCAACAACGGCGTCACCGCTCTGGAGGCGCTGGGCTGGCCAACGCAGGGTTAAGGAGGTGCGGTACATGAAAAAAATGCGGCATATGAAGAGAAAAGCCCTTGTGGCGCTGGTGCTGTCTGTCACCATGCTGCTGACCCTGATGCCCGGTCTGGTCTTTGGTGTCTCCGACGATCAGGGTGACCCGGACACCGTCAGCTCCTCCATCGACTACCCCACCGTGAATTTCACCGACGTGGCCCCCTTCCTGCCCCCGGTCAGCGGCACTGCCCCCCGGCGCTCCCCGGCCCGTGCCGCCGGTGATGCCAATACCGGCAGCGATAACGGCATGGTGGTCAACAAGACCTCCGTTTATAACGAGGAGACCGGCGCCTATGACATTACGCTGGAGGCCTACGCCACCGGCAGCAAGGTCATCAGCACCGTCACCAGCGACGTCCCCACGGACATCGTTCTGGTCCTGGATCAGTCCGGCTCTATGGATGATGATATGGGGCAACTGGTCTACACGGCCTACTCCGGCAATACCCGTCAGAACAGTGATCTCTATGAGAAGCAGGATAACCTCTGGTATAAGCTCTCCGATGGCAGCTATGTCGCCGTTACCGTCACCTCCCGGAACGACAGCATCCAATACACCCCCATCACCAACGGAAGAAATAACGAGGATTATGATTGGTGGTCCGACTCAACGTACACAAATCTCTGGGATAACAAAGACGACCTTTACGCCAAGATCAATGGCGAATACCAGAAGGTCACCGTGAGTCGTTCCGGTTACGGAAACAACCGCACCTACACCTATACCCTCCCGGATGGCACGCAGATCGCATCCAGTCGAGGCGATGATGCAGCACCTACCATCAGCAGCACAGACGATGGCTATCTCTATCTCGCATCCATCGATACCACTCAGACCGTCTATACCTACACCTATACCGATGCCAACGGCACGGTGCAGACCATCGGCACCTCCACAGGCGACAGCACCAACTTCACGGCTGCCACGCTTTACAGCCGCAGCACCACAGATAGCGGCATCACCCGTCTGGAAGCCCTGAAAAATGCCGCCGCCACCTTTGCAAATTCCGTGGAGGAGAAGGCCAAGGGCGCTGACGGTGTCCTCGGCACCGAGGACGACATCTCCCACCGCATCGCCGTGGTGGGCTTCGCCAGCCAGTCCGGCTACGGCGACAACACGGAGCTGCTGTCCATCGCCGGAAGCAACAGCGGCAACGTGGGCGTGGCCTATCACAACATCACCGACCAGAACCTCAAGGACGTTCTTCAGAACGTGGACACCTCCGCCGGTCAGGCCATGGTCTCCGACGCCATCGGCGCTCTGGCCGCCAGAGGCGCCACCCAAACAGATCTGCGTCTGGACATGGCCCAGCGCATTCTCTCCGCCAACCCCGTGCAGCCTAACGAAAAGCGCCACCGTGTGGTCATCGTCTTTACGGACGGCGCCCCCACCAGCTTCAACGGCTTTGAGAAGGATGTCGCCAACGACGCCATCACCCATGCCGGCGCCATCAAGACCGCCGGAGCCACCGTCTACACCATCGGCATCTTCTCCGGAGCCAACGCCGTCAGCACCGGTACCGAGCCAAGCGGCGACCTTGATCAGAACAGCAGTTCCCTGAACAGTGCCTGCAACTGGTTCATGCAGCAGGTGTCCTCCAACAACGGCACGCCCCGCACCCCCAGCTACTACTTGTCTGCGGCGGACGCCGGTTCCCTCAGCAATATCTTCCAGCAGATCTCCGACAACATCGAGACCGGCGGCTCCTCCTCCACCCTGACGGAGGAATCCGTAGTCCGGGATATCATCTCCCCCCAGTTCACCCTTCCGGCCGGAAGCACCGTCTCTGATATCACGCTGGAGACCTACGCCTGTACCGGTAAGGACGGTGACACCTACACATGGCGCCAAAACGACACCGCCATGGGCGCCACTGCCACGATAGACGGCAATAACGTCAGCGTCACAGGCTTTAACTTCTCCGATAACTACGTGGGCACCGTTACGAATAACGGCATCGTCACCTACCGGGGCCATAAGCTGGTCATCCGCTTCAGCGTCAAGCCCCAGCCCGACTTTCTGGGCGGCAACAATGTCCCCACCAACGCCGGGGCCGGCGTCTATGAAAACAAAGACTCCGAGACCCCTGTCCGGGAGTTCCCCCAGCCCACAGTAAACGTCCCCATCCAGCCCGTCACCGTTGCAGCGCAGGACTATAACGTCTATCTGCTGGGCGGTCTCACTGCCAGCCAGCTGCAAAGCTGTTCCACCGTGCAGGTGGGCAGCATCTCTCTGGACCTGACCAAGGCCACCGACTCCGATCACCCCTACGGCTTGGAGCCGTGGCAGACCGCCTACGTGGATATCACCGTCTCCATCACAGGCCCGGACGGCAGCCCCGTCACCGACCTGACCCAGCTGCGGGAGGACACCTCCTACACCGTCTCCGCCAAGATATCCCCCAAGACGGAGCCGCAGGCGGATTCCAGCGGCACACCGGCCGCCAAACAGAGCGGCAGCGCCACCGGCAAGGTCAACGTCTTTAAACCAACGCTCACCTACGAGGACGGCACCGTCTACTACGGCGACACCTTCGATAGGGCCACGCTGCCCGGTTACCGCACCTCCACCCGCTGGTTCCACGGCACCACCGAGGATGCCACCGTATCCATGACCGGCACTGCCCCGGCGCTGACCTACGGCTACACCTACGACACCACCCTTCTGACGGACATCGTGAACACCAAACAGGATATCCCCGTGAAGGCCACCATCTCCATCGGTGACACCAACATCACCGCCGATACCGCCTTCCTGCACACGAGCTGCGCCGGAGAGACCTGGAGCCACACCAGCGGCGACCCCGCCTTCCTGCTCCACGTCAGGACCTGCGCCCTGACCGTCACCAAGACCGGCGGCGCTGACGGCGAACCCTATGTGTTCAACGTCTACCGCAACGGCGATCTCTACACCCAAGTCACGGTGGTGGGCAGCAGCAGTGTCTCCATCTATGAGCTTCCGGTGGGCAAATACACCATCGAGGAGGACACCGGCTGGAGCTGGCGCTACGATGCCGCCTACGACCCCGATAAGCCGGACGGCTGCACCCTCACCGCCGGCCACAATAGCGGCAGCATCACCTGCACCAACACCCTGAAGAATGACCGCTGGCTCAACGGCTTCAGTGATGTCATCGCCAACATCTTCGGGATCCGACACTGAGAAAGGAGGAACAGTTTGTGGCACGCAGAAAATATCCTTCGCCCCGGAAGCCGGGTGCGCTGCTTCTGACGCTGGTTCTGCTGGCGCTGGCCCTCACCGGTGCCACGCTGGCGTATCTCATCACCCATACGGACCCCGTCCCCAACCGGTTCACTCCCGCCCATGTGTCCTGCAACGTCACGGAGGACTTTGACGGTACGACCAAGGAAAACGTCAACGTCACCAACACCGGTGACATTGACGCCTACCTCCGGGTGAAGCTGGTGACCTACCGGGTCAATGACGACGGCCAACACATCGGCGGCACGGCAGCCATCCCCGCCTTCACCCCCGGCGACGGCTGGGTAAAGTATGGCGACTATTACTACTACACCTACCCCGTGGCCCCCGGTCAGCAGCCCGAAACCCCGCTCATTGACAGCCTGACCCTCACCGGCAGCTACAACGATGCCGACGGCGGCAAGCAGGCGCTGGAGATCATGGCGGAGGCTATCCAGAGCGCCCCGGAGGAGGCTGCGGGGCAGGCTTGGGGCGTCACCATCACGCCGGGCCGAGTGGCCCAGTATCAGTAAGGAGGGGACGGCATGAAACGAAAAACCATCTGTTCTCTGGCACTGACGCTGCTGATGCTCCTGTCATGCCTCTGCGCCGCCTATGCGGACACCGGCTCCGTCACCTATGACGGCGACGCTCAGAGCTTCGTGTTCCTCCCCGGCAGTGACTACTCCCCCTCCGACCTGTTCCCGGACTTTAAGGGCGTCATGCCCGGCGACCGGTTGACCCAGACCCTGCGTCTGCGAAACGACAGCGACCACCGGGTGCGGCTGTACCTGCGCTCTCTGGGGTCCGAGTCCGGTTCCGAGGAATTTCTCTCTCAGATGACCCTGACGGTGCAGGCTCCCACCTCCACCCTTTTCGATGCGCCCGCCCACGAGACGGCACAGCTGACGGATTGGACGGAGCTGGGGACCATCGCCCCCGGCGGCGATCTGGAGCTCACCGTGACCCTGAACGTCCCCCTGACCATGGGCAATGATTTCCAATCCGACATTGGCTATCTGGACTGGCAGTTCAAGGCCCAGGAGCTGGAGGACCCCACGCCCCCCACCGGCGACACCTACGCTCCCACCCTGTGGCCGCTGATGGCCACGCTCTCCGTGGGCGCCATCGCCTTCCTCCTGAGCCGCAAAAAGCACCGGGAGGAGCCGTAATTTTCCGCATGAAAAGAGACTGCCGAGCCCCTTCGGCAGTCTCTTTTTCTGTCTATCTCCCTGTCAAGGGCATGGGAAAGCCCAGCCACGGGGTCTCCTTGGGCGGCAGCTTGGAAAACCGCATGGCCGCCCCGGTCTGCGGATGGGTAAACTCCAGCCGCCACGACCACAGGGCGATGCTTTCCCCTTCCTCTCCCCCGCCGTATTTCCGGTCCCCCACCAGTGGAAACCCACGGGAGGCAAACTGCACCCGAATTTGATGGGTCCGCCCGGTGTGCAGCCGGATACGCACCAGTGACAGCCCCTCCCGGCTCCCCAGCACCTCATAGGACAGCTCCGCCGGGCGCACGTTCCTCCCCAGCTCCGCCGCCACATAGGTACGCCGCCGGACGGGATCCCGCCCCAGCAGGTCCGTCATCACGCCCCCCTCCGGCACGCCGTGGACCACCGCCAGATACTCCTTGCCGAAGGTGCGGCTGCGAATCTGCTCCGACAGCAGGGACGCCGCCTTGGCCGACCGGGCGTAGACCATCAGCCCGCTGACGGCGGCGTCCAGCCGGTGTACCGTGCGGATGCAGGGAGTCCCCAGCTCCTGCCGCAGCAGCTGGGGCATCCCGCCGGGCTCGTCGGTGCTCAGCACCCCGGCAGGCTTCACCGCCACCACGATGCGTGGGTCTGCGTAAACGATCTCCATGGGGCATCTCTCCCTTACCATTCATCTTCTATCCCCTATCCTACCACATCCCGTCTCCGCTTGCAAGAAAGCCCTTTCCATCTGCCGTCAGGCGTGCTATAATGGCACCAAACCATCAGAATACAGGAGGGGATTGCCGTGAAAAAGACCGTTTTGAGGAAATATGCCCAGCTGATCGCCGCCTCCGGCGTCAATGTGCAGCCGGGTCAGGAGGTATTCATCGCCGCCGATCTGGATCAGCCGGAGTTTGTGAAGCTGCTGGTGGAGGAATGCTATAAGCGCAAGGCCAAGAAGGTGGTGGTGGACTGGAGCTATCAGCCCCTGCAAAAGCTCCACTACCGCTATCGTACCCTGACCACTCTCTCCAAGCTTGATAACTACGAGGAGGCCCGCTGGCAGCACTATGTGGATACCATTCCCTGCCGCATCTACCTGCTCAGCGAGGACCCCGACGGTCTGAAGGGCATCAATCAGGAGAAGATGGCCAAGAGCCAGCAGCGGCTGTACCCCGTCATCAAGAAATACCGGGATCAGATCGAGAACAAGTACCAGTGGTGCATCGCCGCCGTCCCCGGCGCCGCATGGGCCAAGAAGCTGTTCCCGGAGCTGCGGACCAGTCAGGCCATTGAGAAGCTGTGGGAGGCCATTCTCTCCACCAGCCGGGTGGACGAGGACCCCGTGGCGGCATGGGAGGCCCACAACAAGGACCTCCACGACCGGTGCCAGTACCTCAGCGGTCTGGGCATCCGGGAGCTGCGCTACAAGAGCGCCAACGGCACGGACTTCACCGTGGGCATGATCCCGGAGGCGCAGTTCTGCGGCGGCGGCGAGACCAGCCTGCAAGGCATCTTCTTCAATCCCAACATCCCCACGGAGGAGTGCTTCATCTCCCCCATGAAGGGTGTGGCCGAGGGCATTGTCTACGCCACCAAGCCCCTGAGCTATCAGGGGCAGCTCATCGACGGCTTCTGGATCCGCTTCCACGAGGGTAAGGCGGTGGAGTGGCACGCCGAGGTCAACAACGACCTGCTGACCAAGCTCATCACCATGGACGAGGGCAGCTGCTATCTGGGCGAGTGCGCTCTGGTCCCCTTCGACTCCCCCATCAATCAAACGGGCCTGCTGTTTTATAACACCCTCTTTGATGAAAACGCCTGCTGCCATCTGGCGCTGGGCATGGGCTTTGCCGATACCATCCGGGACTTCCAGAACAAGACGCTGGAGGAGTGCCGGGCGCTGGGTGTCAACGACTCCATGATCCACGAGGACTTCATGATCGGCTCGGCGGACCTCTCCATCGACGCCGTGTGCGGCGGCAAGGTGGTCCCCATCTTCCGCAATGGTACATGGGCTTTTTGACCGTCGCCTTTTTCAGAGACTGTACCCTGTTTTTGCAAAGAAGGATCAGGAGAAAGAAAATGGATGATGCGTTCATCCAATCATTGCAGATAACCCAAGGGAGGGAGGAGCGCTGCTCCTCCCTCCCTTGGGTTTGCTTTTCGTTTTTTATGCTGCTTTTTCTCTTTCACGAAATTTTTTCTCCGAACGGAGGATCTTCCACCGCAGAAAAAATCCTCCGTGGGAAAATGGCTCACCGGCGGGACAAATTTTTCTATGTGGAACAAGTCCCGGTTTGGGAGACGGCGGCGTGTCCCATGGGACAAAAACGGTATTCCTTCGGACATCAGGTCCCGGTCCGATATAGGGCGACTGGACGTCCAAAAAATGTCCAATCTCTCAGCGCTGATACTCAAATTCCAGATCGTACATGGAGACGATATCCCCGTCCTGGATCCCCATCTGCTCCAGCTGATCGAACAGACCCGACTGGCGCAGGACCTTATCGAAGTACATCCGGCTCTCATAGTCGGAGAAATTGATGTTGCCCATGAGCCGCTGGAGCCACGGCCCCTCCACCAGCCAGGTGTGGTCGTCCCGGTGGATATCCAGCGGGGCGGTGGTATCCACCTCCGGCGGGCGGGGTACATACTCCGGCTCATAGACCGTCACCGGCGGCAGCTCCGCCAAGCGGCGGGCGATAGCCTGCACCAGCTCACGGGTTCCCTGATGTGTGGCGGCGGACATGGCCATGAACTCATAGCCCGCCTCCTCCACATGGCAGCGGAAGGCTTCCAGCTGGTCAGGGTCCGCCAGCAGATCCGTCTTGTTGGCCACCACGATCTGGGGCCGCTGAGCCAGCTGTGGGCTATACTGCTTCAGCTCTGCGTTGATGGCGTCAAAGTCCGCTATGGGGTCCCGGCCCTCGCTGCCGGAGACATCCACCAGATGCACCAGCAGACGGCAGCGGTCGATGTGCCGCAGGAAGTCGTGGCCCAGCCCGGCTCCCTCGCTGGCCCCCTCGATGATTCCGGGGATATCCGCCATAACGAAGGACACGCCCTCATCCACATACACCACGCCCAGATTGGGGTAGAGGGTGGTGAAGTGGTAGTTGGCGATCTTGGGATGGGCCTTGCTGACCACGCTCAGAAGGGTGCTTTTGCCCACGTTGGGAAAGCCCACCAGACCCACGTCCGCCAGCAGCTTCAGCTCCAGCACCACGTCGTGGCTCTCGCCGGGAAGGCCCGCCTTGGCGAAGCGGGGTACCTGCCGGGTGGGGGTGGCGAAGTGCTGGTTGCCCCAGCCGCCCCGGCCGCCCTTACAGAGGACGAAGGGCTCGCTGTCGGACATATCCTTGATGATCTCGCCGGTCTCGGCGTCCCGGATGAGAGTGCCTCTGGGGACCCGGATGGTCAGACTCTCTCCGTCCTTGCCGCTTTTGCGGCCGCCCTGCCCATCTACGCCGGGAGAAGCCACATATTTGCGCTTGTAGCGGAAGTCCATCAGCGTGGACATATTGTCATCCACCTGCACGATGATGCTGCCGCCGTCGCCGCCGTCGCCGCCGTCGGGGCCACCGGCGGCCACGTATTTCTCCCGGTGGAAGGCCACGGCTCCGTTACCGCCGTTGCCGGCCCGGACGGTGATGCGGGCTTTATCGATGAATCCATTTGCCATAATGCTACCTCGTTTATCTGAAAATGTGTATTTTACTCCAGTATGTCCTATTTTAGCGGAAAAACGCCCCACCGTCAAGGGCGGGGCGCAGGAGAAAACAGGTGCGGCCTGCGGGGAAAACTCTTGCAGATACACGGAAAAGGAGGACAGGCGTTTGCCTGCCCTCCTTTTGAAGTCAGAAGGTAACTCCGTCAGCGGGGCTCATCGGAGAAGCGGATGACATCGTTGGGGGTGCAGCCGATGATGCGGCAGAGCTTTTCCAGCGTGACCATGGTGATGTTGCGGCCCTTTTTCAAAGCGTCCAGCGTCTTGTTATCCACGCCGCTCTTCAGCAGCTGGTACTGGGAGACGCCACGGCGCTGCATAGTTTCCCACAGGGGGCTGTAATCAAACATCACGGTCACCACCTTTCTTCTCAAATCATTATAGAAAGAAAAGCAGAAAAACCATATTGTGGATATAGCCACAATATGGTAGAATAGAAAAGGGTGATTATTTTGGCTGATTATAAAGAGATGTATTTGACCATGATGCGGGCAGCTGAACAAGCGATCCATATTCTGATCGCCGCACAGCAGGCGTGTGAAGAAGCCTATTTGCAGGAAGATGCTCCCCATATATTTATCTTGGAAAGTGAATCCGATAACGCAAAACAGGAATAAGGAGGACAGGCGTTTGCCTGTCCTCCTTATTCCTGTTGGGTAAAGGATATACGGTTTTCATGCCAAGGGCGTTACTCCAGTGCGTCACGGCTCTCGAACACATCACGGATAGAGCCGCTGCGGTCGATCTCCGGCTCAGGCTGGGGCTGCTTGCTCATTTGCAGCTCCTGCCACTTGGCCTTGTCGATGAGCAGCTGGCGGGGCTTGGAACCCTCGAAGGGGCCGACAATGCCCCGTTCCTCCATCTGATCCACCAGACGGGCGGCACGGGAATAGCCCAGCTTCAGGCGGCGCTGGAGCATGGAGACGGAGGCCTGTCCCGTTTCCAGAACCACCTCCACGGCGGCGGGCAGCAGCTCATCGCCGTCCTCCTGCGCCTCGGCGGGTTCGGCAGAGGTCTTTCCTCCGCTGCCCTTTTCCTTCTCCTTCACCGCCTGCTCGATCTTGTCCATGACCTCACGGGAGTACTCCGCCTCGCCGGTGGTCTTGACGAAGCCCACTACCCGCTCGATCTCCTCCGGGGTGATGAAACAGCCCTGCACACGGGTGGGCTTTCCGGCCCCCAGCGGGGCATAGAGCATATCGCCCTTGCCCACCAGTTTTTCTGCGCCGGTGGTATCCAGAATGATGCGGGACTCCAGTGAGGAGGCCACAGCGAAGGCGATGCGGCTGGGGATATTGGCCTTCATCAGGCCGGTGATGACGTCGGAGGAGGGACGCTGGGTGGCGATGACCAGATGCATCCCGGCGGCACGGCCCATCTGGGCCACCCGGCAGATGGATTCCTCCACCTCCTTAGCGGCCACCAGCATCAGGTCTGCCAGCTCGTCGATGACCACCACCACCGTGGGCATGGTCTTGAGCTCCTCGTCCTGCCGGGCCAGCGCATTATAGCCCGCCAGATCCTTGACCCCGTGCTCGGAGAACAGCTTATAGCGCTTCATCATCTCGAACACCGCCCATTGCAGGGCTCCGGCGGCCTTTTTGGGGTCCGTCACCACGGGGATCAGCAGGTGGGGGATGCCGTTATAGGGGGCCAGCTCCACCATTTTGGGGTCCACCATGATGAAGCGGACCTCCTCCGGGGTGGACTTATAGAGGATGCTGACGATGAGGGAATTGGTACACACGGACTTACCGGAGCCGGTGGTGCCGGCGATGAGCACATGGGGAAGCTTGCCGATATCCCCCACAATGCAGCTGCCGCCGATGTCCTTGCCCACGGCGAAGGCCACCGGGGACTTGTGCTCCGTGAAGGTACGGGACTCCACCACGTCCCGGATGCGAACCGGGGTGACGGCCCGGTTAGGGACCTCGATGCCCACCACGGAAATTTTATTGGGGATGGGGGCGATGCGGACGCCGCTGGCCCCCAGTGCCAGCGCAATGTCATCGGCGAGGTTGGTGATCTTGGACAGCTTCACCCCCTGCTCCAGCGTAAATTCATAGCGGGTAACGCTGGGGCCGTGGACCACGGCGCCGGGGCGGGCGTCCACACCGAAGCTCTGAAGGGTCTGTGCCAAGCGCTGGGAGTTGCTCCGCAGCTCAGCCCCCACCTCCGTATAGTTGTCGGCGGTATTCTCATCCAGAAGCGTGATGGGGGGATACTGGTACGCCTCCTCCGGCTGGGCCAGCTCCTGCTCCACCGCAGCGGTCACCTCCTCGGTGGCGTCCTGCACCTCCTGCGCCGTGACGGAAGGCTTGGCCGCTTCACGGGGCTTAGCCACAGGGGCGGGGGCAGCAGACGCTGCCGGTGGGGAGGTAACGGGAGCGGCAGGGGCCACGGGGGCGGCTTCCTCCGCAGGCTCCCCCCGCAGCACCTGATCCGGGGTGCGGACGGTGCTGCTCTTACGGGAAAAGAAGGGTTTCTTCTCCTTGGGGGCAAAGGTGGGTTCCTCCGGCCGGGGCTGCGGCTGCGGCTGTTTGGCGGGAGGCTCGTCGTCCAGGGGGATATCGATGGCGGCACGGCGGCGGGGCCGCTTCTCCGCCGGTTTCTCCTTCTCACGGGCGGAGGGTGCTTCCTCCGGGATGTTCTCCCGCTCCGCCTCCCGGCGCTCCTGCGCTCGGCGAACGGCATCCTTGGGGGAGATGTGCAGCGCCAGGCACAGGGCCACCAGCAGCATGAGGAGGAACAGGATCAGGGACAGCACCTTGCCGAATACGGCGGAGAAGCCCACCGCCAGACCGCCGGACAGGGCGCCGCCGCTTTGCAGGGACCGGCCGGAGAGCCACAGCTCCCGCAGGCCGGTGAGGCCCGGCTCATAGGAGCGGGCGCACAGCAGCAGATGCAGGCCGCAGCCGGTGAGCACCGGCACCAGCAGCGTACATACGGAGCGCAGGGTGGCGGGGCGGTCCCGGTGGGTCAGCAGCAGGAGGCCCGTCAGCAGCAGGGCCGGGGCCGACAGCCAGTAGCCGTAACCCAGCAGCCCCTTCAGCAGGCCGCCGAAGAAGGTGATGAACAGGGCCTCCTCCTGAAAATAGGACACGACGGCGCACAGGGCCAGCAGCAGGCAGACACCGCCGGCGATCTCCCGGCCGTAGGTAGGGGCAGGAGGGGGCGGCGTGCGGGTATTCTTTTTTGCGGGTTGCGAGGTTTTCTTCTTTTTGGGTGCAGCAGCCATGCGGACTTCCTTTCGTGCAAGAGAACGGGTGTTACTTGACGGCGTTCAGAATGAGGGTCAGCGCACCGGCGGCCCAGCAATAATAGGCGAAGGCACCGAAGCGGCCCTTGTCAGCGATCATCTTCAGCAGGCGGATGCACAGGTAGCCGGAGACGGCAGCCACCACCACGCCCGCCAGATACACCGGCAGTTGGCTCCAGTCCACGCCGCCGGTGAGGGCATCCTTCAGACTGAGGATGTTGGCACCCAGCACAGCGGGGATGGACAGCAGGAAGGAGAAGCGCACGGCAAACCTCCGCTCGAAGCCCACGAAGCAGCCGGTGGTGATGGTCATACCGGAGCGGGAAATGCCGGGGACCGTGGCAATAGCCTGACTGACGCCCACCACCAACACATCCAGCACCGTGGCGCTGCGGGCATCCTTGCGGCCCTTGCGGGCCCGGTCGCTGAAAAACAGCAGGAAGCCGGTGACGATCAGGGCGGCGCCGATGAATACCATACTGCTCTTCAGGCCCTCCACCGTGTCCTTGATGGGCAGGATGGCAAACAGGGGCAGCGTACCCAGAATGATCAGCAGGATCAGGCGGCGGGCCGGGGGTACCGGCGTAGGGGTGCTGTGGTGGACCAGATCACCGATGCCGCAGAAAAATTCCCGCACCATATCGCAGACGTCCTGCCAATAGGCCACGAACACCGCCACCAGCGTACCCAGATGCAGCAGTACGTCGTAGAAGGCGGGGACCTCGGCGTTGATGTTCAGCAGATTCTGGGCGATGGCCAGATGGCCAGAGCTGGAGATGGGCAGAAATTCCGCCACGCCCTGGATCAAGCCCAGAAGAATAGATTGCAGAAAGGTCATAGGTTTTCTCCTTATTTGAAGTTCTATCAGGGGTATGGCCCCGTATTGTTGGAAGGGGTACGTTTTATCATACCACAGGCGGACAAAAAATACCACCCCTTTTCCTCGACAATCTGCGGGATGGCCGCAGGAGCCATTCCTATCAAAGGAAAGAAGGCCCACCGGATGCGGCGGTGACTTAGGAAAACATTGAAGCAAGGAACGGTGTAGCTTAACGGCTATGCCGTTCTTTGCTCTTTTTTACTTGTGTTGCGGGCATTTTCGATTGCCCGTGTGAAGTCAAATGCACCGATGAAGTTATAGACGATGGTGATTTCCCGCGTTCTGGATTTCTTGTCAACATGGGAAACTTCGATTCTGTCAATGAAAGCACGGAGAACCGCCGCGTCAAGCTCCTGCAAATCCGTGTACTTCTTTACGGCAGCGATAAACGCCTTGACATTGGTTTTCTGCTGCTCCTGCTGCTTCAGATCCTTGCGCAAGACTTCTGCCATTGATTTCAGGTTGCTTTGTTCCAGCTCATAGTCATGGGACATTTTGATAAACCGTTCGTCTGACAGCTTACCGATCACGTTGTCCTCATACAGTCGGGAGATAATGCGGTCAAGCTCAGCAATCCGCGTGTCTGCCTTTGCCAGCGTTTCACGCTTCCGAACAAACTCTGCGTCCCTGTCCCGCATATCGCTCTCGGCGGCATCCTGAATGAACTCCGCTTCATGCTCTGAAACATAGGAGATTGCTTCCCGCAGATTTCGCAGAACAATTTCATGCAGCACGACATTCTTGATAGAATGGGTCGTGCAGAGATCCTTGCCCTTGCGGTAGGTGGAGCAAATGAAGTATTTTTGGTTCTCTGCAAAGTTGGTAGCGCGGCATTGATACATTTTACCGCCGCACTCTGCGCAATACAGAAGCCCGGAGAACATACCTATTTCACCCATCTTGGTAGGACGGCGACGCGCCTTGCGAATGTTCTGAACAATCAGGAACACGCTTTCTTCGATGATCGGCGGCTGGGTGTTCTCGAAGATCACCCAATTCTCAGGATCATTCCAGATTTTCTTCTTGCTCTTGTAGGACTTCTTTGTGGTCTTGAAGTTTACTGTATGCCCCAGATAGTCTACGCGCTCCAAAATGCGGGAAACCGTTTCATTTGTCCATTTGTACGGGTCTGCTGTCGGCTTGTTGCTGGTCGGCAGACCTTTCGCATGGCAATAGGCGGTTGGGTTCAAGATTTGCTGCTGTTTGAGCCATTTAGCAATCTGCGTGGGGCCTTTGCCGGACGCGCACAGGGAGAATATCTTCTGTACGACGGCTGCGGCTTCTTCATCGACGATCCATTTCTTTTTGTCCTCCGGGCTTTTCATATACCCATAGGGCGGAATGGTCGTCAAATGCTCGCCGGACTTGCCTTTGCTCTGCCATGTAGCGCGAATTTTTTTGGAGGTATCGCGGGCATACATTTCGTTGAACACATTGCGGATCGCGGTAAACTCACTTTCGCCGCGTGTGCTGTCCACGCCGTCATTGACGGCAATGAAATGAACGCCAAACTCCGGGAAAACAACATCGGTATACATTCCCACTTGGAGATAATCGCGCCCGAAGCGGCTCATGTCCTTTACAATGACACGCTTGATCCGCCCAGCCTTGATGTCGGCAAGCATACGCTGGAAGCCCGGACGGTTGAAGTTTGTGCCGGAATAACCATCGTCCTCGTCATAATGGCGGTAGGCGGTAATCCCGTGATCCTTGCAGTAGCGTTCCAGAATCTTCTTCTGGTTCGCTATGGAGTTACTTTCACCATCCAGCTTATCTTCCTGCGAAAGGCGCTCATACAGAGCGGTCAGACCTTCTTCCTCTGCTTCCGTAGATAGCCCCTTGGTGTAGAACTGCAAAACATTATCGCGGATCACGCTGCGAAGCTCATTGCTTAAACTGTCCTGCGGCTTCAAGCTCTGAAAGGTAAATCCCGTCATCTGCATTCACCGCCTTTCTCGGAAGAACTGCGGTAGGCGTTGACAATGCCGTGATATAGTTCTCGGCAAAGGGGTAGATCGCCGTCTGTAATGGAGCAAATCGAAATACCGCGCTGCTCCATATCATCAAGGAACTGCAACGCTGCAAGATAGCTGCGGTAAAGTCGGTCAAGCGATACGACAACGATTTTCTGCACGCGGTTCTCATGGATTGCTGCAAGCAGATTTTGAAATGCCGGACGCTCGGCGGTCAGGCCGTTGTACCCATTGTCCACGAAGAACATATAGGTATCCGATCTGTTTTCCTGCGCATGGCTCAAAAGTCGGTGCATTTGATTGTCAAGGTTCAGGGCTGTTTGTTTGTTCGCCGCACGGTAGTAATATGCGGTGATTTTGTCGGGCTGCTTTTTCATGTTGCCTCCTATTCCGGCAGCCGGACAAACAGGTTATTTATATTATACCAGGGATCTCGCTCGCCGTCATTAGGCGGGTTCAAAATTATTTGTAACTTTTTTAGCCCGCAAGTCATTCTGAATCAGGCGGCGCACCTTTGTCACGGCGTCCTCTTTCGCGCCGTCTTTGACAACGGCCTTGACGATATACGTTATATCCCCGATCTTGTACTCGCGTACAATCGGGGACGTTGTTTTCTTCATGGTTGTTTCCATAGAAACAAATCCCCCTTTCATGGGAAACGAAATAACTACAAAGGGAAATGGCAAAACGGACGGCTGCTGGCGCAGCTCCAAGGGAGTTTCACCCCCGCACGGTTCTCGTGCAGCCCTACCCATCGCCTGCGACGCTTTGAACGCTCGGACTGTGGCTGTAAGGTTGTATCATTATGTGTTTTGCGCGTCGTCGCCTGCAAGCTGCCACACTTGCGTTACGGCTCGGTATTTGTCGCTCGGCATATCCTCCCGGATATGCGTCATGGCGTACCAACCGCCCAGCTCGGCGCAAAAGGAACGTACCCGCTTTGCCTATGATGCGCCGCCGTTATCTTGCGGGCATATTTGTCAAGGAGCATAGGACAGAAACGAGGAAAGGGGGGACACGTTTCTGTCAGGCGTCAGTTATCTCACGCGGAATGTGAGCAGTTTGGTAATGAGTTTCGTTTCCAGCCTGCGCCGAAGTTCTTCATCCACGCAAAGATGGGGATTTCCGTACTCGTCGTAAAGCTCACGCATCGACAGACGGGCTATGTACCCTGCATAGTGTTTCAGAACGGCGTTGATCGCTTCCGCCAGCGTTTCATCGTCGATACAAACCGAATGGCCGATGACTTCAAATGTGCGGCTATCCGTGAAATAGGTGTCACGGACAGCGAACTGTTCCAGCACTTCGACGGGCAGTTCGGAAAAATAGACCTCTCGGTTTCTTTTCCGTGCCAGCGCGTCCTGATAGTCCCGCGCTTCGTTCCGCAGTACCTTTTTGCAGAAGCAATCAAAGGCACGGGCAACTCCTACATCGTGCGAATGAGGTTTCATGTATTCACCTCCCTTCGCGTCCGCAAAGGCGGGTGATACGGTTTTCTTCCCCTTTCGCCACTAAAACGGTCTGCATCATGCGTTTTGGCAAACGCGCAGAAAAATTTTTGAAAAAATTCTTTAGGAAGAATCCATGCGCTGCACCTCCTATTTCATCGTTGCGTTGCAAGGGATAGATACAGGAGGTGATCGACAGCCGACACAAAACCCAAGAAAACGACAAAAAACGCCTGTCTGCAAAATGCAGACAGGCGTAGAAGAATTATAAAATCTATTCACATGATTTCTGTGTTCATATTCATACCCAGAATACCCCGACGGCGGGTACGAACTTTTTTTGACTGGTGCAGATCACAGGAGAAATAGAATAGTAAAGTAGACACGGCAAAATAACCTCCCATCGGTTGCCGTGTCCCTGCAAGTCGTCATTGGTTTGTGTTAACGCAAAGAAACGGCGGCCCTGAGTCCATCAAAACCGCCGACAGAATAATGAGCTAAATGTGCGCAGGAAATCATCTGCCCCGTCCAACGGTTTTTTTCTTTCCCCGGACGGGGCAGTATTTGATAGTAGTTTTGTTTCTCCTCAAATGGCAATTAAGCAGCCAATTAAACGTTTGTAATATTTTTGTAATATTACTGTGCAAACTGACTCATATACAATGCTTCGTATTTTCCATGTTGTGCCATTAACTCTTCGTGGCTGCCAAGCTCAAGAATATCACCATGTTCCATGTAAAGGATCATGTCAGCATCCCGAATCGTAGAAAGCCGATGGGCAATCACAAAAGAAGTACGTCCGTGCATCAATTTTGCAAGTGCTTTTTGGATAAGCTGCTCCGTATGCGTGTCCACGTTGCTGGTGGCCTCGTCCAAGATCATGATTTCCGGGTCAGACGCCATCGCTCGGGCGATGGTCAGCAGTTGGCGTTGACCTTGTGAGATATTTTCCGCCCCTGTGGAAAGTTCAAAATCATAACCGCCTGGCAGGGTCTTGATGAAGCTGTCCACGCTGGCGGATCGTGCGGCGGCGATGATTTTTTCCTCCGGCAGATTGTCCTGCGCGTAAGCTATGTTGTCCCGGATGCTGCCTTCAAAGAGCCAGGCATCCTGGAGCACCATGCCAAAGCGATCCCGTAGCTCGTGACGGGTCATTTCCTTGGTGTCTACCCCGTCCACTAAAATACTACCGCCGTCCACATCGTAGAACCGCATGAGCAGATTGATGAGGGTGGTTTTGCCAGCCCCGGTGGGGCCCACGATGGCCACTTTCTGACCGGACTTCACCGTGATGTTCACATCATGCATCAGCTGGTGCTCCGGGGAGTAACCGAAGGACACATGGCGAAATTCCACCGCGCCCGTGCTGACCTGAGGCATCAGTCCGGGAACAGGGTCTGGTGTCTCTTCCGAGGCATCCAGCAGGGCGAAAATGCGCCCCGCGGCAGCGGACGCTGCGCTGAAACTGCCCGCCATCCCCGCAATGCTGGTGAAGGGCTGGGAGAACTGCTTGGTATACTGGAGCATGGCTTGCACGTCGCCGATCCGCATCTCACCACGCAATACGGACAGACATCCCAGCAGGGCGCTGACAGCGTAGCCAAGGTTATTTACCAGGTCGGTGATTGGAGTGACCTTACCAGATGCAATCTCGGCACTCTGAGCGGTACGCTGGAGTTCCCCATTGATTCGATCAAACTCCTCTTTTGCTCGATCCGTGTAGTTGAACACCGACACCAGCTCCTGCCCTTGGTACACCTCCTCGATGTAGCCGTTGAGCTGTCCCAGGAGTTCCTGCTGCCGGGCGTAGTGTATGGCTCCCGTTTTCATAACGCCTAGAGAGGCCAGCAGAGACACCGGCACCATAGCCACTGCGATGGCCGTCAGTATAGGACTGGTTGTGAACATCATCACCAGGATACCCACAGCGGTGACCACCTGGGTGACGATTTGGGTCAGGTTCTGGCTCAGGGCATTGTTCACCGTGTCCACATCGTTGGTGATGGTGCTGAGGATTTCCCCCTGGGTATGAGAGTCGTAATAGTCCAGCTTCAGGTGGTGCATCTTCCGGTCAATATCACCCCGCAGAGTCTCCATAACGCAGGCGGTCAGCTTAGTCATGCTGAAGCTTTGGAGAATGGCGAAAAGCTGGGCCACAAGATAAAGGGCTATCAGCGTCACGAGCAGCCAGACGATCGTTTCCCAGTCGAAGGAGCCGCTTGCCACGCCATCGTACAGTTCCGAGGTGATGCCGCCCGTCACCGCTGGGGTCAAAACGGTAAACAGGGTACTCAGGACAGCGGCGATCATCACTAGAATCAGGCGGAGCTTGTACCGTCCCAGATAGTGGAACAGCCGTTTAAACGCATTCCAGTTCATGTTTCACTTCCTCCTCTCCCAGCTGCAATTCAGCAATCTCCCGGTAGAGCGGACATGTATGTAGCAGTTCCCGGTGCTTGCCTCTCCCCACGATCTGTCCGTCCTCCATCACCAAGATACGGTCAGCATCCAGGATAGAACCCACCCGCTGAGCCACAATGAGCATGGTGGAATCCCCCATGCTCTCCCGCAGGCGCATGCGGAGTGTTTTATCTGTTTTCACATCCAAGGCGGAAAAGCTGTCATCAAACAGGTAGATTTCTGGTTTTTTTACGACAGCCCGAGCAATAGCCATGCGTTGGCGCTGGCCGCCGGACAAATTGGTGCCGCCTTGAGCGATTTCGGCGTGGTAGCCGTCCGGCTTCTGTTCGATGAACTCGTCGGCGCAGGCGATGTAGGCCGCTTGCCGCCACTGTTCCTCACTGCTGTCCTGATCTCCAAAGCGCAGGTTGGAGGCCACGTCTCCGGAAAAGAGTACATTCTTCTGGGGGATATAGCCGATCAGATCCCGCAGCTCGTTCAATTTATATTGTTTTACATTCATATCGTCCACATAGACATGGCCTACCGTGGCGTCGTAAAGCCGCGGGATCAACTTGAGGATGCTGGACTTGCCGCAACCGGTGCGCCCAATAATGGCGGTGACCTCCCCGGCCCGGCACTCGAAGCTAACATCCTTCAACACTGGTTCGTCCGCCCCAGGATAGGTAAAGGTCACATGGTCAAAGGCCACACAGGCGCGGCCTTTGCGCAAGGCGGCACTGTATCTGCCGTCCTTGATGGAACTCTCGGTATTCAGCACTTCTGCGATGCGCTTAGCGCAGGCATAGGACACAGGAAAGAGCATAATGACCAATGCCAGCATCATGATAGCGGCAAGGATCATGCTGATATACTGGCTGTTGGCCACCAGGTCACCCACTGCCATCTCCCCGGCGGACACATACCAGGAACCCATGCCCATGACCGCTGCTGTAGTCACACCAAAGATCACCTGAATCACCGGCATCAGCAGTGCGGTCACCCGCCCAGAGAGAATGGTCATGGAGGCCAGTTCTCCATTGGCTTGGGAAAACCTTTCCATTTCTTTCCCTTGCCGATTGAAAGCCCGAATCACCCGTACCCCCTCCAGTGTTTCCAGAAAGATCTTGTTCAGTCGGTCAATCCGCTGCCGCAGGGTCACCGAGTAGCGGGAAACAAAAATCAGAATGACACCTACGCCAATGATGAGGGCGGGAATGGCCAAGCTCAGCACGGAACTGAGTTCGCCGCCGGTCAGAGAAGAGAGTACCAGCCCAGCCACCGCCATCAGCGGTGCAGTCACCCCCAGCCGCAACAGCAATGAGAGAAACATTTGGATGTTGGTCACATCGGAGGTACTGCGGGTCACTAGACTAGCGGTGCCAAACCGCTCCATTTCAGCGGCGGAAAAATCTTGCACCTGATGGAATATCTCACGCCGCAAATCAGCGGCAAATTTAGTGGACACCTTAGCGGACAGCACCGTGGCTGCCATGTTGAAAAGACAGCCCAGAATGGCCAGGGTTGCCATCACCGCCGCAATGATTAGGATGGTGTTTCGGTTTTCTCCGGCCACTCCGATGTCAATCATACTGGCCAGGGCAGTAGGCAGCAGCATGGCTGTCACAGCGGAGAGCAGCATCAGCGCCAAGAGGGCGGCCACATGCTTTCCGCTGAGTTTTACACGGGAAAAAATCGTACCCATAGTTTTCCTTTCTGCTCGTCGTACTCGCATTTTAGCTTGACAGGGCAAATAACAAATGATAGTATAAATGAAGCGATAGTATCATAGATGCTAGAATATCACAGAAGCAGGCGTTGTCAATAGTCCGAGCGAAAGTGGAACAAATGACAATCCTTGTTTCAATGATACGCAATTAAAGGAGACGTTTCTTATGCGAAGGACAACGGCTACAACAGACTATCTGAAAGAATGTATGGGTACAGCGTTGCTGGAACTAATGAAAGAAAAACCCATTGAAAAAATCAGTATTGAGGAGATGACTGCCAAGGCAGATGTAGGTCGCTCCACTTATTTCCGTTATTTCAAAAGTAAAGATGAAGTTCTGTCTTTCAAAATCACATGTCTGTGGAAGCGCTTTTCCGACGAACACGGTG